>SXGT01240611.1_pt1 | contig 70404 bp, 82 predicted proteins | sample 3176221 | NCBI WGS metagenome assembly SXGT01 (sample SAMN11356862, study PRJNA531348) | freshwater metagenome | isolation source: freshwater sample F1-120 | place: China: Fuxian Lake, Yuxi | collected 2017-12-25
ATTTTTCCGTATTGAGGGAATTTTCTTTCGAATTCTTCTATGCCTTCGCGTATTCCACGAGCTTTTTCTTTTTCTTCGTATTCAACGCGTGCGTAGACTCTTTCTCCTTGATATGAATTTCTACCTTCAAAATCTATTCCAGTTGCTATTTTTGGCTTTTGCCTTTTTAGCTTTCCAGACATGCTAGATATAGGAATATCTATTCTGTCAGTAGCAATTAACTCAATTATTTGTCTTTCAAGTTCCATTTGTTTTTCCTCCGTTGTGTTTGTTAAATAAATGAAAGAAAATCGCTTAATTAAGCTATGTGGTGTATTAAACCACCACATTAGTAAGTATTATAAATTGGGAAAACTATGATTTTGTATGAGCTTGAAAGATGCTGGTTTGACTGAAAATGAAAATAAGATTTATCTTGCATTAATTGATTTAGGTCCGAGTCTTGCTGGAAAAATTTCTCGCAAAACAGGACTTCATAGGAGAACGATTTATGATGTTACGGAGACTCTAATCCAGAAAGGAATAATAAGTTATATCCTTGAAAATAATCGACGCGTTTTTACCGCTAATGACCCAAAACATTTGATTGAAATGATTGATGAAAAAAAAGCTATTCTCTCCCCTTTGATTGAACAGTTAGGTCAAAAATTCAAGACTACTAAAAAAAATGAACAAACTAATTTTTACAGAGGTAAGAACGGGCTTAAAATAGTTCTTGAAAGCCAACTTAATTATCCGGAAATTTTAATATTAGGAGCGAATAGAGAAGCCTATAAGTCAATACCTTACTATTTTAAGTGGTTTAACGAACGAAGAAAACAGAAAAAAATTAAACTTCGTGTAATTACTCCTGATAAGAGTATTCAGCCAAAAATACTTGCTGAAACAAGATATTTGCCGGAGAAATATTCAAGTCCTGTAGTCATCAATATATATGGAAATTCTGTTGCGATGATTCTCTGGGGTAAAAATCCATTTGCTATTGTTGTAGAACAAGATGAATTTGCACAGAGTTACAAAAAATATTTTGAATTGATGTGGAAAGTTGCTAAAAAATAAGGTTTATTAATTAGCATTTTTAGTTAAGTATATGTATCGTAAAAAGATTTTAATAGCCTCGATTGTGATTGTGGTTGCTATTGTAGCATTTAATCTAATGGTTTCAAAACATACTAAAGTTGAATTGCAGACTAATCAGGGAAATATAACTCTTGAATTGTATACTGGAGAAATGCCTATAACTGCTGGAAATTTTGTTAAACTAGTAGAAAAAGGGTTTTATGATGGAATTATATTTCATAGAATAATTAACGGATTTATGATTCAAGGAGGAGATCCTACTGGAACTGGTATGGGTGGTCCAGGATATAAGATAAAAGATGAATTTACTGGAACAAATTTAGATAGAAACGATAGAGGGACTATATCTATGGCTAATGCCGGACCTAATACTGGAGGGAGCCAGTTTTTTATCAATTTAATAGATAATGGATTTCTTGATGGAAAACATCCTGTTTTTGGCAAAGTAATTGAAGGAATTGAAATAATGGATAAAATAGCGAAGGTCAAAACTGACTCTCAAGATAGACCAATTAATGAAGTTAAAATAATAAAAGCGAGAATTATTTGATAAAGATTATAAACTAATCTCTTCTTTATAACTTATGGAAATAGAAGATATAATGAAAAAACCAGTAGTTACTTCTAAAGATATCTCTCTTTATGATGCTGCAAAACTGATGACTAAAAATAAAATAAAATATATTCTGTTCGTTTCAGATGAGAAAGCTATAGGAATAATAACCTCAGATGATTTGATAAAACATTTTGGAGAAAATGTTATGCTTTCTTCTGTAATGAGTAAAAAAATAATCTCTATTAAAAAAGATGATAAAATACAAAAAGCTATAGATTTAATGAGAGATAACAACATTAGCGTTCTTCCAGTTAATGATAATTCTGGAAAATTAGTGGGAATTATACATTCTGAAAACATGTTCTATGAAGTCTGTGAAAATGAAGAGTTCTTAGTTGATTAAAATGATAGATTTTATTATTATTTTGTTATCTATTCCTGTTGGATTTTTAATTGCATGGCTTGCGCGAGATGAACTTATCGAAGGATTTTTTTATATGAAACTACTTTTTGCATTAAGTTTGATTTTGGTGATAGCTTCCTCTTTTTACGATGAAGTTTTGACAAAAACTATGGGATTTATTTCTATTGTTTCTTTTATAAGTTTGATGAAAAGTTTTGATAATAAATGGGCTGTTGAAAGAAAACGATAACTTATAAAAAGGAGTTTGAGAAGTTAGATATATGGTTTCAACTAATGAAGCAGAATTAGAAATTATTGAATTTTGGAGAAAAAATAAGGTTTTTGAAAAATCTTTGAAAGGCAAGAAAAAGAATTATGTTTTCTATGATGGCCCTCCATTTGCTACGGGTTTGCCACATTATGGCCATCTTTTGGCAAGCACAATAAAAGATACAATCCCTCGATTTTGGACGATGAAGGGATATAAAGTTGAGAGAGTTTGGGGATGGGATTGTCACGGATTACCTATTGAAAATATTGTGGAAAAAAAATTAGGTTTCAAAAATAAAAAAGATATTGAAATTATAGGCGTTGAAAAATTTTGTGAAGAATGTGAGAAAACTGTGACTCAATATGTTCATGATTGGAAATCATTTATTGAAAGACTTGGAAGATGGGTTGATTTTGATAATTCTTACAAGACTATGGACTTAAATTATATGGAATCAGTATGGTGGGCTTTCAAAGAGATTTGGAATAAAAATTTAATTTATGAGGGTCGTAGAGTTTTAATGTATTGTCCGAGATGTGAAACTCCCTTGTCTAATGCAGAAATAGCTATGGATAATAGTTATCGTGAAGTTACTGAACCTTCTATAATTGCAAAATTCAAAATAAGAGGGAAAAATGAATATCTACTTGCTTGGACTACTACTCCTTGGACGTTGATTGGGAATGTTGCTCTTGCAGTTAAATCTGATGCTAATTATGTGAAAGTAAAAAATAACAATGAAATTTATATTTTGGTTTCAGATAGACTTTCAGAATTAAATGGAGAATATAAAATTCTTGAGTCTTTTAAGGGAAAAAGTCTGGCAGGATTACATTATGAACCATTATATGAATTAAGTTCTGAAAAGAAAGCTTACAGCGTAATAGATGATTCTGAAGGTGTAACCACGACAGATGGAACTGGAATCGTGCATATGGCTGCTTATGGAGAATTCGATTACGCAATGATTAAAAAATTTGATTTGCCGTTAATAGAACATATTGGCCACGATGGAAAGCTTCATCAAGGCCCAAAAGAATGGATTGGTAAATGGTTTAAAAATTTAGATAAGGAAGTAATATCTGAATTGTCTAAAAGAAATTTGACTTATAAGGTACAAAACAATAAGCATAGTTATCCTTTCTGTTGTAGATGTGAAACTCCTTTATTCTATTCACCATTACCCTCTTATTTCATAAATATACAAAAAGTTAAAGAAAAAATATTGAAGAATAATGAAAGAATTAATTGGTATCCTGAACATCTCAAAGAAGGTAGATTCAAAAATAATATTCTGAACGCACCAGACTGGAATATTTCTAGAAATCGGTATTGGGCATCAGTAATACCAATATGGAAATGTTCTTGTGGAGAAATAAAAGTAATTGGTAGTATTCAAGAACTTAAAGAAAATGCATTGAATTTACCTAAAAAAATCGATTTACATAAACATACTATGGATAAAGTAAAACTAAAATGTAAGTGTGGAAAAGATATGTCTAGAGTTCCTGAAGTATTAGATTGTTGGTTTGAGTCCGGAGCTATGTCTTTTGCACAGGTGCATTATCCATTTGAAAAAAGGAAATGGTTCGATGAAAATTTTCCGGGAGACTTCGTAGCGGAATATATTGCTCAGACAAGAACTTGGTTTTATTATATGTTGTCTTTGTCTACTATTTTATTCAATAAAGAACCTTTCAAAAATGTTGTAACTACTGGAACAATCTTGGCAGGAGATGGTGAAAAAATGTCTAAATCTAAAGGCAATTTCGCAGACCCTATGAAGATAATTGAAAAATATGGGTCTGATGCCCTAAGATTTTATTTATTGAGCAACCCTATTATGGCTGCAGAAGATTTGAAATTTTCAGAGAAAGGAGTTGAAGACATCCATAAAAAAGTAATTTTGATATTGACAAATGCCTTAAACTTTTATATTTTAAATTCGTCTGGTAAAAAATCTGATTTGAAAAATAAAACTTTACTTGATGAGTGGATTTTATCCAGACTTGCTGAAACAGGTTATGAGATTACTAACTTTATGAATAAATATGACACTATTTCAACAGCCAAAGAAATAACCAAATTTGTTGACGATTTATCTACTTGGTATGTTAGAAGGAGTCGCGAGAGATTTAACGATGGAGATGCTGATGTTGCTCGTGCTGTTTTGAAAAGAGTGTTACATGACTTTTCAATTATTATTGCTCCTATGTTACCATTCATTTCTGAAAAAATTTACTTAGCAGTCCAAGGTAAAAAAGAATCTGTGCACCTTGAAGATTGGTTATCTTTTTCAAAGAAAGAAATTAATTTTGAAGTTCAAGAGAAGATGATAAATATTAGAAGAGTTACAAGTGAAGCTTTAATGTTGAGAGACAAAGAAAAAATTGCTGTAAGGCAACCTCTTCAGTCAATTACTTCTAATTTTAAGTTTGATGATGAGTCTAAGGAAATTATTATGGAAGAATTAAATGTAAAAAATGTTATTTTTGATTCAAATATGAAAGAATTAATTCTTGATACTAAATTAACTCCTGAACTTGAGGCAGAAGGATTTGCCAGAGAAATTGCACGAAAGATACAGGCAGAACGCAAAGCGCGCAATATGAAGAAAGAAGAAAAAATTGATTTAAAATTATTGACGAGTGATAAATTACACGATATGATTTCTAATTATGAAAAATTTATTTGTAAAAGAGTAGGTTCTAAGAAAATTAAATTTGTCGACGAGAAATTTAAAAATTTAGTTTTGTTTGAAATACACGAAGAAAAAATTGGATTTCACTTTTAAAGGACAAAAATCCAAAAAGATTTAAATAGTCGTTAGATCTTCATGGAGATATGATTGTTAATGGGGAATTCTTGAGTAGATTAAGAAAAATTTTTGATTTAAATCTTTATGAAGTGAAAGTTTGGACATCTCTCTTGTCAAGAGGAGTTTCTACGGCTGGAGAATTAAGTACAATATCTGATGTTCCAAGGTCTAGAACTTATGACATACTTGAATCTCTTGAAAAAAAGGGTTTTGTAGTTATGAAATTAGGGAAACCTATAAAATTTTTAGCTTTGAAACCAGAAGAAGTTATTGATAGAGTAAAAAAACATATGTTGTCTATAGCTCAAGAAAAAACAAAACATCTTGAAGATATTAGGGAAGGAGACTTAGTAAAGGAACTTTCTAGTTTATATGAAAATGGAGTCAAATATGTTGAACCTTCCGATTTGTCTGGAAGTTTGAAAGGTAGACAAAATATATACAATCATCTTGATATGATGATTAAAAATGCTAAAAAACAAGCAGTTATAGTAACTACTGCTGAAGGCCTTAATCGAAAGTTTGAATCTCTTATGCCTACACTTGAAAAAGCTAAAAAAAGGGGAGTTAATCTAAAAATTGCAGCACCTATAACTACTGAAAATATAAAATATGCTAAAGAATTATCAAAAATTGCGGATGTGAGACATCTTGATAAGGCCCATGGGAGATTTGCCCTTGTTGATGGAGAACAAATGATGTTTCTTCTTCTTGATGATAAAATTGTGCATCCAAACTATGATGTAGGAATATGGCTTTCGAGCGACTATTTTGCTAAATCTATGAACCAAATGGTTGAAACTGCTTGGAAGGATTTCCAGCCAGTTTCAAAACTTAAGTTCTGATTCCCATGGCATCAAAGAATTATCTTTTCATTTCTTCCGCGATTTTTGGACTTATAGCTTTGATACATCTTCTTATTCTAATAAGTGGATGGACGTATAAAATAGAAAATTTTGAAATACCGGAATGGATTTCATTTATGGCTATTTTAATTAGCGGTTTTTTAAGCTATAAATCTTTTGCTTATTGGCATAAAGTATGATTATTTTTCTAGAACAATTCTCGTATCTACGGCAAGTCCATCTATTGAATTTAATATGAACGGATTTATGTCCATCTCTACAATTTCTTTATGTTTTTGGGCGAAATTAGAAAGATTTACCAAGGTCTGTTTGAGAAATGTCGTGTTTAAATTTGTGTTTCTGAAATTATAAAATAACTTACTCATTTTGAGCTCGTCAATCATACTTTTAGCATCTACTAGAGTTATAGGGCACTTTCTTATAGCTACATCATTTAATAATTCAGTAAATATTCCTCCTATTCCTATTAAGATTACTTGCCCAAAAGTTTCATCTTTCTTTAAACCAATTATTAATTGCTGACCTTCTATAAATTCTTGGGCTAATATTCCTTCTAATTTTATTTTATTATTTTTTGCAATACTTATTAATTTGTCAAATGTTTCAGAAAGTTCGGTTTGATGCTTAACTACTTTCACGCCCCCTATTTCTGTCTTATGAACTACTTGCTCTGAAACTATTTTCAAAACTAACGGGCATTTAATTGTGATTTCTGAAACCTTTCTTACTAATTGAGTTTCTGGAACGGCTACTGCCCTACTAATAAACTTATGAGACTCATAGGCGTCTAAAACCTCTCTTTTCATATATCTTTTAGATTAAACTTGGTTAAATATCTTGTGGAATAGAATTGTTTAAAAATAAATGAGGTTTTAGAATATGAATAAATATGGCTTTATTTATGTTTTATGGGACCGAATGTGTTCATTGTCATGAGATGATTCCACTAATTGAAAAACTCGAAAAAGAAGAAAAATTAAAAGTTGAACGTTTAGAAACTTGGCATAGTTCAGCTAATGCGAAAAAATTACAAGAAGCAGATAAAGGAAAATGTGGAGGAGTTCCATTTTTTTACAATGATATCTCAAAAAAATTTATTTGTGGTGCTGCATCGTATGAGAATTTGAAGAAATGGGCGCTCGGTAAATAATTATATTAAAGATAACTTTCTGTATAAATCATCTACTTCCTGCCCTTCATAAATTTGATAATCTAAGCCACTATGACCTGATGTAAGATATAATTGAATATCTTCTGGACCATATAATGAACAAAGGACCTTCTTTCTTTTGTATCTCGTATATGCCATAAACTCTTTTTTATAAGATCTCCATTTTATTGAGTCATCAAGAGAAACTATTTTTTTAAAAATTGGTTTAAAATCTGTTTCTCCACTTGGAGGAAGATTTGGATCAAAATTCTTAAGAAATTCGTTAATCTCATAAATATCTTCTGAAAGAGAACATCCAAATCCTCTGAATACTCCTTCTGATTTTTTCGGATTTCCACTAAAACCTACTATTAACTCTATCTTGTTTGAGTCTATTTTCATATTAAAGGCGTTTTATGAACGTTTATAAAGTTTACCGATATAATTTTAATGAGGGTTGATGGTTTTTGAAATAATAGAAAAATTTGAAGTCCCTTACTTGCAAATTTTAGATGAGTTAGGTAAATTTGACGAAAAAAATGCTCCAAAAATTTCTGATGATGTTTTGAAGAAAATGTATGAATATATGGTTATCACGAGAACCTTCGATAGTAAAGCTCTAAAATTACAAAGACAGGGACGTTTGGGAACGTATGCTCCAATGCGTGGACAAGAAGCATCTCAGATTGGAACAGCTTTTGCTCTTGAAAAAGATGACTGGATTTTCCCAGCATTTAGAGAAAATGGAGTCTTTATGATTAAAGGAGTAAGTGCTGAAATGTTGCTTAGATATTGGGCAGGAGATGAAAGAGGAATGCAGATTCCTGAAAAAATAAATATCCTTCCCGTATCCATAACTGTCGGAGCGCATTTACCTCATGCAGTTGGTGCGGCTATGGCATTTAAGTACAATAAACAAAAAAATGTTTCAGTTGCTTATTTTGGTGACGGAGCAACTTCCGAGGGAGACTTTCATACTGCAATGAATTTTGCTGGTGTTTTCAAGGTCCCATGTATATTTGTATGTGTAAATAATCAATGGGCAATTTCTACGCCGATAAAAGAACAGACTGCTTCAAAAACGATTGCTCAAAAAGCACTCGCTTATGGATTTCCAGGAATTCAAGTTGATGGAAATGATGTATTTGCTGTTTACAAAGCAATGAGTGAAGCAGTTTCAAGAGCTAGAAAAGGAGATGGCCCGACATTGATTGAGTGTTTTACTTATAGACTTGCTGACCACACAACTTCTGACGATGCTAAAAGATATCGTTCTGAAAATGAAGTTGTTGAATGGGAAAAGAAAGACCCCTTACCAAGATTTGAAAATTATTTATTGCAAGAAAAAATAATAAATCCTGCTTTGATTGGAAAAATTAAATCTGAGAGCGAGGCACAAATAGAAAGAGCTGTGTCGAATGCTGAAAATGCTAAACCACAAACGCCCGTGGAAATGTTTGACTATATGTATAAAGATAGAACTGATGAAATTAATGAGCAAAGAGAAAAATCAAAATTAGAAAACAAAACTATAACTAAAAATATTGTGACTTCTGACCACGTTGCTAAAAATGCGGGAGTGGTTGGAGAACTTGAGGAGGTATGAGCTTGGATTTGAAAATTATAGACTGGGGGAGAACAAATTATGAAAAAGCGTTTGATATGCAAAGAGATTTGTTTGAAAAAAGAAAAGCTGGAATTATTGAAGACCATCTTATTTTTACTGAACATTCTCCAGTTATAACTTTGGGCATAAATCCTCAATGGAATAAAGTGCATGTTACTCCTGAATTCGCTGAAAAAAATGGAGTGAGTTATGTTCAAAGTGATCGTGGTGGAGGAACAGCGTATCTCGGACCTGGACAACTTGTCGGATATACTATTATGAACATTGGAGTTTATGGTGGAGTTTTACCTTTTATGAAAATGCTTGAAGAAACTATGATTAAAACTTCGGCAGATTTTGGAATAAAAGTTGAAAGAAGAGATGCTCACAATCCTACCACTGACAAACCTTATAGAGCCACATGGTATATGGGAGATGATAAGCCTAAAGTTTTGTGCACGAAAGGAATAAAGGTAGCTATGCAAGGACATAATCTTTATACTCATCACGGATTTGCCTTAAATGTTAATAGACCAGAAATAAGTTATTTTCATTTTGTAGACCAATGTGGATTTCCTGCTTCAGAAGTTGAACCTATTTATATGAGTGATATAGTTGGAAAGGAATTGAATTGGGAAGAAGTAAAGAACTCTGTTGCTAAAAATTTTGCTTTAGTACTTGATAAACAACAGGAGACTCCAATATGCCTTTGAAAAATATGGTTGATGCATTAAATGACGCTTTACGTCTTGAAATGAAGCGCGATAAAAATGTAATATTAATAGGAGAAGATATTGGAGAAGATGGAGGAGTGTTTAGAGTTACAGATGGACTTGCTAAAGAATTTGGAAATGATAGAGTCATAGATTCTCCTCTTGCTGAAAGCGGAATTGTTGGGGCGTCTATAGGCATGGCCGTCGCAGGACTTAAACCTGTTTGTGAAATACAATTTGAAGGATTTACTTTCCCGGCTATTGACCAACTAATTTCTCACGCATCAAGAATAAGAAATAGATCTCGTGGAAGATTTAGTGTGCCTATGGTCGTTCGTTCTCCAATTGGAGGCGGTATCAAAGCGTTGGAACATCATTCCGAATCTCCTGAAAGTTATTTTGTTCATACACCTGGATTGAAAGTCGTCATTCCATCTGGACCTTATGAAGCTAAAGGACTATTGACTTCTGCGATAAGAGACCCAGATACAGTTATATTTTTTGAACCGAAAAGAATTTATCGTGCGATTAAAGAAGAGGTTCCTTCTGAAAATTATGCTATTCCTCTTGGAAAAGCAAACGTTATCAAATCTGGTAAAGATTTGACTCTGATTTCTTATGGTGCTTGGATAAAAACATGTAAGGAAGTAATTGAAAAAATAAAAGATGTTGATATTGAACTAATTGATTTACGCACATTATCTCCATTAGATACTGAAACAATAATCTCAAGTGTAAAAAAAACAGGAAAATGTGTTATCGTGCAAGAGGCTCCAAAAACATTAGGATTGGCTTCTGAAATAATTGCGAGAATAAATGAAAAAGCACTTTATTCTCTTGAAGCTCCTGTTGAACGCGTTTGTGGATATGATACTATTGTTCCTTTGAGACTTCATGAAGAATATTATCTTCCTAGTGTTGAAAAAATTATCTCTGCTGTTGAAAGAGTTATGAAAAATGCGGGGGCAAAATGATAGAATTTAGACTTCCCGATATTGGAGAAGGTATTGCTGAAGCTACGATTATAGACTGGCTTGTGTCTGAAGGCGATTCTGTGAAGAATGACCAAATGATTGTTAAAGTTGAAACTGATAAAGCTGTTGCAGATTTGCCTTCTCCTTCTGCGGGAAAGATTCTGAAAATAAATTTTAAGAAAGGAGATGTTGTTAATGTTGGTTCTGTGCTTTGTGTTATTGGAAAATCTGATGAAAAAGTTTTTGTTAAAAAAGATGAGCGAATTTTAAAGAGAAATGATATTCCAATTAAGAAAGAAATTTCTGTTGTTTCTGGAAAAGTTCTTGCTTCTCCTGCTGTCCGTAAACTTGCTTCTGAAAAAGGGATTGACTTAAACTCTATAAATGGAACTGGTGAAAATGGTTTGATATTGCTGTCTGATTTAGTCGAAGAGAAAGAGGAACAAAATATTCACCCACCTGGAATTATTTCACAAAAAAAATATGACTTATTTGGATATGTTGATAGAATCCCTTTCAAAGGAATAAGAAAAATTATTGCCCAAAATATGATTAAATCTCTTTCTCAAACTGCTCAAGTTACTTCTATGGAAGACATTGACGTGACTAAACTTTGGGAAATTCGTAAACGCGAAAAAGAACATTTTGAAATTGAGGGAGTTAAACTTACATTTATGCCATTTATAATAAAGGCAGTTATTTCTGCTTTGCAAAAACACCCTATAATGAATTCATCAATTGAAGGCGATGAAATAATTTTGAAAAAATATTACAATATTGGAATTGCCGTTCAAACTGATGTTGGTTTGATGGTACCAGTTGTTAAAATTGCTGAAAAAAAGAGTATTGTGGATATTGCTCGCGAGATTGTTGAACTATCTGAAAAATGTAAGAATAGAAGTATTGATATTATGGATCTAAAGGGAAGCACTTTTACAATTACAAATTATGGGAGTATTGGGGGAACTTACGGCACACCCATTATTAATCCTGAAGAAAGTGCAATTTTAGGAATAGGAAGAATATTTGACAGAGTGATTTTGGATTCTGATGGAAATCCTAAGAATATTAAGATTTTGCCTCTTTCTTTGACATTTGACCATCAAATTATTGATGGTGCTATTGCTTCAGAATTTTTGATGACTTTGAAGAATTTGCTTGAAAATCCCGATAGCCTTTTTAGATAAAGATTAAATATGACCTCTACTTTCTCTGAAAGATGATACGAGATTTGCGTAAATTCTTTAAACCTCAAAGTGTCGCTATTGTTGGAGCTTCCAGAAATCCGGCTAAAATCGGGCATGTTATTTTAAAGAATTTGATTGATGGAGGATTTAAGGGGAGAGTCTTTCCAGTCAATCCTGAAGCAGATGATATTTTAGGATTAATGGCTTATTCTTCGCTTTTGAAAATTATAGAGGATGTGGACTTGGCAGTTATATCTGTTCCATCTGAAAGAGTTTTAGATATTATAGAGGAATGTAAAAAAAAGAAAATTAAAGATGTTTTGATAGTTACCTCGGGTTTTGGAGAAATTGGGAATGTTGATTTAGAAAAAAAATTGAAAACAAAACTTGATTCTTATGGTATAAATTGCATAGGGGTTAATTGTTTAGGAGTTTTTGATGCGTACCATAATTTTGATACGTTGTTTCTACCACGCTATCGTTTAACAAGGCCTAAACCTGGAGGAATTAGTTTTATTTGTCAAAGTGGGGCTATTGGTTCTGCTATCTTGGACATTGCTTCTACTAGCGGACATAAATTTTCCAAATTTGTGAGCTATGGAAATGCTACTCAAATTGATGAGTCCGATTTATTAGAATATTTGGAAAATGATGAAACTACAAAAGTAGTCTGTTTGTATGTTGAAGGAATAAAAAATGGGGAAAAATTTTTCCAGACTCTTTCCAAGATTACTTTGAAAAAACCAGTTATTGTTCTTAAGGGAGGTCTTACTGATGAAGGAAAAATGGCGACTATGTCGCATACAGGTTCTTTAGCAGGAGATAGTGCTGTGTTTTTTGGAGTTCTTGAACAAACAAATGCTATCCGCGCTAACTCTCTTGAAGAAATGTTTCATATCGCTGCTTTAGTTGAAAAGGGAGTTCATTTTGGTTCAAATAGATTGCAGATTATTACAAATGGAGGCGGATATGGAATTTTATCAACTGATTCAATAGCCTCTTCAAAGCATATTAAACTTGCTACCCTTTCTTCAAATAGCATTAATGAAATAAAAAAGTTTGCACCTAAATATATGAATATAGGGAATCCTTTAGATTTACTAGGCGATGCTACAACTGAAAGATATAAACGAGCGATTGATGTTTGTATTTCAGACTCTGGCGTTGATGGACTTGTTGTTATTGCCTTGTATCAAACCCCGTTATTGACTACTGAAATTGTTGAAATTATATCTGAAGCTCATAACAATTCTAAAAAACCAATTATTGTTGTTTCAACGGGTGGAGAATTTACTGATTTGCTTTCTCGTTCTTTGAAAGAAAGGGGCCTGCCAGTCTTTTCTTATCCTGATGAAGCGATAACTGCATTGGATAAATTAATTGCTTATCAATTGAGGGTTCCAAAACCTGTTAAAGTTGTTGAGAAAAAAGAGTTAAAAAACAATGTAGAAATGAAAAAAATTAAAATGAAATTTATGAAAAAGAATAGGTTACATAAAAAATCTAAAAAAAACAAGGGATAAGTTATATAAAAGAATAATTGTATATTTAATTAAAGATGGTGCATATTTCAGAAAGAGATTTACAACTGCCCGAATTGGAATTCCCTGAAATTTCCAAAATAGTTGCCGAAGATAAAAGAGTCATCTCTCTTGGGCCAGGTGAACCGAATTTTATCACGCCTAAGCCTATATTAGATTATGCTAGAAAAATAATTGAAAAAGCGACACATTACTCAGCGCCCCAAGGAAAACTTGAACTTCGTGAAGCTATTGCTAAAAAATTAAAAAGAAATAATGATATTGAAGCTGATGTTGATGAAATTCTTGTAACTTCTGGAAGTCAGACTGGAATTTTTTCTGCTTTGTTGACTGCGCTTGACCCAAGCGAACAAGTTCTCGTTCCAAGTCCAGGATATGTTGGATATGTACCAGCTATTGATTTGGTTAACGCTACTCCAGTTTTTGTTCCGTTAAAAGAGGAAGATAATTTTTCATTAAATCCTGATGTTTTAAAGAGACATATAGATAAAAAGAAAACGAAAGTGTTAATCCTTAATACCCCTTCAAACCCTACTGGAAATATTATTCCTAGAAATATAATGGAAGAAATTGCGGATATCGCCGTAGATAATGATTTGTGGATTTTTGCTGATGAAGCTTATGAAGATATAACTTATGATGGTGCGAAGAATATTTCTATGGCTTCTCTGAATGGAATGAAGGACAGAACAATAACTTTTCATACATTTTCAAAAACATATGCGATGTGTGGATTTAGGCTTGGATATGCATCCGGACCAAAAAAATTTATTTCCGAGATGAAAAATTGTCACCATTACATGACTTTGTCTGCACCAGAGATATCTCAATTTATGGGAATTAAAGCTTTGAGTTTGAATAGCAGATATATTGATTCTATGGTTAGAGAATATGATAAGAGAAGAAAATTTATTGTGAAATCCTTGAATGATTTAGGAATGAGAACTTCTATGCCTGCTGGAGCATTTTATACTTTTTCTAATATTGAAAGATTTGGTATGAATAGTAGAGATTTTGCCAGAAAACTATTACATGAATCGCATGTGGCTGTAATTCCAGGAACTGAATTCGGTCCATTTGGTGAAGGTTATGTTAGATGTAGTTTCGCTACGAACTATGATAAAATTGAAACTGCTTTGGAAAGAATGAGAAAATTTCTTAAAAGATAAATTTATGTCTGTATTTTTCTAAATCGATTTTGTTATTTTTGATTTCTATGCCTTCTGATTTAAGCATTTGAATTTTCTTTTTTGAGCCAAATGCGTAGCCTCCCAAATCTCCATTTGAATTGATTACCCTATGACATGGAACTTCTGGTGCGTAAGGGTTTTTGTTCATAGCGTTTCCTACGGCTCGGTATGCTTTTGTTTTCATTGATTGTGCTAATGCTTTGTATGTTGTAACTTTACCTTTTGGAACTTGTTTTAAAAATTGATAGCATTTTTCGTTGAATTTCATTTTGCTATTTCACCATTTTTTATGAACCAGAACATTAAATCAAGTTTTGCAGAAGTCATTCTTAATGTGCTTGCTAAATCCAAAAAGACTTTTTCTATTTCTAAATATTTTTGTGTTGAAAGAGACTTGGGTTTTGATATTAATTTGTTTTCTTCCAAAACTGATAGAATATGCCTATCTAAAATTGCTAAACTTTGTCCTCCCGTATTTCTTATAAAATGAGATGCTTCTTTCATACCAATACCAGCTATATTTTCAACCATCCATTGACGTGATTGTTGTTCAGGCATATTCTGAATTATTGATTTGATGTTGGAAAATTGTCTTGCTTTTACGATATATTTTGCTTTATTGTTATGAAATCTATGTTTATTTAGTTTTATAAGATTAGCAAGAGTTTCTTGTGAGAGAGTCTTAAATCCTTCTGCACTTAATTGATTTTGTATGGTTGCGCTTGTTGCTTGCTTGGCGTTTGCCGCTAAGATACAAAAACATAATTCTGAAAACCATTCATCTTCTGACTTTCTCTTGAAAGATGCGAATTCGTCCAATCTTTTGTTTACTATTTCTCCTACATCTGATTGTTCTAATCCTCTTATTTTATCTAAGAGCTCTTTCATAATCTAATGAAGAAATAGGGGCATAAATAACTTACTATTCGAGCAATAGCAATAGGGTCATTATAGATATACCTAAGATGAAAGCAATTAATTCTAAAATTGATTTCTTTGTTTCAAAATTCTTGTGTAATTCGGGTATGAGATCTGCTCCAGCAATATATATGAAACCGCCTATAGCTACCGGAATTAACGCTTCTGAAATTGCAGGTATTTTTGATGAAGCAACAATTGCGATTATTCCTCCTAAAACTGAAGTTAAAGCCGAAAAGAAATTGAATAATATCGCTTTTCTTCTTGAAAATCCTCCTTGCAATAATACTCCAAAATCTCCTATTTCTTGAGGTATTTCGTGGAATATTACGGCTGTGGTTGTTGCTATCCCTACTGGAATATTTACTAAATAACTTGCACCTATTATCAAACCATCTATAAAATTGTGAACTCCGTCTCCTACTAAATTAACTATTGCGAACGGATGTGTATGCTCTTTTGTGTGAGGCATGTGACAATGTTGCCAATGAACTATCTTTTCTATTGTGAAGAAAATAACGATTCCACCTAAAATATAGAATGAAGTATTAAGAGTGAATAAGTTATTCTCGATTAATTCTGGAATTAAATGTATGAAAACATCGCCTAATAATGCTCCAGCTGAAAAACTCACTAAATATAAAAGAATTTTATGAAGACGTTTTTGGTTTACTGAAAGAGTAACTACTCCGATAAAAGAGATTAAACTAACTGCTAAAACACTTGCTAATGTATAAATCCAGACTTCTTGCATTTTATTTATTGGAAGATAATGTATTTAAAGCTTATTGATTTTCATTATCAATAGCCGATGACTGAATCAAGAGAGACTAAACAAAAAAAAGAAATAGACTACGCAGTAAATAATACTAAGACATTTTTTACTGCCCAGGATATTTATAATAAAGTCAAGAAAAATAATATAGGCATTGCTACAGTTTATCGTTTTTTAAATGAATTAAAGAAAAATAGAAAGATTCATTTTTATGTGTGTAATCGAAAAGCTTTGTATTCTTTGAAAAATATGAACCATTCGCATTTTATTTGTGAATCTTGTGGAAAAATAGACCACCTAAATATTAGCCGAATTGATTTTCTTAAGAATTTTGTATCTGGAGAGATATGTCATTTTCAGATAGAAGTAAGTGGGATTTGTGAATCTTGCAAAAGACGAAATGTATATAAATGAAAATATACTTTCCAGTTTATGTTTGGAACTGAAATTAATTTTCTCGCAGTTTTTGTAGTATCTATTTTGTCGTTTGTTATCGGCTTTTTGTGGTATGGTTATTTATTTGGAAAACAATGGTTGAAGTTATCTAAGATTCCTGCATCTGAAATTGCTAAGACTAAACAAAAAAATATGCTTAAACCTATGATTTTGAATTTTGTTGGAAATTTAGTTATGGTTTATGTTTTCGCTAATTTTGTTAATCTTTTTGGAATTTCTTCTGCTAGTCAGGGAATGATTCTCGGATTTTGGATATGGCTGGGTTTCTTTGCCTCTACGACTCTTCTTGGAAATGTTCTTTGGGAGAATAAACCTTGGGGACTTTTTGTCCTGAATGGATTGTATTGGCTGATTGAATTAATGATTGCTGGTGCAATTCTTGCTATTTGGTGATTAGCCACTAATATCTCTTCTTTCTTGCTATGAACTTTTTCGTTCTGAAAGACTGTGAAACTCCTCGCTGTGAATTAGAGATACAAAGCTTTTTAATAGTTCTAATTAGTTTTTTGTTTGTGCGGGGGTAGCAAAGCGGTTAAATGCGCAAGACTTAAGATGTCGCTTCCCCATTAGGAGAAGTAGCTAAACAGGATGTAAGTCATCTTGTGGCTTAGTGCCTTCGGAGGTTCGAATCCTCCCTCCCGCATTTTTCTATTCCGTAGCGAGTCTCCGAGCCTGTGAGGATGGTCGAGCAAGAGAATAGAAAAATAAAGATTCAGTAGGATTCGAACTTTTGGAAATAACGCATTAATAAAAAATAAGATTAACTAGAAATCAACATTCATCTATCTTGCTTAGTATTTCTTGAGTATTGTTTGCTACATGCCTTAAGGCTTCATCGTGTGTAGCTCTTTTGTTTTGTTCCAAATATTTTATTGCTTGAGTTGCTCCTGCAATTATTGCGACTCTTATTTTTTGATCATCTTTTGCCATACGACGATAAAACGACTTTTGTATTTAAGGTTTAGTGTGATAAAAGTTATAAATGGTGAATTTAAGGGGTTGATGCATGAAACGAGATTATGAACTCAATATTGATGAACGCCTTGTGTTTTTTAAAAATTTGGCTACTCAATCGAAGGGATTTGTTGTACTAGACACAGGCATAATTGGGGGGTTCGATTTTTCTGCTCTGCTTAAATATGAAAATATACATGGGTCTGATTTAAAAGAAATTTTATCTGCTGAATGTAATCTCCTCGAACGACTTCATAAATTATTCAAAGAAGGGAGTTTTGTTTTTCCACATGAAGTCTGTGGAGAATACAAGCTGATGACTAACAATCTTGAAAATTATGGAAAATCTACTGGAGAGAACGGATGGTACATCCCTTTAATTCGTGCACGACGTCAGTTATTCAATGATTTGCCTCGCGTATGCGAAATTTTGCCTGATTCAATTCTACATTATGGATCCACTATTGAGAATACTGTCTTGAATATTTCGCGTGAAGTTTATGATTCGAATCCCCCCATCAAACAATTGAGAAAATGTAAAAAGGGTCTGCCTTCTAACGAATTTAACGATGAACGCATACTTGCTAAAAGTTTTGCACTTAGCTATCTACGTCCAACAAGAGTCGTCTCATGCGACAGAGATTTCGTAGATATTTATCAAGGGATTGCTCTTAACGCAGATAGATTTATGCAACAAGGAGTTCCATCACTTCCGGATAATCCTTTTGAACTTGTGTTTGTTAGTCATACTGGAAACACTGAACTTTTTGATTTTGGCAGAGTCAGACGTCGTCGCACACACGGAGATAGCTAAGCCTCAGGAGGGAATTGAACCCCCGACCTCAAGTTCTTTCGAGTTTTTACGAAACTTGCGCTCTACCGACTGAGCTACTGAGGCACAAATAATAAAAAGGAATGTGTTTTTTAAAGGCTATGGCTTCGAAATTGATAATCTCTTTATCTATTGTTTTTTTACTCGTCGTATTTGGAATTGCTCTATTTTTTGATCAAAAAAATATTCAAATAAGTGAAGCAACTGGACTGGTTGTTAGTCTTGAATCTTTCCCTTCCTATATGGAAACTCATCCAATAATGAAAGATCTTCCAAAAGACGCTTCTATTAGTTTGGAAATAGGTGAACAGATTTATGGAATTGCGGATAAAGAAATAATTAAAGATAAAATTATTTCGAATCCTCACATCTCAATTAAATTGCCCAAAGGCTATGAAATGAGAATCGGAGAAATTGGACTATGCTCTGCTCTTAGTGAAGCTATTAAAGAGGAAAAATTAAATTTTGAAACTTACATTTCTAATGCTAAACTTATAACAAAATATTATAAACTTATTAAATATAAAAAATGTCTTGATGAATGATGCGCTCTGAAATTATTTCTATTTTAAATATTACCGGTTTATCTTCTGAAGAGTTAGGCAAACTAATTGAAATTCCTCAAGAATCCTCTCGTGGAGATTATGCTTTTCCGTGTTTTGTTCTGGCTAAAACATTGAGGAGAAATCCTGTAGAAATAGCTAAAGAATTTAGCAATAAGCTAAAAAATTCAAAAGGGTTTGAGAAAATTGAGGCTGTTGGACCATATATTAATTTTTTTATGGATAAGAAAAAACTTGCCATTGAAGTCTTAAAGAAAGTTGAAAAGGAAAAAGAAAAATATGGTAAAAATGCCTCTGGAAAGAATAAGGTATTTATGATTGAATTTTCTCAACCAAATACTCATAAAGCATTTCATGTCGGACATATAAGAGGAACATCTCTTGGAGAGGCAATTGCAAGAATAAAAGAATTTTCAGGTTATAGAGTTATAAGGGCGAATTACTCGGGAGATACTGGAATGCATATAGCTAAATGGCTTTGGTGCTATAATAAATTTCACAAAAAAGAAAAAATAAGGAATGAAGAATCTTGGTTTGCTAAAATTTATGTTGAAGCTGTTCAAGAATTGGAAGAAAATGAAGCTGGAGAAGCAGAAGTTCTTGAAATTAATAGAAAATTAGATGAGCGAGTAGATAAAAATTTGATGAAGTTATGGAGGAATACTCGAAAAATGTCTATTGATTCTTGGAAACCCATATATAATGATTTGAATGTCAAATTCAATAAACATTTTTTTGAAAGTGCTGTTGAAAAAGATGGGAAAAAAATAGCACAGGAACTGATTAAAAAAGGTATTGCAATAGTAGATGACGGGGCAACTATCCTAAACCTTAAGAATTATAATTTGGGAATATGGGTCCTACTACGAAGAGATGGCACTGTGCTTTATTCCGCTAAGGATTTGGCGCTCGCTAAAGAAAAATTCTCAAAATATAAAATTGATGAATCGTTAGTGATAACAAGTGTTGAACAAAATCTTCATTTTCAACAACTTAGAAAGACTCTTGAGTTAATGAGATTTAACTGGGAAAAATATCAACATAAGGGTTATGAGTCTGTTAGACTGCCAGAAGGAAAAATGTCGTCAAGAACTGGAAATAATATTCTTTATGCAGATTTTAGAGATGAGGTTATTGATGCTGTTAAGAAAGAAATTTCAAAAAGAGAAAATTTGCCTGAAAAAGAATCTGACAAAAGAGCTTTAGCTATTGCTATTGCTTCAATAAAATATGCTATGCTTAAACAAGATATGAATAAAGTAATTATTTTTGATAAAAATGAAGCTCTGAAATTTGAGGGAGATACTGGGCCATATTTGCTTTATAGTTATGCTCGAGCCAATAGCATATTATCTGATGTGAAAAATGATGTGAATAAAGAAACAGATGAAATAAAAATTTCGGAACATAATTTGATAAACTTGATTGCGAGATTCCCTGAAATAGTTCAAAATTCTTCGGAAAATATCTCTCCTTCTGGAATTGCACATTATGCTTATGAACTTGCACAAACATTTAATGAGTTTTATCATTCCTGTCAGGTAATAGGAAGTGTTGAGGAAGGATTTAGGATAAGATTAGTTAATGCTTTTGCGCAAACAATTGAAAATACATTGCGACTGCTCGGGATTCCTGTTTTAAAACAAATGTGAATTAGTGACGATAATCTTTATATATTAGTAATTTTTGATTTGTTCTCATGGTTGGAATTGAAAATATGCTTTTGATAAATACGGGAGTTTCATCTATTGTACTTTTTGTTTTGTTTATTTTATGGATAGCTAAACCTTCAGAAAAAAAAGAAGAAAGAGTTTATTTGAGTAAAGATATGCATAAAATTAAAGAAAATGTTAATGATTCTGAAGAAGTTATTTGATTTGAAATATTAAAGTTGATAGATAAGAAATTCAATGCATAAGGGAAGTAAATAGGATGAGTTATTCTTTTCTTCCTTTAAACCAGAAAATGGCAGCAATTAAACCTGCGCAAATCAAACCTATTCCTAAAAATGAAGTTCCTTGAGGAGTTAAATCGGAGATTACATTTCCCGTTATGTTCGTAGGTAAAAGAATAATTCCGCCCAAAATACCTAACACTGCCAGTATGCCTTCTAATCCTTTGCCTTTATGATGATGACGTGGAAGTTCTTCCCCAGTAATTTCTTTGTAATGCTTCCTTGCATCTTTTGCATCCTCGTGCATTTGTCTTATAAGCATTTTGGAATCTGATACATAACCTGCCTTAGAAGGATTATTAGATTCAAGTTCTGCAACTTGTTCAAATCTGTTTACAGCTTCTATAAAATAAGAGGAGTTGTTTGTTGCTAATCCAAGTCGATTATAAATTAATGCTTGAGTTTTTAAATAATCTCTATTTGACATATCTGACTCTTCTATCCTATTTGCATAGATTAAATTACAGTTTTGTATATACTCCTTCCCCAATTGATTATTGCATTCCTTGATTTCATCAGGAGATGAATTGAGCGGTAAGCGTCTAAGTGTTCCTGTTAATCTCTCATCAAAATATGCTTTCTCATCTTTCATCCTACGCTTATACTTCTCTTCAATCAATTTCTCTTCAGCTTCAAATTTTTTTTTAGATTTATCTAACTCTTTTCTCAAATTTGAAATATCCTCATTTACCATAAATGTTTAAATCAAATTTTATTTATAAGATTATCTATTTAATCGAAATTATCGTATATGGAAAATCTTAAAAACCTTAAAATAACTAAATTATCGTAGGCAAGTTGGCGCGTTAGCCCTGCGCTGTTACACCTGCGGGCTTCAAGTGAACTTAAAGGAGTGCGTGACACGCACGGACAAAAGTCTTTCGCTGGACGTTGAGGTATTGTCCTGTTCGACCGTGCTCCTGTGAAACGGGTCAGACCTTGATCGGAGCAGCCCTAATCAGAAGCGTCGGTGCTTGCGGGAAAGCAATACTGAGAAAAGTGAAAGGTAAAACTCTTGCACGACGTGAAGCTAACTCCCCGCCTACACTATAAACTATGGGTCATATAAAACCTAAATCTTTCAAAGAAATTAGAGAAATGTCCCCTTCTATTTTGGCATGTTTATACATGAATTGTTTTGAAGCAAACTTACGTGACCCCAATGAGGATGATTTAAATCAATTAAATTATGCAACTGAAGAATTATCAATAAGGCCTGCCAAAGAAAGAATATTTTTTGCTACGGAGATACATAGATGTTTAGATAGGGCTATTTCTCGAGAAAACTATGAGCTGGCCGTAATATTGAGAGAAAATATTAAACATTATGATATACATATCAGTTAAAAGATTTATTAGTTTGAAAAATATTCTGAAATAGATAAGACTTATATCACTATTAGTAAAGGTATAAAAATAACCTATAGCTTTTGATGTAATGGTGATGAACAGAAAGGGACAGGTTTTTCTTATGGCTGCTATAATACTTGCGGGGATATTACTTACCTTGACAAGAGCAGCTAATAAAACTCTATCAAAAGAAAAGCCAGAATCGTTTTATGATTTATCTGAAGAAATAGATTTTGAAGTTAAAAAAGTGTTAGACTATGGAGTCATAAGTGGAGGACAAAACATTGGAATTATGGCCTCTGAATTAATAAATAATTATAGTGAGTATATAGCTGGTGAAGATGTAGTGTTTGTTTATGGAAATAAAACTACAATTTTCGCATTATACTATGAACTCATAACAAATCTTAATGCTGTTTCCTTGGGAACTATATCTGCTCCAATAAATGTTGTTCTTGCGAGTCATACTCCTGTTCAAATTAAACCTCTTGATTCAATAAACTCTGAAGCCATAATTAAACTAAATGATGTGGAGTATAATTTTAAGATTAAACCTGGGCAAAACTTTTATTTTGTTCTTATAAAAAAAGAAGGGGGAGAAAAATATGTCACGATTGAATAAATCTGCAGAAAGCATTATGATAGGTTATGTTGTATTGATAGCTATTGCTATTGCCCTATCAACTGGGGTTTTTATTTATTTGAAATTGTATCTTCCTTCTGATAAACCGGAATGCTATCAAGACATAGATTTAGTTATTGATTCTGCGACCTGCCAGGTTGTTTCTTCAGGATTATTAGATGTGAGTATTGAGTTTACAAATAAGGGATTATTTAGCATAGACTCTGTGTATATCAAGATTGGTGATGTGGACAGAGTTTTCAAAACGACTTTGAATGATGTAGACTTAGATAGATTGACTTCATCTTGTAATGATAATGAAATTAGCCTGAAACCGGGAGCGAAATTTTGCAAAACATATAATTATGCTTATTCAAACTCTCTAATTCCAGTTCAAGAAATCAGCGTTGAACCATTATTATGGATTGAAGATGTTCCGGTTTTGTGTCCTAATTCTATTGTAACTAAAAAAATAAACTGCGTTTAAAATGTCAAAATATAAAAAGTGGGGTGGAAGATATTAGATATATGAATAGGAACGGAGTTACTCCTGTTATTGCAACATTTTTGCTTATTGCTATGGTTGTAGTTCTTGGAACGATAATATTTTTTTGGGCTCGTGGCTTCTTGACTGAAAGTGCTGAAAAGGATGGCAAATCTATTTCTGCATCCTGCGATGATGCTGAATTTGAAGCGAAGGTCATTACACAGGCATCTCAATGTCCAACTTCAAGCAACGCATTTAATTCTGCTATTGACATAAATAATATTGGAAATGTGCCTATTTATGGAGTTCAAGTTTTAGAATATGATCAAAATAATGCTAATTCAAATGTTGTGCCTTTAAGTGACCAGCCATTTGTCGGAGGAACCATAACTATGGGAAAATCTTCCTATGTTTGCATAAACAAAGTTGTAACAAATACTGCCTCTTTTAGAATTGTTCCTAAACTTCTTGCTGAACGAGGAGGTAATAAAATCATTTATACTTGCCCTGAAAAAGATGGGCTTACCACTAGTTAGGTAAATGTATAAAAAGAGATTTTGTTTGATATTTTCATGAATCGAAGAGGTGTTAGCCCAGTTATCGCTACTGTGCTTTTGATTGTGTTGACTATTGGATTAGTGGCTGTAATATTTTCGTTTGTAATTCCATTTGTCAACGACCAACTTGGAAATAGCAAAGCTTGTTTAGCCGTTTTAGGAGGAATAGAATTTGCAGACACCAAATATAATTGTGTTGGAAATCATGCCTCTGCGTCTTATACTAATAAAGCTACTTCCTTTTCTATAAAGATTACAAAACCTGGAATAACTAAGGCAAGAGTCTCATTGATAGACTCTAATGGAAACTCTGAAGTTTTTGATATTGCTGAGGGTATCTCTGCCCCCCCAGGAATTCAATCTGTATTGCATAATATAGGATCATTTGAAATTAATGAAGATCTTAAATTCCCTAACGGAATAGGTGCCCAGAGAACATATTTGATAGCTAGAGAATATGAAAAAGCAGAAATATCTGCAATCATAGAATCAGGAAATTCATGTGATGTTGCAGAAATTATTAAATTTGTTCCTTGTAATGTGGATGTAGTGATATGATTAAAAAAAATAGAACTGGGCAAGTTTGGATTGAAACTGTTATTTATACACTCATAGGACTTTCTTTGATAGGTTTGACTTTGGCTATATTAACTCCAAAAATAAAGGAGTTCAGGGACAGAAGTCTTATTGAAGAAACTTTATCATCTATGAATTTGTTCGATTCAAAAATAAATGAAATTCTTGATGCTCCTGGAAATAGGAGGAGAATAGACCTTGCTCTTGATAAAGGTGTTCTATCAATAGATTCAATTGATGACTCTTTAAAATTTCTGCTAAAGAATTCTAAGGTCAAATATTCTGAACCAGGAGTTTCTTTGGAGATAGGAAGAGTTAATATAACAACTCTAAAAAATGGAGAAAATTATGATATTAAATTAGAGATATTTTATTTACATAATATCTCCTTTGAAGGTAAAGAAGATAATGTTGAGTTTACACCTGTTTCTATACCTTACAAATTCTTTGTTGAAAACAAAGGAATAATTGGAAATAATTATAATATAGATTTTAGCGAGGGCTTATAGTTAGATTTAAATGTCAGAGAAGTTTTTTATAGTTGTGGTGATTTATGTTAAATATACAAATTAATCCGAATCCTCCAATACCTAACCTTCCTAAACTTGATGATAAAACCAAGATTGATGTTCGTTATTCATTGATACAACCTTTTGCTAACGCACATATATATTGGGATTCTGAAATTGGCGAACTGATTTATGAGATAGAAGAACCTCTTCTTGATGAAACTGAACTTCTTGCAATAAGAAAACTTGAAGATGCCATGATTGAATTGATTAATGTGAATGTTGTTACTGAAAAAACAAATGATAAAATGATGGAATACATAGATAAGACTGCAAAATTTTTGATAAACGAACTGAATCTGAAAATAAAAGGTGAAAGCTATGAAAGAATATTCTATTATCTTTACAGAGATTTCGTAGGATTAAATGAAATAGAACCTTTATTGAGAGATTATTTTATTGAAGATATTGAATGTAATGGATTTAATACTCCTGTTTATGTCGTCCACAGAGTTTATAGAAATATTAAAACTAATTTAAAATTCAAAGATATGGATAAACTGGGAAGTTTTGTTGAAAAGCTTGCACAGAGATCTGGTAAGTATGTTTCTTATTCTGAACCTTTGCTTGATGGTTCTCTGCCAGATGGAAGTCGTGTAAATGCAACTTATACCCAAGATATTACTTCTAGGGGGCCTACATTTACCATAAGAAAATTCACTAAAGTTCCATGGACTCCTGTTCAGTTGATTGCTTTGAACACTTTAAGCCCTGAAATGCTTGCATATTTCTGGATGCTTATTCAATACAAATCTAATATATTTATTGCTGGGGGAACATCTTCTGGTAAAACTACTCTACTTAACGCTATTGCTTTTTTCATTCCTCCTGAATCCAGAGTAGTCAGCATAGAAGACACAAGAGAACTTAATCTGCCTAGAGAAAACTGGATTCCTGCTGTTGCAAGAGTTGCAATAGGTAAGGGAAGAGTTGGAGAAATTGATTTATTTGACTTGTTGAAAAATTCATTCAGACAAAATCCTAATTATGTTATTGTGGGAGAAGTGAGGGGAAAAGAAGCATTTGTATTATTTCAAGGAATGGCATCTGGACATCCTTCAATAAGCACAATGCACGCAGATTCTGTTGATACTTTAATAAAAAGATTGGAAACACCTCCGATAGAACTATCTCCGACTCTCGTCAATTCACTGGATTGCGTCGCTATCATGACCCATGCAATCGCTAAAAATAAAGAAACGAGAAGACTTAGAGAGATTGTTGAAATAATGCATGTAAAAGATGATGGGTCTGCTTTGATAAATACGCCTTTCAACTGGAACGCTGCACAAGATTTATTTTATTTTAAGAAAGAAAGTAAAGTTTTTGAAAAAATCTCTGTTAGGTATGGGTTGAGTATGCAACAGCTTCAACAAGAATTCCTAAAACGGACTAAACTTCTTTATACACTTTATCAAAAAAAGATTTTTGGATTTGATGAAGTAAGAAAAATAATCTCAGATTATTACAGAAATCCCCAAGAAATTCTTCAAAAATTTGGAGTGCAGTAAAAAACAACATATATAAACTATTTTTAACTTCCAGCGTCGGTATGAAAAAAGAGGATATTGTTCTGCTCGCTCAGCTTATACATGCTATGAGAGATATTGCAGATAAACTTGATGGATATCTTGAAAAAAAGGATCTCGAGATGGTTAGACGAGCCAAAAATGAAATTATGAAACTTCAAGGTAAAATTAAGGAGATTCTATGATTGATGATTTAAAAAAAAATATCGAAGCCGAAATATCTATGGTTAAAGAACTGAATAAGTTTTATGATGAATATGAAAAATCTGATGTGAATGAGAAAAAAATATATTTCAAGATTATGGCCTCACTTACTAATAGAATATCTTTGATTAATAACTCTATCCCTGAAATTCTTGCTAGCGTAAGTCCTGTTAAAAAATTGAATCCTGAACAGAATAAACTAGAACTTTCTAAAATCTCTATAAAAAGAGAAGTTGAAGTTATGATTTCTGAAGTTGGTAAAGATAAATTTCTTAAAGAACTGAATATAAACGAACAACTTATTAAGAAAATCCAAGAAGAACAATCGAAAAAGAAAGGGAAATTTGTGGAGCTCGAAACAACTAATAATTATGGAAAATTTTCAAATAAATTATTTCTTTTGATTTCACAAAAACTTATTGAAAAAGGATATTTTAAAAATTTAAGAATGGATGTCAGAAAAAGTAACATAAACATCCTGTCTACTACTTATCTTTCAATGTTGTTTTTTAGTATGATGATTGCACTATTTACTAGTCTTTTACTTATGGGGTTGCTAACTTTTTTCAAAATAAGTTTGGCAGAATTGAGTTTTTTCATTTATGAAGATGGGCATCTTATGAGATTATTAAAATTGTCCTGGCTTCCTGTCGCAATTCCATTAATTACGGGAATTTTATTTTATAATTATCCTTCGGTTGAAAAAAAAGCTATTGGAAATAAAATAGATCAGGAACTCCCTTTTGTCGTAATCCATATGGGTTCAATTTCTGGAAGTGGAATAGACCCTATTGAAATATTCAAAATTATAGCTATGAGTGGAGAATATGAATTTGCTGGACAAGAATTTAGAAAAATTCTGAATCAGATTAATATCTATGGTTATGACTTGAGTTCTGCCATTAGAAATGTATCTTTATCTACTCCAAGCCAAAAATTATCTGAATTGTTAAATGGGATGGGGGTGACTATAAGCTCTGGTGGAGACATAAGCAAATTTTTTGAAAAAAGAGCCGATACGCTTCTTTTGGATTACAGGCTTGAAAGAGAAAAATCAACTAAATCTTCAGAAACATTTATGGACTTATATATCAGCGTTGTGATTGCTACACCGATGATTCTTCTTATGCTTCTTGTAGTCATAGCTGTTGCAAAAGTTCAAACTGGATTCAATGCAAACCAACTTACGATAACTATAATTGGAATAGTTGCTATCGTCAATATACTCTTCCTATCATTTCTGCATCTAAAGCAGCCGGTGTATTAAATGGCATTTCTAAAAAAATCACATTGGATAGGAATAATTTCTTCAATCATTATAATTGCGACAGACATTGTATTCTTTAGAGGAGAGAATATTTTCTATTTTCTGATAGGTATTTCCGTTGCTGTTGTTGCTCTCCCATTTGTTCTTGGAACGATTGTGGAGACTGCTCAAGAAAAAGAAAAAAATGAACAGTTTCTTGAATTTACGAGAGCTCTTGCTGAAAATGTAAAAGGTGGAACTCCAATAGGGCAGAGTATCTTGACTATGAGGGCAAAGAATTTTGGTTCGCTTACTGAAAATATTGACAAGCTTGCTAATCAACTCTCCATAGGAATTCCATTGAGCAGAGCGTTTGATACTTTTGGAAATGATATAGGAAGTGTGGCTGTAAAAAGAGCAATTACTCTGATAAAAGAGGCAGAGGCAGCTGGTGGAAAAATCGAGGCCATCTTGGACTCCGTGGCTTCTTCTATATATCAAATTGAAAAATTAAAAAAAGAAAGACAAGCCTTAATCTCGAATTTGGTTGTTCAAGGATATATAATTTTCTTTATTTTTATAGGTATTATGCTCGTAATGCAATTTAAGATTATTCCGTTGGCTGACGAAGTTCAGGATTTTGGAGGCAATAGTGGCTCTGGGTCTCCGTTGGGAGAACTTGGGGGTGTTGGAAGCGGCAGTTCTGTAAGCTCGGAAGAACTTGCAAGGCCTTTATTATTTATGCTTATAATCCAAGGAATATTTAGTGGTTTAGCAATAGGAAAACTCTCTGAAGGAAAAATAAAGGCAGGAATAAAACATTCATTTATCTTGACAATTACTGCTTTTCTTGTGGCAACTGGAGCAAAATTATTCTTGTAAGTTATTATCTATGAAATAAAAAACTTCGTTAGACTTATTTTCATAACTATAAGCAAAATTTAATTCTTTTAGAAGTTTCTCAAACCATAATCTTCTTGGAAAATTCATTGGATTTCCTGAAAGAGTTTTTGTCGCAAAACTGACTATTATTTTTTCAGACTTTATCTTTTCGATAATATTCCTTGATGTTTCATATCTATTACCTGGAAGTATGTCTAAAACCTTGAAAATAAGACACAAATCGGTTTTGGGAAAATGTTCCATTATTGTAATGTCTCCTTGAACAGCAAAACCCTCAATGTTATTTTTTGAAAAGAAATCTGATATCGTTTTTATATCTTCATTTTTTATGTCATATGCATAATATAACATGCCTTTTTTTGCAAGAGCTAATGGATTTAGCCCACATCCCAAATCAAGTATGCTTTTTGGATTAATTTTTTTAATAAATTTTTTTATATCTGAATATTCTTCAAGTCGCTCTCTCGTGGATTTATGAATTTTAAGTAGTTTCTCTGATTGATTTGAAGAGATTAGCTTTTTTCTTTTTGATTCACTTATTGAATTGTATTGTCCAGCATATCTTCTTAATTCTGAACGAATCTCTTTTATTATTAATTTTCTTGATTTTTTATTAAGAGCGAGAGATAATTTATTTTTTGAAACATAATTACTTAAAACCTTTTCTACTAAATAGTCTGGTAAATCTGAAAGTTCTTTCTTTTGTTTTATTTCTTTTATTAAATCATCCATGATTTTGCTTAGGATAACCTATATAAATTGCCTTGCTTTTTTTGTTTTGATGATTGATTTTAAAAAGGGAGGATTTGGCCATGTGGAAGCTGTTTTAACTTTGGTAATATTCATAGCATTCATAGCGTCCGCTTTTATTTTCTTCAACCCTTTTAGAACTAATAGAACTCTTTCTTCCACATTAGATTATGCTTGGAGAGAAATTGATGGATACGCTAAAGAAACTGTGGACTCTTACTCCATAGTTCTCAAACCTTCTGTTCCTCAATTTGTTGCTCTTAAAATTCTGGGATCTCCTGAAAAAAATGCTTCTGTCTTGAATAGCTCTGGTGGTCCGGTAAATCATTTTAACAATAATGCAAACATTAATTTTGTCAAACCAAGAGATAATTTTGTAGTTATACAATATTCCAATAACTTTAACAATGGAAATTCTTCTGTTATTGGAACTATGATCACTGAAAATGATTATAGTATCTCCTCGTCTGATTCTGTTGAAATTCTCTTTGAGGATAAACTTCTGGCATTGAATTACTCCTATTATTCGGATTATATCGGAATAAAAAAACAATTTAATCTTCCGAATAGAGTTAACTTTGGATTTTTGGTGCAATTTTCTGACGGATCTAAAATAACTGCTTTAAACAATGTATCATCTGAAAGCGATATTGAATCTAAGATAGATAAAATTATGATAGTTAGAAATTCTGGAAAACGAGAATATGCTGAGGTAATTGTTAAGGTATGGTGAATGTAAAGGGAGTTGCCAAATTGATGGAATTAATTATAGCACTCACATTGATTATGGCTATTTTTCTTGTGGCTTATAAAAGAACATCCAATGAACAACAAAGCCTTGATTTAGACGAAACAGCCAGAGATATATTAAGAGAAATTGCTGCTGACTCCAATTTGAGAATGGAAGTAATCTCATTTCAAACCAATGTAGCCTATATGAATAAAGTTACTAATTTTATAAATGATTCTTTACCAGATTATATTTTATTTGAAATTCGCGCTTGTGAGTCTGGAAGTGCGTGTGGACAATCTAACTATCGTGGGGAAGTGTATTCTGCAGAGAGAGTATTCGGAGCTACTACGACTGGATTTAATACTATAAAATTACGCCTTTTTTTGTGGACGACGGAACTTCAATAAGCCCCCTTAATTATGAATACTCTACGTGTTGCAGTTGAAATGAATGCATAATTATCTTAGAATCTCTTAAAATGTAAAGATGGTTCTTAATTTTTAATCTCTGTGCCCTTTGAAATTATTTCTCCATATTTAATTTTTTCTTTTTCATTTGGATCAAACAAAACTTCTCCGTCTTTATTTAAAGGTGCAATTATTTTATAGTTGTTTAATCTCTCCCTTAATAAAGAACTGGCTCTCAAGTGCCAGCAACCGATAATAATCACTAAAGGTTTAATTGTTTTTTCTTTATACTCTAAAATCTTAGAAAGGTGATACTTTTCCCTAATCAGAGTTATTCTATCAAGCTCTTTTTCTTCTTCATTTGTAAGTTTTTTTTGATTTTTAATTTTTCTCTGGAAAGTATTATTAAATCCGAAATTATTAAAATCTATTCCAATTAATTTAATTTTTTTATTAAAACAAAGATTAACTATCTCTTTAATGTCATCGAAAGAAGTCATATTAGAAATATGTCTTTTTTTCAAAATATCTTTGAATTTATCATTCGTATTTAACTCTAAATTTTCCAACTCTTCACTTAAAACAAATTCTGGAGTTATAAGGTTGATTATTTCTTTTTGTTTTGAGAAATCATCTGAAAAAGAATGTGTGCTCCCTATAAAAATAAAGGAAAAATTCATTTCTTGCTCTAAGAATCTTATCACGGCCAATATTTAATACTTGTTGGACTGCGCAGAATTTATATTCTACTTTTTAAATCCATCATAAAAATGTATTTCTTCAATTAAATGTCTTGTTTCTTCTAACTTAAGCTCGACTTCTCCTAAATCCTTTTCAAGAGTTATCTTCCTTATAGAAACATATTTTTACAATATATTTATTATAAATATGAACTGATTTGTGAATGGTGCAAATGTTGATTTGGCATTCAAACATTAAAACGACACAAATATATACCCCAATTTCACAACAAACCATAAAAATATAAGGGCTTTACAGGTAGTCTATAATATGACAAAAAAATTTGAAATGCTTGAACATACTGGAGATTTGAAATTTAGAGCTTATGGCGAGAGTGCTGAAGACTTATTTAATCACTGTGCTTTGGCGTTATCCAACATATTCTCAAGAGGTAAAAAAATACCTCAAGCTGTAAGAAAAGAATTTGTCGTTTCGGGGGAAGATTATGAAGCTCTCCTTTATAATTTTCTTGAAGAACTAATTTACCTGTTTGATACAAAACAATTTGTGGTTTCAAAAACAGAAGTATCTATAACTTCTGGAGAAGAATATGCTCTTAATGTTGTAGCTTATGGAGACAATACAGCTAAACATAAAGATTTAGATGCTATTAAAGCGCCAACATATGCTGAAATGTATTTCAAAAGGATTGATGAAGAACATTGGGAAGCACAGGTTGTTGTTGATGTTTGAAAACTAATCCATTATTAAAACAAGTTGTATAATTCTTGTTGCTTTGAAGTGAATAGCATTACAAACTTATATAAGTTATATTTTATGCTTAGAGATATGGAGAAAAAATTTCAAAATTCTGAGCTAGTTCATAAAATAATTGAAAAAGGAATGAAAGTTCCAGGATATGTTTTTGCTTCTCAATCTTTATTTGAAAATATAAAGAAAGACAAAACTCTTGAACAACTAAAAAATATGGCTAAACTCCCTGGAATTGTTGGAGCAGTTTACGCTATGCCGGATGCACACCAAGGATATGGTTTTCCAATAGGAGGAGTTGTAGCATTTGACTTGAAAAAAGGAATTGTTTCTCCAGGAGGAGTTGGTTATGATATAAACTGTGGAGTCAGAATGCTCATAACAAATATTTCAAAAAAGGATTTTCTGGAAAAAAGAAAGGAAATTATGAAATCGCTTGCAAAAGAAGTTCCTTCTGGAGTAGGTATTAAAAGTTCTTTTTCTGTCACACAAAAAGAAATGGATGAAGTTCTTCAAAAAGGAATTAATTGGGCTGTGCAAAGAGGTTTTGCTGATAAATCAGATTTGGAGAGAGTTGAGAATAATGGGTGCATTCAGGGAGCAAATGTGAAAGATGTCTCTCAAAAAGCTAAAGGTAGAGGAATGAATCAACTTGGAAGTCTTGGGGCGGGAAATCACTTTGTTGAAGTTCAATTTGTAGAAAAAATATTTGACGAAAAAACTGCAAATGTGTTTGGGATAAAAAATGAAGAACAAGTTGCTATTCTAATACATTCAGGAAGCAGAGGACTTGGACATCAAGTTGCTTCCGATTACATTAAAGCGATGGAAGAAGAATATGGCTTCGATAATTTACCGGATAGAGAACTTGCTTGCGCCCCGATTCAGTCTGAGCTTGGTCAAAAATATCTTTCTGCTATGGCTTGTGCTGCAAATTTTGGATTTGTTAATAGACAAATTTTATCTTTAAAAATAAAAGATGTTTTTTTGAAATTTTTCCCAGGTAAAAAGATTAATCTGATTTATGACTTAGCACATAATATCGCTAAAGTTGAAGAACATTATTTTGAGGGTAAAAGAAAAAAAATGTGCGTGCATAGAAAGGGAGCAACTAGATCTTTCGGGCCCGGAAACAAAGAAATTCCGTTGATTTATAGAAAGGTGGGCCAACCTATATTTATCCCTGGAAGTATGGGCACTTTCTCTTATGTTCTTGCTGGAACTAATAAAGCTGAAAAAGTAACTCTTGGAAGCACCGCTCATGGAGCAGGTCGCCTATTGTCAAGAAGTTATGCTGTCAAAAATATTGACTCAAAAAAACTTCTTGATGAACTTAAAGAAAAAAATGTCTATCTTGAAACTGAAAGTTTGAAAGGGGCTGTTGAGGAAGCACCTGAAGCTTACAAAGATGTTGTTGAAGTTGTGCGCGTTTCACATGAACTTGGAATTGGAAAATTGGTTGCAAGAATGAAACCTATTGGTGTAATAAAGGGATGAAAACCTATTTATAAAAATAAGTTCTAAAATTAGACTAAGCAATTATTTATAAAGTAACGACGGCATTCTTGTTTATGGAGTGGAGATATTTGTTTGCAATAATTTTATTGATGGGTTTTGTTTCTGCTCAACCATCTGGAAATACTTGTTCTTCTCCAGATGATGTTATATTGAGGTTAAGTTCTCAGACGAATGCTCACGGAGAAGCTTTTAGTACAACTGGGACTTATCCTGTTGATATTTGTTACAGTCAAATTTTTGGAACATCTTATGTGGGAACGAATCCACATTCTTGTTCGCTTAATAATGCTAATAAAGTTTTGAAATTGTCTGCTTTGAGCAATGCTCATTCGGAAATACCTGACGCATCTGTTCCTACTTATACCACCTATGTTTGCTATGGAGATTTGGTATGTCATAGCGTTGCTGGAAATGTAAATTGCCCGAACGGAGAGCAAGAAGTTGTTTCATTATCTGGACAAACAAATGCACATATTGAAAAAGGAAATTCTAATATCTATACCGCTACTTCAAATTATAAAATCTGTTGCTCTAACTCAGGCAGTTCTCCTGTTGGACAAGGAAGTATAGCGAATGTTGGATGGGCATATTATAACGCTCAACCTATATCAGCAGGGACTTTTTTCTGTCCAAATAGTGCGATATATGCTTATGCTATCACTTCAGGAGTTTCAGATGGGACAACTTTGACTTTCAAATTTTATGAAGAAGATGCCTTGGTGAATGATTTTATATTTGAAAATAATGCATTTATTCAAAACAATTTTGCTTCTTTCCCAGTTAATTTTGCAGATACTAATGTTCGAAATCTATTACATACATATCTTGATGGAACTAATAACGATGCTGAACTTTTGTTTAAAGCAGAAATTGGAGCTAATAGAAAGGATTCGAGTGTAATAATATATGGTGAGGATACTGCTTTATGCACGTATAATCCTCCCACTATTACAGTAACTTCGCCGATACATCAAGGAATTTATTTTGCAAATACGAATATTAATTTTGTAGCCACATGTACGAGTCAAACAGGACCCCTAACTTATAGTTGGAATATCGTTCAAAATGACCAAACCATAACTAATACTAATCCAAATTTCCAACAAACATTTACTCAAGGAGGCCAAGCAACTATTACTTTAACATGTACGGATTTACAGGGATTAAGTGCTACTGCTCAGAACAACATACTTGTTATAAATAACCCTTCTGCTTTTGCTTACATAAATGACCCTGCTTGGAAGGGCGTAGAATATGAATTTCCTGTTTCAGGAACACCTTATTTTAGAAAACAAGTTTCATTTAGTGCTTCTGATAGCTTTGCAGTAGATAATTCTGGGGCTTGTTCTGTGAATTGTATTGGAGGAAATTGCCCATTGCAAACTCAAAATTCTCCTGCCTCTTGTGGTGGTGGGCCTTTGACAATAAATGGTGCTCCTTCAAGTCAATCTAATGCTGTCTGGACATCGATAAATTTTGACTGGCGCTTTTGGGATAGTAATTGGAATGAACCTTGGACGTCAAATGATGGTCTTGGATCAGTATCTGGATTATTAGAATATGATGATGTATCTAATACTTTGGGAGACAAACATATGAGTGTGACTATGCAAGCAATAAATGGAGATTCATCAATATCTGCAAGTTTCCAGAGAGAATTTACTCTGGGAAGATGCTTGAATAATGGAGCAAATGTTCTTTTAGGAGGGACTCTTGAAGCTACATCTAACTTAAATATATGTCGAGGAGGAGATCAACTACCAAATACGGGAGATGAATGTTGTCCGTCAGGTCTTGTTTGTGCAGATCAAAATGGAAATCCTCTCGCAACAAGTGGACAATTTAGTTGTCAAATCTCTTCTATAACAAGATGTGAAAACTTTGATAATCAGAATTCATGTAATAGTAATACACTTTCGGCATATCCCCAAAATTCCTATGGTTCTCAACAAATACCGGCCTGTACCTTCCTTCAATGTTATTGGATTAGTGATGCTGCTGGATGTGGAGTTCGCGCTACACAGTATCCTTCAAATTCTCAAAATGGGTGCAACCCGACAGGAAATCCTATCAGTAATTGTGCATGGACTACGACTCAATCAGAATGCCTAAATGGAATAAGAACTATTAGTTATGTTGGAGCTTCCGCCAATACTCCGGATTGTAATAGACCTCAAATTAATACTCCTTGTGGCTCTTTGAATTTTGAACTTGGCTTTTTCGGAATTGTCCAATTTATATCTACTGTTTTGATAATATCCTTGTTCTATATAATATTTGGAACAATTAAAAATGTGAAAAAATGAAAAAAATAATATTTATGGTTGTTTTAGTGAGTTTTATTTTTTTGGGATTATCCCTCGCATCTGTAAATTTTGTTAGCGAAGATATTGAAACAAATTATTCTGAAGGAGATATTATAAAAGGAAAAATATTTCTAACACTTAACAATCAACCTACTTCTTCAATAGTAAGAAGTAATTTTCAAGGAACTAAAACTTTGATTCAATTGATTAGAGCTAATGGCAACTTAAATCTTGGAACTCATTATACTTGTACGACTCTTGATTGTGGTAAAAAATATACTTCACAAGATATTACTAATGGCTTCACCATAAACTCTAACGATAAAAAATATCTGGGATTTGTTGTAACTGGACAAGATGTTTCAATAAAAAAGGCTGAATTCTCTGTCCAGAGTAATATTGCTGCAAGTTGTACCCCTCAACAAATAAAAATAGATGTTCTCGATGATGAAATAGACATTCTCACTAACTTGAACACTGATGGTCAAAGTTGTGGTCAAAAATACATTGGATGTTATAATCCAAACAATACTCTTAAAACAAATATAACTGAAGGGATTGAATATTGCGAAAAAATTAGTCTTCCAGCATCATCTGGCTTTATCATCGGAGGAAAAATAACAAATGGAACTTCTAATGCAAACCTTACTATGAAAATTTATGACCTCACTGAAGGAGGTATGGCTGGAATATGCCAATTACCGAAAAACACCCAGATTATTCAGGACTTGAGTTGCGTTGTCAACTATATTGCTCCTGTTCAAAGAGACTATTTTGTCTGTATACTAACCAACAATACAGCTGGATTTCAAATAGGAATGGAAACTTCAGAAGAAAAGTGCGGAAGTGTGCAAGGATCTGACTCGCTAGATAGAGACTTTGATTTGTTTGCTGAAACTACTAAATACTCTGCGTCGCCGAATTTTGTTGTAGATAGTAATGCCTATAATAATCAATTTGGAGGTAGTCTTGCCTCAAAAATTGATGAATATATCTCAAATAAATATAATCGCGAATGTCAGACTTCAGCATGCGTTGTCCCAATATCATTTTCAGGAGCAAATCAGGTTATACAAATCTCTAATGTAACTCTGGAATATAACTCTTCGGGTGTTCTCTCTCCATTAAATGTTTTGCGTGAATTGAATCCAATAGATGATTCCATAAGCGGGAATAACTTAAGTATTGATATTTCAAAGGCAAACTTCACAATACCCTTTGATAATAGCGATAACGAATTAAAAATATTTATTGATGAAAATAAACTTGTTGAAAAAAACATAATTATTAAGAAAGGATTTATGTTTGATATTACTCCGAAAGTTGTTGCGTTTGGACAAACCAGTCAATTTTTAATTATGGCTAATAGAACTATTAATTCATCTTCTTGGAATTTCGGAGATAACACTCCGACCCAAATAATTAATGGGGGGCAAACTGTTCATACTTATACTTCTCAAAACATTTCTATATTTCAAGTTAAGGTTACTGCTAGAGATAACTCTGGTCTTGAAACAATTAGATTATTTAATGTGTTTGTAGGTAATCCTAGAGAGTTTGCAAATGCAACGATAGAAGATTACAAAAAGAGAATAGAAAATTTGACTAATCAGATTAATTCGCAACCTCCTTGGATTATGCAGACTCTACAAAATGTTGTCAAATTACAAAATTTATACCTGGGTCTTAATGCATCTGAAAATAAATTTAAGATGGCAGTCACTGAAAATGATTTTAGAAATGTGATGCTTGATTTAATTGCATTAAGAATGCCTAAATCCTTATCTATTGCCTTTTCTTTGAACAATTTTCCATTGGTAACTTCTGCAAGTTCTGTTAACCCAGATTACATAAAGAGAATATCCAAAAAAGACATATCTGATAGTTCAAAACTTTCAGAAGGGATAGTTTCATGGATGAATGATAAATTTTCTGCTGAAATAAATTTCAAGAGTTTTGAACTCACAAGAGATTTTGAGAATAACGAAGTAGTTGCGAGCCTGTTCACTATTGAAACTAAACCTATAAATGAGTTTGAAAAAGAAGCATATCTTATATTTGGATTAGATATTAAAAAAAGTGGGGTTTACAAACAGGAATATCCTATAAAATCTATCAATGGGATGGATGTGGATTATGTTGAAGTAAGCTCTTCTAATAATGAGGTTTATGAGTTTTTAATTAAAGGAAAATTATCTCCTGAAAACTTCGGAGCTTATATCTCTCCTGATGTAAAATATATTAATCTTGAAAAAACTCCTGAAAAAACGTGTAATCTAGATAATATCTGCTCTAATGAAGAAGATACTAACAGCTGTCCAGAAGACTGCTCGAAAATATGGATTACTTTCTCTATCCTTGGATGGATTATTTTAATAATTGCGTTCTTTGTAACCTATATCATTCTACAGGAATGGTATAAGAAGAACTATCAAAAACGTTTATTCCCAGATGAAAATGAATTGTATAACTTGATAAATTTTGTATATAGTGCTAGACATGCTAAGTTAAGTGACGAACAGATAAAAGTCAAACTTGGAGAAACAGGTAAAAATTCTGAAAAAATGGATTTTGTTTTCAATAAAATTGAAGGGAAAAAAATAGGTATGTTGGAAATTCCTCTTTTCACCCGTAGTCAACATAAAAAAACTATTGCGAATCTATCTGCTAAAATAGGTGCTCCTGTTGACACAAAGTTTATTAAAAGACCATCTTTTAAAAGAATATGATTAAATTATTTTCGAAGTTTTTTGGAGGTATTTTTCGTCGAAAAAATAATGTGAGAATTGGATTTTATGGTCCCCCGAATGCAGGTAAGACGAGTCTTGCTAATTTGCTCTGTAAGGAATGGATTGGGGAGGAAATAGGGAGTGTAAGTGAGATACCCCATGAAACCAGAGAAGTTCAATTTAAAGAAAAAGTGGAAATAGTGCATAAGGGCAAAAAGCTTATGTTCAAAATTGTTGATACTCCTGGAATTGCTACGAAAATAGATTATGAAGACTTTCTGAATCATGGAATTACAAAACATGATGCTAAAAAAAGAGCTAAAGAGGCAACTCAAGGAATTATCGAGGCGATAAAATGGTTGGATGATATGGATGCAGTAATAGTTGTTCTTGACGCATCTGAAAATCCATATTCTCAAGTTAATATTACTATAATTGGAAATTTGCTTGCTAGAAAAATTCCTGTTCTTATTGTAGCCAATAAAATAGATTTACGTAAAGCAGATGTGAAAAAAATTGAAGCTGCATTTCCAGAATATGAAGTTGTAGGTATATCTGCAAGGAAGGCTCTTAATCTTGATGAATTTTATGATGCTCTTTTCAGATTAACAAAAAAAATCTGAAAGGTTTAAATAAAAAGGATATAAACTATTAAAATGAAAAGTTCAAAAAATTCTCCAATTCGAAATAAATCTTCAAATTTTAAAGGTTTAAGCCTCCACATCATGCCATTTTCCGAAATTCGTGAATTAACAATAACTGAAAGAGTAAAGAAAATTTTACAACTTGTTTTGGGAAATAAAGTGGTAATCTTGCAAGGGCGTTTGAGACCTGAAGAAGAAATAAGACTTATTGAGGATACTATGGCTATGGTTGACCATATCAAATCCTTCAAAGGGATTGAATTAGCTGTTGTTGATCCAGATAGACAGGATGCTTCATTTATGTTAAAGTTTAAGAGAGGTTTAGCAAAAACTCTTTTAGGAGACACAAATTCACTCACAGTCATAGGCCCAGCTTCTGTTGTTAAAGAGATTAAGAAAGACCCTTCAAAGATTGAAGTTTTTTTGGGTTGAAAATTACTAAATATTTATTAACTTTGTATTTTCAGATTAAGTATGCCAAATAAATGCATTCATTGCTCTTCCATATATGATGATGGATCGAGAGAAACATTGCAAGGGTGCTCTAAATGTGGAAGCAAATTTTTCTTCTATATTAGCCAAGGAAAACTTGAAAAAATGCAAGATACAAATAACTTAGAAACTCAACAAAAAACTATTGATTCGCTCACTAAAGAAGATAAACAGACTATTGAACAAGATGTTCGTGAAATAGCGGGTATAAAAGATATTGATGCACCAATTATTCTTGACTTTGAAAGTGTTAAAATTACCTCTCCTGGAAAGTATATCCTTGATGTGCCTAATCTTTTCAATAAAACTCGTCCCCTTGTGTATAAGCTTGAAGATGGAAAATATATAATTGATTTATCGTCGTCCGTTAAATAGGTTTTATAAATCAATTCAACTAAGTATATTGATGAAAATTAATGTTGTTCTAGCCAATCAAATAGATATTTTGAGACCAAAGGATTCTGAAATAAACTCATTAAAAAAACTTACTAAATATTTTACAAAAAATATAGAGGAAGAACTATATCTCCAAAATATTAATGCGGATGTTTTTGTTGGAGGAAGTTTTGCGAAAAAAACATTTCTGAAATCAGATAACTATGACGTAGATATTTTTGTAAGATTTGATTGGAAATATGGGCAGATTTCTGAAGAACTTGAAAAAATAATAATTCCTGTCTGCGAAAAAGCGGGATTAGCCTATGAAAAAATTCATGGAAGCAGAGACTATTTTAGAGTGTATCATTCTGGAGTAAATGGGTATTTTGAGGTTATCCCAGTTACAAAAATAAAAAAACCTTCTGAAGAAAGAAATGTTACTGACTTGAGTTATTTTCATGTGTCTTATGTTAAAAATAAGATAAATGGAATTGAAGATCAAGTAAGACTCGCTAAAAAATTCTTTAAGGCTCAAAGAGTTTATGGTGCTGAGACTTATGTAAGAGGATTTTCAGGATATGCCGTAGAGTTGTTGATTATAAAATACCGCAGTTTCATCAAAATGTTAAGAGAAATATCTAAAGTTAAAATAGAGAATAGATTAGCTATCGATATCGCTAAGCATTATAAAAATAGGAGTGATATCTTTATACAGGTTAATGAAGCTAAATTGCATTCACCCATAATATTGATTGACCCGACCTATAAGGAAAGAAATGCTTTGGCTGCTTTAAGTAATGAAACTCTAGTGAATATTAAAGCTTCAATAAAAAAATTTCTCAAAAATCCTTCTGAAGATTTCTTTATACTTAAGGAAATAGATGGAGAATCTTTAAAAAAAAATGCTTTGAAGAATAAAAAACAATTTTTAGCTATTGAATTAAAAACTGACAAACAGAGAGGAGATATAGCTGGAACAAAGCTAAAGAAATTTGCTGAAGTTTTGCATAGAGAAATTGGAAAGGTTTTTGATATTTCGGGATTTGAATTCTCTTACGATGATGAACATTCTGGAAATGTCTTCTTGACATTAAATCCAAAAAAGGAGATTATCAGAATAGGACCTCCTATTGAAATGAAGAAGCATGTATCTAGATTTAAATCTGAACATGTAATTACATTCATCAAAAATAAAAGAATTCATTCAAAAATACTCCCTGTAAAAGAAGCAAAGGCATTTTTACATTCTTGGAAATTTGGAAATGAAAAAATGCTTGAACAGATGCATATCCTTTCTATGAATATTAATTAATAGAATTATTCTCTTTTCAGTTGTTCGCATAATGCTTCCCTGAAAGTTAGAGGAGTTATTGCTATTCCATCCAATAATGAATTATTGGCGAAACTTCTTACTGCTCGCTCTCCTTCCGAGTTTAGCCCGTATGCTATCCCTAATATATTTACTCGGCTATATCTATTTCTTAGACCTTCCAAAAAATTTGAAGTATCTCTCTCATCTGACCCTCTGAAAACATATTCTTTTGCAACAGGATCTATGTATAAAATTATATCTCTGTTTCCACCACTATACTCTTTTTTCAATTCAGTCATTTCTTACTCCTCGGTTATAAGCAATTACAAATTGATCCAATGTTCTAAAAGCACCTGGAAAACTTGATTCAATATCTATTGATTGACTTAACTTAACAATGCCTCTTTCTTGATTCTTTAAGTTATAATTAAAATAATTCATTACCTCTGAAATCAGACCCAAGGGATATTTATATCCTCTAGTTAAACTTTCTGGTAAATCTTTATTAGTTGAATCAAATAAGACCTCTTCTCTTTCATTATCTCGCCCTTTGTCTATTATGTTTGCAGTTAATTGTGGGAGCCAGAAACCTTTTGATCCTAGATTTATAATATATCTCGGAGTTACTTCAATGTCTAACTTAAATTTTTTATTCATTTTACGAGTCTGTCGAGCATTCCAGTAAATGAATTCGCAAAATATGGCGAATTCACCCACACACCCACTTCCTCCTCTACACTCTCTGGATGAATCATCAGAATAAGTTCCTTCTTGTCAATTATAAAATATTTTCCACTCTGCTCAGACTCTTTTATTTTTAAATCATTTCGTGAAGCGAATCTCTTAACTCTATGAGATTCTCCTGAAAGACTTATCTTTAATTTAATTTTGTCTTGATTAATACTTTTAAGAACTGGTAATAAAACGCGAGATTTATTCTCAAAATCATCTATTGTTGTATGTATTAGAACTTCTCTTTCTGCTGATGCAATCATTTCCTTTATTTTAGAGAGTAAGTTTGAACGCCCCTTAATGTGTCCAGATAAATCTTCCAATCTTATTGGAGATATTCCATCTCTGTGTAATGTGACAAGTTCATCATATTCAGAAGTGTTTTTTAGATTTGAAAGATTAGTTACCTTCTCCTGCGCGTGATTCATTACATTTGTTTGCATTCTTTCCAAAACGGTCTTAGGTTCAACTGCGATATATTTCACAGGTTTTCCTACTTTGATTATAGCAAATCCTCTTTTTGATAATGACTCCAACACATCATATGTTCTTGAACGAGGAACTCCTGAAATCTCTGCAGTTTCTCCTGCTGTAACCACTCCTTTAGAAAGCAAAGCCAACCATACTTTTGTTTCATAAATATTAAGATCAAAATGTTCTTTGACTTTCTTAACTGTTTCGGGTTTTAGTATCATGTAGGGGCGAAAAAATGAAGGTATTTAAATGTTACTAATGTTGTAACTATAAAGGGGTTATATCATGGAAAAGTTTATATATCTAAATTTGAACAGAAGATTATGACAGTAATCACGGCTATGCGGTTTAATCAGAATTCTGGAGGCATGGTTGCTGATAGCCAAGGATCTAACACGATTAGAAAATACGATCTTTTTGTTAAATCTGCTTTGCTCGGTGGAAAATTTATTCTTGGAGGAACAGGGTCATCAGATGTGCTTAACGAAGCAAGTAAGAGACTTTCTGAAAATGGATATGATTCAAAATTAAGCACTTATGATAATGCTTGTAAATTATCGGAAATTTTACTTGAAGCTTATAGAGAAAATATAAATGAACAAATGCGTGCGCATTTTGGATTTGGTGTCGGAGAATATATTTCTGGAAAACTTGCGGACGGAACACCGATAGGAATACATGTACTTCAATCTGCTGAAAGATTATATGGTGGAGATGATCGTGTTGGACAAAGAAATAGGGCGAATGAATTTGTAGTGATCGGCCAAGATGAAAACGATTCTAAAATTTTTTCTGTATCTGTGGTTGGAAAGCCTACAGAGTCATCTTTACCTTTTGCTACAGCTGGCTCTGGATATGATGAAGCTGACAAAGTTCTTCATGATTTTATAAAATCTGTTCCCAGAGATGACCGAAATAATATTGATTTTGTAAATGGAATGAGTGCTTTAATCAGGGCTACAAATAGGGCCAGTGAATTGAATCCAGGAGTTGGAGGGATACCTACAATCTCATATTTTAACGGAGAAAGATCCAGAGTTTTACCAGAACAAGATTCATTACTTGCGACAGAAATCGTAAAGGTTTCCGATGGAAAACTTATTTCAGAAACTGAATCTTTACAATCTTTAGAAAACTTACTCGTTGATGGATCAGATTTTAAGTCTATTGAAGAAAAAATATTCTGGAATAAGAACAATTTTCGAGAGATTATGGAATTTCTACGAGGATATAGAGTAAATTAGAATATTAGATAAATTATTCCTAAAGCAATTAAACATCCTACGGAAATGAAAGGCATTGCTGGGTAGAACTTTCCTTTTTCTGAACGATGGAACAAATATGCTAAAGCTACTGTTGCACCAATGCTAATTATGATTGCCTGCCAAAGACCGAGAGTGCGAAGAACCACGCCTGCTAAAAGAATTGGGAATACGACATCACCACCACCTAAAATTGCTAAATTGACTTTGATTTTTTTAAGTTTTTTCTGTTTCGCCTCCATTGTTTTTGCCTGCTGTAATTTAATACGATCCTCTTTTTTCATATAAGGAACGAAAAATCCAGAGAAAATTTTTAATTTTTGTATCTGATATTTTGCCATTTTTTGCATAAAACCAGAGTGCCAGACAGCATACATGTCATAAAGAGAAATCACTATTAAAAGAATAACTACTGACCATATACTTAAAATTGGAATCAAAACGGAAGCAATTCCAGGATAAATTAATAATTCAGTCCCGTTATGAATAAAAACATTTCTCTTGAATATCTTCATTATCCCCAAAGGTAAAGCTATAATTAAAGAAATTAATTTTGCATCGGGAAGTTTTATCAAAAATGCGTTTAAAGCTATTGCGATTCCTAAAATCACAACTATGGTAAACCATAATTTCAAAAAAGTTTCGGCCTTAAATTTCATCAGAAGAAGCATTATGACTACAGCTACACAAAAAGAGATTATTATTGAAGTGACTGCGCCTGCTGGTTTGATATCTGTGGGAGGTTCCATGCCATAGGGTAGATTGTGAATTTTTTTTTCTATTGTTTCTCCAGTTTTTTCATCTATGACACTAATTGTTTCGGGCTTGTATGCGTTGGATACATATAATCCAATCATTTGCGTAACAAAAAACATCGCCAACAAAATTGATGTAATCTTTACTGTGTGTTTCACTTGGTTACCTACTGGCTAAATTATCTTTTATCTTATTTAAATGTAATGAGAAAAGATTATAAATTTATTAAAGAGTTAATAACTGGATATTTTAAAAAATCATTTAAGTCTTATAGTTTCAAGATTTCTTGGAACAACTGTTTCAATACCATATTGTCTGTATATACTTGACGCTAAATCTAAACAACGAGATTGTTCTCCGTGACTAAGAATTACTTTCTTGGGTTTGGGAGTCATTCTTGCTATGAATTGCATTAATTCTCCTCTTCCAGAATGAGCTGAAAGTCCAGACATTGTTTCAACTTGCATATTAACATTTAATGTTTCTCCTCCAAAATTCTCATCTATTTTAACAACTTTATTTCCTTCTGAAATTTGACGACCCAAAGAACCAGGAGCCTGATAACAACCAAAAATTATTAAATTTTTGTCGCTTTGAGCAAGTTGTTTAAAGTATTCGACTGAAGCTCCACCTGCTAACATCCCAGATGTTGCGATTATTATGCAGGGTCCTCCTTCAAATACTTCTTTTCTTTCTGTAGGAGAACCTACTCGTTTGAAAAATGGAGACATAAATGGATTTTCATCGTTGAAAATTTTATTTCTTACGTTACTGCCTAAAAATTCTGGATATGCTGTATGAATTGCCGTTATATCCCAGAGCATTCCGTCTAAATATACTGGCACTTCTGGTAACTTTCCTGTGCGCATTGCATCCTCGACTCTCAACAAAGTTTCTTGAGCGTGACCTAAACCCAATTCTGGAAGAAGAACTTTTCCTTTTCTATCTATTGTATCTTTAACAAGTTTGTTGAAATTTTCTTCTACTTCTGCTAAAGGGGGTTGAATTTGATCTTTTGAGCCATACGTTGATTCTACCATTATAGATTCTACGCGAGGATAATAATTCACTGCTGGATCTAATAAACGAGTTTTTCTATAATTTGAATCGCCAGTATAAACAAAATTGTGTAGACCATTTCCTATATTTACATGAGTTACTGCTGAACCTAAAACATGTCCTGCATTGTAAAATGTGATCCTTATGTCTGGAGTTATGTCTGAAACTTCCCCAAAATTTAAACATACAGTATGGCGGACCATTTCTTTAATATCTTCTGCTCTATAAATTGGAACTTCTGCTTTTTTGTAATGAACACTAACCATATCCAACGCTAAAAGTGAAGCTATGTCTCTTGTTGGAGCAGTCATATAAACTGGTCCTTTGTAACCCATTTTATACAAATAAGGAATTAATGCGCTATGATCTAAGTGAGCATGAGAAAGAACTATTGCGTCTATTGATGATAGATCTCCTACTTCTGAAACATCTAAATAAGGAAATTTTTCTGGGCCATCGATTATTCCAGGATTTATCCCGCAATCAAAAACTATCTTTGATTTGGGAGTCTGCAATAAAAGACATGAACGACCCACTTGACGGCCACTTCCTAAATATGTGAGGCGAACCCACATATCCATTTTTTCAGGATTCCAGTTGTCATATATCTTTTTTCCGATATCATTTAAAAATTTCTTTCTATAATTATTATTTGCGTAAAGAACTGCCCTTATTTTTTCAGTTATCTTTGATTGTATTGCTGGACTTCTTTGAACTTGAGGAATCCACATTGTTGAGTTTCTAATATCTTTCATTATAGATCCATTTTTTCCGATCACGAGACCTGGTTTTTTTGCTTCGATTATTACTATGCTTCTTGGAACATCGAAAATTACTGACTCTATCTCTGATTCTGCTGGAACTAGAGCGCGAATTGTTTTTTCAGTTTCTTCTTCAGGGGCAAGAATACTATTATCTGCTCTTAATTCTATACGTTTTTTAATTTTGGAAACTGTTTCACGAATTTTATCATCACTATTTTTGAAAAATTCTTTATCTGTTGTGTATAAAACTATATTTGCCCCTTCAAAAATGGCTTCACTAACTATTCCGCTTGGAAGTTCACTTTTAATCGCTTTTAAAATTTCACTCATGTTATTGAGAATTATTTGGACTTGATATCTTTGAAATCAAGAAGAGCTTCTTGCTCAACTACCTGTTTCAAAGAATCTTTCGTTATAGTATAAATATCCATGCCTGCGCCGACAGAGGGCTCTCTTCCGGAAGTAGTTATTATGCATTTCTTGATTAGATTAACTGCTTCTTGTAAACTCATTCCTTCCCTATACTCCGAATCTAAAATCGCATCTACTTGCATTATACCGGCACCTGAAGAGGCATATTTTTTGACATCTTTTAGATGTCCATCTGGAGAAACATCATAAAGCCATACTCCTTCCGAATCTCTTCCTGCTACCAAAAAATGAGCAATCATTGGAATCATTGAAGGCGTTCTAATGTTCTGATACGCCATATTAGACAATAAATTTGCTACTTCGCTCACAGATGCCTTTTCACGAGTTCTTAGTTCCTTGAGACGCACTTCTGCTCTTAAAACTTGAATTTCTTTCTTTGCATCTGCTGCTCCACCTGCAACAGTAGTAATTATTCTGTCAGTGATCTCTAATATTTTTTTCATCTTGTCTGCAAAATAAACTACTCCCCCACCACCAGCATATGAAACTCTGCGGTCTGCACCAAGAACAACTCCGTCCTTGCAAACAATGCCTATTGTGACTGTTCCAGTCTTAATTACGTGCTTTTCGATTTCTTGATTCATAGGATTAGAAAAAACCTCTTAATCTTTTTTGAGAGTTTAGTATTTAAATTTTACTATATAATGGTATTGTAACTTACACTAAAATTATTTAACTCTAAAAGATTAATTCTTTTTCGAGATAATTTATTCTAATCATTAGATTTACAAGAGAGCAATGTTTAGATTAACTATTGTTTAAACAGGATACTGCGATTTCTTCAGAAGAATATATTTTTAATAATATTTACGTTAATTTGTATTTGATATAGCTGTTAATTCTGTTGAATCTGACAATTTAGAGATGCCGTTTTCTTTCTTTAAACGAATAATATGGTCAACAAAACTTTCTATCTTGGGTTCATGACTTACTATGAGGAGTTGTTTTATATGTAGCTCTTGTAAAATGTCTCGAACTTTATCTAACTGTTGTTCTGAAAATCCATCCGTTGGTTCATCAAGAATAACAACTTCTTGAGAATTTATCTTACTTAACACTGAATTGATTAACTGGTTCAATGCGAGTCTATACGCGAGAGCGACCGCTGTTCTTTCCCCCCCAGAAAGAAATTCATAATCTAATTCAAAATCTCCTTGAACTATTACGGGGGAAAATGTCTCATCCAAATATACTTCAAATGAATCCGTAGTGAGCATAGAAAACCACTTATTAAATATTTTAGTAAATTCCTTTCTTAAGGTGGCAAGAATCATTTTTTCAGTGTAGTTTATAAGATTGATGAAATTATTTGAAATCCAAGTTTCCTTATCTAATAGACTGATTAATTTATTTTTTATCTCCTGCCCAACTGATAATTCCTTTATCAATGAATTAATTTGCCTCTCATTTATCTCAAATTCTTTTTTTATTTCTGCAAATTCTATCCCTAATAATTTTTCTTCTTCGAAATTTCTTTTAATTTCCTCTTTCTTTATTTTCATAGCATTATCAAATTTCGAATACTCCAGAGACGATTCTTTTAACTTAGATATTGTATCTTCCAATAATTTAGTGTCTTTTTCCAGAAACTCTTTATTCTTAATTAAAACCTCTCTTTTTGCTAAATAATTTTTTGACTCATCTTGCTTAACTTTTTTTATTTCCATAGCTGCCAAATCATTCTCTAATATTCTTAATTCTCTTTTCTCTTTGTCTCTATCTGAAGAAATTAAAGAAATAGCTTTTGAAAGTGTTTCTTTTGTCTTCTCTATTTCTTTTAACTTCTCATCATATGAAAGCGATATGGTGTGCTTGTGAAATTCAGATACATTTTGTAAACAGGTGTGACAAAAAGTCATTTTTGATACCCTCTCTTTATTTTTCTTTTCATCTAAGATGGCATTGTTGGCAGCATGAAATCTTGATGAAAGTTCCATGAATGTATTATCGAGTTTTTCTATTTCTTTTTGTTTTTTCTGAATATTATCTTTAAATTCTAAGAGTTTCGACTGACTAAAATCTGAAGTATTATCTGAGATTATTTTTTCTATGGACTTGAGCTCTTTTTCTATATTCTCTATATTTTCTTTTTTTGTTGCAAGAAGAAGATTTGATTTTTCTATTCCTTTTTTAAAATCCTCTCTCTGGGCTAAGAGAATTTCAAGAGATTCTATCTCTCTCTCCTTTTCCAGTTTTTTATTAAAACTTCCCTTTAACATTATTTCTTTATCAATAATTTTTGCCATTAATATCTGAGAAAATTTCTCACATGTGTCCAAATCAGATTTCTTTGATTCCATACCTGCAACTTGAAACTGCAAAATCCTTGCTTTTTCTCTTAATTGGGTAGCTACTTTTTGAGCATTCTCTTTTATCCTTTTGTACTTGTCTATTCCAAAAACGTGCCTTAAAACATCCAAGCGTGATTCTGATTCCTCCAAAATTATCTGTTTCATGTCTTCTTGAGGAGTATAAACTGTATATCTGTAAAGAAGATTATTCTTTCTTAAAAACTCTTGGGGATAATTCAATAATTCGAGAATCTTGGTTTTTATTTCCGTCACTGATGATTCAAATCTTGAACCATTCACCGTCAGTGCTGCAAAATCTTGGTTTATGGATTTGCCACTTCTTTTAAGACCTCTTTCAATTAGTATTGGATCTCCATTTATTTCCATTTCAAGAGAAATTTCTCCGTAATCTTCTCCATTAGCTAGAATTGATGAGCCTCTTTGGCCAGGTTGAAGTCCAAATAATGCATATTCTATGGCTAAGAGAACGGTTGTTTTTCCAGACCCTATATCTCCTGCCAATAAAACTGCTCCTTCTGGAAAAATTATTTCTGCATCTTTGTAACTTCTTATATTCTTTAACTTTATTTTTTTAAATATCATATTTCTAAAATTTTATTTACCTCACTAAATAAACGATCGTCAAATGCTCTTGATAATTCGTCCTCTTTCTTGTCTAAGTTAAGAGAATTGAGCATTGAAACTATGAGGTCATTATATCTGTGAGGATGATCCTCTATAAATCTGGAAATTATACTTTGTTCTAAATTATCATTTTGTGGCTGGATATCTATATCGGCAATTGGAAAAATTAACTTAGTAGTATTTTTCAAAAAAGAATATGCTCCTTTTGATGAAACGAAACGCTCAATTTTGTTAAAGTCTATATCTGTGACTTTTCCTTTCTCCAAAATTCCTTTAATCTTAAGAATTATTATTTTATCTTTTAAAGGTAATAAACTTAGCTTATCTATTATCTTTTCTGTTCCAGATAGAGAATCAATTATCTCAAAGTCAATTACTATTACTTCTTTCAGCTTAATTTGCCTGCGACTTATCTCTCCTGATGTTGAACATATATAGAATGCTCCGTTCTTTAAATCCTCCAGCTCGCTCGCATTATTCGGGAATATCGGGCCTCCATAAATTCTATTTTCTTTTTCATATACGAGATGTAAATGTCCGAGAGCAATATAATCTGCTTTAGGGAGTTTTAATGGATCTACCGAGGGAATATCTAATCCTGGCAAGGCATCTTTCATTGTCGTGTGCAACATTAATATTCTAAATAATCCAGGAGATTCTTGTAGTTTTATTTTGTCTAAATCGTAAACTTCAAGACCTGTTTTCTTCCCAGGAAACCCATATATTGCTACATTTTTGTAAATTGTTGGCTCTAAAATTATTGAACCATTTCTTTCTTGCATTTTATGGACATTTATCGCAAAACCAGATTTCTCTAGAACATCTAAAAAACTCTTTCCTGAAACCGAATAATCGTGACTTCCAGCCACTAAAAAAACTGGGATGTTTATTTCTTTTAGTTTTCTGAATTCATCAAATGTATCTTTTATTGTTTCTATTGGAGGATAGGCTGAATCAAACAAGTCTCCTGCAATTAAGATAAATTCTACTTTTTCTTTTTTGCAAGATTCAAGAGCATATCTAAAACTATCAAAATTTAACTTTTGCAATTCAGGATGTCTCCAACCACCTAAATGACAATCTGCTAAATGCCCAAATTTCATATGAAATCGCTATTATTCTTGGTTTTTAGGCATTGTTGTAGTAGATTTCCCAAACTTCTAAAGTTTCGAAAAAAAGATTCTTTGAAATGATTAATTTATGATGGAGACTATTTTTTGATAAAAAATTAATGATTTTATTTCTTGGAGTTAATGAGGATAACAACAAAAGAATTTTCCCATTTTGTTCAAGATGTTTTACTGCTTGTTTTAAAAATTTTAAAATGAATTCATCACCATTTTTTCCACCAGTCGTTGTTTTTCTAGATTCTTTATCTTCAGATTTGTCCTCTGGCAAATATGGAGGATTACATATAATTACGTCAAACTTAGCTTTTATTTTTTGAAATAGATTTGATTTAACTGAATTGATATGTTCTTCTTTCAATTTTTTTACTGCATTTGGATTGATATCTGTGGCTAAAACTGATTTTGCTCCAGAGTTTATTGCTTTTTTTGCGAGTATTCCTGAACCTGTTCCTACTTCCAAAACAGATTTATTTTTTACATAATTGCTGATTATTGATTCTAATAAATAAGAATCTTCTTCTGGTTCGTAGATTATCATCCGAATAACTTTAAGATATCGTCTTTAAATATCATAGTCATTATTAATCCGCTAATCAACAATACTAAAACAGAAACAAGCAAAATTACTTTTATATTCATAGGATTATTACTTCCCACATTATTCCCTACAGAATTCGTCGGAATTTGTAAATAATGCGTCTGAGATGAATCTGTAATTGCTTGAGGAACTTGTTGATAAATTGAACTATTATTTGGGAGTATGGATGGAATCGGAGGAAGACTAACTGGAGAGATAGATGTTTGTGGAATGGTTGGAGCATTTAATGAAGACAAAGTTCCACCCGTAACATATGCTAAAGCCTGCCTAACTTCAATTGCATTGTATCCTGAATTTATTAATGACTCGGCTATCTTTTCTGGGTGGCCACCTTTTTCAATAGCATTCTTTAACATGCCCACAATATCTTCTCTCATAGTTCTATCCCTTCTGAATTTGAAAGCAAATGGACATTATAATTCTTCTTATAACCCATCTCGACAGATAATTCCATACCTGCAATTGTTTTTGAATGATCTCCGTGTGCTGGGATAACATGCTCAGGGTTTGTTAGTTTGATTAAATCTCTTAAATCTTCCTTAGCTCCGTGTCCAGATACATGGACATTATCAAAAATGCGAGGCTTGAATTTTTTTAATCTTTCCTGAAGATCCGATTTTGCGGCCAAATTTATCGGAGTAGGAATTGTCTTTGATGAAAATATTATATGATCGTTTTCTTGTAACTTGAAAGGCATTTGATTTCTTGAAATTCTATCTAATACTGCACCAGATTCTCCTTGATGACCTGTGCAAACAATAAGATATTTGCTCCGATCTGAATTTACTTTCTTTAAAATTTTTTCCTTATGTTTTGCATATGCTGCGATAGTTATTTTGTTTTTGAAAGGCAACTGATGTATTTTATCTGCTGCTGAAACATATTTTGCTAAACTCCTCCCTACAAATATTACTTCGCGCCCTAATTTGTTACCAAATTCTACAATGGACTTAAGTCTGGCTATATGTGATGCAAAAGTCGTCACTATAAGTGCAGAATTATGATTCTCCGTTGTAAACATGACATCCTCCAATAACCCTCGAGCTATTTTTTCAGAAGGAGTTTTTCTTTCTGCGTGAGCATAAAGACAATTTACTATCAATGCTTTTACTCCTTCACGAGATAATTCTTTGAGACGTTTGTAATTCGGCTTATCTCCCATCACAGGAGTATTATCTAATTTGTAATCGTTTGCGTATAATACGACACCATCAGGAGTATGAACTGCAATCAAAGAACATTGCAAAGTTGAATGAGTCATATTTATGAACTCTACTTTAAAATTTGATGAGTTTCCTTTGATTATTGCATTCCCGTCGGGTTTTATGTAATTGAGATGATTGGGGAGTATTTTTCCTTCTGGCATTAGTGTCTTCAAAACTTCTAGAGTATACGGTGTGCCATAAACTCCTGCTTTGGCATAACGATGTCCTATATATGGAACTGCTCCAACATGATCTAAATGCCCATGTGAAATAAGTAATGCTCTGACTTTATTTCTGAGATTTTTTTCATCAAGATAATGATCATTTGGCAAAGCACCTATCGCACGCATTCCGCTTTCTGTCGGAATTTTTTCTCTTTCTGAAACTGAAACTACTGCTGGGAGATATAATCCTGCATCACATAACATTACATCGTTACCATATTCTACTGCAGCCATATTCTTGCCGACTTCATCAAAACCTCCAACACCATGTATCTTTATCATTTTTAGAACAAGAAGGTTATGTTTATAATCATTATCATGCGTAAGCTATAAATAATAAGTTAAATTTGTAAACTTATGAAACGTCATATTAATGTTCTTTATGGGGCTGTTGTTATACTACTTATTGTCCAAATCATCTCTTTTATATCGATAAGTTCTATATCTGCTAAATTAATCTCTAAACAGAATAGTTTTGAGGAGTCTATTAAAAATTCTTTGAGCGAAATGCGTCAAGAAAATCAATATAATGTTGGAGAGATTGTCAGAACGATATCTCAACAAAAAACCGATTTTGAAAATCAAATAGAATTATTAAAAAATACTCAAGAAGACTTTTCCTTAATTATTGAAGATTCTTTAAAAAAAGTAGCAACCATCGCCACAGATATTTCTGCTGGAACAGGATTTATTGTTGGAAATGAAGGATATATTCTAACTAATAGTCACGTCATTGAAGATAGTAACTTAATTCAGATTCAAACTTATGACAAAAAGATTTATACAGCTGAATTAATAGGAAAAAATGGGGGCAGAGATGTCGCCGTTCTTAAAATCACAGATAAACTTGAAGGATTTGAGTTTTCTAATTCTGATGAAGTTGTCCCAGGACAAAAAGTTATTGCTATAGGCAATCCCTTGGGACTTTCATTTACAGTTACCGAAGGAATTATTTCTGCTACTCATAGAGCTGGACCTAATGGCTTTGCAGGATATATACAGACAGACGTAACTTTGAATCCAGGAAATTCTGGAGGTCCTTTGATAGATAAATCTGGAAAAATTGTTGGAATGAACAATTTCAAAGTTGGTGGGGCAGAAGCTTTGGGATTTGCATTAGAGAGCAAATTCATTATTGAAACAGCAAACCAATTAGCTGGGAAAAAAATAGTTAATTAATAGATTATATTTTTAAATTTAACAAAGTATAAAAGATGTGGGTTCTTTGAATATTTATGATGGGACTTAAAGCGACTATGCGCTCTAATAGAAGATATTTACTAATTAAAGGAATTAAAAGTTCAGTGGAAAAAGCCATACTTGAATTTATAGGGGTTCTTGGATGGGTGGATGCTGCTCCGATTTTTGTTTCAGAAAAAAACGGACAGGTTATTTTATGCGTTAACCGAGAAGGTCTTGTGAAAGTTCGCGCAGCACTGGCGTTGGCTAAAGATGAATTGAAGATATTGAAAGTTTCTGGTACGTTGAAAGGTTTGGAAAATAGGTTTAAAGAATAATTAGATTTAACAAAAAACTTAAATAGGGCGTTATCTGAAACCAATTATCTTTTAAAGAGGATTTTAAAAACACCGAACATGAAAACAAAAAAAATGAAAAGTTATTTTGAGACCAGTATTTCAGGAGAATTTGACTGAAATGGAGATGCCAACAGAAATGCAACATCAAGCAATGGGTTATGATAGAGCAGCGACTATGTTTTCTCCAGATGGACACCTTCTACAAGTTGAATATGCTGAAAAAACAGTAAAACTTGGAAGCAATAGTGTGGGTTTGGTCTGTAAAGATGGAGTTGTTCTTATTGCTGATAAAAGAATTCGGGATAAATTAATTGCTCCAGAATCGGCTATAAAAATATTTGAAATTGATGAACATGTAATGGCGACAGCTGCTGGAATCGCCTCTGATGCTCGCGTTTTAATTGATAAATCTAGATTACTTGCGCAACAACATAGAGTTTCTTATAGTTCTCCTATTGAACCTATAACGGTTATACAAATGATTGCAGACAATAAACAAATGTATACTCAATATGGGGGAGCAAGACCTTATGGTGTCGCAATGATGGTTGCAGGAATTTCTAAAGGAAAATCCCATTTATACACATCGGACATCACTGGAAACTTTTTCGCTTACAGAGCTAATGCAATTGGAGAAAATGATGAACAAATCAAAGAAGAATTAAGAAAAGACTTCAATGAAACTATGAGTATGGAAGAAGGAATAAAATTCGTTATGAAAATATTTAAAGAAATTTTAGGGAAAAATTTTGAGGCCTCAAGATTTGATGTTGCTATCATTCCGTCGAAAGATGCTAAAATTTCTAAAATTTCGGGCGAAGAATTAAAAAAATATGTTAAGTGATTAGTTAGGAAATTGTTTTATTAATTATAAATGCTATCTTTTTGTACATATATCTCGTAAAATTTTTTATTGGTATTATTTGATTTAATATTTAATTGAGAAAAATTTTTGCATATAAATGTTTAAATAATTACATATTTTTATTTGGGTATGGCAATCGTTGAAGCACGTATTAAATCGAAGGGGAAAAATTTTGAAATTTCAGTTCATTTAGAAGAGGCTCTTAAAGTTAAAGCTGGAACTGGAAATGTAATGTCTGCTCTGAATATGCCTGCGATTTATACAGATGCAAAAAGGGCAACTGTCGCTTCTAATGCTGAATTGGAATATGCATTTGACACTTCTGATGTTTACAAAATAGCTGAACAAATAATGAAAAAAGGGGAAATTCAAAAAAATCAAGAATTTAGAGATGCTGAAAAAGATAAAAAAATAAAACAGGTTATTGATTTGATTTTACGCAATGCTGTTGATCAAAATGGAAGACCCTATACTGATGAACGGATACGCAAGGCGATTGACCAAGTGCATTTTAATTTTGATAACAAACCTGCTGAACAACAGATGCATGAATTGATTACGAAATTGGCGACGGTGATTCCTATTAAAATAGAAACGAAAAAAATAAAATTAAAAATACCTGCTCGTTTCAGTGGACAAGTTTATGGTATGTTTAAAGATTATAAGGAAAGTGAAGAATGGTTAGCTAATGGAGATTTACAAGTTATAATCAATATTCCTTCAGGTTTACAAATTGATTTTTATGATAAACTTAATTCTGTAACTCATGGTGCCGTAATGAGTGAAGAATTAAAAAAATAGTGAGCTGTAAAGTAAGCGAGAGGTATTTTGTTCAAAAAAATTAACTTTTCTTGATAGTGAGCTTTTTATCCTTTATTTCTGTTTCTAAGTCCTGCCCTTCTTTCCATTCTAATTCTTTAATTGTTTCGGGAGATATAACAATAACCCATTTAGTATATTCTAGATTTCCTACTTTTCTAGAAAGTTGTTTTTGTAGTTTCATAAGATAAAAAATATTCGCTTCTATTTAAATCTTTAGGTACCCACTAGTAAATAGTAACTTAGGTACCGAAAGATATATAAAGAGTAGGTACCTAATTATATTATGAAAGCGATGATTTGTCCGCATTGTAAAGATAAGAATATTAAAAAAGATGGATTAAGAATAACAGAAAAAAGAGGAAAAATCCAAAGATATAGATGTAAGCTTTGCAATTATCGTTTTGTCATCGATGAGGGATTTTATAGAATGAGAAATAATGAAAATATCATCACAATGTCAATCGATATGTACATTTCTAATTTATCAAGTAGAAAAATGAGAAATCAGTTAAGCAGACATTTAAACACGAAAATAAGCCATATGAGTATCCTTGATTGGATAAGAAAGTACACATTAAAAGTCAGCAAGTTTGTTGATAAGTTAGGATATAATATGGGAAATAGTTTCTACGCTGATGAAACTTTAATTGATTGTGGAGGGAGAGATGATAGATTTTGGTGTTGTATCGATTGGGATACTCGATTAATTACTGGAGTTCATTACAGTTTATCTGGTAATCCAGTAGAAGCACAGAAATTTCTGTTTAAGTCAATTCAGAAGGGAAAATCTAAATTTATTCAGACCGATGGCGGAGTTTTCTATCCAAAAGCATTTAGAAAACTCTTCTATTCCAATAAGATAGGCAGGTTAACAGTTGAGCATAAGATACAGAATGCAAGCGTTACTAAAATTCATAATTACCGAATAGAAACGGTCTTTATGAAGATAAAAGACCGAGTAGATGATTTTAGAGGGTTAAAGGCATTATGGTCTGCACCTATTTTAATGAATGCCCTAGTTATTCAGCATAACTTCATAGAAGCACATACGACTATAGATGAAGTTCCATGCAATAGGGCAGGACAAGAGTTAGATTTAGAAGAAAATAGATGGTTGGGCTTAATAAAATTGGCTAGTCAATTAAAATATCCTTTCTGAGCGTCAATAACGCATTCTTCTTTTGAATAATCTTGTGGATTCACGCCTTCCTTTACTAGTGTATCATTTGTTGGAAAATATTTTTCACAAATACTTGGGTCTCTTTTATCAATAGCAAGGACACTATAACAATGATATCTTATTTCATTATTTTCTATGTAATTACATATCTCTGGATTTCCATTTTGTCTTTCCCCGCGAGCAATATTAGAATAGCATAGATCTCTATCAACTCCCTGAGTTTCACATATTGATAAATCTCCCGCATTTTCTCCGATATACCTTATACAATCTCCCTGTCTTTGTTTATCATCTGTTATTTGATAACAAAGATTTGTGTCTCCCAAGTCTCTTGCCACATTGAGGATGCATAGATTTCTTTGGGAATTTGCCAGATCTACATAGGTATCTTGTATTTGTTTACAATAAGCAATATTTGAATTATCTACTGCTACTCTTAAAATACAATTATCTTGCATTCCTTTAACAAAAATAAAAGAATTACTCTTCATTTCAATATGCATTGAACATAATCCCGGACTACTGGTTAACTTTGCTAAACCAGATACTGCCGAGCTATAGAATAAGATAACTAAAATGACCACCAAGATAATTGACAAAATATTGTTTGGCTTATAATCGAAGATTTGATTTTTATTGATGACAACTAAGATGATCCCGATGATTATAGTTAATCCAAAAAATATCAAATTACCAAATAATGTAAACATGAATAAAAGCCCTTTTTCTCCAATACCTATACTTCCAAGACCATAAAACAGCATGATTGTAGCATAAAGAATTAAACCAACTAATATAATGCTGAAAATTCTTGAAGCTACAGAGTTTCTTAATTTTTTTATATCATTCACAATAAATATTGATGTAAGTAATGTGAATAGTCCAGTTCCAATAAGTAAGAAAAATCCAAATCCTTCAGAAAACGGAAATAAAATCAATAGAAGCAAAAAAGCATATGCTCCTAAAAGTATTTTTGAGACTTTACTTATCATATCCTGAATAACTGAGTCTACTTTAAAAAGATTGCTTTTTGCTAAGAAAGACCAATTTTTTAGCTCCCTTTAAATTTACAGCTCAAAAAATAGTTAAATTTAAATATGGAAAGTTTTATATTTCTTTGAAATATACTCATAAATAAAGGAACGATTACATTATCCCTTGTTTTGTTGTGGTATTATAGACAGAAAATGAATGAATTGAATAAAGTACATGAAGAATATGATTCTGAGTCTAGCTCTAGAACAGTTGTAGTTCCTGGAGAAGTTATTGCTTCTGGAGAGGATTTACTTCCTGGAGAGGGTTCAAGACGTGAGGGAAATGATATTGTTGCTTCTAAATATGGTCTTGCTGAGAAAGTTGGAAGAGTTGTCAGAATAATTACTTTGTCTGGGGCTTTTGTGCCGAGAAGAAATAATATTGTTTTAGGAAGAGTTAGCGATATTGTCCATAGCGGATGGATTGTTGATATTGATTATGCTCAAAATGGATTCTTGCCGTTGATGGAGTCTCCAAGATTTGTGAATAAAAATGAAATGGATCAGTTTCTTGCTATTGGAGATATGGTTTCAGCAGGAGTCTGGAATGTCAGTCCTAAAGGAATTGATTTAACTATGAAAGGAAAGGGTTTAGGAAAACTTGAAGGAGGTTTTGTCTTTAAGATAAATCCAAGTTCTGTTCCTCGAGTCATAGGAAAAGAAGGAAGTATGATTAATTTAATTAAAACAAATACTGGATGTAATGTTACGATTGGTCAAAATGGATGGATTTGGTTAAAAGGACAAGATATTGACTCTGAAATGAAAACTCGCAAAGTTATTGAATTTATCGCTGAAAAAGTGCATGTATCAGGATTAACAGAAAAAGTGGAGGATTGGTTCGCCAAAAATAAATAATGAAAATTTTAAAATTTTCAAATATTAATCTCCAAGAACTCGTCTATAATCGTATTACTGATAGGAGATTAACATAATGGTTTTTAAAAGACAAGATGGAAGAAAATTAGATGAAATGAGAGAAATTACCGCTAAGGTAGGAATTATTCCTAATGCTGATGGAAGCGCAATGTTTTCATTTGGAAAGACTATAGCGATTGCTGCAGTATATGGTCCTCGTCTATTGCATCCACAGCATATGCAAAATCCTCAAAGCGCAGTATTGAGAGTAAATTATGACTTGCTTAGTTTTTCAGTTTCTGAAAGAAAGAAACCTGGACCTTCTAGAAGAAGTCAAGAAATCTCAAAAGTGACAGAATGGGCTTTAGTTCCAGCTGTTGAATTAAAAGATTTTCCTAATACTGTTATTGATGTTCAAATTTATATTTTACAAGCTGATGCTAGCACTCGTGTCGCTGGAATTAATGCTGCTTCAATGGCTCTTGCACAAGCAGGAATACCTATGAAGAGTTTAGTTTGTGCAGTCGCAATTGGAAAGATGGATAAGGAACTGGTAGTGGATGTTGATAAAAATGAAGAAGATTTTGAAGACGGAGAAGGAGCTACTGATTTTCCAATTGCTAAACTCGCAAATACTGACAAATACACTCTTCTCCAATTAGATGGGAAAATACAGCCAGAAATTGTACCTAAAGCATTGAGCCTTGCTGATAAAGCTTGCATTAAAATTTATGAAGTTCAGAAAAAAGCATTGAAAGAGGCAGTAATAAAATGAGTGGAATGGCAACTTCTAATTTGACAAGAAACACTTTACTAAAGATGTTTGCAGCTGGTAAAAGATTTGATGGACGCAAACTTATAGAAAATAGAGATTTCGAAATTGAATTTAACGTTTCAAATAAAGCTGAAGGAAGTGCTCGAGTTAAAATGGGCAAAACCGATGTAGTTGTTGGAATTAAAATGGATGTTGGAGAACCATATGCTGACTCTTCAGATAAGGGAAACTTGATGGTCTCTGGAGATTTGCTTCCTTTGGCTTCTCCACGATTTGAATCTGGTCCGCCTAAATTTAATGCTATTGAGTTACCTCGATTGATTGATAGAATGGTCAGAGAATCTCATTGCATTGATTTGAAAAAACTTGTTATTGAAGAGGGTAAAAAGGTTTGGACGGTAATTATAGATATTTATCCAATAAATGATGATGGCAGTTTAATTGATGCGGCCTCCATAGCAACAATGGCAGCTTTAATGAGTTCATATGTTCCAAATTTAGATTCTGACGGCAGAGTAAGTTATGAAACAAAGAGCACTAAAAAACTACCTTTGACAGAAGGAATTATTCCGTTGTCATTTACATTCTATAAACTAGGGGACTCTTTAATCGTGAACCCTACTAGAGAAGAAGAAGAAGCTTGTGAAGGTAAAATAGTTTGGGGAATTTCACACTATAAAGGTAAAGAACACATGATACATTCGTGTCAAAAAGGACTTGAAGATGCGATGAATCATGCCGAAATTTCTGCTATGATGGAACATCTTCCTAAATTATATGATGATACCTTTAAAAAGCTTAAAAAATTCCTGAAATAATATGACTGAACAACAACACGAATTCACGAGGTATGAGATTGCGCGTATTCTTGGAGCAAGAGCATTACAAATTTCTATGGACGCCCCATTACTTATGAAAATATCAGAGGATGAATTAAAAGGAATGAGATATGATTCTATAAAAATAGCAGAAACTGAATTTAATTCTGGAGTTTTACCTATTTCAGTTAAAAGACCTATGCCTAAGAAAACTAAAGATAAACTTCAAGCAATCAGAGATGATAGGATGGATGATGAGAAGATAGCTGAAAAGGAAAAAGAAATTGAAAAAGAAATTCAAGAAAACGCTGAAGAAATGGGTCTTGTCAATGAAAACGATACTGATAATATTGTGGAAGACATGTCTTCTGGAAGCGAGAACGAATAATTAAAGATTTATTAATTGCTTTTATTTTAATATTTGATAATCTCAGAGATTAAATTGTGGATTGTTAATTGTTTCTATTGCTCTTATAATTAATAAACCAAGGGGTTTAAATAGCCTTTTTTTGTAAAATTTTTATGGGTAAATTAAGAAATTATATTTTGGCTGGAGTTTTAGCTGGAGCTACTACTTTGGGAGCTTATTTTATGCTAAGAGATGATTCTACGAACTTGCAAAAGCATGAAGAATATGTTTCTACTGAAGAAAATCCTAGTGCGGAACTTAAAACTCATATTATACAACCATATGTTTTTAACGGGAAAAAGATAGCACCAACGCCCGTAGTTATTAAAGAAAAAGAAAAAGAAAAACTCCGAGAGATGCCGAGTTTTCTTGAAGAAATTTTAACAAATGCTGAATTTAATCGTGACTTCGAGAATTCTTTGAGTCAACAGCTTGAAAGACTTTTGGTATTATGCCCTCAATGGAGAAAACCAGAATATGTTAGCGACTATAAAGCTATATTTGACAAAAATGGAACTCCTGAAAAGGAAATCGTTGAATATTCATTTGAAGGAATGAAAATAATCGAAACTCAATCCATAAGTTTTAGAAACTCGGAAACAAGTTTAAGTCACCAAATTGAGTTAAGGATTGTTGAACCGAATATGCGTAAGCTGAAACTTCTAAAGTATACCTTGCCTTTTGAAGATAAAGGGGTTCAAGGCAGTTCATGGGATGCAGAGATGAGAAATGGAGATTTTTATAGGACAAGTATTGCCTTAAAGGTTAACACTCGGGAGAAACCAGATTCGCGAAATACATATCGTGTGTATAAGGAAATTTCTCAAGGCGACATAGTTACTAGCGGACAAAACTTTCCTGAAGAATTTGATGATGCAAATCTACCACATAATTATTGGGAAAGAGTCTCTGATGATCTAATTAAAATTGTGCAAAATAGAATAGTTGGAGATTTTGGAAATTTCATGAAAACAATTCCTAAAAAAGATTAGTTTTATTAATTGCCTCTTATTTTGTTATTGTATGATTATTTCGGATGTTAAAGCGCGAATTATAAAGGATTCTCGTGGAACTGATACTATTGCCATTTCTGTTAATAATTCTGATTGGGCTTCATCCCCAAATGGTAAGAGTGTTGGAGATTATGAAACTCATTCTTACTATCATTCTTTGAAATTTTGTGTTGATTTTCTTAATGCTTGGTGTGGCGAAATTTCTGTTTCTAAATTTGATGATTTGATAAATGTTGAAAGGGCGATTTGTAAAAAATTGAAATTGAAGAACGCTCGAGAATTTGGAGCAAATTCTCTTTATGCTTTTGAGTCTGCTATTTTGAAAGCTCTTGCTTCTGAAACTAAACGAGAGCTTTTTGAAATTGTTGGAAAAAATAAAAAATTACCTTTTGCTGTTGGGAATGTTATTGGTGGAGGAATGCATAGTTCATCTTTGAAAGAGAAACCTAACTTTCAAGAATTTCTCGTTATTCCTTTTTCTAAAAAAGTTAGTGAGAATGTTAGAATAATGAAGTTTATTTATTCTGCCGTCGGAAAAAAATTAGGAGCTAAACTTGTTAATGATGAAGGCGCGTGGCTCGTTACTTCTGATGATGAACACGTTCTTGAGATTTTGAATTCTGTCCGCGCAGAAGCTGAAAAAAAATTCGGAGTTAAAGTCGGAATTGGATTAGATGTTGCTTCTTCTACTTTGTTTAATAAAAATCATTACAAATATCACAATCATTCTCATAATTCTGAAAGTCAATTATTTTATATGGTTAATTTAATTTCTGGATTTAATTTACATTATGTTGAAGACCCATTTGAACAAAATGATTTCAAAAGTTTTGCTAAACTAAATACGCTTGAGAGTAAAAAATGTTTGATTGTTGGAGATGATTTAATTGCTACACAATACAATAGACTTGTTGAAGCTATTAAAACAAAATCAATTAATGCTGTAATCGTTAAACCGAATCAAAATGGTTCTTTGCTTGAATTGAAAAAGATTTTTGATTTATGCAAAAAGAAGGGAATAAAAACAATTTTGTCTCACCGCTCTGGAGAAACTTTAGACTCTGCTCTTGCTGATTATGCTGTTGGTTTTGGAGCTAATTATATCAAATGTGGCGTTGCAACTTCTTGGAGAGATGTGAAGTTGAAGAGATTGGTAGAGATAGAGAAAAGATTATAACTCTTTACTCTTTCTATAATAATGAAATACTTTATTGGATATTTAATTAAAGGAGAAGCTCAAAAATATCATCATAAAATTTGCTCTGAATTATCAAATAAATTTGAGATAAAATATTTGCCTGCGACAATACCTTCGCATCTAACTTTAAAGGCGCCTTTTGAAATAGATAACATAAGAATTATTGAAGAAAAAATTGAGGAATTCTTAATTGAAACCAAAAAAGTTAAACTGATGTTAAACGGATTCGGACATTTTGGAAAAGAGGTTATATTTATGGATATAAAACCAAACAGAGAAATGTCAAATACCCATAAGAAACTTGTTTCTAAACTAAAAGAAATAAAAATTTTGGAATGGAAGGAATTAGAAAATAAAGATTTGAAATTTCATCTGACTGTTGCTACGAAAGGAATTAAATTAGAATTTGATGAAATGTGGAAATATTTGTCTATCCATAATCCATCATATCATTTGGAATTTGATAATGTGGCTATTTTAAAATATGAATCTGGAAAATGGGTCGTGTATAAAGAATACGAAATTAAATCTTGAATGCTCAAAGTGTCCACACTATAAATAGAACGGTTTTCAAACAATTTGAAATAAAATTATCTGAAATAATATCTTAGAAAGGGATTTCCTCTTATGATATTTCCAGTTATTCCTGATGGTGCGCTACTTTCACTTGGAGGACTCGACTCTGGACTTTGTTGTTCTTGACTGCCTGAATCACTAAATTCCTGCCTTGATGACTCGCCTGAACTAAACTGTGTTTCTGGGAAATCTCTAGAGTCGTCTCTGAATTCTCTTTCCCTAAACTCTTGGTCTCTACCAAAATTTGGATTTTCTTGCCTGAACTTCTCGCATTCTTCCGGAGTATTACATGGTGGACTAAACCTTCCAGAACCTGAATTGAATGAACCTCTTCTACGATTGTCAAATCCTTCTCTGAATTCTCTGTCGTCTCTGAATTCTCTGTCCTCTCCATCTTCAAATTCTCGATTATCTCTTTGCTTCTGGCCCCACTCGTGCATTATTTTTTCACAAGAGTCTCTGTCTGTTGCTCCTGCTTCTTCACATTGATATGGCCATCTTCCTTCTTCACCTCTATTGTCAAAATTCTCTTGTGCTTGTGATGCCATTTTATCAAAACAATCTAATCTTTTTTCAGAGTCTTCAATTCTTCTACAATCGAAATTTATTCCCGGACCTCTACCCCTATTTTCTCCGCCAGATTTTCTCATAATTTCTTCACATTTTCTACCATCTCGAGGAGATTCTCCTGTGAGTCCTGCCTCAAGACATTCTTGTGGAGCGGATTCTTTAAACATAAATTTCCCACATTCTTTAAATTCAATTATTCCTGCATCGATACATTCTTGTGGGGCGTTCGCTACAAACATAATCTTCTCACATTGCTCTCTTGCTTTTCGCTCATTGGTTAAATCTAACTCGCCGTTTTCTAATGCAGAGACGCATTCTTCAGGAGCATTTAAAGAGAACATAACTTCCATACAACTCTGACGATCTGTTGCTCCTGCTTCTCGGCATTCATCGGGTAAATGATTATCAAATCTGTCGTCTTCCATATCTGAAAATTCTCGTTCAATGTCTTCGAGAGCTTCACGTAAGTAGGGCTGGTCTTCTAAACTTTGAAATATCTCATCTCCTAATTCTTCGGATACATCGCAAGAGGATTTATCTCCATTTCTACATTGAACTTCGGCTTTAGTTATCAATTCACAATTATTTATGAAATCTTGATTATCTGTTGCAGCAGAACAATCACAATTTTCTGGATTTCTGAAACAAGATTTTATTTCTTTTACAAAACGCTTTACTTCTGCTTGTTGTTCGGTTGTTAATTCTTTATAATAGTCTTTGTGCCAATCTGAAGAATCGTCTGATGGTTTGCAAAGTTGCTCAAACTGAATTTGTGCTTCAACATCTGAAGAAGCTAATTCTATAAGTTTGTGACAAGCATCTTTTATGACTTTTGATAACTCGAGCGCATTTAGAGTATCTTTAGCACTATCTTCTACTTCTAAAATTAAATCATCATTGCCTCTTCCTCTAAGCGACGATAATTCGTGATTTATTGATGCCATATATCTTCTTACTTTGTCTCGGTCTTCTGGCGACGCTTCTTGTTGCAAATTGTGTGCATATTCTTTGAAGTTTTCTAAGGCGATTTTTGCTTCTTCAGTTTTATCCTCGGCAAGAAGAATTTTCATTTCTGCAAACCTTTCTGCCATTACATCTGCATCATTTCCGAATCTGTCAAAAAATTCATCTACAAAATAGCCAAATTGACCAGGAGTGGTTCCGGCATCAACATCTAAAGTTGCTTCTGAATATTCTTCCGATACTTCATCAAGAATATTTTGTGTTTCTGTTTCTTCAACTGGGGATTCGTCTGCAATCAAATCTCCAGTTATTTCTGGAGAGGTTATTGCTTCAGAAGTTTCCTGCGCAAATACTGAAAAAGCTAAAATTGTCGTGAGAAATAAAGATAATATTATAATGGCTCTCTCTTTTTGCATGTTTTTTATTGGGGGTTTGAGTTAATAAAGTTTGTTGTTTTGAAAGTAAATTGTATCAAATTTAAATTTCTTCTTTTTGCAAGTGCTTAGAAATTTGCTCAATAATGCTAAGAAATTTTCTAAATTAAACGGTGAAATCATTTTAACTGTGAATCTTCGGGGCGAGTTTATTGAATTTTCAGTTAAAGATGAGGGCATCGGAATACCTGAAAATAAAATGAAAAGAATTTTTGACCCGTTTTATGTCGGTGAAGAAAATATGTATTGAGAACATGGAGGTATTGGGTTGGGATTGCCTATCTGTAAAGGAATCGTAGAATCACAAAATGGAAAAATATGGGTTGAATCTAAGTCTGGAGAGGGTTCAACTTTTCATTTTACGATACCCTTAACTCCTGTGAGAGAACTTAAACTAATAAAAGATATATTTAAGTCTAAAAATAACCATAATAACATTAAATAATATTTTTGATAAAGGTATAGTTTAAAAACCCTTAATCTTGAAGAGATGTAAGAACTTAGCAGGTACCAACTGAAACAACTTGGACTAAACCCCTGCGCTGTTTATATTTGCTTACAATGGTAAAAACACACAAAGACGAATCAATTGTTGAAAAGGTAGCTCATGCTACAGAACACGTTGTTGAAGAAATTGGTGAGGTAGTTGAACATGCTGTTGAAAATATTGAAGAAGTCGTTGGAGAAATAGCTGATGATTTAACTTCTGAAGATTCAAAGAAAAAGAAATCTGCTAAGAAAAAAGAATCAAGTGAAGAAACAAAAAAAGATACAACCGATGATAAGAAAGCGAAATTGGCTGCTCGTTTGAAGGCTCTTGAAGGAAAGTTCAAAGAAATTGAAAAAATAGATATTAAAGAAAAAGTGACTGGTGAAAAATCAGAACCAACAAATACTCTTGTGCCTATTGAAGATTATTTGAAAGCGTCTATGCATTTGGGAACTAGAGTAGTTACTCCGCACATGAAGAAGTATATTTACAAACGCCGTGCTGATGGACTTGCTGTTTTTAATACGTCAATGCTTGATTCTTCGATGCGCGATGGTGTAAAGTTCTTTTCGCAATTTGCACCTGAAGATATAATAATTGTTTGTAAGAGAGAATCAGGATGGAAGGCAACTAAATTATTTTCTGAAACTTTAGGTATAAGATCTTTTATGAAAAAGTATCCTGCTGGAATTTTAACTAATACTAATTTGAAAGACTTTTTTGAGTGTAAATTAGTTTTCATATGTGATCCTTGGCTTGACAAAAATGCACTTACTGATGCCAATAATGTTGGAGTTCCAGTCCTGGCAGTTTGCGATAGTAACAATTATTTATTTGGAATTGACCAAGTCATAGCTGGAAATAACAAAAGTGCTAAGAGTTTAGGAATGGTTTTGTACATACTGACTAAACAATATGCTGAAAATAGAAAAATGGATGTTGTTGTCCCAGGCGTTGAACAATTCATTGAAGATTGGGAAAATCTGATTCCTCCGAAGTGATTGAATAATTTGATTTCAGAAAGATTATAGAAAAAAGAATTGCAGAGTTAGATAAAATTGATAATTATGAATGTGAAGATATTATATTTACCCTGCTTGCTTCTGAGAATGTGTTGAAAAAGGAATTGGATAAATTATAGACAAAGAGAGATTATTCTTGTTCCTTCACCATATTCTGATTTGTCTGGAGCAAAAAAGAGACCTGCTTTAATAATCTCTAACTAAAAACTGCTCAAACATCAAGATATAATTTGTTGTCTTATTACAAGCAATCCCACTAATGAGGGAATTTTTATTGATAATAGTTGTTTTGAAAATGGCAATTTGCCTTATAATAGCTGGGTAAAACCACATAGAATTTTTACAATTAATAACGGAATGATAATAAAAAAGTTAACTGTTGTTAATCGTATTTTTTACAAAAAAGTGTTTGATGGTATTTGTGGTTATTTGAGATAATGAATTAAATTTATATATTTTGAAAACTTAAGTTTTTTATGAATCGAAATGCTTCTTTGAATTGGTTGTGGGCGTCTTTGATGATTATTGGAATTCTTAGTTTTGGTGTTATTTCAAGTGTGTTATTTGCATTCGGGAATCTTTTCCCGCATGGTACAAAACTGTGGGGTTTGATCCCTATTCCAATTGTTGCCTTGCTTGTTTGGGGGATGATTAGTTTGTTTTCTAAAAAAGAGATTACTGACAGAAAAACTTATAAGTCTGAAGAAATTAGGGAGCCTATGAAGATACAATATCTTTTTTATTTTGTAGGAGTTATTTTTGTGTTTATATCGGTTTGGTACTTCGCATATAAGTGGATAGCGCTGTTCCCAAGAATTATTAAGTTAATCTTACTTTTAGTTTCTGTGGTTGTGTCTTATATTGTTGCCGAATTCATGAGGAGGTCGGACATCTAATGGGTTACGGAGAATGGTATCCTCTTCTTGGGTGGAGTGTTTTCACAATTGCTTTGATAATTGGGGTAATTATTTTCATTAGAGTTCGTAAGTTTTATCCAATATTTTACTTAATATCTATTTCTCTATATATTTTCACAACTGGATTTTACATAGATGTTTATAATTTAAGTAAGGGTGGAATTTTAATGGTGTTGGTAGTTTCTGCTGGTTTGTTCATGTTGTTGGGTTGGTATTTCTCTAAAATATTTAATAGTGATGAAGTGAGGAATTAAAATGAATAGACCCGTTCTTGTTGCTGTGTTAATTTTTGCTTTAGCTATAGGGGTAGGAGCAGTATTATTTTATTATGCTCAAAATTATACTTACTCGCTTGATTTAGAGAATGATATCTCTACTTCGAATATTCATGTGACTTTGTCTTATTCCCCTTATATGTGGAATGGAACAGGCATGGCGTTAAATGAGTCTGAAAGAAAGATTGAGTTTATTTCTATGCCTCTTGGAAAGATGAAATTTAAAAACGAAGGAGTTATTTCAAGAGTTATTGAAGTGCCGAGATTGTTTGCTTGTTTTGATTTGACTAATACTAAGGTAACTATGGGATTTAAGGAATACCCTCACCCTGTCGCTTTGTGGCCAATTTACACGACTTATGAACCTGTTTTTATTAATAATTCTAAAGATTTTGGTAGTGTGCAAGTTATGGGTTCAGGAATTGTTACTGAAATCTACCCACAATCTACTTATGGGAACTATTATGATCAGCAACCCATTGAAGTAAATGCAGGAGATGAATTGGTTTATTATATCTCTTTGAAAAAATCTAATTTTTATGCACACGGACAAAATTCTGTTATTTTTAAAAATGGAAAGATTGAGATTTATGAATTGCCCACTAAAGAATTTAACCCTATTTCTCAAGGAGTTACTTATGATTCTCTGATTTACAATCCGACTTGTGATGTTCTTGCTCGAGAGTTGGATCCTGTTGGAACGATTGAGATTATTTAATGCTGGTTGAAATCTACAACCTTAGAAAACTGATATTTTCTAATACATTCAATTCTTACGAATTGAAGTCTTTGATATTATATTTCAATTAATTTAGATTATCAACTGTAGTCCCGAAACCACAAACAAAAACTTGGGAAGTTTTCTGACTGTTGCAAAATTTTATACAAAGATAATTTAGAACATAAATATGAGACATTTATACAAATTTAACTTCGATTAATAGGGATAAATATTGTAAAAAAGAGAACGCAATATTTATATACTATATTTCAGCAACTTCTCCATTAAGATGGAACACGTTATGAGTGTCTTACATTTAGCGTCGAGGTTCATCGCTCGACAATGCACAGTAAGATATGATGTATGCAATCGGTTACAGAATTTTATTCTGTAATTTAAATTAATTTTAAATAATGCAAGTATTAACCACTTATTCAATTTTTGGAGCGAGTGCGAAAACTTTCTAATTAGAAAGATATCATAATTAAAATGCAATCTTGCCATGCGGAAATCAAGAATTTCTGCCTCATTAAATTTCTTACGAAATTTAAGAGATGCATACGAGATTAACACGATTTTTATATCTGAAAATTCTTCGGAATTTTCAGCTCATAAAAAACCAACTAAAAAATGGTTTTTTAGAAATCCAGTTGATCCCGCTGGCGGTTGCGGCTATCTGGTTTGACTTAGGCATGCAAGTGTTTCCGCAAGGAACGCGAACTGCTCAGTAACACGTAGATAACCTGCCCTATTGCCTGTAATAGCCTCGGGAAACTGAGGGTA
>SXGT01816416.1_pt1 | contig 70269 bp, 63 predicted proteins | sample 3176221 | NCBI WGS metagenome assembly SXGT01 (sample SAMN11356862, study PRJNA531348) | freshwater metagenome | isolation source: freshwater sample F1-120 | place: China: Fuxian Lake, Yuxi | collected 2017-12-25
GCGCTGGGGGAGCTCCCGGTGGCGCGGAGAAGGCGCTGGTGAGCAGCGGGGAGGCGCCAGCGGGGAGGTGGCCAGGGGGCACGACACGGGGGTGGGTGCCGCAGAGCTGGTGGAAAAGGCCGTTTAATTTTCCTATACTCCCAGCACAAATCCTCCCCCCTGTCCACGTTATAATAAGTATGGCTGGCCGGTAGAAAAGGCCGTGTGAATTGCCTATACTCTTCGTGATGATCTTCTGCGCCTTCTGTCGTCTCTGGGTGCCTGGCGTATATGGCAACGGCTGGCCCGAGCCAGCCTGTCCAGTCTGAACTTCAAGCACACGAATGAGGAAAAACCCTATGGATGTCGGCATGATGATGGTCTTCGCCAGTTACGGCTGGGACAACTGCCCTGATGATCGCGTGTGGGACGAAGAAATCCGGCTGGCCCGGCTGGCCGCCGATTCAGGCTTCGACTGTCTTTGGTCGGCCGAGCACCATTTCAACGACTACTCGTTCGTACCTGACAACCTCCAACTCATGACCTACCTGACGGCGCTCTATCCCCACATTGATGTGGGCACTGCAGCCGTCATCCTGCCCTGGCACGATCCGCTCCGCGTTGCTGAAAATGCCGCCGGACTCGACCTGTTGAGCACGGGCAGGCTGCGCTTTGGCATGGGGCGAGGGCTGGCGCGGCGCGAATTCGCCGCCTTCCGCCTCAGCATGGACGAATCGCGGGGACGCTTCGACGAGGCGGCGCCGATGATTATCAATGCCCTCAAGACTGGCTACATGGAAGGTGACGGCCCGTACTACAAGCAGCCACGCGTCGCCATCCGGCCGCGCCCGCAATATGCCTTCGACGGGCGCATCTACGCCGTGGCGTCCAGTGAGGACTCGGTCCGTTCCGCCGCCAGGTGCGGGGCCCACATGGTGATGTTCGCCGACCGGCCCTGGGAGATGCGGATGCCGGTGATCGAGTACGGGCGGGCACTGCATTGCCAGTACCACGGCACCGAACCGCCGCACCTGATGCTGACCGAGTTCTGCGTGTGCGGCAGCACCCTTGCCGAGACCGAGGCGGAAGCACGCCAGTACCAGGGCAAGTTTGTGGAGAGCAATTTCCACCACTATGAGTTCCTAGGTGAGCATTTTAAAACGGTGAAGGGCTACGACTCCTACCAGCAAAAGGCCGAGATCGCCCGGCAGAGTGGCCTGGAAGGCGCGGTGACTGGCTTTATGCAGGCAGCGAGCTGGGGCACACCAGACAAAATCCTGCGGGGGTTTGAGCAGCGCCGCAAGCTCATTGGCGACTTCGAGCTCAACGTCGCTTTCCGCTTCGGTGGGACCCCCTACGCCGTCGCGGAGCGGGGTCTGAAGCTCTTTGCCAAGGAGGTGCTGCCGGTACTCAAGTCATGGGAACCGGCGCAGGTCGTCAAGACGCCCGCGTGAACCCTGATCGGCCATGGGGGATCGTGTCATGTTCTGTATGGTCCTCCAGCGTCATAGCAATGCTTTAGACGCAGCAGAGTCCAATCAGTGTACTGATGTCGTCCGCGGCTTGGAGATTCTGCGCCGCTTTCAGGAGTCTTACAATCCGCTCCTGGCCTAATGCCAGGCCGGCATTGTCGCAGAATTTGCCCTGCACCTGCGCGGGTGTCATCGGGTTGGCGAGGCTGCCCCAGTTGTCGTCAATCACGCATTCTAGCCGTCGACCGTCCGTTGTATCGACTTGTACCCAGCCCTTGAAGTGGCCGGTGCCAGGGGCGTCGGGGTCGGGGATACAGTGAATCTTCTCCGCCAGCGATAGGATCGCCGGATTGTGGATGTTCGCCTCGGTGAACGCCTCGACGCCGAGCCGCCCCTCACACAAGGTGGCAGCCATGGTGAAATAGAAGCTGAACTTGGCGTGGTAGGCGGTCTCGGGTGTGAGTTTGAGCGCACGCGGCTCACACATGATGGGGAGCATCCATGCCGCCGTTGGGCAGGTGATGCGTTGCACCTGATCGGCTCGCAAGCCCTCTTCACGGTACAGTGCCAGGATTGCGTCCAGAAACCCGTGCACTACATGGCCACAGGGATAAGGTTTGAATGAGGTATGGCGGCAGCTCCACTCCTGACCTAAGCCCTCGGTCATGCGGTCGAACGCATGGGCGGCGCTGCCTAGATGCGCGTTGAAGAGGCCGTCGCGCCCTTCGAACACGGTGGCGGGGCCTGTGAACCCGTCTTGCGCCAGATAGGCCGCGATGATGCCGGCATGGGCGGCCCAGCCGGGATGCAACTGCTTCACGGCACTGCCGTCGCGGAAGCCTTCCAGCAGGCCAGCGGCCTGGCTGCCGGCAATGCCAATGGCATTGCGCAGTTGCACCGCGTTGTGGCCGAGCAGCTTACTGGCTATCACAGCCGCGGCAAACGTCCCCATCACACCTGTTGCATGAAACCCCCGCTTGTGGAACTCGCCCGGCGCCACCCGCCCAATGCGGCACCCTAATTCAGCCCCCGCCACCATGGCGGCGAGCACCGTCTTGCCGTCCACGTGCAGGGCCTCCCCCAAAGTCAGCCCGGTAGTCACCACCGGGCTGCTGATGTGGACGACGGACTCATTATGGGTATCGTCATAATCCAGCGCATGCGCCAGCGACCCATTCACCATCGCCGCCGTGGCCGCGGTGGTGCGGTCGCCATAGCCCCACATGCGGCTCTCCTCACTCGCTCCCAGACGTAAGGCGGCGGCACGCACCGGTGCACTCGCCGGAAAGGTACTTGCTGCCAACGCCACGCCAAGGATGTCCAGGACGCGCCATTTTTCGTCGGCGATCACCACCTCGGGAATATCGTCAAAGCGTAGTCCGGCAGCCCAATCGGCAATCTGCATGGCATAAGTCATCGTAGTCTTCTTTCTGTAGCATGAGCCAGGTGGTATCAGTTGCCTGGATGGAGTGTAACGGAATCCAGGACTTCATTCGCCATAGCATCCCGGATGCCGCAAGCTCCATCCGGGCTACCCCAAGACGTTGCGGCCAATATGTTAAAGCACCTGCTGCCCAGCCACAGATTTCCCCTGCTCCAGGTTGCTCAAATACTCCTCAAAGCCGCTATTAAATGCCTGTGGACGCGCATTCATGGAATCGTGCGGCGCCTCCTGAATCGACACAAAATGCGACTGCGGCAGGTGCTGGTGCAAAATCTCAGCCCCACGGTGCATGACATCTTCTGTCCCAGCGATAATCGCCACTGGCATTTTGAGCGACCGCGCCGCGTCGGTGAGCCAGGCTTCACGCCAGGGGAGGGCCTCGCCAACGCCCAGGTAACCATGCAAGGGCTGGTGCGCATAGCGCGTCACAAAGCGTTCTTGCTCCTGGGTATTCTCCGAAATAAAGCGTGGCACGGTTTTGTTGACGATTTGCTGGCGGGCATAATCGGCCAGCCCGCGCACGCGCACCAGTTCCATTGCTTTACGACGCGTCTCGGCGGCTTCTTGATCAAGCACCGGGTCACTCGGCTGCTGGCCACCGTCAATGTTGCAAATCAACGCAGCTCTGGTCATGGCGGGATAGCGGGCGGCAAAACCAGCGGTGGTGGCGCCGCCCATGGAATGGCCGGCAATGTAGGCTTGTGGAATCCCCAGATGCCGCAGCAGGGCGTGCATATCCTCCACCAGATGCGTCAGCGTATAGTGCTCCTTGCCGGCGGGCGCTGACGACAACCCGTGGCCACGCGCATCGTAGGCAATGACATGATAGCGCTGTGCGAGCAGTGGGATCTGATGCTGCCACAGGTTAATGCTGGTGCAATAGCCATGCGCTAACACCAGCGGCTCGCCTCGTCCATAAGTTTCGTAATACAAATCCACCCCATTGACACTGGCAACGGCCATGGTAGTCTCCTTGACGCTAAGCGGTTGCTGCCTCGGCAGGCATGTTGTAAGATGCAAATACTCCCGGTGGCCTATTATACACAAAGCTACGGCAGCATGTTGGGGACAGCGAAGAAAAGCCCTGGCGGGAAGTGGAAAGCATGGCAGACGACATCGAGGTGTGGAAGGGAAAGTTATACAGGCACATTGTCAACCGGCAACCCGAGGCGTTGTCAGCCGTGCTACCAGGACTCAGAGCCAACCCGACGAATTCCGACATGCTCCTTCTGGCCGCGGTTGCCGGGCTGTTGGACGAACGCCCGGAGGCCACCTTACAGTACCTCAATCGTTTTCCCAAACGCTATGTCCCCTTGGCGGCTGAAGAACAGTTGCTGCGCGCCATCGCTCTGGCGCAACAAGGCCAACACGCCAAAATTTGCGACAGAACCCTCAGTCGTGGCATTGAGGCCCCGGCACTGATGCCGTGCAAGCGCGTGACCGTCTGTACGGTCGATGAAGAGTACATTGGCCAATTCGGTCAAAAGGTGCTGGTGGAAGACGCCGGTCCCGCCGCCCCAGATGGCACCTTCATGTGGCCTGCGGCGATTGCCCTGGATCAACACGACAACGCCTACGTGGCCGATGAATGGCTCAACCGCATCTCGATTTTCAGTAAAGACGGTGACTGGCTCGGCAAATGGGGCACGCCGGGCGAGCGCGAGGGAGAGCTCAACCACCCGTCTGGGCTGGCCTTTGGGGCCAATGAGCAGCTCTATCTGGTGGACAGCCGCACTAACCGCATCCAGGTCTTCACCACAGAGGGCAAATTCCTGTTCGCCTGGGGTCGCCAGGGCAGCGCGCCTGGCGAGTTCCAGCTGCCCTGGGGGATCACCACCGATCAGCATGGGGATGTCTACGTGGCGGACTGGCGCAATGATCGCCTGCAAAAATTCACCGCTGATGGCCAATTCGTGCTGCAGATCGGCCGCTCTGGACGGGGGGATGGCGAGTGTAAGCGGCCTACCGGCGTGGCCGTCGATCAAGACGGTTTCATCTACGTGACGGACTTCCACAATGACCGCTCGCAGGTGTTCGACGCCGAGGGCACTTTTGTCACCAAGCTGGCGGGCGAGGCCACGCTGTCCAAATGGGGACGGGAACGGGTGCAGATTGATCCGATGATGTGGAAAGAGCGCAGCCTGGCCAAGGATCTGGAAGCGCGTGAGAAGCCGTTCCAGGGGCCAATCGCCGTTGCCGTGGATGCTGAGCAGCGGGTCTTTGTGCTGGAGTGTGCCCGCCACCGCTTGCAGGTGTTTACGAAGCAGCCAGCCCTCGCTACGGTCTGAGCCGGCCGCTCGCTTGCGGGGCTGCGTGACCGTCACCGGCCCCAGGCTCTCTCGCATGGAAGGGACGTGTTATGTCCACCTCTGGCACCGCAGTCGTCTCTGTCACCTACCCGGAAAGCGATGGACGCCCGATGGCCGACAACACCAAGCAATTTCGCTGGATCGTCACCATCCAGGGGGGCATTGATGCGCTGTGGCGTCACGATCCCCAGGTGTTCGTGGCCGGGGATTTGTTCTGGTATCCCGTGCAGGGCCATCCCGAGATTCGGGTGGCCCCGGATGTGCTGGTGGCGTTCGGGCGTCCAAAAGGCGACCGCGGCTCCTATCGGCAGTGGGAAGAGGCAGATATTGCCCCGCAGGTCGTGTTTGAAATGCTCTCGCCGGGTAATACCCCAGAGGAGATGCGCCGCAAGCTACTCTTTTACCAGCGCTACGGCGTGGAAGAGTATTATCTGTATGATCCGGATACCGGGGCCTTGAGCGGCTGGCAGCGCCAGGGGACGACGTTGCACGCGATCACCCCGATGAGCGGCTGGGTGAGCCCACGCTTAGGCATCCGCTTTGAGCTTGCAGACGACGTCTTGCACCTGTACCACCCGGACGGCAGCGAGTTTGCCACCTATGTGGAACAGGCGGCCCAGCGCGAACAAGCGCAGCAAAGGGCCGAACAGGCCGAGCGTCAGGCGGCGCAGGCCGAGCAACGGGCCGCACGGCTGGCCGCACGGCTACGGGCTCTCGGCCTTGATGTCGATGACGAAGCCGTGTAGGGGCGACCAGTTGGTCGCCCCTACTTGAAACCCTGCCGCACCGCCTGCACCTCGGCGAGCACCGCGTCCCGCGTCTCCGCCTTGAGCGCCCTGAAGAGCTGCAGCAGCCAGGGCTGGTACGGCGCCAGGCTGTCGTACTGGCCGATAAAATGCGTCACCCCCTCAAAACTCCAGGTCCCCTGAAAATCCTCCGGCTGCGCTGTAATATGCGCCAGCAGGGCATCAAGCCCCGGCGACACCTGCGCCGCCTGCCCCAGGGCCAGCAGCGTCGGGATGCTGAGCGCCCGCAGGGCCGCGGCGATCCTAGGCTCAACGTCCGTGCGGGCCAGCAGGGCGCTGAGCCGGGCCTGCGCCTCGGCCAAGCGCCCGGTGGTCAAGTGCTTCTCGGCAAACCCGATCAGCGCGTTGAGGTCGTCCGGGTGACGCTCCAGCCACTGCGCGTTCAGGGCAAAGGCCTCGGGGAAGGCGAATAGCACTTCGTGGTACAGCCAACTGGCGCGCTGATACGCTTTTCCTCATCAGGATACAGTTGCAGGACGTTGGCATAACTGGCCGCCGCCGTGGGCCAATCCTTGAGCGCCAGTGCCGCGCGCGCCAGGTTGTTGTGCGTCATGGCCCAGTCCTGCGGCAGCGTCGCCCGCGTGTACACCTCCAGGGCCTGGCGATAGGCCGCCACCGCCTCAGCTAGCAGCGTGGTGCCGCCCTCGCCCGCCGTGCGCGCCCCTTACGCCTGCAAGACGAGGCCCAGGTTGTTGTGCGTCCCGGCCCACTGTTGCGGCAGCGTCGCCCGCGTGTACACCTCCAGGGCCTGGCGATACGCCGCCACCGCCTCGGCCAGCAGTGTGGTGCCGCTCTCGCCCGCCGTGCGCTCCCCTTGCGCCTGCAAGACGGCGCCCAGGTTGTTGTGCGTCATGGCCCAGTCTTGCGGCAGCGTCGCCCGCGTGTACACCTCCAGGGCCTGGCGATAGGCCGTGACGGCTTGCGTGAGATGCTGGTGGATGGCTTCAGCGGCGGTGCGGATGCCGAGTTCCCAGTGGGTATTGCCAATATCCACCTGGAGCGCGGCCCAGAGTTGTGGGGCGTCGTCCCGCGTCATATAGGTCAGGGCGCGCTCGTAGGACTGCAGTGCCGCATCAAAGCGGCCCTCCTGGGACTGCGCATCGCCGGCCAGGCGGTAATCGCGCACGGTTTTCTCGACCAGGGAGCGCTCCTGGCTACGTACGGCTTCCAGTTGTTTGGCGTGCTGCTCGGCGGATTGCGTGAACAGTTCGCCAGCTTTGCGAAACTGCGTTTCGGCAAGGGCGGCCAGGCCAAGCTTGTGCCGGTCTTCTTCGGTGTTGGCCTTGACCTCAGCGATCCACTTGTCGATCTCCTCCTTCGCCTGCTGGGCGCTGAAACCATATTTCACGGCCCAGTCTTTGATGGCACGCCCAAAGTCCAGCGGCTCGGGGCGACCCTCCGGCGTGGTGGCGCGTTTGGCGTGCTCGGCGGTATCTTCAATGAATTTCACAATGCGCTCATGGCTCCAGAACAGCGGCGAGCCGGCCGGCAACAACTGCACTGTGATCACCTCGGCCAGGCTGGCCGGAATGCGCACCTCGCCATCGAGCGGATACTGCATCAGCCAGTCTTTTTTGACGACCACCAGGGTGACGCGCCAGCCGGCCTTGAGGTCGTCGGTGAGCTTGAGGCGGAACAGGCCATAGTCGTTGGTGGTGGTGTGGCCCACTTCTTTGAGGAGCACCTCAAGGCCCTGTTCGGGCGTTTTCTCACCCTAGGGGCCAAGGCTGAGCACTGCGCCGCGCAGAAAGCGCTCCTGAGCGCCCACGAGCGCGGGGACGCACAGGGCCAGCACGAAGAGTAGCACGGCGGGACGCTGGAGCAGAGGCATCGTTGATGGTCCTTTCAGTAGACGGAAGCTCCTGGAGCAGCCTGGGAGCGCCATGCTCCAGCGTGGCCCCCGGAGCCAGGGTCGCCCCCAGAGCCGGGCTGGAGCCCGGCGTGCCCAGGGTGACTTCATTCGGCGCGCATGTTCAACTGCAGATTCGTCGTGCCCATAGTAGCATCAATAGTACGTGGCGCAAAGCCGCTCTTGCGGGCTATCAGCCGTACCGCGCGCTCATGCGTGGCCGGCGCCTGCAGGGAGAAGGCGCCACGCGTATCGGTGATGGCGGTCAGGTGCAGCTCCGGCACAAACACCTCCACCCCGGCCAGGCCCCGGCGCTGTTCATCCCAGACCACCCCCGCCAGTGGCTGCAGCACCAGGCGCGCTGCCGCTGGCCCGTACCACAGTTCCTGCACCTTGCCCGGCACGTCGAGGGCCAGCGCCAGCACGGTGAGCAGCGCCACCAGCAGGGCGGCCCAGGCGTACCAGGTCTCTAGCCAGCCGCGTGGCGGCGGGAGCCCTGGCGCGGGCGCCATGGTGATGTGCATCGCGGTGGCCTGATAGACATTGCCACCCACCTGCCAGCCTGGTTGCACAAAACGACTGCGCAGGGTCTGCGTTAAGGCCTCCGGCGTGGCCGGCGCCGTGCTGGGCAGCGTCGCCAGCACCTCCTGCTGATGCTCTAGCGACGCGGGCCGAGGGAGCGTTGGCAAGGCTTCCAGCAGGCGGCGCAGCGTGGTCTCACCCTCATCCCCTGGGATGCTGTGCACGGCCCGTAGCGACGGGGGAAACGGTGTGGCATCGAGATGGCACAGCAACAGCGGTTTGTGTAAGGCCAGGGCGGTGGTCCACTCCCATTCCACCCACGGCGACTGCGCGGCACGCTGCGACCACATCAGCAGCAGTGCCTCCTGGCCGGCAATGGCCTCGCCAATGGCCTTGGGCCAGCGCTGGCCGCTGTACAGGTTGTCTTGATCGCGCCACACGCGCAGGCCCCTGGCTTCGAGGTCGCGGGCCAGCGCCACAACCTGGTCGAGATCCGCGCGGGCGTAGCTCAGGAACAGGGTGCTCACAGGGTGCTCATAGGTGTACAACTCCTGCAACAGCGCCGGGAACCGCAACACCTGCTGGCGGTTGCCCGTGCTGGTCAAGTGGCCAGCCAGGCGTGCTCCCAAGCGCAGCACACCTGTTCAGGCCCGAGCGAGTTGGGTGACGACCCACTGATAGGCCTGGGCCACATCTGTGACGTGGACGCTCTCTGGCAGCGCAGGGCGCTGGACCATGAGCACGGGGAGACCCAGCTCACGGGCCGCGTGCAGCTTGGCATCGGTGGCAGGCCCACCGCTGTTCTTACTGACGATGGCTTCGATGGCATGCGTGTGCAAGAGTTGCCGCTCATGCGCCAGAGTGAAGGGGCCGCGCTCCAGCAGCAGGAGGCCGGGCGGCATGGGAATTGTGGGCGTGGGTGGATCAATCATGCGCATGAGAAACCACAGTTCCGTCAGCGGCGCAAAGGTGGCCACTTCCTGACGGCCAATGGTCAGAAACACGCGCTGGGCGAGGCCTGGGAGCTGTGCGGCTGCGGCAGCGAGGCTGTCAACGGCCAGCCAACGGTCCCCCGCCACCGGCACCCAGGCTGGACGCACCAGCATGAGATGCGGCAGGCCACAGGCGTGAGCGGCGCTGGCGGCATAGAAGGAGATCTGGGACGCAAAGGGGTGGGTGGCATCGATCAACAGAGCAATCTGCTGTTCCCGCAGGTACGTGCGCAAACCCTCTATCCCGCCAAAACCGCCTACCCGGAGCGTGCCAGCGGGCGTGGCCGGTTGCCGGAGACGTCCAGCGAGCGATGCAATGACTTCTAGCCCTGGGAGCGGCGCGAGTTGCGTGACTAATTGCGCCGCTTCCTGCGTCCCTCCGAGAATGAGCAGCCGTGTCATCATCTTTGTCCCTCCTGGCACTGGCCCGCTCCGACAGAGAGGCTGGAGACCCCCGCTCTGACGCAACAACCCTCGCGCTGGCCACAATGCGCCTGGCTGGGACTGCACACTCGGGGCTTGCGGCAGCGCCTGTGCTCTGTTAGAGTAACTTCCTATGGTCTCAAGATATACACATTCGTCATATCTGATGAGCCTGCCATACCCACACCGTGCGGCACAGGACTTCTCGAAGAGACAGCGCACCTATGATTGATTACCTACGGAACGGTGACGAGATCTATCGCCACTCCTTTGCCACCATCCGTGCCGAAGCGCCCCTGCATAGGCTGGCGGCGGACCTCGCCCAGGTGGCGGTACGCTTGATTCATGCCTGTGGCATGACGAATATCGTCGATGATCTGGCCGCCTCACCCGACGCGGTGCAGGCTGGTCGGGCGGCCTTGCGGTCCGGCGCGCCCATCCTCTGTGACACGCGCATGGTGGCGGAAGGTGTCATCCGCCGACGCTTGCCAGCTACGAATCTGGTGCTTTGTACGCTGCAGCATCCCGAGGTGCCGGCGCTGGCCGCGACCCTGGGCAACACCCGTTCGGCGGCGGCCGTGGATCTCTGGCAGCCACATCTGGCCGGGGCCGTGGTGGCGATTGGCAACGCCCCCACGGCGCTGTTTCACTTGCTCGAATTGCTCGATGCGGGTGCCGCCAAACCGGCGTTGATTGTCGGCTTGCCGGTGGGTTTTGTCGGGGCGGCAGAATCCAAAGCGGCTTTAGCGGCTGACAGCCGTGGTGTGCCGTTTCTCACCGTGCACGGTCGCCGTGGTGGTAGCGCTATGGCCGCAGCAGCGATCAATGCCCTCGCCCGCGAGGAGGAGGACTAACCATGCCGGCAGGGCGTCTGTACGGGCTCGGCATTGGACCGGGCGATCCCGAGTTGTTGACCCTCAAAGCACTGCGGCTCTTGCAAGCGACGCCAGTGGTCGCCTACCCGGTGTCGGAGCATGGCAACAGTATGGCGCGCACGATTGTCGCCGACTATCTCACGCATGCCCCGATTGAAGTGCCGATGTCTTTTCCCTTTAGCGCGGAACACTCGGCGCAACCCTCGTATGATCGCGCGGCGGCAGTGTTGGCGGAGCATCTGAGCCAGGGGCGGGATGTCGTGGTGCTCTGTGAGGGCGATCCGTTTTTCTACGGGACATTCATGTATCTCTTCACCCGCCTGCGCGACCGTTTTGGCACGGAGGTCGTGCCGGGCGTGTCCTCGCTGATGGGCAGCGCGTCGGTCCTCGGCACCCCCCTGACCTATCGTAACGACGTGTTTATGGTGTTGCCCGCCATGTTGCCGGCTGAGACGCTGGCCACCCGCCTGGCACTAGCCGATGCCGCAGTGATTATCAAACTCGGCAGACATTTTCCCAAGGTGTATACGGTGCTGCAACAGGTGGGATTGCTCGCACGGGCCCATTACATCCAGTGTGCCACTATGCCCGAGCAGCAGGTGCTGGCCCTAGAGCAGGTGGACCCCGCTCAGGTGCCGTATTTTTCCATGATCGTCATCCCGAGTCTGTGGCACACCGACCCTGGACTCCCGGCCTGACTGCGGGGGAGGGTGCGCCGCATCCCACAGCGCCCTCCCTCGCCAGCACTAACGACGCTCAAAAATGGCTGCCACGCCTTGGCCACCACCCACGCACATGGTTTCCAGACCATAACGCGCATCACGCCGTTGCATTTCGTGCAGCAGCGTGGTGAGAATGCGGGCGCCGGTGGCGGCAATCGGATGGCCCAGCGAAATGCCGGAGCCGTTGACATTGAGCTTGTCCCAATTGTCGAGCTTCCATTCCTTCACCACCGCCAGTACCTGGGCCGCAAAGGCTTCGTTGAGCTCGATGAGATCCAGGTCATCCCACGTTAAGCCCGTCCGCGCAAACGCCTTGGCCACAGCGGGTACGGGCCCAATGCCCATGTACGCCGGATGCACCCCAGCGACGGCCCAGCCTTTGAGGAAACCCATCGGCTTCAGCCCCAATGCGGCGAGTTTATCAGCCGCCACCACGAGACACACCGAAGCGGCATCGTTTTGCGAACTGGCGTTGCCCGCGGTGACCGTGCCCCCTGCCGTGACGGGCCGGAGCTTTGCCAACACCTCCATGGAAGTATCCTTACGTGGCCCTTCATCGACCTGAAAGAGCTTGGGATCGCCACGGCGCTGCGGGATAGTGACCGGCACGATTTCTTCGGCAAACTTGCCGCTCTCGACCGCGGCCACGGCGCGTTGATGGCTACTGAGCGCATAGGCGTCCTGCTCTTCGCGGGGAATATGATGCCGTTCCGACAAATTCTCCGCAGTTTCGATCATGCCGGAGATAACGCCAAAACGTTCATCTGGAGAGGCCGTGGCGCGGGCCCGCGTCAAGCGGTCGTGCAGCGTCACCGAACCCATCCGGCTGCCGTTTCGCATGTCCGTGGTATAAAACTCCACCCGGCTCATGCTCTCGACCCCGCCCGCGAGCACGACATCGGCGTTGCCCGTTTGCACCATCATGCAGGCATTGAGAATCGATTGTAAGCCGGAGGAACAGCGGCGATCCAGCTGATAGCCCGGGACTTCAATAGGCAGTCCGGCTTTGAGGGCGCACAAACGCCCGATGGCCGGTTCTTCACCGCTGGGATAACCATGACCGAGAATCACTTCGTCAATTTTGTCGGGCTCAAGCCCTGTCCGCTCGAGGACAGCCTTGATGACCGTGGCCCCTAACTCGGCAGCCGAAATGTCTTTTAAGCCCCCGCCAAAACTGCCAACGGCGGTCCGTACGGGACTGACAATAGCGACTTCACGCATGCGAGCCTCCTTGCGAGGTAGGAGAATGTCTAGAGACGGAGACCTGCTCCATCCCCCTGTGCGCCTCTAGGGTAGCGAAACTTGGCGCGATTTGCCATTCACGTCTCGCGTGTCTCGGCCTGCAGGATGCTCTCCAGCATGGGACGCACGTGTCCGTAGGCGGCTTCCAGGGCCTCGATCCCCGCCGCGGCCTGTACCGGGCAGTACGCTAGCCCTAGCGCTTCGAGCGTCTGGCACAGTGCCATCATGTGGAGTGCGCCCATATTGCCGCAGCTCGATTTCAGACTGTGGGCCGCTTGGCGCAGAGCGGTCGCATCATCGTGGGCCACCGCGTCGCGCATGGTGGCGAGCATCTGCGGGGTCTGACTGAGATAGATCTGCAGCAGACGACCGAGCAGATCGGGTTTCCCGCGGCTTTGCAGGGCCCGCACCAGATCCAGGGCCCGCGGGTCGAAAATCTCTGGGGATACCGGAGACACCGCGGTGGACGCAAGAGGCGGGAGGGGGACTTCAGGTGGATCCGCGACAGGCGACACGACCGGGGTGGGCGGCATCAAGAGCCAGCGCTGCAGCAGCAGACGCAGTTGGTCGATGCGAAAGGGCTTGCTGAGATACTCATCCATCCCGGCTTGCAGACAGGCGTCGCGGTCGCTCGTCTGCGCATGAGCCGTCAGCGCCACGATAGGGCAGTGCCTCCCACTCTGCAATTCATGATGCCGGATACCACGCGTCGCCTCCAGGCCATCCATCACCGGCATCTGGCAATCCATGAGCACGAGGTCATACGCCTTAAGGGTATACGCCTCTACCGCTGCCTGGCCATCGCCCACCACATCAACCTGACAGCCACAATGTTCAAGCATCCCAACGGTGACTTCTTGGTTCACCAGGTTGTCTTCGGCCAGCAAAATTCTGCCACGAATCTCTAGTGCCTCTTCCTCTGGCGCCGGCACGTTGACCAGGAACTCCTCAGTATTGGAGAGCACCCGGGAGGGCTGCACGCTCCTGGCGCAGCAGATCGTAAACCAGAAGAGCGAGCCGACTCCAGGGGTACTGTCCACCCCGATGGTGCCACCCATTAAGTGGACGAGATGGCGCGTAATGGCCAAGCCCAACCCGGTGCCGCCATATTGGCGCGTGGTCGAACCATCGGCCTGTGAGAAGGCCTCAAAGATGCGGGTCTGGGCCTCCGGGGTAATGCCAATGCCTGTATCCTGAATTTCATAACGCATGGCCACCTGCGTTGTGTCCTCGCTCACACACGTGACCCGCACCGCGACCTTCCCATGGTTCGTAAACTTGATGGCATTGCCGAGCAGATTCAGCAGGATTTGCCGCAGGCGCAGAGGATCGCCATGCACCGCGGTCGGGACAGTCACAGCAGCGCGATAGGCCAGCGCAATACCTTTACTATGGGCCTGCTCGGTCAGAAGCTCAATGGCTTCTGCGACGATCCGCCGTGGCCGAAAATCGGTATGATCGAGCTGCAGCTTCCCGGCCTCGATTTTCGAGAAATCCAGGATGTCATCAATCAGGCTTAGGAGCAGCGCCCCTGAACGATGCACCGTGATGGCCAAGTGCCGCTGACGCTCGCTCAGATCCGTATGCAAGAGGAGTTCTGTCATCCCTAGCATGCCGTTCATGGGCGTGCGAATTTCATGGCTCATATTGGCCACAAATTGTGATTTCGCCCGGTTGGCCGCTTCTGCCGCTTCGGTAGATTGTTGTAAGGCGTGCACGGTCTGCTCGAGATCGGTGTTCGCCCGTACCAAGGCGGCGGTCCGCTCGGTGACCTCGGTTTCCAAATGCGCCCGATAGCGCAGCAGTTCGGCATCGTGTTGCTGGATCTGCTGCACCATCTCATTAAAGCCCTCGGTCAAAGCGCCCAGTTCATCCTGGTTCTGTGGGGCGGCGCGGAGGGTATAGTCTTTCGTCTGCGACACGGCTTTCATGGTTGCCATCAGATGGAGCAGCGGAGCAGAGATAATACGCTGCAGCCGCGAGGAGAGCAGCAGAGCCAGGAGGACTGCCGCACCCAGGAGGGCCACGGTCAACAACGCATACCGATACACCTCGGTATACAGGGCGTGCCAATGCGCCACGATGTGCAGATCGCCCAGGCGCTCATGATCCAGGATAATCGGCTGCAGCAGATGGAGATAGCGGTTCTCGATTTCATAGTGGCTGGCGGGATCAGTGCTGCTAGCGGTGCGTAAGCGCCGCCAGCTGGCCGCCAGCGCAGCAAGGGATGGCACCGCCTCCATGGCTCTCGTGGGGGCATCCTCTGCATACTGGACGAACACCTTGCCCTCGGGCGAGCGAATCAGCGCGGTCACGACAAACGGTTCGGCTTTCAAGGCCGTCAGCGTTTCCAGGGCCGCTTTGGCATCCCCAAAGGCTAGCGCTGCCGTGCTGTTGGCACCGATGACCGCGGCCACCGTGGACAGATGCGCCACGGTGGTGCGCCGAAACGTCAGCACGTGATTGAGCATAAACGCACCGGACGTGACCAGCAGGACAAAGCTGCTGGTGAGCATGGTGATCAGTATCAGCTTGCGTTGGAGAGAGACCTGACGCAACATCGTGTGCGGCACCCTCAGTACTTAAGGTTGGGGCCGATATGCCAATTGGAGCAGTGTGGAACTCATCGTGAGTCCGGCCTGCTTAACGGCCTCGGCATTGATCATAAACCATATTTCATCCTCAATGACCAGAAAATGAATCATTCCCCCATAGGGCCGGATATTTTCCTGCTCGCCTATGATTACTATTGGCATATTTTGTATGGGGCTTATCACCTGCACGATCTCTTCGGCACGTACCACATGGATAAAGAGTATATGGCAGGCGTGCGCATCGTCGGCCGAAGTAAGCGGCTTCAGCACAAGGCGCTTCTCCTGCACGTTTTTCCCCTCAATGCTGGCAAACGCCTCGCGGACCAATGCCTGGGGAGGAATGCACAGCGTCAACTGCCCTGGGTCATGCGCAGAGGCATGAACGGGCCAGGCAATGAATTTCGTAAAATTGTAGATAAAAGCGGCTTTCATACGATAGACGTCTATCGATGAGAATTCTGCATGCGCCATCATCCTATTCTGCAAGAGCATGGCGAGGCACGACGTGACGACCAAATACCTTCTTAATCTAGATTTCATAGGTATTTGTCAACAGTGGGCCCAAAACTGTCAGGTACGGCTCGCTTAAAAATGCCAGGTGAGTTTACCATAGACTGCACGTGGAATAGTCTCCGAGACGACTCCACGCTCCAGAAATTCTGCGTGATGGCCATGGGGCAAATTTTGTCCTACCAACGCCATGTCGAGCTGTGGCCAGGGACGCCAAGCCAGACGGACGTCGAACGTCGTATAACTGCGCACGCCGATACTCGGGCGCGCATTGACATAACGGCCCCAGAGATCAATAGAGAGATGCCAGGGCAGATCCCAGGAGGACCGGAGGGAGAACTGGTGCTGCGGACTGGCGGTATTCAAGCTGAGCGAGCTGGTATCACGGCTTGCAGGCGCTAGGCGGAAATGGTGATTGAGGTACGTGTAGAGGGCACGCACGCGCCACCAGGCAAACGGCTGCCAATCGGTAACCAGCTCTACGCCAAACGTCTCGCCCTGCTGCTCGTTCGCAAACCGTAGAGGCAGGCTGAAAAACGGTTCTGGCGTCGTACGGTCGAGCGCAGGTTCCTGGGGTTCCAAAGTCGTGAGATGCCGGTAGACATTGTAAAAAGCACTGAGATCGAACGCCAGGGATGGCCGAGGATGCAGACGATACCCGAGTTCATACGCGCGCACCGATTCGGAACGTATGTCCCGATTGCCGACAATAGTGAAGGCCAGCGGCAGCGGCCCTGGATTGCCAGACACCCCAGGCGGTATGGTGGCGATGCGCAGCCGAAAGTCTTCGTCCACACGCGCCGGAGCGCGTACGGCACGTGATAGCGCGGCCCACACCGTAATGCTGGGTCTGCGGCGTCCACAGGAGCCGGGCGTTGGGCTGCACCTCCCAACCCGTGGCATCATGGTGTTCAAACCGCGCCCCGAGGGTCAGGCGGAGGCGTGCGGGCACGAGCGCGATATCGTCCTGCACGCAAGCACTCCAGAGTTGTGTGCTGCGGGCATCAGGCACAAACGCAATCGGGGAGCTGCCGCGTGTGTCATCCTGGGTCCAGCGATAGCCCAGCCCCATGACGAGGGCCGGGCGGTCGCCGAGCGTGTACTGGTATTGTGCATCGAGATCGACCGTATCACGCCGTTCCGCTATGAAGACGCTCTGGCGCTCTGTGCGGTCGTAAGACAGCTGGACGGTGCTCAGCGACGCGTCGGCAAACGTATAATGCCAGCGCAGCAGCGCATGCCCGCCAAAGAGGTCCGTGGGATTGTCCTGCCTCTGCTGGAAAGGCGAGTGCAGCAGAGAGACCAAGCGTTGCTCGTGCAGTGCCCCACCATAGAGGTCGCCCTGCACCATCCAGGCATGCGGCGCAGATGGCTGCCAATCAAGCCGCACGCCCCCCCGGTGCATGTGCCAGCCATTGGGCATGGCGGTACCAGCTTCGTCCTGTAAGTCATCGCGGTGCGTACTCTTGGCATAGGCGCGGACGTATGCCGCCGTGCCGAGCTGGACCCCATAGCGTACGCTGCCAAAGGCCCATTCCTCCGTGCCCGCCCCAGCGGTGACGAGGCCACCTTGCGTCTCTTTGGCGTGTTTGGTGATGATGTTGATGACGCCATTGACGGCGTTAGCCCCCCACAGCGCCGCCCCAGGGCCACGGATGACCTCAATACGTTCGATGTCCTCCAGCAAGGGGTCCTGCACATCCCAGTAGACGCCTGCAAACAGGGGCGTATACACACTACGACCGTCCATGAGCACCAGCAGCTTGTCGGTAAAGAGACGATTCAAGCCACGGATGGCGATGGCCCATTTGTTAGCATCAAGGCGTGCGACGTCCACCCCAGGGGCCAAGCGGAGGGCTTCCGGCAGGCTGGTCACCCCGGAGCGCTGGATGTCCTCCCGTGTCATGACAAAGACCGCGGCGGCGGCATCAGACCACTTCTGCACTTTTTTCGCTACCGAGGTAATCGGCAGATCCATCAATTCTTCAAGGCTCAAGACGGTGTAGTCAGGGAAATCAGCCGGTGCGCCAAGCGCGCTGTGTGCCAGTCCCAGTATAAGACTCAGGGTATAGCACAGCCTCCTGCCGCCTCGACACCAGCGCCTCCGTCCAGCAGCGCAGTTTCGCCCCTCAACAATATCTCTGGCTCGCATGGTCCATCGTTCCGCTTGGAGAAAGAGAATAGAGTGTTGCCTGCGCTCTGCAGCGTATATGATACGGGCTGTCCATCCGAGAGCCCCCTCCCATCGCTGGTGGTATCCTGTGGCACGAGGCCGCAGGGCGCATATCGATCGCACAGCCAGGAGACGGCACACTATATCACGGCCAGGAGACCGCACACCATGGCATCACCCATCGTGCTCGTGATTGTCGACGACTTGTTCTTCCTCGCCAAAATTACGACGACCTTACAGCATCTCCACCTGTCCTCCAAGGTGCTGACCCAGCGCGCCGCCGTGCAGGACTATGCGAACACAGCGCACACGCCGCTCTTCGCGCTGGTCGATTTGACCTTGCGGGCCGATGATGCGGTGGCGGTGATTCGCGCGCTCCGAGCCAGCACCAACACCGAACCCATCACCATTCTGGCGTTTGGCGCACATGTGGCCGTGGACACGCGCCAGCAGGCCCTGGAGGCCGGCGCGGACCGCGTGGTGGCGAAATCGGTCTTTGCGCAACAGCTTCCGGAGTTGATTCAACAGGGGATGGCCCCACAGTAGCGCCGTGGAGTGTTGACCCCGGCAGCCTACGCCCACACCAGCCACGCGGGCTCCCAGCGCCGCACTGCGCCATAGACATCGCCAGCATGCTTCCAGAGAAAAGATAAGAATTCTCTTGACCGCAGGCAGGGGCTCTGGTACACAGTTGCACAGGGGTGGGGACGGCATCTGGGTAAGACCTGACAGCCTGGTATGGGGTGGAGAGTCTAATGGCCGCGGTGTCGTAGGAGGCACAGGCTGACATGTCCAATGCGTCTACCACGTACGCAGGAGAGGGTGATGTTCCGGAGTAAGCCAGGGCTGCACACGATGCAGCTCCCGGTGATGTCATAAAGGAGGGGGGAGATGGCATTAGGGAAGGTCAAGTGGTTTAATGACCGTAAGGGCTACGGTTTCATCGAACAGCCGGGAGGGGAAGACGTCTTCGTGCATTTTTCGGTCATTGAAGGCGAGGGTTTTAAGTCGCTCGACGAAGGGCAAGAAGTCGAATTCGAGGTCACTCAAGGCCCCAAAGGTCTTCAGGCCGCCAAAGTCGCCAAACACTAACGACGGCATCTATGTGTGCGCCCCAGCGGCGACGTACCGCTGGGGCTCCATGGTCTCACGCCACGCTTACCGGCGCCACCTCCCGCAGTCTGGGGAGGACTTCCCGTGCGAAACGCTTGATCCCTTGCTCCGCCTCGGCATGCGTCATGAAGCCCGAGCGCCCGATCATCACCAGATGGTCAAAGCCGCCAACCGTGTCATAAAAATCCATGATCTGCTGGTACACCGTATCTGGGCTGCCCGCAAAGAGAATGCCCCGCTGCATGGCTTGGGCGGCGTTGATACCAATGAGCGCCCCGGTATTGCGCACGGTGGCAGCCCCGGCTGGCATTGCCCCGTCGGTGGGCGGTCTGGGGACCGTGCGGTAGACCTGCGGTGCCAAGGCTGGCGGCACGGCGCCCGGTAAAAACTTCGCGTACTGTGGCGCTGATTTGAGGCTGGTATTCAAGAACCACAGGAGTTTGCTGCCAATCTCCACCCCCGCCTCGTGCGTATCACCCACATACACCAGGGCCGCATAGGCAAAGTGATCGGTCGTGACCGGCGGCAGGCCCGCCTCAACACGCGCCTGTCGATAGGCGGCCCAGGCGCGCCTGGTGCCCTCGGCGCCACGTAGCACCAGCACATTCACCATGCCACGACGCCCCACCTCTGCGGCGGTCTCAGGATCGCCCGTCGCGGCCCACATACGCGGATGCGGCTGTTGCCATGGACGAGGCCAGATGTTGACATGGCGGTGCGTAAAGTGCTTGCCTTCCCAGCGAAACGGTCCTTCCTGATGCGTCAGCGTCTTGGTGATGAGATCAATGGCCTCCCAGTAGCGCGCCACGTTGGTTACCGGATTGGCGTTGTTGGAGGCCATCTCACTGCCACCCGACTTGACAAAGCCAATTTCCAAGCGCCCACGTGAGATGACGTCCGCGGTGGCGTATTCTTCGGCAATACGGACGGGGTCTGGACGCAGCGACACCAGTGTCCCCAGGCTCAGGATACGGGCCCGGCGCGTCTGCCGCGCCAGGATGCCCAAGATGAGCGGGTTGGCTCCAAAGAGGGAGTTGATGCCGGCATGGTGCTCGACCGCCACGACGTTGAGCCCCTCGTCATCGCAGAGCAGAAACTCGTCGAGAGTTTGCTCAAATAGATCTGCGGCAATGCGGGGATCGCAGTACTTGTTCGGCAGGCTGGCGCGCACGGAGTCCACGCGGTCCAGCACTTCCTGCGGTACGAAAGGATAGGTGTTCTCGTTGTGAAACCATGCGTCCATGGTTCTGTCCTTTCCCGGTCGAAGTGTAGGGGGCTAGCGCGCTAAAAACGCCGTGAGGTGCTTGACGAACGCCTCGGGTTGCTCGATCTCGGGATGATGACCCGCGGCGGCAATGGTCTCAAAGCGGGCCTGGGGAATGAGCGCGCTATAGGCCCGCCCATACGCCGGGGTGACAATCCCATCGCTCGCCCCCCAGAGCACCAGCGTCGGGCAGGTGATGCGGTGCAACCAGCGTGGTAACTGGGGGTTGTACATGTAAGGCTGCCAGCCATAGAGGCACAACGCTTCCCAGTTGCGCGCCCGCACTACCAGGGCCTCGTCCTCCAGGGCGTTGACATCCGGCGCCCACAGCTCCGGCGCGTGCCAGCTCTGCCGCTGCACTTCCGCCGGGGAGGTGTTAAACACATCGAGGATGTCGGGCGTCTCGCGGTCGCTGGGTTTGATGCCAAAGGCATCCACCAGGATGAGCCGGTCAAGACGGTGGCAGCACTTCACGGCCAGCTCTGCGGCCAGCCAGCCCCCGAAGGACAGACCCACGAGCGTCACCCGTTCATCGGGCAGGGCCTCCAGCACGTCGAGATAGAGGTGGACGAGGTCGTACACGGTATCAAATCCGGCGGGGCGTGGCGAGTGACCAAAACCGGGGTGCGACGGGACCAGCACAGTCGCCTGTTGACCCAGTAACTCCAGGAACGGCGCCTGCGGATCAATGGTGTGCATGCCGTGCAGGAGCAGGAGTGGCCTGCCCGTGCCCCGGCGGAGCACTTCCAGTGTGATGTCCCCAACCGCTAGCCACTCCTGCGGGCTGGACTCCGTGGCCTGCGTCATGCCTGCTCCTGTCATGTCTGAGGATCATCGCGGGTGTGTCGCGAGGCAACCCACCTCGCGCGGCACGCTATTGTGCCATCATCAGCTCCATTGCGCTACTGCCCGATGCACGATATCCCTCGCGGAGAGTGCACATGGCACGACGACCATCACACGGATGGAATGTCCGTCGTGGGCCTGTGGGTTGTTTCCAGCGAGCCCCTCGTCTGCCTGGGGCAGGGTAGAACATCAACATGGGAGAGAAGCATGCGACAAGGCCAGGCACTCCTCCTCGTGCTCGGGCTGTGGTGGGCAGCGCTGACGCCACTCGGGGCCGCGGCGCAAGACGGGGCGTCACGCCATAGTCTGCTGTCTCTGCGTGACAGCGCCTGTGTCGCCAGTGCTGAGCTGACCTATGCGCGGAACACCCAGCACCCGAGTCGGCCACTTGACGCCACAGCACAACGCTATCTGCGGCCCTGGTTTGGCGTGCTGCTGGACAAAGTGCAGGTGATGTGGCGGGCCCGGCTCAATGACCACCTGGAAATTCTGCGCTATGTGCTCACCAGTGGCTCACGGGCGCAAACATACGGCTATACGATCTACGTTGCGCCCAGCCAGGGCGCGTCGGACCCTGGCAACACGCGACAATTGCTGCTCCTGGCCCATGAACTGGTGCATGTGGAGCAGTATCTGCGCGCTGGAGAAAGCCTGGCGCGCTTTTGCCAGGCCTATATGCAAGGCTGGGCGGAAGGGGGTGGGGTGTATCGGCGCAACCCGCTGGAGCAGGAGGCGTTTGAGAAAACGTTTGCCTTCGCCCAGTGGCTGGGGCAGCAGGTGCCTGCTGCCACCAAAGCGGATCCCATACCGTACCGGCACGAAGGTGAGAAAGGCACACCACACCAGACACTGGTGCCACGGCGCGTGCCGCTGACAGAGGGCGTCAAGCCGCGGCGTTAGTAATAGACGGCTTGCCCAGCGCCGCCAGTGGCCACGACCAGTTCGCCGCTGACGGCCCAGGCTTTGTCTGAGGCCAAAAACACCGTGAGATAGGCAATTTCATCGGCATCGACCATGCGCCCTATGGCGTTGCCACGCGGGGAACCGGCGGCAAAATCGCGCTGCTCGACTTCCTCGGCCGAAATCCCCAGTTGCGCGGCACGTGCCGCCAGCAGTCCGGGGGTGCGCTCCGTGCGGGTGGTGCCAGGGTGGATGCAGTTCACGGTGATGCCATCGCGTCCGAGATGCAACGCCAGGGTCTTGGTGAAGTGCACCAGAGCCCCGTTACGGGCGCCACCGCTGAGATTGCCGGCCGTGCGGGCATTGGTGCCACTGATGTTGATGACGCGGCCCCAGCCCTGCGCTTTCAGGTAGGGAATGGCCGCCCGGGTGCAGCGCAATGTCCCAACATACTTGACGTTAAAGTCGTACAGTAACTCGTCATCGACCAGCGTTTCGATCGGTCCTGTGGCTGAGCCGCCGGGCATGGCGGCACTGTTGACCAGAATGTGCAGGCCCCCGAGTTGCTCGGCGGCCTGGGCCACCATGCGGTCGACCGCCTCTGTATTGGTCACATCCACGGCCAGCGGAATGATGCGCCGCCCCGTCGCCGCAGCCAGTTCCTGCGCCGTAGCAGTGAGCTGCTCTAGGGAACGGGAGGCAATCGCTACATCGACCCCTTCACGGGCCAGTTCGCGCGCAATGGATTTGCCAATACCACGTCCGCCGCCGGTGACGAGGGCCTTTTTACCTTGTAGTCCAAAATCCATCGTGTATGTTCCTCCGTGTGATGAGCCCCTGAGAGCGCGGCCATCCTCGGCACGCTCCCAGGGCACGCCTGGCAACAGCACCGCGTCTAGGCGTCTTGATGCCTGGCGTAGATTGTGACGGCTTTCTGATGCGCCTCCTCGACGGCTTTCTCAACCTCCCAACTTTCCACCAGCACGCGCTGGATCATCCGCGACATGACACTGGTCGCAATGACTTCGCCGGCGGCGGCATTCATGATGCCTGGTGCCGGGAAATCGCGCCCGCGATCTAACATACCACGCCAGTGTTGGAACGCCGGGCGTTTCCAGAAATCCGACTCGTACATATTTTTATAGACCGGCCCCCAGCGGCCATCGCCTTCCTCAATCGTTACGCGATATTGTTCCGGAGCCATCCAGTACTCCACCAGACCTTTGGCTAATTCTGGATTGGGGTTGTGCTTGAACAGCAGCCACTCCGCGGTGGACATTTCCTCAAACGCCCCCGCCGGGCCGGCGGGTATGGGGAGCAGCCGCGTCGCGTCATACAGCTCCTTATCCGAATCCGCCAGGTGGGCATAGATACTGGTCGGATTGAGCACGAAAATGACTTGTTTCGACTGATAGGCTTTATTATTCCCGGTGTTGTCCCAGCCGGTCGCGCCCTTGGGAATGATCTTGTGCTTGGTGTACATATCCGCCAGCATTTGCACCCCGGCAATCGTGCCCTTCGAGTGCAGGACCACCGTCTTGTTGTCCGCTTCCACGAGCTTGCCGCCGTGGCTCCAGATCATGTTCATGATGTTATTGTCCGCGTCACTGTGCAGACCCAGGCAAGGGCCAAAACCCGTGAGCTTAGGCGGCTGCTGCAGCTTTTTACAGACGTCGATAAACTCGTCCCAGGTCTTGGGTGGCTCGACTTTGGCTTTGTCCAGGATACTCATATTGGTTACGAGCGGCCACGGGCTGATAGACTGTGGCACACCATAGATCTTCCCCTGGTGCGTCGTCGAATTGAGCGACGCCTGGAAGAGACCGCCAGCCGTTTTCTGCATCTTGTCGACCAGATCGGTCACCTCGAGGAGATGGCCCTGGGCGCGATAGCGCTGCACATCGCCCGAGCCCCGCCGCACCAGGTCCGGGGGACTCCCGGCTTCAAGAGAGGCGACGAGTTTGGGCAAGAGTTGTGCGGTGCCCATCACCGTGTAGTCCACCTCGTTCTCTTTGACGCCCGCTTGCTTGAGGAAGGCGTGGAATTGCTCTTCCATGATCTTGTCGACCTGGGGCGCCAGGGCCGAAGGATTCCATACCACCAGCTTGTGCTGGCGCGCCGCATGAGCCCGGCGTACCAACCACCACGGCGCCGTGGTAGCCAGGACCGCAGCCGCCCCGGTCTGTCGTAAAACTGTCCGGCGTGTCCACATACTATTCTCCTTAACCTTTGACTCCACCCAACGTCAACCCTTGCACCACCCAGCGCTGGAGCAGCAGAAACATGAGCACCGGCGGCAAAGCGCTCAGAATCGTCGAGGCCATCAACGGCCCCCAGACAAAGACGTCCTCATTCATGAAGATCGCTAAGCCCGTGGTCAGTGTCCGGGCGCTATTGGTGCTGGTAAACACGTGCGCATAGAGAAATTCATTCCACGCCCGCGTAAACGAGAAGAAGATCACCACCACAATCGCCGGCAGCGACAGCGGCAAGACGATGCGTATCAAGGCAGTGACCCGGTTGCAGCCGTCCACCAGGGCGGCTTCCTCCAGCTCCACCGGCACGGAGCGAAAATAGCCCATGAGCAGCCAGGTACAAAAGGGCACGTCCGACCCCAGATAGACCAGCGTGAGGCCGAAGAGGCTGTTGGTCAGGTGAATGGCGCTCATCAGGGCAAAGAGGGGACTGAACAGCAGCGAGGGCGGCACAAGATAGGTCACCACCAGGCCCCGCGCTAAGAAATTCCTCCCCGGAAAATTGAGTCGTGCAATAGCATACGCCCCCAGGCAACCGGCGATGATGGAGAGTAGCGTGGAGCCGACCGCGACCGTGATACTGTTGCGCAGAAACACCAGATACGGCGTCTCGCGGAACACAGTGACGTAATTCTTCAGTGAGGGCGCTTGCGGGATCAGCGTGATCTCAGAGCCGTAGATTTCCGTATTGGGTTTGAGCGAGGTCACAACCATCCAGTAGATCGGGATCACCGTCCACAGCACCATCAGCGCCAGCATCGTATTGCTGACGCCTTTCACGACACGACGCGAGGTGGTCATACTCAGCGCCATGAGCTACTCCTCCTTGTCGCGCAGCATGCGACGCGTCAACAGCACGATGCCGCACACCAGCACCGGGAAGAAGAACAACGAGACCGTAGCGCCCATCCCCAGGCGTTGGGCCCCGCCCAGGGCCAGATTGTAGGACAGCGTGGGAAAAATCTGCGTGCGATCCGCCGGGCCGCCATTGGTCAGGATGTAGACAAAGTTGACGCTGGCCGAGGTCCAGATGGCCGACAGCATGATCGCCGTAATGAAGATGGGACGCAGCCGTGGGATGGTGACATACCAGAACTGTTGTAGCATGGTCGCCCCATCAATCTCTGCTGCTTCATAGAGTTCCTTGGGGATGGACTGCAGTCCGGCCAGAAAACTCATGGTAAAAAACGGCGTGCCTTGCCAGACGACCACGACAATGACCGAGAGCATGGCGAGCTTCGGGTCGGAAAGCCAGGAGATGCTCTCCGAGACGAGATCGAAACGCATCAAGATGTTGTTGATGAGCCCGCTGGCATCGTCATAAATCCAGCGCCAGTTCAGTGCCGTGATCACCGTTGGAATGGCCCAGGGAATGAGTAAGAAGGTGCGGAAGGCGTTGTTGGCCCAGCGCTCTTGATTGAGCACCAGCGCCATACTGAGGCCGACGAGAAATTTGAGCGCCACCCCCAGCCCGGTATACACGGCGGTGTTCCACACGGTGCGCAGAAAGACGTCACTGTGCAGAAGTTCCCGGTAGTTCGCCAGCCCGATCCAGCGGCCTGGGGCGCCAGCGGTTTTTTGCTGAAAGGTCATGATAATGGCATTGAGAAAGGGGTAGGCGACCATGCCGAGAATGATAAGAATCGCCGGGAGGAGAAAGAGATACCCCAGCGTGCTATCGCGGAGCAGGAAGCGTGCAAGCCGCGGTCGCCAGCCACCATACGCCGGGCGCGACGAAGGGAGGGCAAGACCTGCGGTCGTCGTCGAGGTAGCCATGTCCGTCATCCTCCATACAAGGGAGTGTCATAACACACCTGGAATGGGAGAGTGTGCAGAGTAGACCTACACGTGGATACCTACGCGTGCTACCGTCCCTCTCCCACAGGCCTGAGACGTGAAGGGTAGCGTAGCGTAGCATAATGTGCGGTCTGTTGCAAAAGATGCATGCAAAGGATGAGGCGGATTGATGGACTCCCTCCCCCACAACGTGTGGGAGAGGGAGAGAGGGCAGGACTAGAAGCGCGCCCGGAAGCGTGCTTCGGCCCGGAGAGCCGGGTCGTTACCGTCACAAGCCTGCGTCCCGGCGTTGGGATTACAGTCCGCCAACTTGGCGAGGTCTTTATAGCCTTCCCCTGGGATAGCAATTTCCCCGGAGAGGCGGATATCAAAGTGCGGATTGAGCGTCCACTGCCAGAAGCCGCCGACGCCGTGGTACAGGGTCTTGTTGATCTTGCCACCCCTGAGTTCCGGCGCAAAGGCCACGTCCAGCAGCTTCGAGCTTATCATAGCGCGATAGACGTACCACCCGGTGACCTCATGCCCCTTCATGGGAAACAGGCGGATCCCAACGGGAATAACGAGCGTGCCTGGATTCGAGTAGGTCGTCTGGATGCCGAGATGGGAGGTGACGCCAAGGCGGGAATTGTAGACGTTCGAGGTACTATGGGCACATTCGGTGCGGCCACCGCCCGCTCCTAACACCTCTCGGCCCACGGCATATGGATTGCGAGTCGTCCCCGCTGGCTGCGCCACGGGCGAAATCTGGGCCAGTCCTGGACACGAGTAGTCACGATGGGCAAAGGCCACACTCGTATCGAGGTGGTTCATGAAGCCGTTGCTGGCGATGGCGGTCGAGTCGCTGACATTTTGGGTCTGAAAACCATGCAGCTTGTTATCACGCGCATCCCCATCGCCCGAGCCGTAGACCAGCCCGACGAAGGGGCGTACCATGCCCAACTCGGCTTCGAGATAGGCAATGGCACTCGCCGCGAAGATGTCATACTCCCGCCGCAAGGGCACGACGGTCGGCAGACCTGTGGCCCCGGATCCACGCACGGTGCTGCCGCGTGCTGTACCCGCAAGCACGTTGCCTTGCACCAGACCCCGGATGGGTCCCATCTTGCCGCTCCAACTGGCGTTGACCCACACGCTGTCGACCTTCTGCCCGGTCCAGCCGATATCTCGGTTGCCCGCGACTGCGGTATCCGCGCCAGCAAAGCGATCCCGGAACCACACCACGTCCATACCGAATTTGTGCGGTTTCGCGTCGTAGGACCCGCCAAATACATAATACATTGAGTCATTGTCGTTTTGCAGCCCAAGCCGCTGTGATTCGCGTTCGATCACCGCGGAGGCCCACACCTTGAGCTTGCCAAAGTCGCCGTCAACGGCGATCCGTGGGTTGTCATTGGCCAGAATGCCCGCCTGACTCACCTGCCAATAATCCGGGCCCACATGCAGGCGAATGGGTGTACCGGGGAACTGATACCGAATGTAGAAGCGTTCCACCCGAAAGCCCGGGTTCTCTGTCGAGGCCGACCGACCAAACACATCGGTACCGCCCGGGTTGCTGGTGTTGGCCCGGTCATCAATCAAGCTGCCATCGAACACCGATTGGTTTTCGAACAACAGGTGGAACGTTAAGTTCTTCTGATAGCGGAAATCCACCCCAAACCGCAACTCGGCATAGCTCAGATCGCCTTCCTGCTCGTGCTGTGCGGTGCTGGTTGGATTTCTACTGAGAGTACGGTCGCGCACCCGGCTCTCAAAATCCGCATTTTGCGATGTCTTATAGCGGATATCCGCGGTCGCGATGATGTGCATGAACACGTCATTGCCGACTTCAATAAAGTTGCCCAATCTGACGACGGGCTGCGGGGTCTGCTGCGCGAATGCGGCGGACGCACTCACAAGCACCAGCCCGAATAGGCACACGAACTGTACGACACGTTTCACGAAATACCCCCTCCAGAATGTAAGCGTTCTCTCACTCGACTTGCAGGCAACATGGTTGTCTCTTGACGGTTGTGCTGCCCATGATGCGGTAACTCCTAACGCCCTCGTGACTGCTCGGAGAGTCAGGCAAGGCATCTGAGTTACACGTTGCACGTATACGACCTCTCCGGTTCACCCTCTTGCAGTCCTGTGCTCCGCCAGTCTCATACAGCCTGGAGCTACGCTCTCCGTCCAGCCTTCTGAGATTGACGCACCCTCTCTTGTCACACCTGGAATGCCCACCTCCTTTCTTTGGTGCCTAAAGAATGGTGGCGATACCAAGCCGATAGACAACGTCGGGGCTTGGTGTGGAGCCGCAGTATACGATATTTTACTTGCAAAAACCTACAGGAAAATTCTTGACAGGGCGCACTGGGGGCATATCGGCGAAGCAACCGAGAGGGAAATTCGTCCGCAAGTATTTGATATATATTTCTTAAGCAAATTGCTCTGGTGTAGAGACACTAGAGCCAAAACGCATGCCCTGAGCCCATGACGCACCCGCCCGGGCGAGAGCCCTGATGACACACAAGGTGTGACCGCAGGGCTGGAATCGGCAACCGCTGTTGTCTACAGGTACCACCTGGCTGGTAGGTCGGGCAGCGCCCGAGCCGAGGATGGCGACCGTAGACATCTCGGGGCAAGCTTTTCGATGACTATAGTTGTTTCACACGGGTAGGCCGTGCCAGGAGGAGAGACGCCATGGCTGTCTAAGGCATTGTTATAACGGTCGTTGATAGCACAGAAATATTTTTTTGACCCCAGAGACAGCCGCGGGACTGCTTCACTCGAGAAACAATGTGAAGCGCGGCGGGAGCAGGCCAACAGGCAGCGGCGTGGCGGTAATCTCGCGCGCGGTGGTCGCATCGAATATCCGGAGGCCTGGTGTCCGCGTCGTCACATCAGTGACAGCAAAATACACTTCCTGCTGGCTGTTAATGGCCAGGTGAGCGGCAAGACCAGGGGTGGCGCCAGTGAGCCGTGCCACCTGTTGCCCAGTCGAGGGATCAAACGTCGCCAGGTGATAGGCCTCCTGGGCCTCGCGCACCACGGCGAAGCCCTGGCTACGTGAGACGATCACGAAGGCCGTGATGTCACCCCCCAGAGCTGCCGCACGTACCACTGCCCGCGGGTCGAGTGTGTTGGTATCCGGGTGCAGGGCTTCGATCCCCCCGTCAAGACTCGCCGAGGTGCCCACGGTACTCACTAAAATACGGTTGAGCGTCGGACTCCACTGTAACTCAGAAGCCGGATTGCTGCCCTGTAACCGCAGGACCGTGACAAGGCGATCCGTCGTGGTATCGAACACCGCCACCGTGCCACGGGCAATCGCAGGTGGGGCCGCTTGCGTACGATCCAGATGCCGCAGCGCGATGTACAGCAGGCTGTTGTGTATCAACATGGCGGCGGGCTCTGGCGCGCCATCCGGGTCGTTGGGCTGCACCAGCGCACTGAGATCGATGTCGCGCAGACGCACCAGGGTCGTGGGATCAATGACCAGGAGTGTGGGGGACGCCAGGCGACTTACATACGCCTTGGTGGCACTGAGAAACACGATGTCCTGTGGCGCAGTATCGTTGCCTAGTGGGAACTCGCCGCTGGGTGGCGTGAGAAAACCCAGCGACGGCGTCAGGACTTGGAGGCTGGAGTTGCCGGAGCGATTCACCACATACACTCGGTTCTTAAACACGCGGGCAATGGCATCCTGTTGCACCCCAGCGCGCCAGAGTTCCTGGAATACCAGGCGTGTGGCCAGATCCACGACTGTGTAGGAACCCGTGCGCCCATCGCTGGTGAGCACCAAGGCAACGTTGGTGCTGGGAAGAACCTGGGGCACGAGGGACAACGCCGTCTCGCCATTGCCCACAGTGAGGCGCAGCGTCAGAGTGTCCCGATGCACGTCGCAGGGATCAATGGTAAAGGGCGTGTCGTTTTGGGGACCGCGCCCAGTGGGGAAGGTACTGCGGTCAAAGCGCAGGATGCAGGGACTCAGCGTGACCGTGCCGCTCGCCACACTGCCGCCGGCATTGAGGCTGACCGGTGCGACGTTGGTGCCGCCAACACTGCCGAATTGCAGCGTGAAGGCTTCCCCAGCCGCTAACCCCAAGGCCGCCGCCAGCGTGGCCTTGGCCCCCTGGGCAAAGGTGAAAGAGCGATTGCTGATATTGTTGACCGTGGCCGGTGCAAAGGGATCGTCCGTATTACTGCCGCTACACCCCAGCAGGCTCATGGCGCTCATGATGAGCAGGAGCGTGAGCGCCGTCGTACGCCGTTGTGGCACGGCGTACGCCCGCACACCGGCCCCGCGTCGTGCGGGCAGGACGAGAGCATAGGGATGGGACATCGACGTCTCCTTTGGGCTGTGTGCGACTCGGTATGAGCGCGTTAGACTACAGCCCCCTGACACCGATGTCAAAAAATCACCGGTCTGAGGCCCGCGCCATAAAAGCCCGCGCTGCCTCCTCCATGGTGTGGAACACCGCGCCGCCTTCCAGTAGCCGCAAGATCAACCGTTCAAGCATCAGCATGCGGTGACCGCGACCAATGACATACGGGTGCATGGTGTAAGTGAGCACCCCCCAGTCCGTCACCCGTTGCATATAGATAAAATCGTCGATCCAGTTGGCCAGGACGTCCTGGGCATTCATGAGGCCTGGCAGGATCGTCGTCGGGGTGCGGAGGAACTCGAAATGCGGGTAATCGTCCAGCGTCCAGCTAATCGGCATTTCGATCAGGGACGTTGTTGGTCCCCACACACACGGTCCGTCGGGCAGAATTGTGTCACCCTGACGCGCATAATATGGCGTGTAGTCATCGCCCATCATGCTGCTGTCATAGAGAAACTGCTGCGCCAGGAGGAGTGCCACCGTATGGGGACTGAGATCCCAGGACGGCGAGCGGTAGCCGCGTGCTGCCTGGCCGCTGAGCCGTTTGATCATCTCGTTCCCACGCACGAGCCCTTCCTCTTCTTGGTCGCGTGCGAGGTTGGCGGGCGGGATATGCGTGTAGCCATGGTGGCCAATTTCATGACCAGCGGCGACGATGGCCTCACACGCCGCGGGATACATCTCAATCACCACGCCAGGAATGAACACGCTGGCCCGGATGCTGTACTTGCGCAGGAGATCGAGGATGCGGCGTACGCCCACCAGGCCGAATTCGCCGCGTGAAATCGGCGTGGGCGTGGTGAGGCCACGGGCAATAAACCCAGTCATGGCATCAAAATCAAAGGTCAGGCAGACAATATGGCATGGCATACAGCATCCTTCGGGCATCAGGTAAAGTATCCAGGCTGGCATCGTCGGCGCCAGCTTCCAGCGACGATCTCGGTTGGTCGGCGTGCGGGAGAACGACCAACGTCCTGCCCAATCCCACCGTTGCAGCGTCTTGACACACACGCTCATCCGCTTGGCACACTGCTCTAGTGCCTTCACCGAGCTGTTGTGCCAGTTGCTGCCCCCTGGGAGCGCCGGGCTCCAGCCCGGCTCCGGCAGCCACGCTGGAGCGTGGCGCTCCCAGGATATGTCTCACATGCGCTCGGTTGAGGCACTAGCCTATAATCGGCGGAAGATGTGGAGAGCACGACGTTGTGCACTGCCAGTCTGCCACCGTCGTCGATGCCCCACAAGCCCGACATCGCCGCGGATGTTGTCAGCCCTGGAGCAGACGCCGTGCGTATCCGCCTCTTGGCGTCAGACACCTAGGCGGGCCCCTCGTCAGGGCGCACCGTGCTGGCCGCCTGGTAGGCCTCGGTGGCCGCCTCGGCGTAGGTTGCTATGCCGGTGAGGTCATACAGCGCTTGGCAGCTATTGCCCAACTCGCCTTGGAGCGCCGCCCAGAGTTCTGGGGTGTCCTGACGTTGCACCTGGGCCAGCAGCGTCTGACACAGCGCCTGCTGACGTTCCAGGCTGTGGCGGTCATCGTGTGCCTGTAACTCCACCAGCTCCTGCAACAGTTCCCGCAGCGCCGCCGGCAGGGCGGCCGGCATCACCTCGATCGTTGGCGCCGGAGCCGCTTGCGCCCGTTGGATGGCGTCTTCGGGATTCAAGCCCTGTTGCACCAGGGGTAAGGCGAGGCGGAACACCGGGGCGACTGCCAGCAGCAAGCCGATGGGCTCCTCCAGGGCGTCGGCCGTGAGGCTGGTGTTGGATACGGGCATAAGCCGGCGCAGGCGCACTTCCCCGTCGTGCGGCTCACGTGTGAGGTTCAGCGTCTCCGGTAAGTATTGATCGAGCCTGGCGAGCAGCGCGGTGTCGGCCGCGTCTAGCGTCCCCAGGCACAGGGCTTCGAGTCAGAGCGTCGTGGCATCCGGGGTGGAGAGCGCCAGGGACACGGCGCCCTGCGGGGTCTCGAAACTGATGCACAGGCGCTCGGGGTCAGGATGCCGGGTGTAGGTCCAGCCCTGCGCCTCGAACAGTGTCGCCAGTTGGGTCAGAAGAGCCGGCATGCACACACCTCCGTTAGGGATAGACGATGATGCTGCGCCCATGAATACGCCCGGCGGACAGATCGGCGACAGCTTCGTTGATCTGCTCCAGGGTATAGCGCTGCGTCACCAGGGCATCGAGATCGAGCTGCCCACGTTGATACCAGCGCACAAACACGGGAAAATCGCGGTCGGGGCGGCACAGGCTCCCGCGTGTACCGGTGTAGGTGCGCTGCGTGATGCGTAATTCCTCCACATCAATGCGCCCGAGTTCCTGCACCGCGCCCACCAGGCAGGCGGTGCCGCCTTGCTTGAGGCCAATGCCACCGGGGCGAGCGGCATAGAGGATTTGCTCCTGGGTGCGTGCCGCGCCAATGGCGTCAATGGCGTAGTCCACCCCGCCGCCGGTGAGGTCGTGGATCGCTTTGACCGGGTCGTCGTGCGTCGCATTGACCCCATGCGTGGCCCCGAAACGCTGCGCAAAGGCGAGCTTGTCGTCACTGAGATCGACGGCAATAATAGGATAGGCTCCAACAATACGGGCCGCGGCAATGGCGCACAGGCCGACGCCCCCGGCACCGAATACGGCGACGGATTCATTGACGCGGACGTCTAAGGTGTTGAGAATTACCCCAGAACCGGTGAGCACGGCGCAGCCGATAATCGATGTGACATCGGTGGCGACCTCCTTGGGAAGTGCCACCACCAGGCGTTCGGAGAGCAAGGCGTATTCCGTCCACGTCGCCGGGCCCGCTGGCACGGCTTGCCCGTGCCACTGCACCGTGGCGGACGAGCGCGGCGCCGCACCCTCGACGGCCCCACGATCGACCCAGGTGGTAATGACGTGGTCACCTTCCTGCACATGCGTCACCTGGCTGCCGGTGGCCACGACCACCCCGGTGGCCTCGTGACCTAGCAGGGAAGGGAACACCGCCGGCGTGCCGCGGTGCGCGGTCTGCGGCGTGCGATGCATCTGGTGCAACTGCGAGTGACAGACGCCGCTGGCAAACAACTTGACCAGGACTTGATCCGGGGCCGGGTCGGGAAAGGTGACTTGATCAATCACTAAGGGCGCATGGGGTGCAACGAGAATCGCGGCTTTGGACGGTGTTGGCATAGTGTGCCCCTTGGCGCGCCCCCACAGACGACGGCTCTCGCCGTGGCCCGCTGGATGGCGCTGGGAGGATAGCGACAACGCGCTGGCATGATCCGCAAGCCAGCACCTTAGCATAGACGGTTGTTTTGAAGCAAGTTACGTGCACGGAACCCTAGTGCCTTAACCGAGCTGTCGTGCCAGTTGCTGCCCCCTGGGAGCGCCGGGCTCCAGCCCGGCTCCGGAAGCCACGCGGCGCGTGGCGCTCCCAGGAGACGTCGCACATGAGCTCGGTTGAGGCACTAGAGCACCCCGCCCGTTAAAAAAACAGCTCGAGCTGGGCCAGGTAGAGATGGGCCCGCGAGCCAAACTCGCTACCCGCCACGCCGCCGAACAGGTGGGCACCGACGGTGAGGGTGAGGCTGGCCGTGGCGGACCAGGCCAGGCGCGGTGCCACGAAGTAGCTGCCTTGCTCGAGATCCACAATGGCCAGGCCATCCACACGCCACAACGGCGTCAGGTCGTATCCAGCGGAGAAGCCCAGTTGATGCGGGGTGCGCGACTCGATGCGGTTGGTACTCGTCAGGCGCAGGCTGGAGGGCGGCAGGCTGCCCACCTGGGGCAGCGTGGGGAGACCCGTGGGCGTCGTACGCGTGACTGGTAGACGGAAATCCTGCGCGGCTCCGTTGTAAAAATACTCCACCAGGAGAGCCAGGCCATCGGGAAACAGGGCATTGGTGAGGGTGTAGTCGTAGCCCGCCACGGCTTGCGTATACGAGCGTGCCTCGTCAGGGCGGGCATGCAGGACTTCGAGTCGCACGGTGCCTTGCCACAGGTTGGCTGCCAGTTCACCCCCGAAGACGCGTTCTTGATCGAGCCAGCCGGCCAGCACGGCGTAGTCGGTCGCCCCAATGGTATCACGCCAGCGCCCAGCGACTTTATCGCCTACGCCACGGGACGTCTTGCCGGGGGCGCCGATGAGTTGCAGGGCGCCAAACGGCCCGCGTTTGAAAGTCAGCAGCAGGGCATCAACGCCTGTCTTCTCGGTACGCTCAATGGCCGTCGGGTGCACCGGGTTGAAGCGATCGGTGGGATTCCACAAACGCCCGCTGCCCCAGGCCAAGCGCTGGCGCCCCAGGATAACATCGCCATACGGATGCTCCCAGTGCAGCGTGGCGCGGTGCAGCCGGTGACGCCAGAGATAGTCCCGACCACGGCTGATGGTGTCATCCACGTCGAGATACGTCGGACTGCGTACGGTCTGGAACAGGGCCAAGTCTGGACGGCGTACGAGATCGCCGACCAGCGCCTCGTGGTCGTAGACCAGATGCCAGGCCAGGGAGCGGTAGCGGCCCTGGAGCTCCAGGCGCAGGCGGTTGAGAGCGCTGGTGACTGGCTCGTCGCGGCTATCCTCTGTATGAAACAGGAGATGCTTAGCACTGCCACTGAGCGCGCCCAGCCCTGCCAGGTCAAAAGCCTGGAGCATGCCGGGGCTGATGAGACTGAGGCTCAGACAGAGCCAGCGTAGCGACCAACAGTTCATGGCTGGGGCTCCTCCTCGACCACCCGGCCGTCACGTAGGCGAATGAGGCGCTGCGCGTGGGCGATCACCATGGGATCATGCGACGAGAGCACAAAGGTGATGCCCTGGGTGCGATTGAGGCGCTCCATGAGGGCGACCAGCGCCTCGCCGGTGGTCGAATCCAGGCTCGCCGTGGGCTCGTCGGCCAGCACGATATCCGGGCGTGTGGCCAGGGCGCGGGCCACAGCGACGCGCTGTTGCTGGCCTCCGGAGAGCTGATCAGGACGGCGGTCACCATGCCCAGCCAGGCCCACATCCGTCAGGAGTTGGTCTGCGACGGCGAGCCGGTCCCGTTTGGGCATGCCTTGTAACTGTAGCACGTAGGCGACGTTTTCCCGCGCCGTGAGCACGCCAATGAGGTTATGCGCCTGGAACACAAAGCCAATGTGGCGCAGGCGATAACTGGCCCGCTGGCGTGGCGACAGGTGGACAAAGTCTTCGCCCTGGATCCGCACCACCCCCTGCGTCGGGAGGTCCAAGGCGCCAATCAGGTTGAGCAAGGTCGTTTTGCCTGAGCCTGAGGGACCAGCCAGGACGACAAAGGCGCCGGCCTCAATGCTGAGATTGACATCATGCAGGGCGCACACCTCCAGCGCACCCAGGTGGTAGATTTTGCTGAGGTGCTCAACGGTAATCACGGGCACAGCAGGATCTCCTAGCGCTGCCGCAACGCGGCAACGGGTTGCAGCCGCGTGGCTTTCCAGGCGGGGTACAGCGCGGCGAGCAGCGCGACACCGCACGTCAGGCCAATGAGGTGCACCGCGCTCTGCCAGGTGACGACCGGGCGCAAGACCGGACTGAGGTACACGAAGGTGACGGCCTCTGCCGCATGGGTGAGGTCAATACCGGTCCGCTGCAGATACAGCGAGATGAGGGCGCCGAGACCATAGCCGCCCAGGCAGCCGCTCATCACCAGCAAGACGCTCTCCCACAAAATCATCAGGAAGAGCTGGTCTTTGCGGGTGCCCAGGGCTTCCATGAGTCCGAGTTCGTGGGTACGTTCGTGTAACGCCATGAGCATAACGTTGAGGGCTTCGACGACCACAACGACCACGACGATGAGCAGCACAAAGGTGGCGAAGACGTCGCCGACTTCGAGTCGTTGCTGCAGCAGCGGATTAATCTCTGACCAGCGCAGCACTTCATACTCCGCCGTGGGCAGGGCACGCCGTACGTGCTCCCACACCACATCCGCCACGTCGTGACGCGTGGCCCGGATGACCACATCGGTGACGCCCTGGGCGAGCCCTAGCATGCGCTGCGCCGTGGCCAGCGGGATGACGGCGAGGGCGTGATCGACCTCAGGCACACCTGCCCGCAAGATGCCGCGCAGGCGGAACAGCTCGGATACCAGCTCCCCGGCTGGCGTCTGTGCCATGAGAATGACTTTATCGCCGAGGCGCACTCCGAGCATCTCCACCAGATGCTGCCCCAGGAGCAACCCCTGGGCATCCGCCGCCGTCAGCCAGGCCCCACTGACCACCGATGCGGCCAGCCGGGAGAGTTGGGGCTCACGGGCGCGGTCAATGCCGAGGAGTTGCACGCTGGTACTGGCCGTCGCCACGGAGGCCAGGCCCGACGTCTGGAGACGCGGACTCCAGGCGGCAATGTCGGGCAGTCCCTGCAGTGCCTGGATGACCAGCCCTGGATCAGGGATGTGATGCTGTATCTGCGACGACAGCGCAAAGCCGGTGGCGTGCACCTGGAGATGGCCACTCAAGGTCAACAGGGCATTATCGCGTAAATCGTTGTGCAATCCCTGCTGCACGGCACCTAGAAAGGTCAAGGCGGCAAAGCCGACCACTAAGGACACCAGCGTGAGCAGGGTGCGCCGCGGATGACGGCGCAGATTGCGCAGACCGAGCAGCACATAGGTGGCGCCCGCAAGCGCCGCCGTCTTAGTCATACGCCAGCGCCTCCACGGGTTGTAAGCGCATGGCACGCCAGGCGGGATACAGTGCCGCCCCCGCCGTGGCGATGAGGCACGTGCACAAGGTGTGCAGCAAGTGCGTGGTGTTGACTTCAGGATAGATCACGGCGTCTACGTAGAAGCGCGCCAATAAGGCGCTCATAAACGACAAGTCGAGGCCCACGTGCCCATAGATGCGCACCAGACTGAGCCCTAGCAGGCTGCCCAGCGTGAGGCCGCAGGCCCCGAGGAGCACGGCTTCCAGAGCGACGATGGCGCCAATCTCCACGTGCTGCGTGCCGAGGGCCATGAGGATGCCAAATTCCCGCTGGCGTTCGAGCATGGAGGTGAGGACGGTGTTGACCACCCCAGTGATGACCACCACCAGGACGACGCTGAGAAAGATGTAGTACATGCTGTTGTCTAATTTTACCCACTCCCGCATGAGCGGAAAGAGTTCATCCCAGCGCAGCACGTCCACCCCGGTGTCCTGCAGGGCGGTGCGGAGGGCGTCGGTGACCTGCACGAGGCGGGCCTCTGGGACCAGCAGCACGATCTGCGTCACCCGCTCCGGCATGCTCAGCATGGCCTGCACCGTGGCCAGCGGTGCCAGCACCATGCCGCGATCAATCTCCTGGGAGCCCGTCTCCAGCAGGCCCACCAGGGTGCAGCGCTCCGCCGCGAGGCTGCCATCGAATCCCTGGGCCAACACGGTGACCGGCTCGCCGACCGCCACGTCCAGGAGGCGCGCACTAGCCGCGCCAAGGAGGCAGGCATCCGTGTCCTGCGCGGTGAGCAGCCGCCCCTGCACGACTTTGGCCGTGAGACGACTGACCACCATGTCCTGTTGGGTGTCCACCCCGACCAGCAGCGTGCCGATGGACGTCTGCCCCCCGGCGGCGATGGCAGCGCTTTGTAAGCGTCTGGTCCAGGTGAGCCCCTGAAAACGCTCCAGGATGCTACGCAGCATCGGCGTGTCCTCGATGGAGTTGGCTAACGTGGGGCGGTAGCGAAAACCCTGGCGCTGGAGCTGTACGCTGCCGATAAAGGTCGCCTGGAAATTGCGGATCATGGTGTTATGTATCCCGTCGCTGATACCCCAGAGCAGCAAAAGAGCGGTGAGCCCTATGGCAATGGCTGTGATAGTCAGCAGACTGCGACGTCGATGGCGCAGGACGTTACGCTAGGCCAGCGGGAACACGGCGGCGGTCACGGGCCTCTCCGACTCAGGTGGCTGCGCTCGAAGATGGCGGGCGGTATCTCGAGATTGAATTCGATGTGCTCAATGTGTAACTCGGTGCGCTGGGCAGGGTCCGCCGGGAGCATAGTCCAGTGCGTCGGCAGGCTATGACCGTTGAAGGTTTGCACGCGCGCATACAGCAGACGGCGCACGAGGATGCCGTGCTCATCGTAAAACGCCGTCTCCAGCGGCATGCCTGCGCCGGTGAGGCGATGTTGCAGCTTGCCCCACACCACGGCCGCCTCGGGTTTCGGGAGCGAGACAATGGTCACCACCTCATCTGACCCGGCACCTTGGCGCTCGACTGTCTGGTGTGTATAGTCCTCGATAGTGGAGGCAACCTTGACCATATCATCATTGGTGAAATCCGAGCCCATCCAGGCATTGAGCATCATGGAAGGGGGAAGTTTGATGTCACGTTCCAGCTTGGGGAGGTAGGTCCACAGATTGACCCCGACTTTCAAAAACGTCGTATCTTTATCTTTGGCTGGGGCCAGGAGGCGGGTAAACGAGCGTTTCCGCACGACATCATCCCAGCTGAGGAAGGCCAGGGTGCGCTCCCAAGTGGGACGGACCAGCTGCATGCGATAGCGTCCAAAATTGGTTTGGCTGCGCAGAATGTCCTCGCGCTTCTGGATCAGGGCCAGCGCCGTTTCATCGGCGCGACTCAGCCCCGGCCCGAGGAGGCACAGCCCGCTCAAGAGCCACGCGAGCCAGAGGCGCACAAGAGACTGCCGCAAAGGCGAGCGGGCATCACACACGCAGGCACTCCTGAATGTTAAGTAGGGTGTTGACGTCCTCCCCGCCCTCAAGGACGGGGATTCCCTTGCTTGGCGTAGCACGTCCGCTACGGAACGCGAGGATGTTCCGTGCCGCGTTGACATCGCGCTCATGCATGAGGCCACAGCACAGGCATACCCATGTTCTTACCCCCAGGCCACTCAGTCCACGCGGGCCACAGCGGGCGCCACAACCCGAGCAAGTGACACTGGAGAAGGCTTCACGACCTGACACACAGACCCCAGCAAGCTTGATGGCTTTGTAGCGCAACTGGGTTCTGACGCGATGCCAGGCCGCATCATACGTTGATGTGGCGAAAGGCGTGTTGACGAGCTTGGCGCTGGAGACGTCCCCGATGATGATCAGCTGCGCCCGACGCGCAATCGCGGTGGTCGCCTTGTGGGTCAAGTCGCTGCGCCTGTTGGCTATCGTCGCCTGGACCTTCTTGACGCGCCGTCTCTTGTGGGCCCTCTGGGCCATGGCGAGAGCATCTTCATAGCGACGAGTCAGATTGGCGCGAGAGTATTGGACGCCATCAGAGCAGGTAATTTGATGGGTCAACCCCAGGTCAATCCCGAGGTCGAGCTGTCCAACCGGCGCCGCCGCGTCAGCCACATCACACTGGAGATTGACGTACCACAGGCCGCGAGCGTCCTGGGTGAAGCTGCCCGTCTTCACTCCCCCCTCCACGGGACGGGAGAGCCACAGGCGGAAGCGGTGTCCACAGTACGTGATCGTGTCGTCTTCCAGGCGGATGTACGCGGCCTTAAAGGGTATCCATCCCAGCGAGCGCTTGCGGGAGCGCCACGTGAGCTTGATCTTCTTGCACTGGCGGCGGCGCGTGGCATATTCGGTACAGACTTGCTGAATGGTATCGGCAGACAGGCGCAAGTCTTTCGAGGTGCCAGCGGTCAGCTTGTGTAGGTCGTAGGCCGTGAGCCAGGTCTTGTCTCTGCGGAACGCCAACAGGCTCACTTCCTTGCAGTAGTTCCAGACGTCGTGGATCGCCCCGGCCATCTGCCGCAGGTGCGTCCCGGAGGTCGCGTCTTTGATGCGGTAGCGATACGTCAGGATGGACACTAGCGGACGCCTGTGCGCTGCGCTTGCTCGCGTATCATGATTGCGAGCCCCGCCGTCATGGCCATGCCGGACGGCGGGGCCAGCGCTCGCACGAGGCGTTTGGCTTCTGAAGTGAGTCGAAGACTGCTTGATTGTTTGGTTTCCATGACGCAACTGTACATCATCGTAGATTGCAATGCAACTCTATTGCTCCTATGGAGCAAGCGGACTTTCCTCTCCGCCCTGAAGGACGGAGCCCCCAGTCCGCAAAATCTTGGTGGCGTGCAGCCAAGGTTCCTGTCTGATGCTGGCAGTGTAGCAAGCCCAGGCAGGAGCGACAAGGCGCTTTTCGCCGAGCGGCCTCATATCCAGAGCGCTGCGCGTGTCACAGCGCTGGGCGCTGGAAGTGTTGCCACAGGTGCATTGGTGAACAGCAGTGTATGATGGCACGTATCGCATTCCAGCCGCAGAAAGTGTTGCAAGCCGCGCTGCGCCACTCCATTGCCGGAGAACCACCCATTCCCGCTGCTGTTCCAGGGATTGTAAGAGCGGGGCCAGCCTGTTTCTGAGCTATGCCCGGGCAGATCGTGACCACGTTCTGCCCCTCATCCGCGACCTAGAGGCGCATGGCCTGCACGTATGGCGCGATCCACATAGCCTGAACAGCGGCCAGCGCTGGCCTAGGGCGCTTGGCGAGGCGATTGCCACGCAGGAAGTGCTACTGCTGGCGTGGTCGCAACGCACTGCACCGTCGCACTATGTGGAATGTCAGTGCATCATCGCCCTGGCCCTCTAAAAACCGCTTCTCTTGTGCCATCTGGATGCCACCAGGCTGCCGCCGTCCTTGTAAGCCATGCACAGCATTCCAGGGTACGTGGGCAAGGCTACCGTGCAAGGCCTGCTGCGGACCCTGCCAACGCTGACCCTCATGCGGCGTCTGTGGAGCGAACCGAGTGTGGTGTTCCAAGGACGGCATTTTCAGCTTGAAGACGTCAGCCTGGGCCTGCGCCCCATCCAGCCCACCGGGATTCCGCTGTGGATCGCTGACTCGGTCGCCAAGCAGCGTTCGCCCGCGTTTTTTGCTACGCAGTGGGAGCAGATCCAGGGCTTTGCACATGAGATGAGCCAGGACGTGCAGGCGCTGCCACGCTGTGTGTCTACGACGCTGCACGTCAACAGCGATGTGCCCCAGGCGCAGCGGGAGGTGCAGGCTTGTATGGAAAATTACTCTGGCGCGCCCTACGAAACGCTGTCACGCCAGCAGGGCGCCTGCGCCGGCACGGCAGCCAGCTGCGCCTCGTGGCTCAACGGCTTTGTGGCAGCTGGCGCGCAAATGCTGGTGGTGCGCTTTGGGGGGCCCGACCAGTTCGGACAGTGAGAGCGCTGTGCCACGGAGGTGCTACCGCACGTGCGGCAGGCGTGACCACTGGACCTCACACCAGGCGGCCTGGCTGGATAAGGAGCAAGGCCGGGCAGTAGACGAGGCCCACCGGCGGCAGAGCCAAGGCGAGGCGGTGGGCTCCCGCGCCGTCTCAGGCAAACATATCGGACATGATGCTGTCGTACCATCCCACCGCATACTCTGCTTCGCGTTTGCGGAAGTCGGCAGGGGCATTGGCCGGGCTGACACCCCCAGAGCCCTGCACTTCCACCAGGCCGTCACTGGAGGGTTTGTAGACCCCGGCAATGGTAATGCCATAGTCAGGGCTAATGAGGCTGTAACAGGTATTGATCAACAGCGGTTCGGCTGGCGTGCCGCCCGCCAGTAAGGTGGCGATGGCCGCGGCACAAATTTTCGCCTGGTTGTTGGCCGCGAAACCGGATTTGGGCATCTTGCCGGCGATGCAGGCATCGCCGATGACGTGAATACCCTTGTGGATGGTCGATTCAAAGGTCGTTTGGTCGACCGGACACCAACCCTTGTCGTTCGCGAGCCCGGCCTGGAGCGCAATCTGTCCAGCGGATTGGGGTGGGATGACGTTGATCACCGCCCCGTGCTCCGCCCCGAGGTCGGTCTCGACGGTCATGGTCTGCGGATCAACCCGGAGCACCTTGCCTCCGGCCGTACCGGCGCGCCACTCGATCATCTGAGGGTAGACTTCTTGCCAGGCATTCATGAACAGGGCTTGCTTGGAAAAGCGTTCCTTAGCGTCCAGGATGAGAATTTTCGATTTCGGTTTGTGGGTCTTGAGATAATGGGCCATCAGACTGGCACGCTCGTACGGCCCTGGCGGACAGCGGAACGGGTCAGCCGGCGCGACAATGATCACCACGCCACCATCGGGCATGGCCGCAAGCTGCTGGCGCAGGAGGGTGGTTTGCGGCCCGGCCTTCCAGGCGTGGGGCATGATCTGGCTGGCGGCTTCGTCATACCCTGGCAGGGCGTTCCATTTGAGATCAACGCCGGGCGATACCACCAGCCGATCATAACGCAGCGTCGTACCCTTGAGCAGCGTGACGGTACGGCTGGTCGCGTCAATCGCCGTGGCGGTGTCATGGACGATTTTTACGCCATGCTTCTTGCGCAGCTGGTCATAATGCTGGGTGAGGGAGTCGAGGCTACGGAAGCCCCCGAGGACGGCATTGCTGAAGGGACACGTGAGGAAACGTGTGTCACGCTCTACCAGGGTGACTTCCAGCCCGGGATTGAGGCGACGCAGGTATTTGGCACAGGTGGCGCCACCAAACCCTCCGCCGATCACCACCACACGGCCTTTGGCAGCCCGGGCCGTGGCAGGGAAGCCGAGCGTCCCGAGTACTGACAGCGTGCCGGCAGCGCCGACCCAGCGGGTAAATGTACGGCGTGTCATAGGGGCCATGGCCTATTTTCTCCCTCGCTTCGTCCCAAAATGGGTGGCAAGTAAGGCAATCTCGGCGTCGCTATAGCCTTTGGCCAGACGATTCATGACCGTACTAGAGCGTTGGTCTGTCTTGAACTCCTGGAGCCGTTGCGCAATGAAATCTGGCGCGCGGCCTTGTAAGGGCGGAATGGCACCAGGGCTTTGTCCGTCTGTGCCGTGACACGCGGCACAGGAATTGGCGAGCAAGGCCGCACGTGGATCAGCAGCCAGAACCTCCAGGGGGAGGCAGAGCCAGAGGACAACAAGGCTCAGAATGGGAATCAACAGCGCTGGCATATGGTGGATTCTCCTTGCGTGGGGGAACCGTGAGACTCTAGACTGACTAGAGCAGGGCTATCATACCGGAATATGCTGACCACCACAAGCTGGCGCGCAGCGCGCTGCGCCCTTGAGGCGTCGCGGGCTCTAGCGTATAGTGCGCCATCTCATACTGCATCACGCGCAAGGAGAGTTGAGCATGTCCGATGTGCCTATGGTCGCCTCACTGAGCCGACGCCAGATACTCCAGGTTCTCGGGGCGGGAGCGCTCGGAGTGGCAAGCCTGGGCGTCTCCCTGTCTCCCGCCGAGGCCACCCCGGAAGCCACCCGGCAGGCCATCACCAGGCTCATTGGTGCGGCGCCGGTCCAGGCGGGAAAAATCACCATCCAACTGCCCCAGGTGGCGGAAAATGGCCACACGGTGCCGCTGACCGTGAGCGTGGACAGCCCGATGACTGCCAGCCATTCTGTGCAGGCCATTCATGTCCTGGCCGAAGGCAATCCCAATCCTGAAGTGGCGTCCTTCTATTTTTCCCGGCGTTCCGGGAAGGCGGAAGTGTCAACGCGGATACGGCTGGCCCAAACGCAGGACGTCGTGGCCCTGGCGGTGATGAGTGATGGGGCGGTCTATCAGGCCAGAACAGATGTCAAGGTGACCATTGGCGGGTGTGGCTGAATGATGCGGAAGAAAGGCTGCCCATGGAACAAGCGCGTGTGAGTGTGCCTAAGACCGCCCGGAAAGGGGAGATCATCCAGGTGAAAACACTGATTTCCCATCCCATGGAGTCTGGACAGCGCCAGGATGCAGCGCGTGGAGGTGTGATACCGCGCAAAATCATTCCGCAATTTGTCTGTACGTACAATGGCGAGGAAGTCTTTCGGGCCGCCTGGTATCCAGCGATTGCCGCCAATCCCTATATGGCCTTTTATCTGGTAGCCACGGAGTCGGGAGTGGTCGAGTGTCGCTGGACGGATGATGACGGCGTGGTATATACTCAGTCAGCCACTATCACGGTCAGTTAACGCCCTGCCTGGCCACCTTGCGGCTCCCAAGGTGTTGGCAGACCGCGCGCACACTGCCGTGCTGTAAGTACGCCAGACCACAGTAACCGCCTACGAGCAGGGCCAGCCAGGCCAGCACCGAGCCCAGGGCCAGCGTCGCCAGGCCCGTGATCCCTTGCCCAATGGTGCAGCCGAAGGCGAGCACTCCCCCAACGCCCATACAGGCGCCACCGACGAGGTGCCGCAGGAGTTCCGGGGTATCCCGAAAACCTTCGACGCGGAACTCGCGCCGCAGGAGCGCCATCACCCACGCTCCAAGCACGACGCCACCCACAGCCGCAATGCCAAAGTGCACCGTGGCCCCGGTAAACGTCATGAGATACTGCAAGCTTTCCCCCACCGGCGCCACAAAGGTAAACGACGCCAACGGCGTTGGCTCAAACACATCCAGGCCCAGGACACCGGTAATGAGCCAGCCGGCGGGAATCAAGAGGCCTACCACCACGCCTCCCACGATGTCGCGGCACGAGGTGCGGAAGGCTCTATCGCGGAAACAATACCACAGCAGGACGCCAGCGCTGGCCGCGGTCACTAGCCACCGCACCAGCAATCCTGGCATGCCTGTCCAGAGCGCCAGGAGGTCCACGATGCTCTGGGAGGCCAGACCAGCGCGGCTCAGATCAACATGCGTCGCGGTTTCGAGGTGCACCCGCAGCACGCCAGTGAGGCCGCGCAGCGTCATATAACTCCAGATGCCCATGGTCACGGCGGCAATCAACGCACGCAGATTGCCCTCGCCGACATGCACCAGCGTACGCTGAGCACAGCCGCCGGCCAGCGTCATCCCCCAACCGAACAACCAGCCCCCCAGCACAGCGCCCAGCCAGCCAACCTGCGGGCGCAGATAGATGGATTGGTACATGTCGATCACGCCCGTACTGTGGAGTGCTTGCGTACCCAGCATAGCGACAGCAATGGCGAGGAGCCAGGCACGCCAGCGACGATAATCCTGGCGGAACACCATATCCGCCAGCGCCCCCATGGTACAAAATCTGGTGCGTTGGGCCACGGCGCCAAAGACGACACCTGCCAGCAAGGCGGCACTGGCCACGAGCGTGCTAGTGGGTACGACCATGATGATGCCCTCCTTCCTGTCGCCGCCTCCCGGCGGTCAGCATGGTGCCAGGCTCAAGGCAGGCGATATGCCCGGCGCGCCGTGCCGCTGAACAGGGCCAGTTTCTCGGTGGCGGAGGCGCTGGCGGCAATGCGCTTAAAGGCATTCCACAGCACGGCAAAGCCTGTACCCATCTTCTCGACCGGGAAATTGCTCTCGAACGTACAACGCTCCGCCCCGAACAGCGCAATACACGTTTCCATGTACGGGCGCCAGTAACCCGCCAGTTGCTCCGAGGTCGGTGGCACCGGCGCCGTCCCGTAGTCGAACGCCGCCAGGCGCATCATCATGCCGCCGAGTTTGACGAACACATTCGGACAGGCTGCCAGCTCGGTCATGCGCGCCTTCCAGATCGGGAAAATTTCGGCGCTCTTGCCAGCATACGGCCCATAGCCCAATACCCCGCCGACATGGCCCAGGATAATAGTCGTGGCCGGAAAAGCCCGCGCCAGCTCGACCACATCCGCCAGCTGGGGATGAAACACCCAGGCATCCAGGGACAGGCCGAGGGCGGTCAAACGTGCCAGGCCAGCCCGGAAATCGGCCTGTTGCAGCAGATGCGGCCCATCCACCCGGCTGTTGCCGATGACTGGGCTGGCGTCCCAGGCTGCGGAGTGGCGCACGCCACGAAAGCGCCCGCCGCTGGCCTGGATGTGCGCCGTTAACACCTCCTCGACGCGGTCGCCGAGGGTCAGGTCGGCAAAGCCCACGATGCCGGCAGCAACGCGGGTCGGGCCGTAGAGGCCGCTGGCGCTCATGGCGGCGACACCGGCGACGAACTCGGTCTCGCCCACCGGACGCAACGCCTCGGGGCCGTCGGCACGGTACATCGAATGGCATTCGGCAAACACGCTGGCCACGATGTTATGGCCGGTGTTGAAGTCGGCCAGCAGTTCGTCGAGGAGATAGCGGTGATTCGGACGCTGCCACAGGTGATGGTGCGTATCAATGATCGGCAGGTCCGGCTCCAGAATCGGCTCCGTGGGTTGTTGCCCCAGCCAGGCCTCGTTAGGTGGATTGCTGCGGCCAAAGGGGGTCGGTTGTGTGGTCTCGCTCATGCGGGGGCTCCCTGGGTATGAGATGCGGCTTAGATCATGGACTGGGCGCGTGTGGTGGGTTTACGGGCTTCCCCTGGGAACGCCACGCTCTAGCGTGGCTTCCGGAGCCGGGCTGGAGCGTGGCGCTCCCAGGGGGACTCTGATGCAGGACTTCCAAAAGGAAGGCTAGCCGCGCAGCTTAAACTTCTGATGCCAGGTCGAATCCGCCCCAGCGCCCACCGGGGCAATGCGCACATCGAGCACATACGGCTCACCGCTGGCGGTGGCTTCGACGCCGCGTTGCAGGGCGCGTTCCAGGTCGTGCGGTGAGGTCACCTTGGTGCCATTAATCCCCTGCGATTTGGCCAGCATCACAAAGTCGATCTCCGGGTCGCCGAGATACACTTCCGGGTACTTATTCTGCTTCACCATCTCACCACCCCAGGCGGCAAAGTTGGTGCGCACCGTCTGGTAGTTGAGGTTATTCCACACAATGGTCAGAATCGGCAGGCTGTAGCGCGCCATGGTCCAGAAACCAGACGAGCTGTACATCACGGCGCCGTCGCCCAGGCTACACACCACCGGGCGATTGGGGGCCCCGAGCTGGGCCCCAATCGCCGCGCCAATACCGTAGCCGAGTGAGCCGCCGTAGGTGCGGATCAAGCGCCATTGGCCCTTATTAAAACCAAACGGCATGAGGTGATCGGCAGCGCGGAAGTTTTCCGACACCACGACGGTATCGTCCTGCAACACTTTGCTGGCGACGTGTGCCAGGTAGTGCGGGTGGATGGGGGTTTCCGAGGCCAGGGCGCCCATCTCTTCCTGGGTCTGTCGGTCGCGCCATTCGCCTTGCTCGCGCAGGCTGGCGGTGCGGCGTTGGATGTGCGGCTGGCTGGCGTAGTCGGCCTGCCAGAAGCTGTTGAGGGCTTGCAGCAAGGGTTTCACATTCCCCCAGACGCTGATGTCGAGCGGGAAGGTGTTGCCGAGCTTGGTGTTGTCGTGGCCGATGCCGATGATGGTGCCGGCTTTCTTAAAGCGCAGATCCGCCGGGACGCCGGCACCGCTCTGGCGGAAGCCGACGCAGCACACCACGTCGTAGGGTTCTTCGGACAGTGAAGTGACGGAACCCAGGTAGTTGGGATGATGCACTGGGAAGCTGCCGTAGTCGAACATATTGGTGGCGACCGGCAGGGCTAGGCGCTCGGCCAGTTCGACGATCTCGCGCTCGGCGTGGGCGTAACGGATGTCGTTACCGCACACCAGCAGGGGGTTTTCGGCGTTCAGCAGGGCGTCAAAAATGCTGCGCAGGGTGCCTTCTTCAGGCAGGCGTCCCATGGCTGGAGCGGCACCGGCCTGGATCACACCCTCGACGCCGGGTGTATCCAGCGCCTGGCTGGCGTAGGCGATATACACTGGGGCGGTGGGCAGGGTCATGGCTTCCTGAAAGGCACGCCGGGTGACGGTGGGAATGCCGCGCGCATCCCAGATTTCCCAGCGGCGCTTGGTGATGTCTTCGACCACGCCCATTTGCGAATAGCCGCCGGTGGAGCCCAGGGTGACATGGTCGCCAAAGGAGCCGCTGTCGCGCATGGCCGCGGTGACGACCATCGGGGTGCCGTCAAAATAGGCGTTTTGCAGCTGGCCTGAGCCCTGGCGCGTGCCAGCGGCGAGGTGGACATTGACAAAGGCCGGCTTGTCGGCAATTTTGCCGTAGCCATCAGCGGCCGACAAGACCAGCGGCTCCATGAGCAGCAAGATGGGCTGGATGCCCGGCACGGCCAGGAGGCCGTTGAAGAAGCCTGCCTCGGCGCTGCCCGTATTGGTGAAGACGTACTCGACGCCCTGGGCGACGAGCTGATGCACCATGAGTTCGCCACCGGTGCCGACGACGGTTTTACGTTCCATACCCATATCCTAACCCTCTCTCTCCAACTTGACTCTGCCGTGGGACACACGTTTACAAAAAGCATGCGGTCGTTATACTGTATTGCACGACAATGGTCAACGGGTGGTCAACTGGTTTCGGAAGAAGGATAGGGGTCTATGCCTGATACTCAACATCTTGCGACACGTTTAACCGCGTTGTTCCAACGCATGGCCGCCGTGCCGGTGGATGCGTACCTGGTGCTCTCCTCCGATGCGCATCTGAGCGAGTACGTGCCCGTGTACCAGCGCCGCCGCGATGCCATTACCGGCTTCACGGGCTCGGCTGGTAATGCGCTGCTGTGCCCCGAGGGCAGCCACGTGTTTGTCGATTCGCGGTACTATTTACAGGCCGAGCAGCAAATTGATCCGACCTATTTCCGCATCCATAAGCTCGGCATGGACGGGGTGAAGCCGCTAACGGAATATCTGACCGAGTTGGAGAAGGAGCGCGGCCCGTTGCGGGTGGGGTTCGATCCGTTTAGCATATCGATGAAAACCCACGCCTCTTCCGTCAAAGCCCTCAAACAGGCGGGTTCGGCCCTCGTGCCGATGACGCCCGATCTGGTGGATGCGGTGTGGGACGATCGCCCGGAGGCCCCCATGCAGCCGATTTACCGCTTGCCGGACGACGTCACAGGACGCTCGGTGGCGGACAAGCTCACGGCCATCCGGGCTGAGATGACCACCGCCGGGGCCGAGGTACTCATCCTCACCAAGCTCGACGACATTGCCTGGGTCACCAACCTGCGCGGCAATGATGTGTCGCACAATCCAGTGTTTGAGTCCTACATGATCATTGAGCGGGAACAGGCCACCTGTTTTACCCGCGTTGCCCCGCCGGCTGCGGTGCAGCAGGTGCTGGGATCCGACGTGACTTTTGCAGCCTACAGCGCCTATCCCGAGGCCGTGCGGCGTATTGCGGCGACGCCCAGCCGCACCGTCTGGCTCGATGCCTCGGCAACGACCATGGGCACGCGCCTGTTGCTGGCTGAGAACCAACGCCTGCACACCGAGCGCCATCCCGTCGTGCTCATGAAAGCGCAGAAAAACGCCGCCGAGATTGCCGCCATGCGCAATGCCCATGTGCACGCTGCCGCCGCGAAAATCCGCAGCCTGGCCCGTCTGGAGCGCCAGGTCGCCGCCGGGCAGCATGTCAGCGAGCTGTCCTACGCTGACATGCTGTACGCCGAATACGCCAGCGAGGCCGGTTTTCGAGATCTCAGTTTTGGCACCATTGCCGCGGCCGGCCCGAACGGCGCTATCGTGCACTACGGCGACGCCAGTGCCGCGGTGGCCTTGCGCGCTGGCGAGCTGTTCCTGGTCGATTCGGGCGTGCAGGTGCTGGGCGGCACCACGGATGACACGCGCACGGTGAGCATCGGTACACCCACGGAGCGCCAACGGCAACTGTACACCCTGGTGCTGCGCTGCCATATTGCCCTGGCGCGCCAAAAGTTCCCGGAAGGCACCTCGGGGACGGTACTGGACGGCGTGACGCGCTCGCTGTTATGGAACGCTGGGCTGGACTACGGCCACGGCACCGGCCACGGCGTGGGGGCGTTTCTCAATGTGCACGAAGGCCCGCAGCGTATCAGCCCCAAGGGCAGTGATGAGGCCCTGCTGCCGGGCATGGTCGTATCGAATGAACCGGGATACTATGAGGAAGGCTGGGGCGGCATCCGCCTGGAAAACCTCTATGTAGTGACGACCGATGATGACATGCCACCGCATCCGAGCGGCAAACGCTGGTTGCAGTTTGACTCACTGACCCTGATTCCCTTTGATAAGCGGCTCATTGAGTGGTCGCAACTGTCAGACGGCGAGCGTGCCTGGCTGGCGCGCTATCATGAGCAGGTGGCGGCGAGCATGGGCCCGTTGCTCCAGACAGATGATCGTCTCTGGTTGCAGGAGGCCTGTGCGCTGCCGTAGGCGGATAGGCCATATCCACGGGATGGGCGCGCCCGTCCCGCTCCAGCGCCGTCCCACTGTGCCTCCAGCGCGGGCGACGCTCCCAGCATGAGGCTACTCGTCGCGTGGGCTACGCACGGCTTTGGCCCCGCGATTGCTGTGGCAGGTGACGGGTTTGTCCATCCCGGCCAGGCGTACAGCGGTGCGCACGGCTTGCCACCGACTGCTGGCATCGAGGTGAGGGCGACGTGCGACACGCGTACGGTAATCCATCGAGCGGCTTTTGGCGGGAAACACGCCTTGCCAGCCCCACGCACGGTTAGCGTTGGGATATGTGCGCTCCAGGGCATAGGGGAGAGACCCCGCGCCGTAGCCCTCCACAAGGTCAATGGCGTGCACCTGTTGCGCCCGCGTCAGATGCTCCGGTCACGGTGCCACCCCATGCTCTGGCAGCATCGTGCTCCGATCTTGTGCGCCTTGGCCATCGCGGCCAAGGCGCACAGGCTGTGCAACATTGACATCTTTGACCCACACACCCTCCAGATCCCGCACGCCGCTGCTATAGAGCAGTGTGGTTATTCATCGCGGCACACCCACCGTGGTAGGACAGCCGATGTCTGGTCTCTTTTCTCCCTTGGAGAGGGCGTCGGGAACCCTCTGCCGGGGATTCCACCACGCCTCAGCCCTCCGTCTGCACACTCGGCGGCGCCGCCGCTGGCTCCGCCGGAGCCTCCTGGCGCCGCCGCTGGCGCCACAGCCCCCCTGTGCTAAAACACTCCCAGCCCCAGCGCAGCCAGCGCAGCAAGGCTAAAACCATCCACAAGGCCCAGGCCAGCATAGCCAGACGATAGACCCACAATGGCAGCGACCACACTGACGCCTGCGGCAAGTCCGCAGCCGCACGGTCTTGATACCAATGCAGCAGCAGATTGTGCGAGCCGTTGCCAGCGATGCGCATATCCGGCGTGCCGAGCAGACCCGCTTGGAGGGTGAAGAACAGCGCCCCCAGGGCCAGGGCTGTGAGCAGCACCAGGCCAAGCTGCGTGGCATTAAACAGCAGCCGGCGGTTCTCCGCGCCCAGGCGTTGGCGCAGGCCGAGGGCGAGGAGCCAGCCCACCACCAGGAAGGCCGTTTCCACCATAGTCGGGGCCAGGCCAATGCCCAGCACAATCCAGGCAGGCGTCCGGATGGGCGTCAGCGGCAGGCGGCCCAGCACCAGCGCCCCCAACACGATAATGGCCAGCAGGCTCCAGAACAATACCGCGGGTCCCAGTGGTGGCCCGCTGCACCACAGCACCCAACGATCCGACGGCATGAGCAGGCGGACGTGGGCGTTGACACTCGGCAACGTGGCGTTGAGCCGTGGCGAGGTAAAGCGGGTCGCGATACCGTTGGCTTGCCGCCAGCGTAATACCACTCGTTGCGTACCAGGATTGAGTGGCAGCGTCACCACACGGTTTTCCTGACGCTGCGCCTGGGTCTGGCCATTGCTACTCACCAGTTGCAGGGTGGCGTTGTCTGGCAAGGTGAGACTGTACTGCCCGCCGCGACTGCTGCGCAGTTCCAGCACGGCTTCGACGTCAGTGGCGCGGCGGCCAGGGGTGACGCTGATGCTGCTGTGGTCAATCGTTAAGGTGGCGCCTGGCACGCCCTCGGGGCGCGTGATCTGCACCTCCACGGTCTCGCCCGGCCACGGGTGCCACTCGGGAAACCAATGCCCGGCGCTGGGATGACGATGATGAATCACCGGAATGCCGCTGGGTTGCACGCGCCACAGCGGGCTGACATCGAGGCGCCAGATTTCCGTCCAGGACAGCGTCTCGGGGGCGCTGAGCTGCAGTTGGGGGCGTGTCTCCAGCACCGAGGTCCAGCGCGCTTCGCTCTCACTCGCCGCCATGTTGACCGCGACTTTGCCTTGCTCGACACGCACGCCAGGAGTGGTGACGGCTTCGCCAGCCAGCAGCGGCACGGCCAGCACCACGGCGCTGCCAGCCGGGGAAACGCGCCACACACGTGTCTCCACGCTCCAGGTGAGGCCCAGGTGTAGGGTGCGCTCCACCCGCACGAAGGGCGGCAACGTGCCGGCCTCGATGGTAGCCGTGGCCGCCTGGGCCTCGGGACGCCGCACACGGCGCAACTGCAGTTGCGCCTCGACCAGCCCGTCTTCGTGCCGGCCCTGCACCTCCCAGCCAGCGGACTGGATCTCGGCGCGGTACGGTTTGAGGGGCAAGGGCAATTCCACCGTGTCGCGGTTGGGCAGCGGCCCTTCCATGACGAGCTGATAGCGCCCGGCGGGCAGATCAAGCCAGAGGTGGCCATTGGTGTCCCGTGACAGTCCCTCGGCCGGCATGCCGTCCAGTAAGACGGTGTGCGGTAGCCAGTGCCGCGCCTGGCCGGGCAGCGGCACGGCAACATGGGCGGTGGTGTGCAGCTCCTGGCGCAGGCGCAGGGTCTGTCCAGACACTTCCAACTGCAAGCGCGGACTGATAGCACAGTCGGGCAGGCAGCGCGGCGCCTCCTGGTGCGTCAGCCGTGTGCGTAATTCTTTGAGCAATTCTGGTGGCGGGAAACCGTCTTGCGCCTGGATCACGAGGGGCGTCAGTAGCAGGACGCCCGCCGCGCTGGCCCCGGCGGCCAGGGGGACGATGGCCCGACGCAGGCGCTGCCAGAGGTTCTCCGAGGCGCCCAGCCGGAGTACACAGGCGAGCAGCGCCGCAACGCAGAGGAGGCGCGCATAGGCGAATGCCCGGTTCATCCACGGCGGCAGTAACCACAGAGAGAGCTGTTGCGTGCGTACCACTGGACCACTCCAGCCAAGGGTCACTGTGGTCCATTGCCAGCGTGGCAGGCCAGGGCCTGTTTGAATGGCGGCGTTGGGATCGTACTGCTGTGGCCGTTGTGATGCCGAGGCGCGGGCGCTGAGGCTCCCGGCTTGACCACCAGCGAGGCGATCCGCCAGGTAGTCCCCGGATGCCGCTGCGGCATCCGGCTTTGGCGCTTCTGTTGCCGGTAGCCTTTTGGCCAGTGGCCTCGGAGAGTCTGCTTCGGACTCCATCCTCCTCCCCATACGCCCCTCCAACTGCGCGCCCTGCGGGGCTGGAGGCGGTGCCTCACTGACGACCTGCCACGGTCGTTCTAACTGGGGATGCAGCCCAAGCCGCGCTTGCTGGATCATGAAGGACACCGCCACGAACAGGAGGCACGCCACCGCCGCCAGACGATACAGCCCCACCAGGCGCCGCATCCAGCCCACCGGCAAGACGCGCAGCAAGGCCACCGCTACCAAGACGTGCAGCCACACGCTCCAGGGCGCCTCGGGCTCGTGCACCAGCAACACCAATGTCACCAGGGCCACGCCGCCCCAGGGCCAGCCCCAGAGCTTGCCGATGGACAGCGCCAGCAACAAGACCAGAAAGAGGTCCATCAAGGTCCACTGTTCCAGCCAGGCTTCTGGAATGCTGTCAACCCCCTGGGCCGTCAGCACGCGCCACCCGGGCGGCAAGTGCAGGGCGCCGCTCACCTGGTGGAAATCGTGCTCCCAACCCACCGCCGGCAAGGCGCTGCGCACGCCTTCGAGGCGACTATCCGCCACGAGCTGCACGTGCCCGTGCCGCAACTCGACTCCAGCCCGTCCCTGCTGTGCGGCGGTGGTGATAAATTGCTCCTGCCCATCCACCGCCACCCGGCCCAGTCTCGCCGGGGTATGCAAGTCCAGACGCCAGCCGCGGGTCATGCTGCCGCTGATCTGATCCTGCACCGTGTAGCCGGTGCCGGCGAAATCCAGCCACCACCGACGATGCAGCACCAATTGATCGGGGGCGGGGTCCGGGTCGCCGCGCCGTTTTTCGATGAGTTGCATGCTGTCACCAGCCCGCAATTGGTAGGCCGGTAGCGTGCGCCATTCCTGCGGCAAGGTGGTCTGTTGCGCATCGATGGGGGCCACGCCGTCGATCTCCACATGGCGCAAGGGCGGGCGCAGCTCCACGGTCCAGATTTCGTCTGGCGGCCACGGCGCCTCCACCCCAGACGGTAACGCCAGGGCGCTCAGGCGCACGCCGGTGTGGCGCATCTGCAGGACGATGCTCCAGGCCCCAGGGCGCACCTGGGCACGCAGGCGTCCGTCGGCTTCGAGGCGGGCTGGCAGGGGACTGGTGAGTACCAGAGGGATAAAGTCGGGGCTCAGCACTGGCCCGAACACCACCTCGCGTTGCTTGCCGGAGACGTTGACGTCCATCCTGACCGTCACCAGCAGCGGGATGTCATCGGTGATGCGACGATAGACGCGTAGCTCCAGGCTGTCCTCGGCTTGCTCCTGCTCCGCTCCCCCGCGCCGCAGCCAGAGTTGCCCCGCCTGGTCCAGGTCTGGGAACTCGACTGTCTGGCCCTCCAGCGTGAGCCCCACCAACCCGGTGGTGGCCGGGATGGCCAGGGCCTGCGGCAGGGTGTCCCAGACGAACGTCCCCGTGATGCTATGCGTCCCCGGCGGCACCAAGAGCGCCGGTGTGCCAGCGCGGGCGCTCACCGCCACGGGCTGGCCGTTGCGCTGTACGTCTTGCGGCCAGTGCTCCGCCCCGCCTGGCAGCGTGATCCATGCTTCCGTGAAGGTGACCCAGTGCTGCGCGAAGGTGCCGCCCTGGGCGGTGAGTTGGAGGGTGAGGCGTGATGGCCACAGGCAGCGTAGTGCGGGGTGCTGGTTGTAGACGAAGGGGCAGTCGTGCGGCTGGTGGTTGTACAGGGCCCAGGGAATCCACGGCTGCAGCGCCGGTGGCACCTCTGCGACGGGCAGCGGCCCGGCGCCCACGGCGGCATATTGGAGCAGGCATAGCCACAGGACCAGCCAGGTTCGTCGCTTCATATGTTGTCTCCTTGTGCGGGCGATTTCTGGTAACGCTTCTCTGCACTGCCTCCCCTCGCTGGGGGAAGGTATGCCGTGCGGAAATCGCCTGACGCAATGGACATTGGGCACGTGCGTACGAGGAGTGTATCGTCTGCAGATCTGGCGGGCCCATGCGACTGTGCGTCCTGCCCCCCCCTCCCACGCTTACCGCTCGCAGCCGAGAAACGCGCGCACGACACGCTCAAAATCCACCGGATTGTCCCCCTGCACGAGATGTCCAGCCCTGGGCACTTCCGCCAGGTGGCTGTGCGGCACCATGCGGTGCATTTTCGCCGCGGTCTCACGTGACAACATATTACTCTCGGCCCCACGGATGATCAGCGTCGGCGCGGTGATGGACGCCAGTTCAGCCCACGCCTCTTCGGTCATCTCGCCACCACGGTCGCGCCGAATGCCCCGACGTCGGTCGTGCTTCCAGGTCCAGCTTCCATCCGGCAGTTGCTTCAGATTGTTCAGCAGACTGCCGCGAATCTGCGCTTCCGGGCGGCGCGGGTTATAGCGCCGCACGCGCTCGACCAGCCAGTCAAAGGAGTCAAACGTTTCGGTGCCTTCGAGAAACTCGCGGATGTGCTGGCGTCCCTCGGCCAGGATGTCAGGCCCCACGTCAATCACAATGAGGCGCTCCACTTGCGCCGGATGGGTGGCGGTGAAGCTATAGGCATTGCGCCCGCCCATGGAGAGGCCCATCAACAGAAAACGCTCGAAGCCAATGGCCTCCGTAAAGGCGTGAATATCCGCCACGTGGAACGCCGTATCGTAGTCGCCCGCCTCCGACCACTCACTATCACCATGGCCGCGTTGATCGAGAGCGATAATATGGAAGTGGTCGCGCATGGCCAGCGCGAAGAAATCCCAGCTATGGGCAGCTTGCGCCCCGCCGTGCAGGAGGAGCATCCGGGGTTTGTCCCGATTCCCCCAGTCGCGGTAGTGCAAGCGCAGGCCATTGGCCTGCACGAAGTGATCTTCTGGGGTGATTTCCGTGCTGAAGGTGATGCCGGCAGCCCGCGCTGCGTCAAATAACGACATGCCACCCATGGCTTCGGCGGTGGTCATACAGAGCTCCTCCTGTGGTGCAAGGCGTATCGAGAGTGATGTCGTGGGGCTGGCCAGGTCCGTACCGAGTCCGCGACTCGTGCCCGTCCAGGCCAGCGCCGGGCCCAGTGTATAGAGCCTGGCGAGACCATGCAAGAGATGCCAACAGTTTCTGCGTCCGGCGCGAGCCCGTGCTGGCCAGGCTTGTACCAGCCTACTCTGTCGTGCTATCCTCGCCTCAGGGTAGCCAGGGCTCCGGGCCACGACGATGCTCCCGGCAGACGGACAAGGCCATGCCGGCGTGGCAGCGGTAGCCGCGTGCAGGCGTAGATGCTTGAGGCCGACGAGACACGTCGTGCACTCAGGGTGGAGGTGGATCATGGCGAACGTCTATCCCATGCTGTCCAGTGATGGGCACCTCGAAGTCCTCCCAGAGCGGTGGACGAACCGGATGCCGGAGAAATACCGCGCACTCGCTCCACACACGATAACCCTGCCGGATGGAAGCGACGCCATTGTCATGGCAGGCGCCGGGCCTTTCAAGGTCAACTACATTGACTTGCGAGGGGGCCGCAAGGCCGACGACTGGCAGCCGGTGGGGGTGAAAGTCGAGAATACGCCGGGCATTGGCCCCCCAGAGCAACGCGTCGCCGAGCAGGATGTCGACGGCCTGTTAGCCGAGGTGCTGTTTCCCAACATGACGGCAGGCCCCACGCTCTGGCGCAATATGGCGGATGATGCCGCCTACAAGGCGGCGGTGCGGGCCTACAACGATTGGCTGGCGGAAGAGTATTGCCCGGTGGCGCCGGAACGTTTACTGGGCATGGGCGTGATCCCGTGGACCAATATCGACGATGCGCTGGCCGAGCTGACGCATGCCGCTGAGATGGGCTTAAAGGGTGTCGTACTCGGGGTGTTCCCGAGTGGGAAATCCTATCCTACCCCCGAGGATGACCGTTTCTGGGCTGCGGCCCAGGCGATGCACATGCCGGTGACCGTGCATGTCGGGTTCAACCGCACGGGCCCGCGCGCCAACGAGCCGACGTTCCTGTTCCCGCATGCCGATCCCGAGCTCCTGAAATCAACCAGGCACATCGTCGACTACGTGGCGCGTTGGGGCATGGATGCCGCCAAGAGCCTGGCACCGCTAGTGCTCTCGGGCGTGTTTGATCGCTTCCCGGACTTCAAGATCTTCTTTGCCGAGACCCGCGTCGGGTGGATTCCCTTCTGGCTGGAGATGGCGGATTACTGGTATGACAAGCATCTGAGCTGGAACAAACGCCTGCTCGGCTTCCAGCCCCCGCAGCGCAAGCCCAGTGAGTACATCCGCGACCACATTGTGCTGAGCGTGCAGCACGTGGAGCGCACCGCCATTGAGATGCGCCACCACCTCGGTGTGGACCATTTACTGTTTGCGACGGATTTCCCGCATATCGAATGTGATTGGCCGGAGACCCGGTCGTACGTGGACCGCATGTTTGCTGGCGTACCGTGGGAGGAGGCCTATCCTATCCTGGCGGGGAACATGCTACGGTTCTTCCATCTGCAAGACACGGCCATGGCGCACCAGGTGGAGGCCCAGGCGAAAGTCGCCGTGTGGGCTTAAGCTCCCTGCTGTAGTGCCCACCCCAGGGCACGTCCGCATCAACGTAGGGGTGACCGGCCGGTCGCCCCTACTGGAAGCGCGGCATCACCTTCTTAGCAAACAACTCTAAGGTTTTTAGGCACTTATCGCGTGCCAATAGCCCCTGGCCGCAGAGCAAAAACTGTCCATGCCGCGTTCCTGGACCATTGCACCGAAACGTGCGTGAAGCCCCTGGATGTATCCATGGGGAGGTCAGCACGTTGGTCCGTCTGCGGACCAACGTGCTGACGATACCACTATGGTAGCCACACTCCCTGCCGAGGGGCAAGGAGTGTGCCTGATACAGTAGACATTATCGGGCAGAAGAAACGTGAGGCTTACCGACACTCCTCCCCCCAGCGGGGGGAGGTTGGGAGGGGGGCACAGGGCGGCCAGGAGTTCCCCGTCTCCTCACCCACCGTCGTTTCCCCTTCCTGCCTCCCCCCGCTGGGGGGAGGTTCCAGATCCCAGGAGGGGGCAGCGTGGCCGAGGCAGCTCCTGCATGAGCCCATCTTCTATTCCCGATAATGTCTAGTCCTGGACCGAGCGGAGAGGCCATGGCCATTCGTATCCTGACTGCGCCTGATCTCGCCGAGTTTACTCGGCTCCGCATCGAGGCTTTAAGCTAGGAGCCCTATGCGTTTGCCCGGGCCCCAGACGATACGCCCTTGTGGCCCGCAGACAACGTGGCGGCCCGTATGCGTGCCGTGTCTGCGGGCAATTTCCTGGTCGGGGCGTTCTCCGGCGTGCAGATAGTCGGTCAGGCCGGGTTCGTACGCCATGACGGACGCAAAATGTGTCATAAAGGACACATCTGGGGAGTCTATGTGGCGGCGGTGGCGCGAGGCCACGGGCTGGCCAGGGCCATGCTCACCCAGATCTTGAACCGGGCGCGGAGTTATCCTGGGTTGGAGCAAGTCTCGCTGGGCGTATCGGTGTCCCAAACCGCGGCGCGTCGTCTCTATAGCACTTGAGGCTTCGCGGTCTATGGGTATGAGAAGCATGCGCTGAAAATTGGCGACACCTACATGGATGAGGAGCACATGGTACTGTGGTTGTAGGGATGCCCCGCGCCTGCTGGGCCGGCGTCGCCGCGTCGCTACGCTAGAGAGTCCGCGCCGTTGCCATGGATCAACTGGCCAATGCTGTACCGCGCCTCATCGGTGGCCAGGAAGACCATTACGTCCGCGATGTCCTCCGACTCGGCCAGACGCCCCACCGGCAGTTACCGCGCCAGTGCCGCGACACCCTCTGCGGTGTTGCCCAGGCGGGGCATGGCGGTATTGGTCACGCCATGGGCAATGGCCTTGACGCGCATACCGTGACGCTTTGCTGGGCAGAACGCCTACGAAGCCTCTCTCGGTTGGGGGTGGACTGCCTTGACGGTCACACGGACTGGTCGGCGCGTGGTCTGCGGCGCGCTGATGGGCTTTGTGCCTGGGAGCGCGGGCGTCCCACCCGCTCTGACAAACGGCCCGGCGGGCCGCGCTCCGAGAGCGGGTCCATCTACATGTTCTGTCAAAAATTTGACACAAGGAAAAAATATCGCGGACCAGGGGCACATCCCCTGGTCTCTCTGCCGACAGGGCTCTGCCCTCCGGGCCTAGAGTCCGGTCGGCTCCCCACACATGCAAAACCCGTCAAGAGTAAAAGGGTAAAAGGGCAAAGGGTTAGGGGACTGCCCTCAGCAGGCGAAAGCCCAGGATGTCGCTGCGGCCGCCCGGGACGATGTGGCCGCGGCCCGCCGCCCGGCAGTCGCCGGCACCGTTGCCCCAGCTCCCGCCCCGGATCACCCGATAGGCGCCTGCTGCTGCAGCCCCCGCAGCACCCACTGCAGGATCGACTGCAGCAGTTCCTGCAGCAGCTCTCTTTTTATACGCCTCGCTATCGTATATATCCTGCACCAACTCCCACACGTTCCCATGCATGTCATGCAGTCCCCACGCGTTCGGCTGCAGCGTGCCTACCGGATGTGTCATCCAGCCAGCATTCGCGTGATACCACGCATAGCGCGCGAGCTGGCGCTCATCATCACCATAGCAGTACGCTGCTGAGGAGCCAGCTCGCGCCGCGTATTCCCACTCGGCTTCTGTTGGCAGACGATACCCTGCGCCAGGTTCGCGGGTATTGAGCTGCTGCAGAAAGTGCTGCACATCCTCCCAGGATACCCTCTCGACTGGACGTCGGAGATCTCCAACAAAGCAACTGGGGTTATCCCCCATGATGGCCTGCCACTGCGCTTGCGTCACCGGATATATCCCCATGGCAAAGGGCTGGCTGAGGCGCACCGTATGCACGGGCTTTTCATCATCAGACCCCGTCGCTGAGCCCATACGAAACTCCCCGGCGGGCAGCGTGGCGAAGACCAAGCCCAGGCTGTTCGTCCAGACGTGCTGCAGGCGTTGCACTTGCGCTACGGGCACGGCCAGGAGGCCATAGCGCGTCTGCACCGGCAGCGGATCGGGCGCCGTGATCGTGCCAGTCTGTGAGCTGCCATCATCAAGGCCCAGGCGTCCATCCACTAGTGCGACAATTTCCGCACTGTCAAGCTGCAGCGTCTCCACCGCGGTGGTAAAGGTCAACGGCACCTCGATACGGCCCATGAGGCGCTGTCCGCCCTCCAGGCTGAGGCACAGCGCGGCGCTGGCCTCCTGGGACTGCGCTGCCGCCTGGTAGGCCAGCGGCTGCAGCTGCTCGACTGGCAGGCTACGGTCGCGGCGTGGCGTGTGCACCGTGAGGGTGTCATTACTCAGCAGGCCGTGCAGCACCGTACCATCGGCAAACGTCCAGCGTTCGCCGTGTACGCTGACCAGTGCGCCCTCGGGCCCCTCCAAGCGCCCGCCGAGGGGCGAGGCCAGAGTGAGCGGCTGCGTCACGTCCCCGCGCACCGTGTCGCCGCTGCGCAGGGTGAGGGTGAGATCGCGCAGCGGCACCACCAGCTCCACCTGGCCGGGCGGCGGGGCCGTGGTGGCCGGGCGGGGCGCCGGCGCGGGACGCACCCCGGACTGCCCTGGCGCGGGGGACGCGCTCGGCAGCAGCCCCAGGGCCACAGCCCACGACTCCACGGCCCACCGGGCCGCCTGCGCTTCGAAAGGTGCCTGGTCTAGCAGGTTCTGCGTCAGCCGGGGCAGCAGCAGCGCCACCGGCTGCTGCTGTACGCCATCCATCAGGGCCTGGTACAGGCCATGCTCCAGAGCCCAGAGCAAGGCGGTGCGCTGACGCTGGCTCATATCCTGCGGATGATCGCTCAGCAGGCTGCGACAGCGTTTCGGGTCAGTCGCCAGCGTGTGGCCATATTGGGTGATGAGTTGCACGAGCAGGTATCGGGGACGGTCATCCATACATTGCGTCTCCTCAGTCAGTACGATCGCGGGCCTCATCCCCGGCGGCACGCTGACTGGCTTCGCGGTGCGCTTGCTTCTAAAGCGCGTTCACACAGCCGAGCGCTAATCCAGAGGTCAGGACGCCGCTTGATGGTCTCCATGAGCTGGCCGAAGGTGTGGAACGAGAGGTGGTGGTGACGCCAGGCAGCGAGCAAGAGACCCACCGTCCCTTTGAGAGGTAGTCCGAGTCCACGCGCCGCGTGTCGCGCGTGTTCATTGTCGATCAGCACCCAGTCGGTGACCTGCTGCTGGGCCAGGACAAGCACTTCGATCTCACCAGCATCCAACGGCTGTGCCCAGTTTGGGAGGGATACGGGCATGGCCACGTCCACCACCTGGATCGCGGCCTGACGCACGAGGGCCTCAACGGCTGGCGCCTCAGCAGCGCCAAGACGCAAGCCGTTGCTGACCACTTCGTGATAGACCTCCCGTGGGATGCGGATCATGCCATAGAGCCTGGCCAACAGCGGCAGGTGGCCCAGCTTGCCCAGGGCAATGAGCGGGCCAGCGTTACTCACTACGTTCATGCCAACTCCTCGCCGATGGTCTCATCCCCCACCAGCGCTTGCACCCCATGGGCCACCGCATACTGCATCATCTCCCTCAACGACACGCCGGCCAGCCGGGCGGCTTTCCAGAGGGAGATCTCCCCATGCTGATAACGTGTCAGGCTCTGGGCTTTGTGCACTTCCTGCAAACCGAGACGAAGTACCTCCGGCAGGGTGTCATGATACGGAGCGAGTTGGGCAGAGAGTTCGTCAGGGATGGCAATGGTCACCGTCGGCATAGGTTGGCCTCCTGGTGTGTGAGAGGGCGTCAAGATGGCAACCCGCAGGTACCGCGACGGCCGTCGTACTGTCTCGCACAGCCTACCAGACGTCGCGGCCATAGGCTCTTTGGCTGGCCAGTGGCCAGCGCCGGATGCCGCACCTGGACAGATCCTTGGGCGCACAGGGGCCGTCCGTAGACGTCCCCTTCTGGCCACGGGACTGTGCTCAGCAGGCGAAAGCCCGGGTTGTCGTTGCGGTTGCCCGGGTCGATGTGGTTGCGGTTCGCCGCCCGGCAGTTGCCGGCATCGTTGTTCCAGCTCCCGCCCCGGATCACCCGCTGGGCACCTGCACGGTGGGCACCCTGGCGGAGAGGATAGCGTATCACGTGGCGGGAGGAAAGGCCCTGCAGGAGACCCAGCGCACTGTGATGATGCAAGGCCTTGTCCTGGGAGCGCGGGCGTCCCGCCCGCCTCCGGAGCGGGCGAGACGCCCGCGCTCCCAGGGTCGGACAAGCCAACAACCAACAACTGAATGACCCTGGGAGACCTTGCGCACCGTCGACGTGCGGTCGCAGCGTGCGGCACAGGTCTCCGCGACAAGGCCATGGTCCTGGCACAGGCCTGCACGCGCTGCCTGGTGGCAGACGTTCCAAGCTGTCGACCCACGCCCGGTGCGGTACTGCGTCAGTGCTACTTGATCAGCAGATCGGCTGGAATGCCTCAGTGCTCTCGCAGTTGCGCAATTTGTGGCAGTGACAGACTACCGGTCCCTTGCAAAAAGGTCCGCAGTGGGTTTTCGCCTCCCAACCATTGCCTTAAATCCGCCTGTGAAAAACCTTTTTGCTCTAACATAAAGGTCACGACATCTTGCGGCGTTGTGAGCTGCCCAAGGGGAAAGGATGCCTCTTCATAGGCGTGTACGAGCACCGAGAGAAATTCTAGCCGCTCGTAGTCCTCGGAACAGGGTGGTGGATCCAGGTCAAGAAGCTGGTCAATTTCCACCACGGCAGCCGTATATTCGGTGGCGTTGCGTAAAACATGCGGTTTGGTAAAGTCAAGCAGTTCAGCCATGCTCGCCTCACGTGCCGTGATGTTGTGGGGTGTGGCCGTGCTGTAAGCGCTGCCGTGTGATCACGTGCATCGGTCTCGAGGCTCCCGCTGCCCTGCGCCCCTCACTCCCACAAGCGCCGCCGGGCTGTCAGCGTATTGGCATGCTGTGCATGCCCTAGCCGACTGGCCACAGAGCGGCGCAACGTGTCTTGGTCCATCCGCCCGGCCTGATACGCCGCTTCGCGCCGCCGGATACGGCGCTGCCAGCGCGCCCACTTGCGCCCATCCACCCGCAGCAGGCCGGGAAAGATGCGCAAGCCAAGAAACGGCAGGCCCTGTGTCACTGGCATGACGCGCACCACTTCGTCTTTGAGCTGCAGATGCAAGTCGTCATGCAGAAAGGCGCGCACCACGGCCAGCGTCTCATGCAAAAACGGCTTGTCCGGCGCAAACAGCAGCACATCGTCCATATAGCGCACATAGCCCGGACAGCGCAGACGGTCTTTGACCAGATGATCGAGGGGGCTCAAATACAGGTTGGCAAAATACTGACTCGTGAGGTTGCCAATCGGCACGCCCTGGCCGGGGGCGCCCGTGGGCAGAGGGTGGTCGATGATGTGATCGAGCAGGGCCAGCAGGGCAGGGTCTTTCAAGAAGCGCCGTAGCAGGCGCTTCAAGACCGCGTGGTCGATGGTCTCGAAGTAATGGCGCATGTCTCCCTGCAACACATAGGGCCACTGGCGGGCAAAGTGCTGGGCACGGCGCACCGCGGCGTGGGTGCCTTTACCACGCCGGCAGGCGTAGGTGTCGTGGATGAGGGTGGCCTCGAAGAGTGGATCGAGCACATGGCAGATGGCGTGCTGCACCACGCGGTCGCGGAACGCTGCAGCGCAGATCTGACGGCGCTTGGGTTCAAAGATGGTAAAGGTGCGGTAGGGCTGCAAGCGATAGGTGCCGGCGCGCAGCTCCGCCTGCAAGGTCAGCAGCTCGGGCTCCAGGTGAAACAGAAAGTGCGCCACACTGTGGCGCTCGGGCTTGCCACGGCGGGCCTTGCGGGTGGCGAGCAGCAGGGTGTCAAAGGCGGTGATGTGCTCGAAGAGGTGTCCGGCGCGTTTCATGTCTGTGTCTCCTGTTGCCGGCGCCAGCCGCCTAGCATGCTGCCGACCTGATGCAAGAGGCGTACCGCGTGCTCGTACTGCGCATGCGACACGTAGGCCATGTGATGGCACAGCCGCAGCAGGACACGCAGCTTTTCGAGCCGCAGGTTGGCCCGCGCCAACAGGGCCTGTTTCTGGCGGCTGTAGCGCGCTTCGACGAGGTCTTCGACCATATCGAGGGCGAGATTGTCCAGGCGATTGGCAAAAGTGAAGCGGGCGCGCTGTGGGAATTTGGCAGTCAGTGGCAAGAGCCAGGCCAGGAAATCGAGCCAGTGCACGAAAATAGGCAAGTCGTCAGCTGGAGGGGGTGGCATGGGGCGTCTCCGGGGCTGGCACGGTGTCGGGATGACTGGCCAGCAGGGCCAGCAGGGCCTGGCCATAGCGTTCCAGCTTGGCGGCGCCAAAGCCTTCGATCGTCCCCAGCGCGGCCAGCGTCTGGGGGCGGCTGCGGACGAGCAGGGCGCATTGGCGATTGTTACAAATAATGTACGGCGGTATGCCTTCGCGCTGGCTCTGCGTGCGGCGCCAGTCACGCAGCGTATTGAACAGCGGCAGGTCTGCCTCGGTGAGCAAGTCACGCCAGGGCGCTTCGCGTGGGGTGCGCGCTGGCACCGTACGCGGCGCCGCTGCGGCGGTCGGAGACGGCAGCGTATAGGTAACGACCACAGTAAGGTAGTGCCCCTGGTTTTTGCTGAAAAAATGCGCGCCGAGAGCCAACACCTCTTTGTCTTTGACGAAGTCGCGCACAGGCGTGTCGTCAAAGCCCTCCAGCAGCGCATCAAAGCGCAGCGTGAATACGTGGAGAAGCATACGAGAGCGTACCTGTCAAAATTTGACACATGAAAAAAATATCGCCGACCGGAGGCCGTCTTCCTGATCGCCCTGGCGTCTGCGCACTGCACCACGTGGCGGTCGCCGTGTGACGGGCTCCCTTGCCACGTAGTGCGGTGCCCGACTCTTCTACTATATGTGCAAAACCCGTCAAGAGTAAAAGGGTAAAAGAGCCCAGGGTTAGGGGACTGCCCTCAGCAGGCGAAAGCCCTGGTAGACGTTGCGGTAGCCCGGGTCGATGCGGTAGCGGCTCGCCGCCCGGCAGTCGCCGGCATCGTTGCCCCAGCTCCCGCCCCGGAGCATCCGATAGGCGCCTGCTGCAGCAGCCCCTGCAGTACTCACTGCAGAATCGACTGCAGCAGAGCCCGCAGCGGCCCTCTTTTTGTACGCATCACTATCGTATATATCCTGTACCCACTCCCATACGTTACCATGCATGTCATACAGCCCCCAGGCGTTCGACCGCTTCTGCCCGACTGGATGTGTTGTCCCGCTGGCGTTGTCCCTGTACCACGCATATATACTCAACTGCTTCACGTCATCACCAAAGCTATACGCAGCACTGCTTCCAGCCCGGGCCGTATATTCCCACTCCGCCTCCGTCGGCAGACGGTAGCCCGCGCCGGGCTCACGGGCGTTGAGCTTGGTGAGAAATTGCTGCACGTCCTCCCAGGACACCGATTCCACCGGAAGGTTGTCTCCCTTCAACTGACTGGGGTTACTCCCCATCACCTGCTGCCACTGGGCCTGCGTCACCTCATATTTGCCGAGGTCAAAAGCTTTGCTGATCCGCACGGTATGCACCGGTTTTTCGTCGGTATCGCCGGTACTGGAACCCATCTGAAACGTGCCAGCAGGGATACGCACGAACGCCATACCCAGGCTGTTTGCGGGCGGCACGGTGGGAGCCGCTGGCACGGCGGGCGGGGCTGGAGCGGGCGGAGGAGGCTGTGCGGGCGGCGCCGGGGGCGGGGACGGCGCCACCGGTACGGCTGTCATGGCCTCGAAGGCGCGGCGGTCCTGCGCCAGCTGCTTCCTGTCGCGCTCCACCTGCTGCCGGGCCTCCTGCACGGCTTGCACCCCTATCTGCCAGCCCGCCAGCAGCCCCAGGGCCAACGTCAGCAGGGCCTGCAAGACGACCCGGCCCCAGCGGCGTGGCGCTAGCGGGGCTGGGGCCGGTGGGGGCGGGCTGGCCGGTGTCACGCGTGGGCTTGCTGGGCCTCTGGGGGCGGCACCTGGCACCACCGCTGGCGGGCGAGGGGCGGCGGGGGCTGGGGCCGGTGAAGGGGCCGGGACTGGTGGGGTGGGTGGCGGCAGCGCGATCCCCAACGCTACGGCCCAGGATTCCACGCCCCAGCGCGCCGCGACCTCGTCGAGCGGTACCTTACGGCGTAAGCGCTGCGTCATCTGCGGCAGCAGCAGCGCCACGGGCAGGGTGGGGGTCTGGAGCGCCGCGCGCAGGTCGTGCACGATGCCGTGCTGCAGGGTCAGCAGCAGCACGTTGAGCTCAGCTTCGCAGGTGCCCTGCAGGTCATCCCTTAGCAGGTTGATGCAGCGCCGGCGTTGGTCACACAGCGCTACGCCGTGTGTGGCCAGGCGCTGCGCCAGCAACTGGCGCGGGCGGGGATCCATCGCGGGGGGCTCCTTCTTCACCAAGAAATCAGACACCTTCCACAACAATCTTGACAGCCAGAGTCTACCTGTCTTACCGTTCCCCTACAATCGTCTAAAATCCTGTCCCGATAGGTCGCCTCAAGGCGACACGACAAACACGTGGGATCACCCGTCTGCTCACCGTTCCAGCTGCAGCCGGTTGCCATCACGGGATGCCAAGGCCCTACGAAAAGAGGCGCTCAGGAGGATAGCATGCCTATCGTAACCGTGTCTCAGGAAGGATATATTGTGCTGCCAACGACGCTGCGGTACGCCCTGGGACTGCAGCCGGGGGCTCAACTCGACATCACTCTGGAAGCGAACCGTCTGATACTCACCCCAGTGCCCTCAGCGCCACCCCAGCCCTGGCAGTCCTGGCGCGGACGCCTGGCAGGTACCCAGGCGCTCCAACAGCACCTCGCTGAGCACGCGGATGAGGTACGCCGTGAGCATCTGTCTTGATTCCTTTGCTCTGCTCTCCTGGTTACAAGATGAGGCCGGCGCTGCCATGACCGAGGGATTTCTCAGCCAGGCTACTGGCGCACACGATTTCCAATGCTATGTGTCGGCCATCAATATGGGGGAAGTCTACTATCGCCTCTCGCGTATCCATAGCGCAGCAGAAGCCGACCGGTTTTGGGAAGAAGCGCAGCAAGGGCACATCCCTCTGACCATTGTGGAGCCGACTCTCCAACGCATCCAACAGGCAGCGCGGCTTAAGGCCCGCTACCCTATCGCGTATGCCGATGCCTTTGCGGCTCAGCTGGCCCAGGAAAAGCAGCTTCCCCTGGCGAGTGGCGACCCCGAATTGCGGGTGCTAGAGGCCCATGGAGAGATCACACCACCATAGACCTTCAAGACATTTCCCCCGCCAGTCGCAGCGCTTCCGCGACCAGTGGATCACTGAGCCAGATACCACCCTGACGTATAGCAGTGATAAGCGGTCGGAGTGCTGGGATGTACTGCGCCTGTTTTGCACGCAGGAGCACGCCAAGCGTCCCCGTCAGTGGCAGACCGAGATGCCTGGCATGACGGCGTGCCAAACGCTCGTCAAGAATCACCAAGTCGGCAGGTAATTCTTGCGCCAGGGCCAGGACTTCGGCTTCGCCACGATCCAGGTCGGTCAAGAGATCGGCCCGTCGTGGGTCGTACAGGGGCATGCGCTGTATCCAATGCGCGTCTTGCAGCTCTTGTACCCCGATACCCCTGCTCCCTCCTGCAAAGACTTCCGCCTGGACGGCAAGCGGAATGACCACCCGGGCATAGAGACGGGCGAGGAGGGGCAAATGCCCGACGAGGGACAAGGCAACAATCGGCGTCGTATTGACCACCACAAGTCTGTCGGTGTCACGCATTGGCAAGATCGTCTCCCAACTCCTCGGCGTCAACGCCCACTGGGGAGAGACCAAAACGGCTGAGGGTTAACATGAACGTGACACGGCTCATCCCCGCCAATGTGGCTGCCATGCCGGTAGACACTTTACCCAGTTCATACAATTTCACGGCGAGGAGAAGACGTGCCTCAGCTGCGAAGGACTCAGGCGTCTCTTTGAGAGAGAGCAACAGCACATCAGGATACGTTATCGTTAAGGTCTGTGTGGCCATAGGCAGGCCTCCTACGTTCTATCTGTCGATCGGCTGGATACCAAGCCATGGCATTGTGGCTATGCCACAGGGCGGGAGCGGGCGAGACGCCCGCGCTCCCAGGGCACACCGGAGAAGTCTGGCTGAGCGTTACGCCACTATTGTCGCCACTACCCCGGCCATATCGAGCCGCAACCCCAGATTGATCGGCGCGGCGCGCTGCGGCGGCACTTCCTGCACGGTGCCATCGGTGAACGTGGCGCGCCAGGGGGTCGTCGTGAGATTACGCAGGCCAAAGATGGAGGGATCGCTCGGATGCTGCACCACCTGGCCACGCACGCTGAGGGCCTCGTCATCCTGGGCCGTGGGGTTGAGATGGCGCTCGAACAGGGTGGCATCACGACTCAGCAGGAGCGTGGTCCGCGTGCCATCGGCATGCTGGCACAGCAGCTTGGGCGGCAGCGCAATTGAGGTGCCACAGTGCCAGCAGGACAGCGCCGGCAGGGCCGGCTCCCACAGGTTGGCGGCCTGGCAGGTGGGGCAGGGGATGGCCCCATCGCGCAAGTGCCAGAACAGGCGCTGCCATTCGCCCTCGGTGACGCGCCGCGCCGGGTCGCGCAAGCCGACGGTGAAGGCGCGCCGGAACAGATCGCGCAGGCTCGGTGGGCAGTGCTGCCAGAGGCGGCGCACGCCGGCGTAGTCGGGATCGTTGGGTGGGCGGTTGCTGGCGTCCTGCGGGTCAAAGAGGAACACCGGGCGCTCGCCGTAGACGTAGCGTTTGGCGGGCAGATCCCAACAGCGCACGTTGTACTCCAGCAGGCCGTGCAAGGGATGGTGCCAGCACCACAGGTGAAACAGTAAACTGGCGAGGGAATACAGGTCCGTCTCCGTCGAGGGATCGGCCTGGCCCAGGATGACCTCGGGGGCCATGAATTCCATGGTGCCGAGCACCTGGCACTGCGAGGCGCGGTTGACGCCGACATTGTCGTTATCGCAGATCAGCACCTCAGCGGTGCGGGGATCGAACAGCAGATTGCCGGCGTTGAGGTCACGGTAGCAGTATCCGGCCAGGTGCAGGGCGCGGTAGCTGTTGGCAATCTGCGCCGAGATGGCGCACAGCGTCGGGTAATCCGGGGCGGGCTTGAGACGTGCCCACACCTCGCCCAGGGTGGCAAAACGCTGCGTCTCAATGAGGGGCATCAGGTAGCCAAAGAGCGGCGTATGTGGCGCCGTAACCAGGGATAGGGGCCAGACAAAGCGCCGCCCGGCGGGCCCGCGTGGCGGCCCGGACTGGACGAGCGTGTGGATGGCCTGGCGCTGCTCGTCGGTGGCCTGCACGCTGTTGTACCACTTCAGGGCCTGGGGGCCGTGGGCGCTGTCGACCCAATAGACGATGCCCTGGCCGCCTTCGCCGAGTTTTTGTTGGACCGTCACGGTGCTCTGGAAGGCGGTGGCGGTGACCTGTTGGCCGATGGTGAGGCTCATCGAAGATCTCCTTGTGGGGATATCGTATGATGGCGGGCGAGACGCCCGTGCTCCCAGGGCACACTGCTTAGGAGCCGTTAAAAAATAACTTCCCGTTTTGGCGGCGTTCCTGGGAGCGCGGGCCTCTGGCCCGCTCCGGAAGCAGGCGAGACGCCTGCGCTCCCAGGAAAAACCATGTCACATCGGGAAATAATTGTTTTACAGGCCCTTAGGCCTGGGGCGCGGCCAGGCACAGGAGCGCCAGGGTGATATCGTCGCCACTGCCCTGCGCGGAATAGTGGTCCAGCCAGGTGGGCAGGGCGGCGGCCACCGGCATGGGGCCAAACTCGCTGAGACGCTGGCTGAGGCTGCGCGCAAAGGGGGCAAGCGCGGCAACGTCCTCGCCCAGCGCATCGGTGAGACCGTCGGTCGTCAGTACCACCAGCCCGGCGCTGGTGCGCGTCCACACCGCGGTCTGCCAGAGCTGCGTGGCATCGTTGGAGCAC
>SXGT01192639.1_pt1 | contig 70113 bp, 51 predicted proteins | sample 3176221 | NCBI WGS metagenome assembly SXGT01 (sample SAMN11356862, study PRJNA531348) | freshwater metagenome | isolation source: freshwater sample F1-120 | place: China: Fuxian Lake, Yuxi | collected 2017-12-25
ACCTTTGTATAATAGATATAGACCTCATCTTGCATTAAAAATGAAAACGCCTGATCAAGTCTATGAACAAAAAAGCCCGACTACCTGAGGCAATCGGGATTAATTAAAAATCCGTCAACTTATTTTAGGACGTTACAAAATATAGTTTTATTTCACTAAGGTGACTGTTCCAATATAATTGTGCTTCTTCTGGAAAATATCTGTGAGCTTTACTTTCCAAACATATACATCCTGCTGAGCTATTTCCGAGCCTTTATTAGCTTTTCCATCCCACATTTTATTTATATTATCGCCATGGAAAATAAGATTTCCCCATCTATCAAAAACTAATAAATCATACTCAACAATCCCAATTCCTTGACCGAAGAAGAAATCATTTATTCCATCTCCATTTGGGGAAAAGGCATTTGGAATAAAGAATGTAAATTCTGGTGCAATTTCAACTAAATGTTCAACAGTATCTAAGCACCCATAATTATTTTCAACAATTAATGTAGCCAGATAAGTTCCAGCAACAATATTTGGATAAATATGTACCGGACTTGAAACATTTGGGTTGATAGAATCGCCATCGCCAAAATAGTACCACCAAGAAGTTACATCTGAAGAAGAAGCATTATTCAATGTAACCGCAGGTTCTAATATTGTAGCAGGATTTGGTGTAGGAATAAATTCTGCAAGTGGTTTTGGATACACCTGAATATAAGAAGGCATTGTTAATGTTGAGGTACAACCATTATTAGTTGTAGCTGTTAAAGTAACATTGTATAAACCTGTTAACTGATAACAATTAGATGGATTTTGAGTAATATCTAAAAGTCCGCCTTCACCGAAATTCCAAGACCAACCAGTAATTACATCACCTCCACCAACAGTAGTCAAATCGGTAAAGTTAACGCAATGAACAGGACAACCAGCAAGATTGTCACCACTAAAACTAACTACTGGATTTTGATAGAAAGTAAATGTTACAGTTGATGTTGTAAATGTACATGGACCTGCAGGATCATCTGTAGTTAAAGTCAAAGACACAGATCCTGCAGCATATTCAGCAGCTGTAGGTGTATAAACGGCATTTAATGTTGAAGAGTTGGGAGCATACGTTCCTGCACCACCACTCCACGTTCCAGTAGTGGCAGAACCTCCAATTGTTCCCGCAAGAGTGATTGTATTTCCTGAACAAACCGATTGAGATGTACCTGCATTTGCAGTTGGTAACTGAATAATAGTAATTGTCATCTGATCAACTACTGCAGAACAAGGGCCCGCAGGATCATCAGATGTATAAGTTAATGTTACAGTTCCTGCAGCCTCTTCAGCAGCAGTTGGTGTATAAACGGCATTGGCAGTTGTAGCACTTGGAGTGTATGTTCCAGCACCGCCTGACCAAGTTCCTGAAGTTGCTGAACCTCCGGTTACTCCTGCCATTGTTGCTGTTGTAGCGATACAAATAGTTTGATCGGGACCTGCATTTATTGTAGCAACAGGATTTATCGTAATTGTCATTTGATCAACTGCAAAAGTACAAGGACCGGCTGGGTCATTTGTTGTTATGGTTAAAGTAACAGTTCCAGCTGCAGCCTCTGCTGCTGTTGGTGTATAAGATGCATTTAAAGTTGTATTATTTGGACTGAAAGTTCCTGCTCCACCTGTCCACGTTGCTGATGTTGCAGCTCCGCTGATTGTCCCTAAAAGTGGTGCTGAAGTACCATCACAAATAGTTTGATCCAATCCTGCGCTTGTACCTGGCACAGCAGAAATGGTAATTATCATTTGATCGTTAACCGAAGGACAAGGTCCGGCAGGATCGTCTGAAGTAAAAGTTAATGTTACGGTTCCAGCAGCTTCTTCTGCTGCAGTAGGAGTATAAGTTGCTAAAGGATCGGTATTGGATGTGCTGTAAGTTCCTGCTCCACCTGTCCATGTACCTGAAGTTGCTGTACCGCCAAAAGAACCAGCCATAGTCGCACTTCCACCTACACATATTGTTTGATCCGGACCTGCATTTATTGTTGGCATTGCATTCACTACAACTGTTGCAGTTCCCACTCCAGGGCAACTACCTCCGGTATTGTATGTTATTGTGTTATTTCCAACGGTAGCAATGGATGGGTCGAACGTTCCTAATGTTGTATTGGTAATTCCTGTTCCTGACCAAGTACCTCCGGCAATATCTGCAACAAGATTGACGGGTGCAGAATTTACACAAAATGGTCCGGCTGGAGTAATTATTGGAGTTGTGCTTCCAGACGCTACAACCGTTGAGGTTGCTTCTGAACATGTACCACCTACAGTTGTAACAAATGTATAATCACCAGCAGGTAAACCAAGAGCTGAAACATTTAATACCAAACCTGTTTGCCCAACAATAGCAACTCCATTTAAATACCATTGATACGTTGCACCTGCAACTGAATTTCCTGTAATTTGAACGTTATTTGCACACCAAGTACCAGTTTGAGCAATAGTTGAAGTAAACGAAGCTGTAGTATTTAATAGCATGTTATCAAAATAGAAATATGGATAACAACCACTTGGCGGACTATAACTAGCGGGTAATACACAAGGCGAACCAATCATAATAGTATTGATTGTTACAGAAGGAGTAAAAGTAATTGTTATTGTTCCCCAAGCGGGATTAGGGGTGTAAGTTGTTTGTCCTAACACAACCCATGGTGCGGTAGGGCAACCAGTAGTTGGAGCAGGAAGTGAAGCACAACTTGGTGCTCCAAAAATAACAATATCAATTGCACCAAAATCAATTACTCCACCATTACAAACGTTTCCGAATCCATCAATTGGCGTGGATGCAATATTCATTTGCACAGAATAAGAAGTTCCAGCAAGCATTGGTGCGGTCAAACATGTTCCAACATATTCTTGCCAACCCGGAGAAAAAATACAACCCACAATTCCCGCTCCATCCGGAAATGGAACTAACCCCGCTCCAGTAGCAGCACCAAAAACCATCCCGCAGGTATTCATATAATCTGATGTTGCACTAGTAGCTTGAACCCAGCCTTGCGCACAATTAACCTGACTGTATGAACTAGGGCAACATGCCATTGTCTCAAAAGAAGGATTAGGAATTAGCGAAGGGACTGAAGTTGTTGCAGGAGTACAATTACAATTTGTTGTATCGTTCAGATCGACTAGACCATCTGAATCATCATCAACACCATTATTACAGATTTCCTGACTAAATGCAAATGACGAAATCATCAAAGACACAAGAATAAAAATTGTTCTGAGATAGTTGGTAGTAGTAGAAGTAGTAGTTTTAATAATAATCATTGAAGTAGAGAGTTATTATTTAGGTATAAATTTAGTAATTTTTTCGATATACGATGCTAATTCCGCACTAGGTTTTAAAGTATTTGCCTTATTTAAGTAAACCAACATGTTTTTATAGTCATTTTGGGAATTGTATAAGTCTATCAGTAGCAAATTCAAATCATAACTTTTAGGAAACTTATTACTCAAAACGGTTAAAAAATCAATGGCTTCAACTATTTTACCTTGTGCAACAACTAATTTTTTGTACACCGGAATCAAATCAAACAAATCAGGATTTTGATTTAATGCCTTTTCGTAATACAGACGTGCTAAATCGTGTTTTAGTTGCATTTGATAAATATTTCCCAAATTATACATTGGATTTGCATCAGAATGGTCGATTGACAAAACTTTTTTGAAGCAAATTTCTGCTTTCTTGTAATTTCTTTCTGCAAAATACAAAGTACCTAAATTGTTCCAGCTAGTATTAAAATCAGGATAGATATAAATTGCCAATTCACACTGTTTTATAGCTTCTTGAATATATTTATTTCTTTTTTGTGGATTTTTTTCTGCTTTTATTTTTGCCAAAAGTTGATAGGCATACATATCGTGAACTTTTGCTGATCTCAATACATGCTTTACATCTGAACTTACTAGTGAAAAATTATCGTACCAACTTTTGTTCCTATCAATCACTTTAGCACTGCAAAATACTATCAATAAAAAAAGTACAAAAATTACTTTACCACTCAAAAACACTGTTGATGTTGATTTATACAAATTTATTTTTTCGAACAACTTAAAAATAAAAAATGAAACCACCATTGAAAAACCAATGGATCCGAAAAAGATAAATCTTTCTGCAACAATTCCTGGAAACAATGCAAACAAGTTAGACACTGCAAGAATATTAATCAAATAGCAGAATATAGCGAAAGATAAAAATGAATTTGAGCGCATTATTTTTATCATGTAATACAATAAAAAAGAATGAACAAATAAGCTCAAATAAACAAGCACACTTCCCCAAGTAGCTATTGGTATTTGATTGTAGCCGTAATAGAATGATAAATTTTGTGGCCAAAACAACATTTGTAAATAATAAAGCCCAATTGAAATACCTGTAGGCAATTTTTCTATAATAGATTGATTTACCAGTGGATTTTCAAAAAACAAAAAATCTCTGTCCGGCTGCACCTCTATTAATAACTGTTGTTTTAAAATTTTTATCTCTATAAACAAAAACACAATTCCAACTGAAATTCCAATTACAGATAATAATTTTTTCTCCTGCTTTCCTCTGATTAAATAAAGAAAGGGAATTGCTGCAACATACAAAACTATTGATTGTTTAGAATAATATCCTAAACAGATTAGTAGCGAAATGAAAATTATCCGGTAAACTTTTTTATCGGTTAGATACTTTAAAAATTGAATCATCAATGTTATTCCAAAAACAGCCACCAGCAACTCATCCCTTGATTTTATATTGTCGACTAATTCGGTATGAATAGGATGAACTATAAAAAGAATAATTGCAAAGAGTTTTATCCAAATAGAAATATCGGGAAACAAAAGTTGCAAAAAACGAAAAAGTAAAATGCAAAAAAGCGCATATAATAAAACACTAATTAAATGACTGACTTGTGGACTTGTTCCAAAAAACTGATACTCTATTGCGAAAGAAGTAATTACAACAGGGCGATATGCATAATTGAATTTTTTTTCGGAAAAAGAATAGTTTTTAAAGATTTCAGGAATCCCTTTAATACCTTGCTGTGTAAGCTTATTGTTTGAGTTAACAATATGATCATCCAAAGAATATTTATTCTTTAGTGAATTTCCATAAATAATAAAAATCAGAATCAGAATAAAAATTGCGACTGATTTATTATTGATTTTCATATGGTCTTTTTGTAAAAAAAATCGGGAGAACAGATTTTATCAGCCCTCCCGAATTAAAATTTTAAAATAAATTTATCGAGTTAATAAGAAGTAACCTTTTTCAAAGTACTCTTTATCATCAAATCCTTTTGCTTTTATGATATAAAAATATGTACCATCAGGAGCCATCACACCACTAGCAGTACGTCCATCCCAACCTCCGTTAGTGGTATGCCATTCAAATTCTTTTTGTCCCCAACGATTGTAAATTTCTGCATCCATTGTTTCCAAACCTATAGCCTGAACAGTAAACACATCATTTATATTATCATCATTCGGTGTAAAAATATTTGGAATAATAAACACCGAATTAATAAACACATCAATTGTAGTACAAGCTGTATCGGCACATCCTGCTGCATTAGAAGCAATCAAACATGCAGTATATTGTCCGAGTGGCGTATAAATATACGTTGGACTAAACACCGTTGATGTATCACCAGTTCCAAAAGTCCAGAAGTAATTTGTTGCTCCTGTACTTGTATTTGTGAATGTTACAGAAAGTGGAGTTTCACCTGAAGTAGTATCAGTTGTGAATGATGCTACAACGTTAGAAGAAGAACCTACTGTAAATCCTGATAATCCACCCAAAGTAATTGAACAACCGTTTGAATCGGTAATTGTTAAAACATAATTACCCGGACCAACATTGGATAAATTTAAAGTAGTATCCACAACAGTTCCTGCACTATCCACCCAAGAATAAGAGTATGGAGCAGTTCCACTTACAATAGTAACACCTGTTATAGAACCTGTAGAAGTTCCACAATCAGCTGCAGTTACGGTAACTAATGAAGTATCAGCAACAGGCAATGGATTGATTGTTACAGTAACAATAGTTGCAGGTCCTTGACAAGCACCAATTGTTCCCGTCACCCAGAAATTAGTTGTAGTTGTAACTACAGGAGTATAAGGATTAGCAGTACCAATTAAAGATGTTAAACCTGCGTCAGCATACCAAGTAACAGTTCCTGTAGTAGTAACAGTAATTGGAGAAATCGGACTTCCAAAACAAGCAGGAGGAGGATTTGCAGCAGTTGGTGCAGGAGGAGTATTATTAATTGTAATAACCATACTATCAAGCACAGCGCCACAAGCACCAGCAGGATCGTTTGTAGTTAAATATAATGTTACAGTTCCTGCTGTAGTATCTGCTATAGAAGGAGTATAAGTTGCACCAAGTATAGCAGAATTATCAAATGTTCCTGTTCCACTTGTTGTCCAGGTAGAACCGGTAGCACTTCCACCAATTGTAGCACCTGTTATTGTATATGTGCTGCCGGCACAAATAATACCATCTGTTCCGGCATTCACAGTTGCAGAAGGATCAATCACTATAACTGAGTTTGATGTTGCAGCAGCACAACCACCGGCAGCAGCAATAGTATTTGTTATTGTATATGTTCCAGGAATTGTAGTTGACATATCTATTTCACCTGTACTTGTACTTACAAACGTTAAACCTGCCGGTGAAGAAGTAAATACTCCAGCGCTAGAGCCAACACCAAATGATGGCAATGGATTGGCATCTGTTTGACAGAATGGAGTTGTATAAGAAAACGCTGCACTAGGAGCATTTGTTATTGTTATACTTACTGTATCAGCATTTGGACAAGTTCCATTTGTTGAATAAATAACATCATAAGTTCCTAAAGTACTTCCTAATAAATCAACCTCTCCTGTTGTAGTACTAACAAAAAAAAGTCCTGCAGGAGTTGAACTAAATGTTCCACCCGGTAGTCCTGTTATTGTTGGAATTGGATTTGTTCCTGTTTGACAGAAAGTAGATCCTGAATAATTAAACGTTGCAACATCCAATGGTGTAATTGACAAAGTCATAACATCTACAGCTTGTGAACAAACACCGGCAGGGTCATTGGTTGTTATTGTAATAGTAACACTTCCTAAAGCAACATCCGCAGCAGAAGGCGTGTAAGTAGAAGTTAAACTTGTAGCATTACTAAATACACCTGTTCCACTGGTAGACCAAGTAATTGAAGTTGCGCTTCCTCCCATTGTTCCAGTTAAAGAATAAGCACTTCCTTCACAAATAGTTCCATCAACACCGGCAGAAGCAGTTGCAATTGGATCTATTACTACAGTTGAACTAGCTGTCGCGGCAGCACATCCAGCAGCAGCAGCAATGGTATTTGTTATTGTATAAGTTCCTGCAGCACTCAATGCCAAATCAATTTCTCCTGTAGATGTACTTACGAATACTAATCCGGCAGGAGTTGCACTAAACACACCTGCACTCGCACCTGCACCAAATGTTGGATAAGCTGTTCCAACTTGACAGAATGGTGTACCATAACTGAATGTCGCATCAGGCGCTGAAGTTACTGTTACGCTGATTGTACTATTGTTAGGACAAATTCCGCTTGTTGTAAAAGTGATAAAATAATTTCCTAATGCACTTGCACTAACATCGATCAATCCTGTTGCAGGATTAATAAATACTAAGCCTGCAGGTGTAGCCACAAATGTACCACTTGCACCACCAGAAATAGTTGCAACAGGATCGGTTCCTGTTTGACAGAATGTAGATGATGGGTAAGAGAATGTTGCATTGTCCTGTGGATTAATTGTAAGTACCATAACATCTGTTACAGCACCACAAACTCCTGCAGGATCATTTGTTGTTAAAGTTAATGTAACTGTTCCAGCAGCAATATCTCCGGCTGAAGGAGTATATGTTGTTGAAGCAGAAGTTGAACTACCGAAAGTACCACTACCACTGGTTGTCCAAGTTACACCAGTTGCACTTCCACCAAATACACCAACTAAGTTTGCAGATACGTTCGAGCAGATAACATCATTTGGTCCGGCATTTACAGTAGCTGCAGGACTTATAGTAAGTGTCATTACATCCGTAACCGCGTTACAAGGACCAGCTGGATTATTTGTTGTAATAGTTAAAGTTACCGAACCTGCTGCTATGTCTGCTGCAGAAGGAGTGTAAACTGCAGTTGGAGAAGTTGCACTACTGAATGTTCCAGATCCTGAAGTTGTCCAGGTTATTGAAGTTGCACTTCCACCTATTGTTCCTGCCAATATATATGTACCGCTGGAACAAATAGTAGCATTACCACCTGCTGAAACAGTAGCTGCAGGACTAATAGTCAATACCATTGAATTATTCACTGAAGTACAAGGTCCAACAGGATCATTTGAAGTAATTGTTAATGTTACTGAACCTGCTGCAATATCTGCTGCAGAAGGAGTATAAGTCGGAGTTGTAATATTAGGATTACTAAATGTTCCAGTTCCGGAAGTTGTCCATGTTACCAAAGTAGCACTTCCACCCATTGTTCCGGCAAGTGTATATGTACTACCTGCACAAATAGATGCCGCAGCACCAGCACTTACAGTTGGAGCGGGGTTAATAGTGAGTGTCAAGAAATCAGAAACAGAGTTACATGGTCCAGCAGGATCGTTAGTTGTAATTGTAAGCGTTACTGAACCAAAAGAAATATCCGCTGCTGATGGAGTATAAACAGCTGTTGTAGAAGTTGCAGAACTAAATGTACCCGTACCACTTGTTGTCCAAGTAATAGAAGTTGCACCACCACCCATTGAACCAGCCAAAGTATAAGTTGAACCAGCGCATATTGTTGCATTTGCTCCTGCAACTACTGTTGGAGCTGGATTAATTGTAATGGTCATTGTTGATGTTACTGCAGGACAAGGACCCGCAGGATCATTTGTTGTAATTGTCAACGTAACTGTTCCTGCAGAAATATCAGCAGCTGATGGAGTATAAATTGCGGTTGTAGAAGCAGTATTGTTAAATGTTCCAGTTCCGCTTGTCGACCATGTTATAGAAGTAGCACCTCCACCAAACGTTCCTGCTAATGAATAAGTAGAACCCGCACAAATTGTTGCATTGGCTCCTGCTGATACAGTAGCAGCAGGATTTATTGTTAATACCATGTTACTTGTAACAGCATTACAAGGACCAGCTGGATCATTGGTTGTTAAAGTTAATGTTACTGTTCCTGCAGCAATATCAGCAGCTGATGGTGTATATGTTGCCGTTAAAGAAGTTGCAGTGCTGAATGTACCTGAGCCACTTGTCGTCCAGGTTACACTTGTAGCACCACCACCCATTGTTCCTGCTAAGGTATATGTTGAGCCAGAACAAATTGTTGCTGCAGCTCCTGCAGATACTGTAGGCATTGGATTTATTGTAAGCACTAAAGAACTTGTAACAGCAGGACAAGGGCCTGCAGGATCGTTAGTTGTTAATGTTAAAGTTACTGTACCCGCTGAAATATCAGCAGCAGAAGGAGTATAAATTGCTCCGAGAAGCGCAGGATTATTAAATGTTCCGGTTCCGCTTGTTGACCAAGTTGAAGATGTTGCACTTCCACCAATAACACCTGCAAGCGTATAAGTTGAACCTGCACAAATTGTTGCAGCACTTCCTGCAGCAGCAGTTGCAGCAGGGCTAATAGTAATAACCATAGTACTTGTTACAAAAGGACAAGGACCTGCAGGATCGTTAGTTGTTAAAGTTAAAGTAACTGTTCCTGCAGCAATATCTGCAGCTGATGGAGTATAAACTGCTGTAGCAGATGTTGCAGAACTAAAAGTACCTGAACCTGAAGTTGTCCAAGTTAATGTTGTTGCACTTCCACCAATAGCACCAGCTAAAGTATAAGTGCTACCAGCACAAATTGTAGCAGCAGAACCGGCATTAGCAGTAGCTTCAGCATTAATGGTAACTGAAGCATTAGCACTTGCAGCAGCACAACCACCAGAAGCAGCAATTGAATTGGTAACAGTATATGTTCCGGGTGCTGTGGCTGATAAATCAATTTGACCTGTATTAACGTTTACAAAAGTTAATCCTGCCGGAACTGCAGAAAATGTTCCTGCTGTAGCACCTCCGCCAAACGTTGGGAAAGGATCTGCACCGGATGTACAATAAGGACCAGAATAACTAAATGTTGCTGTTGGCGCTAAAGTAATAGTTACACTCACGTTGCTTGAATTAGCACAAGGGCCCGGTGTTGTATATGTAATTGTATAAGTATTTAAAGCACTGGCAGCTAAGTTAATTGTTCCTGTTGCTGCATTGATTGATAAACCGGCAGGTGAAGAAGTAAATGTTCCTCCTGCAACACCAGTAATTGTTGGAGTTGGATTAACACCTGTTTGACAATAAGTTGCTGAACCATAAGTAAACGCAGCATTTTGCAAAGGTGTAATAGTTAATACCATTGGGTCGGATGCAGGACCGCAAGGACCAGCAGGATCATTAGATGTAAGCGTTAATGTTACTGAACCAGCACTTATATCTGATGCTGAAGGAGTATAAACAGGATTTAAAATAGTAGCATTACTGAATGTACCACTTCCACTGGTTGTCCACGTTACAGAAGTAGTTGCACCACCTTGTGAACCTGCAAGCGTATAAGTTTGGTTTGCACAAATAGTTGCGTTTACGTTTGCATTTACCGTAGCTGCAGGATTAATTGTAAGAACCATATTGGAAACCGCTGCAGGACAAGGTCCAGCAGGATCATTGGTTGTCATAGTTAATGTTACAGTACCTGCAGCAATATCAGCAGCAGAAGGAGTGTAAGTTGGAGTTACAGAAGTTGTACTGCTAAATGTTCCTGAACCACTCGTTGTCCATGTTACAGAAGTTGCACTACCTCCAATTGAGCCCGGAACAGAATAAGTTGAACCGGCACAAATAGTAGCGGCAGGTCCTGCACTTGCGGTAGCACCAGGAGTTATTGTCAGCACCATATTATCAGTTGCAGAAGGACATGGTCCTGCAGGATCGTTTGTTGTAATAGTTAATGTAACAGTTCCTCCACTTATATCAGAAGCAGAAGGAGTATAGGTTGCAGTTGCAGATGAAGTTGAACTAAATGTTCCACTACCACTTGTTGACCAAGTTAAAGTTGATGCACCACCTCCGATTGAACCAGCTAAAGTATAGGTACTACCAGCACAAATACTTGCATCAACGTTTGCACTAGCAGTTGCAGCAGGATTTATTGTAACAGTCAAGTTACTTGTTGCAGCAACACAAGGTCCAGCTGGATCGTTAGTTGTTAAAGTCAATGTTACAGTACCAGCGGCAATATCACCTGCAGAAGGAGTATAAGTTGTATTTACCAAAGAAGCATTTGCAAATGTTCCTGAACCTGATGTTGTCCAAGTAGAAGTTGTAGCACTACCACCAATTGATCCTGTAAGTGTTACAGTGCTTCCTGCACAAATTGTTTGATTGGATCCTGCTGCAGCTGTAGCTGCAGGATTAATTGTAAGAGTTATAAAATCAGTTGCTGCAGGACAAGGACCTGCAGGATCGTTAGTAGTAATTGTTAATGTTACTGTTCCTGAAGCAATATCTGCTGCAGAAGGAGTATAAGTTGTTACAGGTGTTCCCGCACTTGCAAATGTTCCACTTCCACTGGTTGTCCATGTAGAGGAAGTTGCGCTTCCGCTAAAACTAGCACCGGCAGTAGCATATGTACTACCAGCACAAATAGTTGCAGTTGGAGGTCCTGCATTTGCTCCGGCTGGTAAGTTAATTGTAAGCACCATAAAATCTGTTACAGCATTACATGGTCCTGCAGGATTATTTGTTGTTATGGTTAACGTAACTGTACCTGCTGCTATATCAGCTGCAGATGGAGTATACACAGGATTTAAAATTGCGGTATTACTAAAAGTACCGGAACCACTGGTTGTCCAGGTAATTGTGGATGCACCTCCGCCCATTGCTCCGCCCAATGTAGCAGTACTTCCTGAACAAATTGTTTGATCAGAACCAGCATTTACAGTTGCTGCAGGACTAATGGTTAAAACCATTACATCCAGTACGGATGGACAAGGTCCTGCTGGATCGTTACTTGTATAAGTTATTGTAACTGAACCTGCGGCAATATCAGCTGCAGAAGGAGTATAAACAGCGGTTGGAGAAGTACCTGAACTAAAAGAACCACTTCCGCTGGTTGACCAAGTTGCACTTGTTGCTCCACCACCGAAAGCACCAGCCATGGTTGCTGTACTTCCCGAACAAATACTTTGATCGGGACCAGCATTCACAGTTGCCGGAGTATTAACAACAACAGTACTCGTAGTCGTTTGCGATGCTCCGCACGTTCCCGCTATGGTAACAGTATAGGTTGTTGTGACGGCTGGGCTAACGACTATCGAAGACGTAGTTGCCCCACCTGGTGCCCAGGAATAGCCTGTTGCTCCAGTAGCATTTGCTGTTAAGGTAGTGCTTTGTCCGGCACAAATTGTAGATGCTGAGGCTGTAACACTAACCGTTAAAACTCCAGAAGTTGCGGCAATAGAATAATCGCAGACATCTCCGGCATAACCATCAATCATTAAATAATAAGTATTTCCTATAGTAAGAGAAGTGGCAGTAATTGTTCCGTTAGTTTCAACCCCGGGATTCCAGCAATTTGAAAAAGAAGTAAAAGAAACGCAATTAGTTGTACTATAAACTTCCATTTGAATCCCTTGTGAATTCAAACAGTTACCAACTGTTATATCAAATGTTGCAGAAGTAGCACTTGCCACAAATGATAACCAGGAATTATTTTCAACAGATCCACAAAAGCCTGCAGGAACTTGTGATGCAGTGTAACAAGAACTTGTTGAACCACAATATCCATTTAAATTACAAATCGGAGTAGCTGCTAAACAGTTGTCGTTTGCAGTTGGGTTAGTACATGGTATTCCGGTATTTCCAAACGAAAGATTCCAGGAATTTAAAAAACCAACGTCACCACCAAAACCATCCGTAATACAAAGAGTCCACACACCATTTCCACTAGTATTGTTGTTCACACAGTTCATCGATCCTTCCGGACGATAAGAACCATTGAAAGGCGCTGTTCCAGTAGTTATAGATGTTGCAGCGTTACCGTCAAAACAAGTAGTAATATAGTTATCTCCTGCTCCACCATTATTGCTTGTCAATTGTATTTGTGCTCCACTAGGAGCAGTGAGCACCATTGTAAGATCGGCATCATAGGTGTGAGTCAAGTTTATACAACAAGTAATCAAACCATTGGTTGGAGTTAACACACCCGGCAAACCCACAACGTTAGCAGTAAAGCAAGTTGTAGCTAAATCTGGAACCGCTCCGGTTGTTCCAGCAAATGTTTGCGCATTTGAATATTTGTTAAAGCATAAAAAACTTACAATCAGAAATAAAAGTAGTTTTAGTTTCATAGTGGGATTGTTTATTGTTGCCTTGAATAGGAAGATTATTTATTACCTTGTTTTTGCTTTTTGAGATTGCCTATGTATGTGTACATATCGTCAATGGGCACAGGAACATCATCAATAATTATCTCAACAATCCCCACCTTTTTCAGAAGGTTTTGTACGAGTTCGGCTTTGAAATTTTTAGAAAAGGTAATTGCTAACAATGCATTATTTTCAGCACTTACAGGTGATATTTTTACTTTTTTAACTCCGTCCTGAGCTCTCAAGAGAGTTGCAAAACTTTCACAATCAGCATTTTCTACAACATTTAATAGAAAAAAGGTATGAGTTACTAAGTCTCCTTCAACGGATTTTCCGCTACCAGTCTTATATTTCAGCTTATAAGAGGCTTTTTGTTTTTGCGAGAAAGAAGTGGTTGAGAAAAGGAGTAAAGCTAAAATCAAAATAGCTTTTGTAGAAAAAAGGCAGTAGTTTTTCATTATAAATTTAGTTTGTGATTATGAATTGTCTAAAATACTATTTATCTGTTAAATAAGATGCTTTTTAGTCGACTTTAGTTGCATTAAAATTAACGTTTGGAAGCACCCATTAAGTCGTAATATTTGTTTGCTTTCTCCAAATCACCTTTTTCTTTAAAATAATTGGCCAAAAAAGAGTTCAAAAACCTGTTATTTGAGTTCAAACGTATGCATTCTTCAAAATAAGGTATTGCCGAAAGTGTATCCCCTCTCATAAAGTAAACATTCCCAATATTCACATGCAATACATCTGCTTTAATTCCTTTCTTTATAGCGTCTTTATTAAGTTTCAAAATGTCATCATACTTTTTTTCTTCTGCATACATAGCGCTCAACGAAAAATAAGTACTCACAAAATTGGGGTCAATTTCTATGGATTTCATGTAATACTTTTCAGCATCAACATAGTTTTTCCCCTTTGCTTCACAAGTCGCTAAGTTAAAATAAGCTTCAACGTAATTTGTATCTAATGTTATTGCCTTTTTCAGATAAGGAATTGACTTTTCGGGCTGATTGTAATATGTATAGTAAATCATTCCCAAATTGTTCAAAGATGAAATGTAATCCGGAATAATCCTGATCGATTCTAAGTAGTATTTTTCCGCATTTTGAACATAAAACCGTTTTTCCTGCATACTCATTTTGGGATTCTCTTTGATTTTTTGGATGGATGCTGCTGCTATCAATGAGTTGGCATGAGCTGATTCCGGAGCATTTTTTACATCTGTCTGATATAGTGTAAAAGTATCTTTCCAGTCTTTAATCCTTGTAAAAGAACGCAGCCCGAAAAGAAGTATAATTACCCCTAAAGTCAAAAATAAAGGGCTTGAAAATGCTGGAAATTTGAGTTCTTTATTTTCATACACAACTTTATATGCGTTTAATAATGCCCATGCAGCTACAAAACATAATCCAAGAGATGGAATAAAGGCAAATCGTTCACCAACTATACCTACAACAGGCACCAACACGTTTGTAAACATAGAAATGGTAACCAAAAAGAAAAGAATTCCAAAAATCTCAATTCCTTTTGTTTTAAAATTTTTAATGATATAAAAGGTAACTCCAAGCAATCCGATCAATACAATCCAAACAATTGCATTCGACCAAGTAGCTATTGGTACTTGATTGTAGCCATAATAGGAAACCAGCGGGTGTGGAATCAAAAACATTTTTAAATAAAAATAAATGCTGTAAAAACCACTGGGAATACGGTCCCACAGAGTTGAACCTAAATAAAGCGGATTTTCCCAATCCAACGTTTTTCTCGAAAAATTGTGATTTGCTATTTTGTTTGCATATCTGTATACAAGAATTGGGAAAACGTAAGAAATAAAAATCGGGATCATTCTTTTGAATGAAACATCTTTTAAAAACCACAAAGTAAATGGGATTATCGCCACAATTGTCATGGCATCTTTTTTCGACATCAAGCCAAAAAGAATAAAAAATGCACCAAAAAATAAATGGTAATATTTTTTTGTTTCAATAAATTTTAAATAAAAGAAAATGGACAGAATAAATCCTGTAAAACTTAAAATAACATCTCTGTTTTTAATGCTGATTACTACTTCCGAATGAAGAGGATGAATCAAGAATAATGTCGTTATTATAAACGGTAAAAGAATGTTGTATTTCAACAACAAAGCCTTAAGAACCATGTATAGCAAGACAATCGCTAAAGCATAAAGAAGCACATTTATGAAATGGCTCACATGTGGATTTACTCCAAAAAACTCACACTCGAGTGCAAAAGTTGCTTTTACAATAGGGCGGTATTCGTAATTTGATTTTTGACTGTTTACAACATAAGTTGTTCTGAAAATTTCCGGAATTGCTTCAATTCCCCTCTGAACTTGTTGGTTATTCCTAACCACAAATTCATCATCCATGGAATAATTGTTTTTAATACTTTTCCCATAAATCAAAAAGCACAAAAGCACAAAAAATAAAATTATTCTACGGTTCAGCTTTTTTTCGCTGAATACATTTTCTATTATTTTTTTTTCAGGCTTGGGCGACTCCTTTTCTTTACTCTTTTTCATCGAAATCAATTACAATTCATTTCTCTCCAAATATAATTAAGTTTTTCCCAAGATGAGAAAGTATTTTTGTACTTTTAATTCAGAAATCAGTGTTGATATTCTAAAAGTTTTTATTGAAAGAATTTACTACAAAAATGTCGGCATACATTAAAGCAATCAGCTATTATCTTCCTGAAAAAATTTTCAGCAATGAAGATTTCTTTAAGACTTTCCCGGATTCTATCACTCAAAAAGAGAATTATTTGAGAATTGGTGTTCAGGAAAGACATATTGTAGAGGAAAATATAACGGCATCCGACATTGGAGTTATAGCTGGCTTAAATTTATTTAAAGAGCACAATATAAAACCTGAGGAAATTGATTTCTTACTTTTTTGTTCTTTAGAATTCGATTATCATTTTCCTTCTTCTTGTTCCATTATTCAAGCAAAATTAAATCTTCCAAAATCATGCGGTGCCACCGATTATAACTTAGGCTGTAGTGGTTATATATACGGACTAGGAATTGCGAAAGGTTTAATTGAATCTCTTGGAATGAAAAATGTTTTGCTTATAACAGCATCTACTCTTTCTAAAAAAATTCATCCTAAAGATAAAAGTTCCAGATTTATTTTTGGTGATGCTTCTGCTGCTACATTAATTTCTTCAAGTGAAAAAAATAATGGTTTAGGCTCTTTTGTTTTTGGAACAGATGGCAAAAAAGCAGAAAAAATTATCATAAAAGATGGCGCTGCCAGAAATCCAATTTCCAAAGATTCATATATAGAAATTGAAGATGAAAGCGGAAACATAACAAGCAATGCACATTTGCAGATGGAAGGAACCGGTGTTTTTTATTTTGGATTAAAAACAATTCCGATTATGATAGAAGATGTCATAAAAAAAGAAAAAATTAAACTGGAAGAGATAGACCTATTTATCTTTCATCAAGCCAATTTATTTTTAATCAGTACCGTTTGTACAAAATTAAATATTCCAAAAGAAAAAGTGTACAATTACATGGAAAAGGTTGGAAACACAGTTGCTTCATCCATTCCTATTACCCTATATGAAGCAATGAAAGAAGGAAAAGCAAAACCAGGTCAAAAAATATTACTAGCAGGATTTGGTGTTGGCTTATCTTGGGGTGCAACCATTATTGAGTTGTAATCATCTTTAATGGTATATTTTAATATATTTACATTGATATAAAATCAATTATGATTAATATACAAGAATTTACAAAAGGATTGGAAGCAGAGTTTGAAGATGTTGAACCTGGAACACTAAATCCCGACACAAATTTCAGAAGCATAAAAGGCTGGAGCAGTATGCATGCCTTAATTATTATTGCATACATAGATGCGAATTACAACGCATTACTAAATGGCGCTGATTTAAAATCGGCACAAAGCATTCAAGACCTTTACAAAATTACTATCGAAAAATTAAAATAGTGGCTTATCTATCTACTTCCAATACTAATATTATTGCTATCTCCAGTTGTGTGCCCGGCCACATAGAAAAAACTGCTGATTACAATCATATTTCTGTTGAAGAGAGAGAATTGTTTTCAAAAACCACCGGAATAATTGAAAGAAGAGTTGCTGATAAAGATGTTGCTTGCTCCGATTTATGTTATGTTGCAGCTAAGCATTTATTAGATAAATATAATTGTAAAGAAGAAATTGACCTAGTAATTTTTGTTTCGCAATCACCCGATTATATTTTACCAGCCACTTCTATTCTATTACAAAACCGTTTAGGATTAAAAAAAGATTGCATTGCTTTTGATATCAGCTTAGGATGTTCGGGATATGTTTATGGATTGTCCGTTATCACTAATTTAATGCAGAGCGGACAATTAAAAAAAGGACTTTTATTAGTTGGGGATAAATCAAGCACTTCAACAACGTATACCGACAAAAGCACTTATCCTTTGTTTGGAGACGCGGGAACTGCAACATTGATAGAGCATTCGCAAACCAAAAATGAAATGCATTTCAATTTACAAAGTGATGGCTCAGGAAAAAATTCAATTATAATTGAACACGGAAGTTGCAGAACACCCTTTGATAAAACATTAGAAGATTTAGTAGAAATTGAGCCTGGAATAAGCAGAGCAAAAAAACATTTGATTTTAAATGGAATGGATGTTTTTAATTTTGCATTGAGAGAAGCTGCAACTAACATTAATACTTTATACGAAAAAAGTAATAAAACAAAAGAAAATACCGATTACTTTGTTTTACATCAAGCAAATAAACTCATCAACGAAAGTGTGAGAAAAAAACTAAAGATTGATATTGAAAAAGTTCCTTATTCCATAGATGTATTTGGTAACACAAGCTCTGCTTCTATTCCTTTAACCATGTGTTACAAAATGGAAGAAGCATTACGAACAAAAAAATTATCTTTGCTATTGAGTGGTTTCGGAGTCGGATATTCCTGGGGAAGTGTTATTTTAGAAACCGAAAATGTATATACCAATCTTTTAGAATATGATAGAGCTTAAGAATAAAACAATTTTAGTGACTGGTGCTACTTCTGGAATTGGAAGAGCAACAGCGCAATTGTGTGATTCTTTGGGCGCTAATATTATTATTACTGGTCGTAATGCTAATGAACTAAATAAAACAAAGACCTTACTAAAAAATAAAACAGATTCAATTATTGCCGACTTATCAAAGGATGAAGAAATCAACCAACTGATTGCAAAAATTTCTGCTGTTGATGGCTTTGTGCATTGTGCGGGAATCATCAATCCACTTCCAATAAAATTTTTAAAATCAAAACACATTGATGAACTTTTTAAAATAAATTTTTCATCGGCTGTATTGATGTGTAGTGGCTTGCTATCTGCAAAAAAAATAAAAGATGAAGCTTCTGTAGTTTTTATTTCATCCATTTCGGCAAACCATCCATACACTGGAGGTTCGCTTTATACTGCATCAAAAGCTGCATTGGAGTCTTTTGCTTTAGGATTGGCATTAGAAACAGCTTCTAAAAAAATTAGAGTTAATACAATTGCTCCCGGCTTAGTTAGAACTAAAATTTTGGAGCAAGCAGAACAAATATATTCTAAAGAAGAATTTGCAGAAATTGAAAGTCGTTACCCACTTGGAATAAGCGAGCCAATTGATGTTGCAAATACTGCTGTGTTTTTATTAAGTTCTTCATCAAAAAGAATTACGGGAACTGTTATAAAAATGGACGGAGGATTACTTTTAAATAGTAAAATATGAGCACAAATTACAGCATAGTTATTCCGGTTTATTGTTCCGAAAATGCACTTGAGAAAGTACATCAGAGCCTTGTTGCTTTTTTTGAAAATAAATATTCCTATGAAATAATTTTTGTAGATGATTGCAGCACTGATAATAGCTGGGAGGTATTAAAAAAGATAAAACAGACTGCCAAGAATACAACCATCATTCGTTTAAGTAAAAATTTCGGTCAGCATGGCGCTACTGTTTGTGGCTTCAAACATGCCAAAGGAGATTTTGTAATTACAATTGATGACGACTTAGAAGTACATCCATCAGAAATTCAAAAATTAATAGACAATCAAAAAAATACAAATGCTGATTTGGTTTATGGATTGTATAAAAAGCAAAATCAACCTTTTTTCAGAGGAATATTTTCCGGAGCCTACAAAATGTTGGCAAAGCTTGAAGGCCCGCAAAAAGGGAAAGGCAGCAGTTTCAGATTATTAAAAAAATCATTGGCTGATAAACTGGTACATAATCACAAACAATTTGTTTTTATTGATGAATTGTGTTTGTGGTATACAAAAAAATTAGCCTTTGTAGATGTAAATGCCAATCCTGATTATATTTTAAAGCAACGTTATAAAGTAGCTGGATTGTTTAAGATGACTACTACTATCATCATGTTTTCTTCTACATTACCATTAAAGTTGGTAACATATGTAGGATTTAGTTTGGCAACAATCAACTTTATTGTTGGTATTTATTACTTAATAAAAAAATTCTTCTTAAAAATTGAAGTGGAAGGATATACTTCCTTGATAGTTAGTATTCTCTTTTCTACAGGTATTATTATTTTCTGCATTGGAATTGTTGCACAATATATAAGTCAGGTGCTTAAATCATTAAACAATGCTCCTTCCTATAACGAAGACGAAATAATATGCTAATCCTTGAGCAATATGGCGTTCGGCTTGTGAGGGTACAAGAGAAAGACATTGAGCTTATTCGTACTTGGAGAAATCAACCTGATGTTGCAGGCTTTATGGAATACCGTAAACACATTACATCTGAGGAACAAAAAATCTGGTTCCGTTCCATCAACAACAAAAATAACTACTATTTTATTATTGAGTATGAGGGCAAGCAAGTCGGACTTATCAATTCAAAAAATTACGATCCAAAAGTTGGATTTGGTGAAGGAGGAATTTTCATTAGTGATAAAGAATACATCAATTCATTTGCTGCAGTATTCGCAAGTTTGTGTTTATTGAACTTTATGTTTGAGAAACTAGGTGTTTCACAAGTTTCCAGAGTCAGAGTACTAAAAAACAATGAACGTGCTATTCAATACAATAAATTACTGGGGTATAAACTTATGCCCGGACAAGAAGAAATAGAAAATCAATTGTATGAATTACATATAAGTGATTACAAAACAATTGGCGGAAAACTTAATAAAACTGCAACTCTCCTGAGTGGTGGAAATTCAGAATTAAAATATAAAGGTGAAGTTTGTGATGAGAATATGGAGGCGATAAATGCTTTGCTCTAATCCTTAAAACTTTCCAAAGGAAAAACTCCTTTTTTAAAAGCTTCAATCCATTCTTCTTTCGATTTCATCGACAAAAGAAAAGGGTCATCAATATGATCAATTTTGTATTTTGAAATTTCGTGAGCAGTATAACCCCAAAGTGGATTAGGAATATCAAACATTAAAACCACTCTTCGTTTATCAGATTTATTCCATGCTTCGTGTTCAAATGAATCATCAAAAATCATTAGTTCACCTTCTTTCCAATGCTTGACTTGATCTCCAACCCTCAATGCACAAAGCTCTTCATCGGGAACAATTAAGGGAATGTGACAACGCAAAACCATACGTGAATAACCTTTATGAGGCAAAACGTGCGTATGCGGATTCATATAGGAATAATCGCAAGAAAGAATTTCAGGAATTGAATAAACAAGTTCTGCTGTCTTAGGACACAATTTTGCATTTTGTGGAAGCTTCATATTGAAAAAAATAAATGAAAATACTTTCCATGCTTTGTGTTGCTCCGATTTTACATAATGCGGAAAAGTGTTCATCCATTGATTTTCTTTGCCCGCTTCAATAATATCAATCAACTCCTTTCGAATAACAGCAAAATTATCCACTAAAGGCTTCAAATACGAAAACTGAGCAGTATCATAAAAGAATTTAGGATTTTTATTTGTAAATTCGAATTCAGACATTTGAGAATATTTATCTTTAACAAATATAATAAATTAAGAGTTGATGCAAAAGGCTTGGTACAATATATATAACGTACATGACGAATATCATGGTTCTGAACCACCTTTTGCCGAACCTAAAGAATTCCGTTGGACCAAAGAGTTTGAAGAAAATCACGAAGCAATATATGCTGAATTAAAAGAATATCTTAAATCCCACAACCTGATTGGATATTTTATCAAGTCGATGGTTTCCAGAGAAAATAGTTGGAAAACAATTCCTCTAAGAACATGGGGAATTCAGCAATTTAAAAACCAAAAACATTTCCCGATTACCTATTCCATTATTCAAAAATATCCTGAGATTACTTCTTCTTCGTTTAATTTATTAGAAGCAAAAAGCAAAATTCATCCTCATTTGGGCGACACGAATGCTATTTACAGATGTCATTTAGGGCTTGATATTCCTGCAGGCTTACCCGATTGTGCTTTTAGAGTAAAAGAAGAAATTCGTCCATGGCAAAACGGAAAATGGTTAATGTTTATAGATTCATATAATCACGAAGCATATAATAATTCAGATAAAAATCGTTTCATTTTTGTGGTAGATATTTTACGCGATGAATTTAAAAACGAGAAAGAAAAAGTTTGTGCAACTGTTATGACATCTCTTTTTTTACAAAAGAGATGGCAGAAATACCCCTTCTTAAAAAAATTATCTCCGGGAAGCATTAAGTTTTTAGCAAAATGCTTACATCCGTTTACACGCTTTGCAATTGTATGTGTTAATCTATTTAAAGTATACTGATGGAAAGCACTAAAAAATGGTATTCGTTTGCCGAAAATGGCGCTTACAAAGGACCTGAACCCAATTTTTTTGATATTCAAAACAAAAAATGGGTTGCACTTTTTGAAAACAATTACGAAATTATTTTAAAAGAGTTTAGTAAACTAGTTGAATCAAAAGACAAGAATATTATTCCCTACATGAATAAATCGCTTGCCAGTAAAGCAGAAAACTGGACGATTTTCCCTTTATATGTCTGGGGCAAAAAGAAAAAAGAGAATTGCGAAAAATGTCCGGAGACAACAAAAATAATTGAAAGTATACCTGCGATGACACACGCATCGTTTTCCATATTAAATGCAAACACTTCCATAAAACCACATTTTGGCGATAGTAATGTAATGTACAGATGTCATTTTACATTAAATTGCAAAAATGGCTTGCCTGAAATCGGAATGAGAGTTGGTAACGAACAAATTACTTGGAAGAATGGGGAAATTTTTGCTTTCTGCGATGCTTACGAACACGAAGTTTGGAACAAGACAGAAAATGAACGCTGGATTCTAATTATTGATATTTTACGGGAAGAATTCGAAAACGACAAAAAACAAATTTGTGCGGAAGTAAATGCTACATTGTGGTGGCAGTTAAACTTTCAGAATTTTTATTTTTTGAAACATTTTCCAGCTTGGGCAAGGAAGATTGTGATGAAGGTGACTTCTTGGTTCTTTTGAGAAGATTTCGTTTTCTCAACTAGGAGATTCCGTGTCGTAGCACGGGATGACAGTTAAGAGATGGTTAATCACATTAAGAACGTCATTGCGAGTCCCGCATTTTCGCGGGATGTGGCAATCTCTCACGAACGAGCAGACAAAGGTCAATTACTCAAAAGCCTTATGATCAAACTCAATTTCATGTGTCATTTCACCATACATTTCTTCAAACTCTTCTCCACAACTTTGTGGCAAAGCACTATGAGCATGATCAATTAAGTTTTCAAATTTTGCTAAGGTTTTTTGGTCTTTCACTAAATCAATAAATTCACTGTATTTATCATAATTATTGAAAAAATCACCTGCAAGCAAATAGTGGAAAATTGAATATGCACCTTCGAATTTCTTAAACATTAAAAGCCCCTCAGGAGTTCCCATTGTTGAAAAATTAAGCGCATCAGGCGTATAAAATAATCGAATAAATTTTTCTAACAACTTAACACCACCATTAATTTTAGTATATGCCTTCATCATTTCTTTCGTACCATTTTCACCAGTAAGCTTTTCATAAATAGCATCAGAAACCAATTCCGCACTGTGCATTCCAACATAAATTCCACTAGAGAAAATAGGATCTAAAAATGCTCCTGCATCACCTACTAACGCAAAATTATCGCCATACTTTTTTTCACAGTAGTACGAATAATCACCAGCCATTGCAACTTTATGTTCCATTTTCGCATTCTTTAATACGCTGGTATACAAATAAGATTCAGCAAGCTCTTCCAAATAAAAATCTTTTTTCCAATCTTCTGAATTTTGAAACTTCTTCTTTTTCTCTTTTACATGGTCGTTATTTACAACAACACCAATACTCAAGTGATCTTTACTTACAGGAATCACCCACATCCATCCTTTTTTTTCACCGCCTAAATAAATAATTTTAATAACTCCTTCATTCAAAGAATTATCATATTCATTATTAGTCCAATGCGACCATGTAGCAACTCTATCTAAATCGGAGTATGATTTTTTTACACCTAATTTTCTTCCCAAAAAAGTACTTTGCCCACTTGCATCAATAATAAATTTCGACTCAAATTTTTCTTCTTTACCATCTGCATCTGTAGCAAAAACTTCTACAATTTTATCTGCTCTATCTAATACAACATTTTTTACCATATACTGTTCACGAACTTCAGCACCTTTATCTTTACTATTATCTAACAACAGTTTATCAAAAGCAGAACGAATAACATGAAAAGCAAGATAACTTTCGTCTTTAATAACACTTTTAAAACACCACAATGATCTATTGATTCCATCCTTAGCTTCGAAACTAACACCAGGTTTACGAGTAGAAATTTTTCGCATTCCTTCAATTAATCCTTGTCTATTTAATAAATCATAGGAAATAGGAATTAAAGATTCTCCAACGTGCTCTCTTGGAAACAATTCTTTTTCTAACAACAAAACACTCAAGCCTTTTTGAGCCAAAAGTGTGGCAGAAGTAGAACCAGAAGGTCCTCCGCCAATAATAATGACATCGTATAGTTTCATAAATTTAGTAGTTTGAAGTAGTAAAGCTAAAATACAAAATATTTACAGTCCAAGCAAACGAGAAATAATGTTTCGTTGAATGTCGGATGTGCCTGAATATACGGTACTTCCAAGCGCATCTCTCACAATTCTTTCAATACTATATTCTGTCATGTAGCCATTTCCGCCAAAAATTTGCATAGTATCTATTGCAGAAGAAACAAATGCTTCACTCACAAAAAGTTTGGCTGAAGCAGCATGAATCATGTTCTCTTTATTTTTTTCTAAACCGGTTGCTGCTTTATAAGTAAGTAAAGAAGCTGCTTCTAATTGCACTTTCATATTTGCAATACGATGTGCGATGGCTTGCTTTTTTCCGATGACTTCATTACCCGATTTACGGTTTTGAACATAGTCAATCGATTTTTCTAACAACTTACGCATCGTGCCAACGTGACAAGCTGCAATTCCTGTACGCTCCCACTCCATCGAATGATTAAAAACTGTTGCTCCACCTCCAACTCCTCCTATAATATCTTCTTCAGAAACAAATACACTCTCAAATATCACTTCCGAAATACCGGAAGTGCGCAAGCCCATTTTTTCATATTTCTGTCCTACTGAATATCCTTTTGCATTTTTATCTACTATGAAAGCAGTTATTCCGCCATAATAGCCTTTGCTTTCATCGGTAAGTGCATAAACTAAAATTAAATCTCCAACCGGACCATTAGAACAAAATGTTTTGCTTCCGTTAATCAAAAAACCATTTTCGTGTTTTTTTGCAGTGGTTTTAATATTAAAAACATCTGATCCCGATTCACTTTCTGTCATTGCATTCACAGCAATTTTTTTTCCGTTGCATAAGTCAGGCAAATACTTTTTCTTTTGATTTTCGTTTCCGTATTTCCAAATTGGAACGACACAAGCGAGCAAATGAGCGCATATTGAAAAGTTCAACCCGCCATCATCGGAGCCATATCCGAGGGCTTCCAATGCTAAAACAGATGAAACAGGATCCAAACCAGCTCCGCCAAATTTTTCTTCAACAGGTAAGCCCATTAATTTATGTTCAGCACATTTTTTCCACAGCTCAGGTAAAAACTGTTGATTTCGATCACGCTCAATAATATTATTATTCAGTTGTTTTTGAGCAAAACCAATAATGTTTTCCTGAATAAGCTTTTGCTCTGTTGTTAAGGAAAGTTCCATTAGGCCAATTGTTTTAATTTCTGATAATCAACTTTATTGCTTGATGTCTGCGGCAAGTCCTCAACAAAAATAAAATCGTTGGGAACCATATACGAAGGTAAGTGATTCATGCAATATTCCTTCATTTTTATGACTGATTTTTCCTGCCCGTTTCTTAAAACCACAAAAGCAGTAATTGTCATTTGCTCTTCCGAATCAATCTTTCCAACAACAGCATTTATAACTATATCGGAATGCTTGCTCAATGCTGTTTCTATCTCATCTAATTCAATTCGATAGCCATTTCTCTTTACCATTCTATCTCTTCTTCCCCTAAAAACATAATTTCCATTTCCATCCACATCAACTAAATCTCCTGTTTTATACCATACTTTATCATTTTCAGTATAAAAAGAATCTTTCTCAGGAACATTCCAATATCCAAACATCACTCCTGCTCCGTTAATCAATAGCTCATCTTCTATTACACAGCTTTGATAATGCTCACAAATTTTTCCAATCGGAATGCTTGTTTCAATATTTTCGGGTAATTTGAAATACGTACAAACGTTTGTTTCTGTTGGTCCGTATAGATTATAATAAACCGCAGCAGAAACTTTTTTCTTTAATGAAATGAATTTAGTTATAGGAAAAACTTCCCCTGCAAATAAAATCAATCTCAAATTATCATACTTATACTTTTCCATTTTGCCATACTCCGAAAGCATAGTTAAGATAGAGGGAGTAGAATACCAAATACTAATTTTTTGTTCGGAGATTAATTGTGCAAGCAACAATGGCTGCTTGGCAGCTTCTTCTTTAATAAGAACCAAAGTTGCTCCATGCTTTATTGAAACATATAAATCAAAAATAGAAAGATCAAAATGAAAAGGTGCATGCGATGAAAAACAATCATCCGATTTTGGAGAAAATGTGTTTGAGCTCCAATTTATGAATTCAAGAGCACCTTCATTGGAATACATAACACCCTTGGGATTACCGGTTGAACCGGAAGTATAAAGAACATAGGCTAGATCTTCTGGTGATTTTTTTAAGGTTGTTTTATTATTTTTTGCAAGAATTAAATTATTGCCAATTTCTGCAACAAAGGAAAATTCATTTTTAAAACTTTCGAATAATTCTTTTGTAAGAATGATGGCAGAAACCTCACAATTTTCAATAATGAATTTATTACGCTCAATGGGAGAAGTATAATCTACAGGTAAGTAAGCTGCTCCCGTTTTTAATATTCCGAAAATGGAAGCTACAAACTCAATGGATTTGGGAGCACAAATAGCAACACGATTTTCTTCTGAAACATCAATTGAATCAAGAAGTTGTTTGATTTGATTAGCTGCAGAATTTAATTCCTGATAGCTAATCTTCTTTTCCTGAAATATTAATGAAGTTTTATCCGGAAATTGTTCTGCCGAATTTTCAAGAAGCTGATATAGCTTGTTTACCTTATGCATTCAACTTTTTCACAACAAAAGCTGCAATGATATCGATATTATCCAAATTCTCTTTATCTACTTCGTGAGCCTGAAACTCAAACTTGTAAGTCTGCTCCAAAAAGACTACTAATTGCATAGTAAGGATAGAATCAATTATTCCACCTGTAATAAGGGGAGTTGAATATGTCAATTCCTTTCCTTCAGCATTTTTTAAAAAACGTTTATTAACAAACGCTTTTACCGTTTCTCTGATTTCGTTGATGTTTGCGCTCATAAAACTTAGCTTTATATTTTTATATCATATACTATAGTATTCCTGACTAAAAACTTATTCTTTTATAAACTTCTGAGATAACTTCCTTTTCCCATTTTTACTAGTAGCAGTTATGAAATAAATTCCAGAAGCTAAATGTGAAATAGAAATTGCGTTTAAATAGTCTTCGATTTTTTGTGCTTTTCCTAAAATATTAATAATTGAAATTTCATAATCACTCAAGTTTTCTCCTTCTATCAAAATATTAATTTCATTTGAAGCTGGATTTGGAAAAACTTGCAATTGGGAATCTGAAATTGGGAATTCATTTATCCCAACATTGCAATTTGCTATCTCACAACCATTACTATCTACTTTGACAAGCCAGGGATCTGCTGTTGCTACAAGACCAGCTCCGCTAATAATAAAACCACTATCTTGAGTCGACTTTACATCGTAAAAATAATTATCTTTTGTTGGATCTTTATAGTATGTTCTTAACCATTGTTGATTGCCTAAACTATCTGTTTTTATTAAAAGTCCCCAGGGAATAGCACCATTAATATTTATCCCAGAACATACAACGCTGCCGTCATTCAAAATTATTGGTATTGCATAAAATTGTTGGTCACCTGAACCACCAAATGTTTTTTCCCATGACACACTTCCTGTTTTAGTCAGTTTAGCCATGTATGCTTGGTATGATAGCCCTGTAACAAATTTTGCTCCCACTAAAATGTAGCTGCTATCAGAAAGTTGTTTTACGAAAGCTGTTCCTGCTGTTCCCGAAATTTGTCTGTCCCATTCAAAACCACCACTAGCATCAGTTTTTAAAACATATAACAGACTATTTTTAATGCCAGACATTACAAATCCCCCATCCAAAGTAATCTGCCCTGATATACAATCTTCTGCTAAAGTAGTTCCGTAAACCTGTTGCCAAAGAAAATTTCCGTTTTTATCCGTTTTTATTAAATAAAAATCTGAGGCAGAACCCATACTAAAACTTTGTGTTACCCCCATTAAAACAAAACCGCTATCTGGCGTTTGACAAACAATATTTGCATTATCAAAATTAGCTCCGCCATATTTCTTTGTCCACAACGTGTCTCCATTTAAATTTAATTTCACTAACAATGCATCTCTATTATTTAGCGTATCTATAATAGAGCCACAAAAAACATAGTTGCTATCATATGTATATATTAATGAATTAGAAGCTCCAGTGGAGAAAGAATAATAATTTTTTTTGTACTCTTTTGTCCATAGAGTATCGCCATTTAAGTCAATCCTATTAATTAAAAGCGAACCATACCCACTTCCGTAAATACAACTAGGGAAAAGGTATCCTCCTCCTGAATTAATTTCAATGACAGCAGTAGCATTTGAAATTGCAGAATTATATTCATAATTATAATTGAAATATGTTTGAGCATTTAGCTTAAAAGCAAATACACAAATAAAAATGGATATCTTAAAATACAATTTCATTACTTCGAAATAATTACTTTTTGTTTTTCAATAATTTCTTTATCTGATTTTAAAACATATAAATAGATTCCATTATTAAAATCTTTAGTGTTAATATTTAATATTTCATTATCATATACAATTTGTTTTAAAATTTCTGCACCAAGCAAATTATATACAATCAACTGGCCCTGAAAGATTTTATCATCTATGTTAATTTCAACAGTTGTAAAATCGGAGCCTGGATTCGGATACACCTTAAAAGCTAAAAGATCATTCGTGTTTTCGATTGCTCCTTGATTCGATGAAGAAATACTTCTTACTATTTGAACATCAAAAGGATAACGTTCATATTGAAATCCTTTTGTTAAAGCAAGTATTGATCTTGCTTCAATTGCTGTTTCAGGGTTGTTATTGTATATCTGTTGAATTATGTTAAATTGAGCGGGTGTCATATCAAACCAGGACTTATTATTTTCAGCAAGGTTTAATCTTATTCCATTTAGTTTGCATCTATCGCTATGAATACCTTCTTCTTTCAGATGTATTTTATTTAAACAATTGCGTGCGTTGCTAAGATCTCCTTGGCTGATTAAAAGTTCTATCAGCTTAAACATTCCGGAAAGGGTTGAGTCGTTTTCTGAAACTGCTTTTACGCTATCAATGTTTTCAATTTTAAAATACCCTTGTTTTAAATTTACTTCAGCTAATTTTGCCTGAAACGCATAATAATTGACTTCGCTTTCTTTTTCATGTCTTGCAGAAATTCCTGTTTGCGCTGACATAATATTATTTAAGACCCCTGAAGGAAGCCCTACATTTTCCAGGGCAGAAATAACAGGTTGAGTAACAGGAGAGTTTGCAATAAATATCTGTTCAAGATGACCATAAGGAGGCAAATCGTTTCTATTGAGAGTAGCTATTAAAACCTCATCACTTAAATAGGGTGATTTACTGATCAATAAATTCTTTAATTGACCAGCAGGCATGGAACTATTAATTTGCTGAAGCAAAAAAGTAGTGTTGCCACCGTCAAGCAATTGCCTGTAGGCATCTAAAATTTGCCTTGCAGCAATCTGTGCATTGGTATATTCAGTAGTTAAACAAGGAATTGTAGAACATAAACTAAAATTTGATAGGCAAGAACTCAACCCAAATGGGGGACAAGGAAAAATACTTGACGATAAATTTGTGCAACTATATACCCCTGGCTGATCTCTATATATAAAATCAGAATTTGCACCTAGTGAATACGATGTTCCAAAATCTAGCTGTTCACTAGAAGAAGAAGAACATGCTGTATAACTATTCCCAGCTTGTTTTTGAGGGTCAAATGAAGCACACAATCCTTGCCCTCTTATTAAACTAGCTATTCCTCCTGGTGCATCGGGAACAGTCACATCAAAATTAATGCGAGTGGTAAATTTATTGCATTTATATTCTAATCCCCCTACGCTTGGTGTTATAGTATCCAAAGGATTGAATGCTCCTTTATTATCTAACTCTGTTTGTAAATTAACATTCACATTTGAAAAAATATTCTTGTATGCGTAACCCAATCCATTATCTGAACCAAAGATAGGGCTTGATCCTGAGCAATTATTCACCACCATTCCATAATTATACTCTTCTATTAAAGCAGACGATGTAGTAGTATCACCAAAATTTGTAAATGTATTTTCTTGTGCAATAAAATCTTTTGTACTTATTAAATACAAACCAACAGGTTTGTTATATCCCTTTTCTAATTGAGCATTAGAAATTGAAGAATTAGCTTCATGTACAGGGATTTCAAAATTATTTAGTTCTATTCTTGGAGATTTAATTGCTTCTAAAGTTAACGCATGAACGTTATTTTTAAATGATGTTCCAGAAATCCAAACAAAATCATCTTCTCCGGTACTCAAAGCCCAAATTGCATCACTATAACCTTTAAATTCATTTGTATAACCATCACCCCGCATTCTAATTCCGGCATCAATTGCATAAATACCTGCACCTCTTAAATCTGTATCAAACAATGAAGTACTATCCGTTTTAATAGCACTGTTCTCAAATAAACAATTTTCAATGGTTACATCTTTTACATCCCACAATGTCACTTGAGCAACATTACCTAATCTTCTACCATTTGCAGTTCTATAAATCGGATCATTTAAATAATCGGTAGTTAAAAATTTACAATTTCTTAAATGACTAAAATTTTTAATTTCAGTTGTTGCCGTTGGTTTATTGTGATAACTTAAAAATCCAACTGAGGATCTATTGTTTTTAAAAACCACACTATCACATCGTATTATTCCACCCGTGTAATCCCAAGTATTTTTACCATTTCGGGTTGAAATTCCATTTCGGGTGTTCATTATATTAACATTGATCAAGGTCACCGAACCCTGAGAAGATAAACCAATAAAACCGCCTTGCTGAACCGTTCTGTCTCCCCAAACTTCAATTCCCTGCCACATTCCCTTTTTACACATCCCAGCAGAAGTGAATGTACAAAAATCAGAAGGAAAACCATTTACAATTAATTTTGCTCCTCTTTCAACAATAATTGATGCATTTTCTCCAAATTCAAATTCCAAGCCTCCATTTATTGTTAATGTTTTTCCAGCTTTTATCCTAATTTTTCCGGCAACAGACATTACTCCACTACCATCTCCATCAAAGGGAAGTGAAGTCCAGGTTGTGTCATTTGCAATTGTTATATTCTTAACATCATACTTATTAATATTATAGCAATCATGAGCACAATCACCACCTACTAGGGCAGTATCATTCACAATACTTCCGGGATTTTGTACAATAATAAAGTTTCCAAATGTTTGTTGTGGGTCATAAGTTAATGTAGCTCCGTTCTCAACAACTATTTGAACATCATAAATTCCAACACAAGATTCGATTTTTAAAGTGCTTCCACTTTTTACATAATAATAAGAAAATATATTATCTGTTGTATCACCAGCATCGTCACATGTTAATGTTGTAACATGAGGAATTTCTCGTGGGTCATTGTATAAACTATCCGGGTCAGCTGCATATACTTGTGATTTTGTTGGATACTTTCCACTTACAGTTTTGAAAATGTAACCTGATGGAAAAATCAATGTTTTACTTCCTGGGTTATCAGGATTACTTAAATCTATCTCAACTTCTGAAGGATTATAAATAGTTTTTTCTGAAGGATTAAAAAGAGTTAAATCAATAGGTTTATCGACAACATACTGATGCTTAATTCCAGGTTTATATATTCCAGGAACTGAGGAACCAGCAGCAGCCGTTCCGTCTGCATTGCCTAACAATACTTGAAGTAGCATCTCTGGTTGAGGTCTAATTATATTTTGATTTTGGCAAGCTCCAGCCAAATTTATTAAAGGATAGTATTCAATTGTATTTAAGTATGCACTATCACTTGCGGTTGCATGTAAGGTTGGATAAATAGAAATATCATGTTGATCGAGAGATGTGGGAGAATTATCACCTTTAAATGGGTAATATCTCATTCTACCTCGAGTATGATCAAGTACAAAGGAAAAACTATCAACTATAGGTTGCGTTTCATCACCACAATGCATATAGAAAGTATGTTTTAGAATAGAGTGTGGATAAAGAGCCCGAACCGAAGTCTCTTCTGTGGCTGATGCGCCAACAATAAATTTGCTAACAAGAGCAGAGAAATGTATATTATCAGTGCCTTCTACAGTAGTAAAGGCTGGATTATTATAAATACCAGAAAATTCCCTTCGCAATAAAAATACGGTAGATAAAGACCCAGAACTTGAGGTAGGAAATCCTGTGGTGTCTCGCACCCAAGATTTTAAAGATGCATTGTAAGGGAAATTAATATCCGGCATCCTAAAGATTCTATTAGAATCTGGAGGAAAAAATATTTGACACGAAACACAATTTGGAGTAAATGGGAATGACACTACTTCTATTTTATAGGTAATTGTATTCGTGTTTATAGAAGAATGTGTTTCCCATGGATGCCCATATGGACTTGAATAATCGTCTAGAAAAATCTGATATTCTCCAGTATAAGCATTATACCCTCCAACAATTGAAGAACTGTCAATCGGGTCTGTTGCCATATAACCACATCCCGGAGTAAAATAGGTATTATAGGTGTTTTGTGCTTCTACTTCTGAAAACAATATCAAAATAAAAACAATTGGGAGTAATTTTTTCATAAGATCAATTTGATGCAATATAACAAATCAAAATGAAAATAGCAAAAAATTATCTGAAAATTTTATCTCTTTTTAATTTCAACTCTCTATAAAATCTTTCAGCAATTAATCTGTGCCCCAACTTATTCGGATGTGTATTCAAATCAGAAATTTGAATTTCAACTCTATCAATATTGCCATATGTATTGCGTAAATCCAAAGTTACAAAACCTAATGATTCAGCGTATGCTTTTAGCTCATTATATTCTTTATCGTCCACAAATTCAGTTGTAGTCTCCATATAAGCCCAAACCGGAACAACATTATTCTTTTTACATTGAGCATATATTTCCTTATAACCCCATTTCATAATCGTATCAGCATAAGGAGTCAGCAATTCTCTGATTTGTAAAATACTCATATAGGATTTTATGCCCGCTTTTTCGACAATCTGTTCTAGAAATGGGTATTTTAACGGCAATTCTTTTTTAATAATAGTTGTAAAATCTTTCACCACTTTTCCTCTTTCATCTGTATGTGCAAAATACACCAATGCATCCATGTCGTATTGAAAAACACTTGTATTTACCAACTCCACATGTTGTAACAAATAATAACCGCCTGCAGCGAAATTGAAAATTTCCAGATGCATAACACCGCCCTTGTCTTCGACTACGCTCAGACTGACGGTCGAGTCGTCACACTGAGCGTAGTCGAAATGCAGACCTTCTTTATTAATTCTCTCTTCTACAATAGCTTCAAAAACTTCATTATTATTTACCCCTGAACCCATTTGATAAGAACCGCCCAACAATGCCAAGCGTTTTGTTCCATCTGGCTTTTTAATTGAATACTCTTTATCGCGAATTCCAAAACTGTTGCTTTGGAAATTATGGTCCGTACCAACAATATTGAGGTTAGGCTTCATTCTCCGGTTTACAATATTGTTTTGATAAAAATAAGCATTGGTATAAGGATTTTTCTTCACCATTTTTTTCAAAGATCGTCCACCAATACCAATTGTATTACCTTCTTCACCTTCAATTAACTTATCATAATAACCAGCTTCGGCATTTGTTTTTTCTAGCTTATTTGGAGAACCATCTGAAATATTATCGTAAAAATTCTGAATCGTAATAGGCATTTTAGAACGAATATCTTTGAATGAAAACAAAGTCAAAAGAATAAGCGTTGATAAAGTCAAAACAAGTGTTTCGTGAGGTTTCCTATTGATCATCTGCTTCAATTGAGCATTCTTTAATGCCATTTGAACAACAATTCCTAAAACAATTACTCCAATCACTACTGAAAAAATTAAAAGTAATTGCTTCACATCAACATGTTTTCCTTTTGAAACAATAAATAGCCAATCTTCCAATGTACGGGTGTTCCATAACGACCACATAACCGACATAAATAAAAACATACCCATCATACGGATAATCTTTTTCAGATATTTTCTATAATCGGATAATGGCTTTTCCACTTTGTTTTCAGCAAGTGTTTGTTTTTCAATAATTACAGAATTTGTTGTAATACAAGCACCTATCACCATCCAAAAAATAACATCAATGGTTCTTACAGAAACAACACCAGTGATCCAAAACAGCTGATAACTATGCATTATCCAGGTTATAAAAAACACCGTCATCATAGTAAAAGCCAACAAATTCTTTTTAATGATTTTTTTATAACGGAACATCGTTGGGTAGAAAAATATTTTGAGAACAAAATTTCTCCAATAGATATTTATTCTTCTCCACAAATCAACAAAACTGGTGGCTGTAAAATAATTGTCAAATATCTGTGGAAGATTAAATCCAAACATACAAACCAAACCAATCATAAAATGAAAAACACCTGAAAGTCTTATAATCAAAGAATAATTAACCACCATGTATTGCAGTAAAGTTGGTAGATCAATCACTTCAACCGGCCCAATCAAAAAATGAAAACAAATCAAACGGTAACACATGATGTGAATCAATCCACGCACCATCCATCGAATTCCTTTTTGCCATATTTCTTTTTCGGGAGCATCGAGATGTGTTTTGATATATGTTTTATAATCGATGATAGGGAAAAACAAAAAGAAAACATTCGGAAACATAAAAAAGTAACTGATACTTTGCCATTTATTTGCAGGTACTAAACCGTTTTTTATTTCATACAAATAAATGATAAGTCGGAACATAAACAATGGCGCCATATACATAGTAGTCATTGTCATCCATGGAATGTAAATAAATTCAGTTCTAAAAAGTGCAAGAAGAAAAGCAATCGCTAAAATCAATACGAAACGATAAAGATATTTAATAGGAAGGTGACAAATAAAAATCAAACCTAATCCTATTAATATAAAAAAGCTTCCAGCAAGAATTCCAAAAGCAACATACACTAGTGTGATGCAACTTAAAAACAAAAACGTGGAACGAAAACGAATGGAAATGAAACTATGAAGGGCAAATACCAAAAGTACATAAGGAGCATAGTCGATTATTCCCGATGACTTTTCAAAATTATACTGCTTGACAACAAAAAGGATTAAAGAGAATTGTACTAAAGCAAGGAAAAATGAGCGTATCCTATCCAATTTAAAAATAGCCGCCTGACTTTCTGAAGTCCCTGAAATTAAAGGAAAATATTTATCAATTAGGGTCATTTTATGTACCTTTTTACAAGCAATACAAATATCTCAAAAATACCTAAATAAACGAATTATTGTTACTTTTACTTTGTATATTGAATGCAGAAAAACGCTGACGCAACAATTAAATGACCGAATTAAAATCCACATCATCCTTACCAAAAATTGCCTTTATTGTCGGAATGGGTCGTTCGGGCACCACCCTGCTTACCAATATGCTCAACTCCAACCCCGAGATTATTGCTAGTCCGGAAAATGAATTTATTATTCATTCATATAACTCCTTTTATGAGCAAGATTTTAATGATGAAAAAGTGGTAGATGCTTTTATTGAAATGTTTAATCAAAATTTCAATAGGGTAATCAGCATTTGGAAACCGGGACATGAATTAAAAAATGATATTCTTCAACTGAAAGATAAAAGATACGCTAATGTTTGTAAGCTTGCCTATTTAAATTATCCACTGTCGCAAAAAGACAAAAAAAATGTAACATGGGTAATTGATAAAAATCCATCTTACTCACTACATATAGATAAAATTTCAGAAATTTTCCCAGATGCTAAGTTTATTGTCATTGTAAGAGATTATAGAGACAATATTTTATCGCGCAGAAAATATTCTGATGAAAATGTTCCTATTCATAAGTTAGCAGCCGATTGGAATTATTATTATGAAAGTATTTTCAAAAGTCTTGCCTCCAAAAATATTCCATACCACTTAATTAAATATGAAGACTTGGCAAGCGATCCAACAGAACACTTGCAGGCGCTTTGTTCCTATATTCACGTTCCATATACCGAGCAAATGCTCAACTTTCAGGAGCTTTCAAAAGAAATAAAAAAACATGCAGTAGAAAATGTTTCTAAAGAAAAGAATGAAAAAATTCAGCGCATGCATAGTAATTTAGAAAAAAAAGTAAATACCGAAAGAGTGAATGCATTTGTAAATGAGTTAAATCCGAGAGAAATAGCATTGCTTGATTTTGCTTGTGAAAAATTCGCTAAAAGATTTACTTATGAGAAATACAATCAATCACAAAAAGCAACTTTTTCTGATAAACTGTATTACAATTACTGCTATTTAAAAACTTCCGTTTGGGGAGTTCTTATTAAGATAAAATATAAGTTACCAGTAGCCTTCAGGCCTTCTCCTTCAAAAAATCGGATTTAGGTACGGATAACAACTTTCGCTTCTCGACTCCGCTCGAAGTGACAATCTACTGTCAGTTCGAGCGGAGTCGAGAACCATGAAGCCAAAAAATTACAAATCTGAACGTTGCTTAATAAACCCTAACGTTTCGTGTCTTTTAATCAATGCATTCATTTTTGTTTTTGCAGAAACATGGAAGAGTAATTGATCTTTTTTTATATCTAAATAGGAAGGAATAATAATAAAAATGTTTTTTAAAATAATACCAATTTTTTTGAAAAGAGGAACAGGAATAAATTCTGTATAACCATAAACCTTAGCAAAATTGGCACAGATAGCGTCACATTCAGCAATTTCCTGTTTACTCAATTCGGTTTGCCAGGCATTTACCCTGCTTGTATTTATTGGTTTGCTTAAATCGTCATACTTTTTTGAAAAATACTTTTTATGCTCATCTGCAATTTCCATTTTTGAAACATCTACTTTAGATAGTTCTGTTTCTTTCATGTCTTCTTCTTTCACATTTAAAAAAGCAAACACTTTTTTCATAGAGGCGTCATAATCGCTAACTAAATCTTCATAACGCAAAAGCAAAACTTTATTGGAATGCTTTTTATAAAACTTACTTGCAATTTCATTAAACACTCTCCAACGGGTAGCATTATAAGGAACTCTGGGAGACTTCAAATAAGCATTTTGTTTACGCGATAAAACATTAGCACGATAATCTCTTACCAACAAAATAAATTTAGATTCAGGAAAATATTTTTCTAGTTGGTCAACCGAAAGGGTAAATGCAGGATTTTTATCAATCAACATAGTCGCATTCGACTTATCTTTTCCTGTTACTTTTATTTCAGAATAAATAGTTTTACAAAGTGTAGCATAACTCAATTCGGTCTTAGAAACAATATCAATGAGCTTTTGTTTGGCTGCTTCAATATCCAACTCCCAGCCAACAAGGGGATGCGACAATGAAAAAATTTTGATTTGTTGAAACATCAATTCAATATGCTCTTTTGTAAAACGGGTTACATTTTTATAATCGTTCAAGAAAAAAAGCAGAAAATTTGCTTCAGGTAAACTATGTATGGAAGGATGAGAATTCAATATCTTGTTCAGGATGGTAGTCCCTGAACGTCCAATACCAATAATAAAATGCAACTGTTTGTTAACCGGATCAACCACAATAATGGAATGGGTGTAAAAAATAAAATGGGAATTACAAAAAGTAACACCCATTTTACCAGTATGAAAAAAAATTATTTTTTAGCAGGCTTCTGCTTCAATTTTGCAAGGTCTTTTGTTGCTACAACTTTTCCATCAACATTCACAGAAGCAACATGAGCTTTTACAAATAATCTTTGTAAAGTTTCAAGAGTTCCTGTTTTATCCATTTTAATAGAGAAAGATGCCATACCTCCTTTTTGCAAAGAAGTAGTTACTGACTGAATTCTTTGTTGAGAAGAAAATGCTTTCTTGTATTTTGCCAAAGTCGCTTCATCAGAAATGTTATTTAACTGAAAGCTAACGATTGCAGTTTTATCATCCACAACTTTTTTAGACGTTTTCACATTCAAATAAGCCATAGTAGCAACAGCTTTTTGTGCGATTGCGTTTACTGATAATCCCATTAAAAATGTTATTACAAGTGTATAGACAAGTTTTTTCATTTTTTTAAAAATTTTGTTTTTATTATCCGATAAATTTACAAATTATATTGAAATCTACCTAACAGATGTCGATTTTCAGTTAAAAGTTGCATCTCTTAAAAAAATACCCAAGATTACTTTTCAACACCCCCTAAAATCTGCTTTTAAGCAACATTTTTAGCTTATTTTTGATGAAAATTTACAGAATTTATGTCAAAAACGTATTTAGAAGAGCTAAATCCGGTTCAAAGAGAGGCAGTTGAGTGTACCGAAGGTCCGGTTATGATAATTGCGGGTGCGGGCTCCGGGAAAACCCGTGTTTTGACCTATAGAATAGCACATTTAATGAAAAAGGGTGTTGACCCTTTCAATATCCTATCCTTGACCTTTACCAATAAGGCTGCCCGTGAAATGAAAGAGCGGATTGCCAAAATTGTTGGTGAAAGCGAAGCTAAGAACCTTTGGATGGGTACTTTTCACTCTGTTTTTGCCAGAATTTTGCGCAGTGAGGCTGAAAAAATAGGCTATCCACCCAACTTTACGATTTACGATACCGATGATGCCAAAAGTTTAATCAAAACCATCCTCAAAGAGCAAGGTTTGGATGATAAAATCTATAAACCCGGGACAGTATTATCACGAATTTCAGCCGCTAAAAACAACCTGATTTCAGCTCAATCTTATTTAAATAATCCTCAAATTCAGGAAGAAGACCGACAATCTGCTAAGCCGAAAATGGGAATTATTTATGAAATTTATCGTAACAGATGTTTTAAAGCAGGTGCAATGGATTTTGATGATTTATTGTTTAATACAAATGTTTTGTTGCGTGATTTTCCTGCAGTACTTCATAAATATCAACACAAATTCAAATACATTTTGGTAGATGAGTATCAGGATACCAATTTTTCACAATACTTAATTGTAAAACAATTGGCAGCAGCCTTCCGGAATATTTGTGTAGTTGGTGATGATGCTCAAAGTATTTATGCTTTCCGTGGAGCAACTATTCAGAACATTTTAAATTTCGAAAAAGATTATCCCGAATTACGCATTTTTAAGTTGGAACAAAATTATCGTTCTACTAAAAATATTGTTGGCGCTGCCAATTCAGTTATCGCAAAAAATAAAGATCAGCTTAAAAAAAATGTTTTCACAGATAATGCAGAAGGTGAAATTATTAAAGTAGTAAAAACAGAAAGCGATAATTCAGAAGGAAATTTTATTGCCAATTCAATTTTCGAAACGAAAATGAATGAGCAAGCACATAATCGCGATTTTGCTATTTTATACCGAACAAATGCTCAATCAAGAGCAATGGAGGAAGCTTTACGCAGACAAAATATTGCGTATCGAATTTATGGTGGTTTATCGTTTTACCAAAGAAAAGAAATTAAAGACTTGTTGGCTTATTATCGTTTGACAATTAACAATAACGATGAAGAAGCATTGAAACGAATTATCAATTATCCAGCTCGTGGTATTGGTGATACAACTCTCGATAAGATTATTGTTGCTGCCAATGATCACAATATTAGTCTTTGGAAAGTAATTGAAAACATCAACGAATTTGATATCGGATTAAATACTGGTGCGAAAACAAAAGTGGATGAATTTGCCAGCATGATAAAAAGTTTTTCGGCACAATTAACAACTCAAAATGCTTACGACTTAGGACAGCACATAGCAATTCACTCAGGAATTTTAAAAGATTTGTATGCTGATAAATCTCCTGAAGGTGTTAGCAGACATGAGAACATTCAAGAATTATTAAACGGAATGAAAGAATTCACTGAAACTGAATTAGAAATAGTTTTGGATGAAACAGAGAAAGAGAATCAATTAGAAAGAGAAGAAAGTCAAAAGTTAAAAGTCAAAAGTGAACAAATTGAAAAAGGATTGCTATTTTCTGAAGAACTACCAATCAATAACGAACAAGCAACATCTACTTTAAACGTTTTCATGCAGGATATTGCATTGATGACGGATGCAGATAAGAAGAACGAAACAGAAGAAGATAAAAATAAAGTGGTGTTGATGACAATTCACGCTGCAAAAGGATTAGAATTTCCTTATGTTTACATAGTCGGATTAGAAGAAAACTTGTTTCCTTCACAGATGTCGCTTACAGACAGAGCTGACCTAGAAGAAGAACGAAGATTATTTTATGTAGCATTAACACGAGCAGAAAAAAGAGTGACACTAACCTACTCTACTTCGCGCTACAGATGGGGAAATTTAATTTACAGCGAACCCAGCAGGTTTATCGAAGAACTAGATTCAAAATACTTACAATTACCTACAGAAAACAATGGAAGAATATTTGGCGAGGAAGAATATTCAACTAAACCAAAACTACACACCTCTAAGCCAAAAGAAACATTTGTGCAGCGACCGGTAATGGGTAAAAAGTTGGTAAAAGTAAATAAGGCATCAAAAAACACTTCTGATTTTGATACTGAGAGTTTGCGTAACTTAAATGTTGGCATGCAAGTTCAACACGACAGATTTGGAAACGGTAAAGTAGTAAATATGGATGGCGATTTCCCTAATAATAAAGCAACGATTTTCTTTGAGGGAATTGGACAAAAACAATTATTGATAAAGTTTGCGAAGTTGAGAATCGTAGAATAGCTTATGAAAAAACTAAAATACCTATTACTAAAATTATTTTCTCCAAAAGGAGTTTCATCACGACCAATTAATACAATCATGAGTACAAAATCGTTTTACGATTTCAAATTAAAATCCATTGAAGGAAAGGAAATTGATTTTTCTATCTACAAAGGAAAAAAAGTATTGATTGTAAATACTGCCTCTGAATGTGGCTATACTCCTCAGTATGATGAATTGCAGAAATTGCATGAAATACATGGCAACAAACTAACTATACTTGGATTTCCTGCAAATAATTTTGGTGGACAAGAACCGGGAACAAATGCTGATATTGATTCTTTTTGCAGAAAAAATTTCGGAGTTACATTTCAGCTTTTTGAAAAAGTTGATGTAAAAGATAATACTCTATACAATTGGTTAAGTGATGAAAAAGAAAATGGTTGGAACACCGAAGTGCCTACTTGGAATTTTTGCAAATACTTAATTAATGAAAAAGGAGAACTAGTAAAATATTACTCATCAGCTGTAAATCCTATGAGTAATGAGATTTTGAAGATGTTATAATTACATCTTCACCAATTTCCTAACACATCTATTCTTATCAGAAATAACAACAACTGAATAAACTCCTTTTGCTAAAGTAGAAATGTCTATTTGTTTTTGCTGAGTTTGAATAACCACTCTTCCATTAACATCATAAATAATTACAGAAGAAACATTTTCTCCTTCAATAGTAACAATATTTGTAGCAGGATTAGGATACAACTTTATCTTATCAGCATTTTGTAAATCACTTATTCCAGTTAATTGACTCAACTTATATTTTCTAAAGAACAACCAAATTTTTTCAGATGCATTAAAATCCTGATTTGTTACACCAATAATAAAAGGAGAACCAGGCCATGTATGCCCGCCACCAATAATTTTATATTTTTCGCAAGTAGAACCATTTGTTCCTCCATTATATAAATAGTGCTCTGCAGTACACCCATCTAAAGTGCTAGTATTTGGAACGTTTGTAAAAATTGGAGTAGGATTACAAGCATTATTTGTGACCCAATAACTTACCAAAGCATCTATTCCCATTGAACCTCCACCTCCACCGTAAGAAACAGTTCCATCAGCAGTTCCGCTTATTTGCATAACTGGAACAGGGCGATTTGATGAGCAAGTCGCATTCTGAAACGTAGTCATACTTCCAGTTACAGAAGCAATGGCTGCAATTTTATTACTTAATTCACAAGCCAAAGTATGACTCATATAACCACCATTGCTCATTCCGCATGAATAAACCATATCAAGATCAATGTTATATTGTGTTGAAAGTGTATCAATTAAATTAGAAATAAATCCTATATCGTCCATTGCTGTACCAAATCCTGCATTCCAATATGGCTGACTGCTACCATCTAATGTTCCGTTTGGATAAACAAAAATTACATTAGCCGTATCAGCAATAGGCATAAAATTAGAATAGCCTTGTTCAGCAATTGCACTAGAAGTATAACCGTGTAAATCAAACACCAAAGGACGAGCAGTAGTTCCAGTATATGCAGCAGGAATATAAATTCTATAATTACGGTAAATTCCACCAGAGATGATACTGTCAATTACAATTGTTTGTGCGGATGCAAGTGTTGCAAATAGAATGAATGTGGAGAGTAGTAGTTTTTTCATATTATAAATTTACTAAAAATAAATGACGTTAAACAACAAAAAAAGCCGATCCAAATTGGAACGGCTTTTTTTCATATTCGTTTGTCACCCTGAGCGTAGTCGAAGGGTTAGCTATTCAACATAACTGGCATAACCAACATCAGCACATCTTCTCCTGCAGCATCTTTTTCAGTTGGTAATAAAATTCCTGCACGATTAGGGGCACTCATTTCTAAATTTACATTTTCGCATGACATGTTGCTTAACATTTCAGCTAAAAACTTAGAATTAAATCCAATTTCCATGTCTTCTCCACCGTACTGACAAGTTAATCTTTCGCTTGCTTCGTTAGCAAAATCAAGATCTTCAGCAGAAATACTTAATTCACTTCCTGCGATTTTCAAACGCACTTGGTGAGTTGTTTTATTTGAGAAAATAGAAACACGTTTGATTGAGCTCAAGAAAGAAACGCGATCAACGGTTAATTTATTTGGATTTTCTTTAGGAATTACTGCTTCGTAGTTTGGATATTTTCCATCAATTAAACGGCAAATCAAATTTGTGTTTTCAAATGAGAAAAATGCATTTGTATTGTTGTATTCAATTTTAACATTTCCACTAACACTTGCTAAAGTATTCTTCAACAGGTTCAATGGTTTTTTAGGAATGATGAAAGATGAAGCTGCTTTCGCTTTTGCATCCGTTCTGCGGTAACGCACCAATTTATGAGCATCTGTAGCAACAAATGTAATATTATCGGTAGCTAGTTGGCAAAACACGCCAGACATAACAGGACGAAGTTCATCATTACCTGTCGCAAAAATTGTTTTGTTGATAGCTGATGCCAAAACACTTGCATCAATATCCAATGAAGAACCTGATTCTAGTGCAGGTAATTTCGGAAACTCTTCTCCGTTATGACCCGTTAATTTATATTTACCATAATCAGAAATAATTTCAATTCCGTATTTCTTATCATCGATAGAAAACGTTAAAGGCTGGTCAGCAAACGTTTTTAATGTGTCCAACAATAATTTTGCAGGTACAGCAATACTACCTGAATCTTTTGATTCTATCCCAATTGAAGTTGTCATTGTCGTTTCCAAATCGGAAGCCGAAATTTTCAATTGACCTTTTTCAATTTCGAAAAGAAAATTATCTAAAATAGGAAGAGCATTATTTGAGTTAAGCACACCACTGATGGCTTGTAATTGTTTTAATAATGAAGTACTGGAAACAATAAATTTCATATCTGTTTAGATTAAGGTTTTTTCGTTTTTAACAATAGCAAATATAAATATTAAAACAAAAAAAAGGGATATTCCAAACTTTAGTTTCAAGCAACTTTTTAACAAAAAAAATCCCTGTTTTCAGGGATTTTAGGCAATTTTGGTTAATAAATTTTTTAGACTTTTGGCTTATTTACCGGAAGATTTACAGGAGGGGCAGTTTGATTTGCTCCTTTTAGGAAATAATCAACAGAAGGCATTACTTTTCCGAACATATAAAATTGAACCATCACAAAATCAATTCCATTGTTCATTAAAGCATCCATACGTTCTTCATCAAATTTTAATAAAAGTCCGTCTTTCCCATAAACATCCTTTTTAGGTTTACGGGCAAAAAATTTCACTTTATTTACTTTCCCATCTTTATCAGTTACAGTTAAAATATTAATCGGTTGAGATTTTAATACCGAATCGATTTGATGTTGCTTCAAATCCACTTCAAAACTTTCGAAACTCAAAATCTGAAAATAAGAGAGGTATTGCTTTACTGCTAAAGGATCTACATTTTCTACAACTTTATTATCTGAAAGCATTTTAATTTCATAATCGTTGTTTCCTTTTACTGTAAGTTCATATCCATAAGTAGGATTATATGGAACTTCCATTCTTACAGATTTAATATCGTTGGGATTATACTGAAACATTGTACGATCTCTCCAACCTTTTTCTTCCGTAAAATAACGTGTAGTCAAATATCCTTCAAACCCAGGAATATAAGTAACAAAAGGACGTTCCATGGCTTCCATGTTATCTATATCAATCATAATCATGTAAGTGCCAGTTAAATCCTGAGTTTCTGTTCCAACATAATACGCTTTTGTAAGTTCTCCTTTTTGATAGATTTCACATTTTACTGCTTTTGTTGCTAATCGTTTAACAACATTATCATGTGCTTTTTTTCCTACAGGCTCTTTCACATCGATGCGCATGATAGTTTCCATCAAGGTTTCCAAGGCGTCCATACGAACACCATATTTCCCATTTACTGTCCATTTGCCGTTTTCTCCACGTTCTAAAGTAAGATTACGGCCATTTTTATCAGCTAAAAATATTTTAGTAATAGACGCAGTATCTTTCACAGCAAAGTTTTTCATTTCTGCACTTAGTGTTCCTTTTCTGTTGTGGCTAATAAACCAAAAAGTAAGTGAACCCATTAAGATTACTATAATAGCTGCAATTCTGTTTCTACGCATTAGGATGAATATTTACGTTTACGTCTGATATTATAAATAATTCCAAAAAGAACAAGTCCAAGCAATGGTAATCCTGTATTCACAATCTGCCATTTCAAGCGTTCATTTTTTAATTTTTTCTTGTCAAGTAATCTTAAAGTTAATTCACGTGCTCTCACACCAATTAAACCCGAATCATCACAGAGATAATTCATGCAGTTCATCAGGAAATTTTTATTTCCATACGTTTGATTGGTATATTTATCATAACCTAAAGGCAATTTTTTTTGCGAACGGTAATCAATATCATTACGAATTGCATCACCATCAGCAATCACAATCATTTTTGAGTTTACCCCGTCAGCCTTATAACCAATTGCGCTATCCTTAGCGATCTTTGGATCCAAATGATTTTTAAATACCGATTCGAATTGCCCTTCTAACAATACAGCTACATTTCTATACGGATTATTAAAACGTTTTTCATCCTGAGGCATATTCACCATCCGCAAATCTACTCTGACAGGAGAAAGTATTGTTTTTGAATATTTTGATGATTGTAATAAAATTGTTTTGGAAATTCCTTTTGATGCAACCGTATCTATACTGGAAACAAAATCCATTTTAATTACATCTAAATTTTTAACAATAGGATGATTTCCTGTTGGCAAAATCAATGGAGAAAAAATCCAAGGTTTCATTTGAATATTTGCAGATTGACCTTTCATTGAAACATTCACAGGAATTACTGATGACTGCATATCAACTATCAAATCAGGATTTATCCTTACTCCGTATTTAAATAACATATCATCCAATCGCAAATTAAATGGAACAGAAAGAGTTCCACCATTTCTGCGTAAACTATCCGGACTAGTATAAAGCGGATCGATTAACCACAATACTTTTCCACCCTTCATAATAAATTGATCGATAATAAATTTATCCTTATCAGTAAAAGAAGAATCGGGCTTTGCAATTATAATTGCCTTATATTTTTTCAGCGCAAGCAATTGTTCGTTAATAGTTACTCTTTTTACAGAATAAAATTCGCTCAAAGCATCGGCAATATCCTGAACAGCTAAAGTATCAAGTTCATCATGACCATCTATAAATGCAACTTGCGGACGGATATGTACACTTAAATTTCTGATACAACTAGCAAATTCGTATTCTAAGGACTGAATAGAATTATTCAATTGTGCTTCAGGAGAGCGACCCATTTGAGTTTTCAGCAATTGCCATGGCAAACTATGTCCTTTATATGTAACAATTGCACCCGGAAAAATAATTTGTTGAGAAGTTCCATTTTCATCTTTAACTTCTAGATTAGTAGGATCTAAGCCTTTTTCATAAAGCTGTTTATGAAATTCGTTTTGTAATTTTTTATCTGGGTTTGCCGATGGGTTTATAAATTCATATTCGATATTATTATCAGAATATGCTCTGAACTCATCCAACATTTCTTTTGTTTCGTTTCTTAAACGCTTGAAGCCGGCAGGAAATTCACCTTCGAGATATACTTTTACAAAAACCACATCATCTAAATCCTTTAATAATTTTTTAGTAGCATCCGATAATGTATATCTCTTTTCTGCAGTTAAATCGAAACGGTGAAATACAAACGAGCCAATATAGTTCAGCATTATCAGTATGGCAATCGCCAAACCAAGTGCAACTAAATCACGTTTTTTATTTCTTTTGTTATTCACCTATTAATTCGTCTTATTTCGTTATTCGTATATAAAATTAATTGTCACCCTGAGCGGAGTCGAAGGGCGATGTTACCATTTACGACTTTCCAAAACTGTTCTTGTACCTAAAATAAATACTGCTATCAAACTCACAAAATAAATAACATCACGCGTATCCACTACACCACGGCTCATCGACACATAATGACTGTTTATTCCTAAGGCTAAAATGATGTTATCAATTTTTCCAAAAAGAGAAAAAGAACTGATAAAATCAAATCCTGTATAAATGAAAAAGCAAAGGAAAAGGGCCAAAATAAAGGAAACCACTTGATTGTCGGTGATTGCAGAAGCAAATATTCCAATAGCAACAAATGCTGCTCCAAGGAATAACAAACCAATGTATGAACCCCACATTCCGCCTGTATCAATATTTCCAACCGGACTACCCAGTTTGTGTACGGAATAATAATAAATCAATGTTGGCAACAAAGAGAATAAAACCAAAACGAATCCAGCAAAATATTTAGCAAGGATAATTTGCAAATCGGTAAGCGGACGGGTAAGAAGAAGTTCAATAGTTCCTGATTTTTTCTCATCAGCAAAGGAGCGCATGGTAATAGCAGGAATCAAAAAAAGGAATACCCAAGGCGCAATCATAAACAGCGAGTCGATATTGGCATAACCACTATCCAACACATTCATATTACTGCTGGAGCCATCGGATTTAATCCACCACATGAAAAGGCTAATCAATAATAAGAACACCCCAATGGCAATATAACCAATGAGTGAACTTAAAAAACTCCTAATTTCCTTTTTTAGTAACGTAAACATATATGATTGCAAAAATACTATTTATATAGTATGGCGGGGATGAATTATGAATGCTAAAGTACAAATTATTCAACAATAACTTCTTAGTAAGTTTAAGGAATCTGTTAAATTATTCTAAATTTGCTACCCTTATATAACTATCAAACTGTTATGAAAATTTTAAAATTTGGTGGAACATCAGTAGGTTCAGCAGAACGTATGCATGCATTGGCTAAGTTGATTAACAACAATGCTCCAAAAATTGTGGTTTTATCAGCAATGAGTGGTACAACTAATAATTTAGTTGAGATCGCCAATATGCTTTATGCCAAAGAAAACGATAAAGCAAAAAACTTAATTGATGCTTTGGAAAACAAATATAAAGATGTAATCAAACAATTATATTCGACAGAAGCAGCTCTTAAAAAAGGAAAAGAATTATTGGATTCGCATTTCGATTATTTGCGTTCTTTCACCATGGACATGTTTACCATCAATGAAGAGCGCGCTATTTTAGCTCAGGGAGAATTACTTTCTACAGCACTTTTTCATTATTACTTAGAAGAAATTAAAATCGATTCGGTTTTACTTCCTGCTCTTAACTTCATGCGTATCGATGAAAATGAAGAGCCTGATATGAAGTATATCGAAACCAATATCAAGCCTGAATTACAAAAATATCCGAAGGCGAATTTATTTATCACACAAGGTTATATCTGCAGAAATGCTTTTGGAGAAATTGATAATTTAAAGCGCGGAGGAAGTGATTATACAGCTACAATAGTTGGTGCAGCAATACAATCAGAAGAAATTCAAATTTGGACCGATATTGACGGAATGCATAACAATGACCCGAGAGTAGTTGACAAAACACATCCGATTGCGGAGCTTTCTTTTGATGAAGCTGCCGAGTTGGCTTATTTCGGAGCTAAAATTTTGCATCCTACTTGTATTCTACCTGCACAAACAAAAAATATTCCTGTAAGATTGCTGAACACAATGCAACCTGAAGCAAAAGGAACAGTAATAAGTTCAAAAACAACAGGTGATAGTATAAAAGCCGTTGCAGCGAAAGATGGCATTACTGCGATAAATATTAAATCGGGACGAATGTTATTGGCTTATGGATTTTTGCGTGCTGTATTCGAAATTTTTGAGCGTTATAAAACTCCGATTGATATGATTACAACTTCAGAGGTTGCCGTTTCATTAACGATTGACAATACAAAGAATTTAGAAGCAATAAAAAAAGAGTTGGAGGAATTTTGCAGTATTAAAATTGATACCGACTTAACCATTGTTTGTATTGTAGGAAGTTTTGCTGCGGAAAAACAAGGTTATGCAATGCGCATATTTGATGCATTAAAAAATATTCCTATCCGGATGATTTCTTACGGAGGAAGTGAAAATAACGTATCTATTTTGGTGGATTCGAAATTAAAAAAAGATACACTCATTGCTTTAAATAAAGGATTATTCTAATGTTCAAGCCAGATATATTAAATAAATTCAAAAATATTCCAACACCTTTCTACTATTACGATGTAGAAGTGTTGAAACAAACACTCGACCTGCTAAAAAAGGAAAGTGATAAGTATGGTTATATTGTTCACTATGCAACGAAAGCAAATTCAAACAATAAAATTTTGGATATCATTCGTTCGTATGGATTGGGTGCTGATTGCGTAAGCGGTAACGAAATTAAAAAAGCCATTGAATGCAAATTCAACCCCAATCATATTGTTTTTGCTGGTGTTGGAAAAAGTGATGAAGAAATAAATATTGCTTTAGATCATTCTATTTTTTGTTTCAACTGCGAAAGTTTACAGGAAATGGAAGTGATTAACGAACTCGCAAAAGCGAAAGGGACAACAGCCAGAATCGCCTTAAGAATAAATCCAAATGTGAATGCAAACACTCATAAATACATTACAACCGGTTTAGAAGAAAATAAATTCGGAATTAATTTATGGGAATTGGATAATGTGATTACTACATTGAAAGAATTAAAAAATCTAAAATTAATAGGATTACATTTTCACATCGGTTCACAAATTACTGATATTGGTTCTTTCAAAACTTTATGTATTAGAGTAAACGAAATTCAATCCTGGTTTGTGAGTCATAAAATCACTATTGAAAACATCAATGTTGGCGGTGGCTGGGGAGTAGATTATCACGAACCTGACAAAAACCGCTTTTTGGATTTTGCTTCATATTTTAAATTGTACAACGATTTTTTAGAATTGCGTCCTGGACAAAAAGTACATTTCGAATTAGGAAGAGCTGTTGTTGCACAATGCGGAACATTGATTTCAAGAGTGCTCTATATTAAAAAAGGAGTAAATACAAATTTTGCGATTTTGGATGCGGGTATGACTGAGTTAATGCGACCAGCACTTTATCAGGCGTATCATAAAATTGAAAACCTCAGCAAGTCGGATGTCGGAAGTCCGAAGTCGGAAGTATTGAAGTACGATGTGGTTGGTCCAATCTGCGAGAGTTCCGATTGTTTTGGGAAAGCGGTAAATCTTCCTGAAACTTTCAGAGGCGATATTATTGCTTTGCGTACAGCAGGTGCTTACGGAGAGGTAATGAGTTCTGCTTATAATTTACGAGATCGGGTGAAGAGTTTTTATTCGGATGATATATGAAATGCCTTATGTGAATTTCACTGGCAAGTAATAACTTACTTTTACAAATTTTCCTCCTTGTTTTCCAGGTGTCCATTTTGGCATAGACTTAACTACACGAATAGCCTCTGCTGCTGCTCTTGAGGAATTTGTAGTATTCTTAGCCACCTTTACTTCTCCTACATTTCCATTTTCATCAATAACAAAAGTTACATTAACATAACCATGTACACCTTTCAATTTTTCTGAATCGGGCAATTTAATATTATTCGCAATAAATGAATTCATAGCGGACATGCCACCTGGGAAGTCAGGCATTTCTTCCACAATATTATAAATAGTATCATTTACTGTTGGAAATTGAGCAAATCCAAAATAACTAGAAAGAAAAAAAAGAAGAAAAAAATAGTTTTTCATCGAATCTAAAACAACCCGTTTATTTCAGCATTGATTTTATCTACAATAATTCCTAAGTCTTCTGAACTTTCGTGAAAATTATTATTGTCTACATCAATAATCAACAGCTTAGCTCCTGGATGTTCTTGTTCATAGGATGTAATAAATGCTTCGTAACGTTCATTCAATCTTTTCAAATAATCCAAACGGATAGCATTTTCGTAATCACGGCCACGCTTTTGAATTTGGTTTACCAAGGTTGGAACAGAAGCACGTAAGTAGATCAATAAATCGGGTGGAGAAATGAAGGACTCCATTAATTTAAATAAAGCAAAATAATTTTCGAAATCTCTTGTAGTCATCAAGCCCATTGCATGAAGATTTGGTGCAAAAATGTATGCATCCTCATAAATGGTTCTATCCTGAATAACTGTTTTTCCGCTGTTACGGATTTGCTGTACTTGTCCGAAACGGGAGTTCAGGAAGTATACTTGCAGGTTGAAAGACCAACGTTGCATCTCTTCGTAAAAATCGTTCAAGTATGGATTATCATCGGCATCCTCAAAATGCGGTTGCCATTTAAATTGTTTTGCTAAAAGAGTAGTCAGAGTAGTTTTACCAGCACCAATATTTCCTGCGATTGCTATATGCATATGAGTAGAATAATTTAAAATAATTTAAAACCGAAAACGAAAATACGAAATCTAAAATGCTATGCAAGGAAAAAAATGAAAATTGTGAATAAGTTTTTTGAGGAGAAAAATGCTTAACTAAAATAAGACAGAATGCTTAGTAATCGAAGATGAATTTTTATAGTTATTTATCAGAATAAAGAACAATGCTTTTATCCGCTTGAAGCATCAAAACGCCCATTTCCAGACGGAAATTCCTAAAGTCAGGTATTGGCATTTCAAATTCTTTTTCTTCGGTAGTTTTAATATTGTAAGCTTTTACTTTTTTATCTACCCGATAATATACCCAATCACCAATTGGTTGAAATTGAGTCGCATTTTTTACAGGAATTGTTTTGTAATAGGTTCCATATATATCAAATATCAAAATTCCTGTTTTGGGATTGTTTATATAAACACGATTATCGTATTCTAAAATTGAGTTTGGTTGCAAAGTATCATTTTGTAAAGCATTCAAATTATTAGTTTGCTGAATGGTTTCTAAATTTCTATCTAATCGTATCAACGAAAAATTTTGTTGATCATAAATCCATGTAGCGTTGTTATGAGATGAACAAACAAGCTGGGTTTGTTGAAATCCAATTTTATCTAAACTCACTGTCTCACCATTCGAACTTAACGTATTATCCAAATAAACAACTTGCAAAAATTCTTTATAGAAAATTAAAATCCGCAACATGTTGGAAGCATCTACAAAAGAAATGTTTCCATAATTTTTGTTGCTGTATTTATAAAGCAGTTTTCCATCCTTATTGTATTTGGTAAGTTCATTGGCTTTTACAACATAAACATTACTTTGGTTATCGGTAGTAAAAAAATCAGATTCCGTTTCTATGGTTTTAACAAGGGAATACTTGCCCTGGGAGAAAGCCGTTGTAGAAATGATTAATAGTATAAAAAGGATTATTCTCATTTAAGCTCTAAGTTACAATTATTCTGCCATTTCTCGAATATGGATTTTTCTTTTAATTGGCCTTATCAGAATCCCCCTAGCCCCCTTTTTCAAAGGGGGAATAGGTTAACGTTTACAATTTAGCACTACTCAATCATCTTTAATATTTCCTCAACATACTTTCTGTCATTGCTCAAGCGTGGCACTTTATGTTGTCCGCCTAATTTATTCTTTGATTCCAACCACTTATAAAATGTGCCATTAGGCAACGATTTTACAAGAGGCTGTTTCAATGCTAAATTTTGGTAGCGCTTAGCTTCGTAATCCGAGTTGATTGACTTTAAAGCATTATCTAACACTTCTGAAAAGTATTCTATGCTACTAGGAGCAACATCAAATTCAACCAACCATTCGTGAGCCCCACTACTGTCACCCTGAGCGGAGTCGAAGGGCATGTACACCGGTGCCGCAGTATATTCAGCTATTTGCGCTCCGGTTTTTTCACAGGCTATTGCTAACGCTTTATCTGCATTGTCAACTATTATCTCTTCTCCAAAAGCATTCATAAAATGTTTTGTTCTTCCGGTAATTTTAAAACGGAAAGGATACAAAGAAGTAAATTTAATTGTGTCCCCTAATCTGTAGCGCCATAATCCTGCTGTGGTAGAAATCACCATTTCATAATTTACATCCAATGCAACTTCATCTAATGCAAGTGTTTTATCTGTTGTTGTCCCATCTGTTGGGATGAATTCATAATAAATCCCGTAGTCTAACATCAATAATAACTCCTCTGAATTACGCTGATCCTGAATTCCAAAAAAACCTTCTGTAGCATTGTAGAGTTCCAAATAGTTTAAATCAGGTTTATTAAAAATATTTTTGAATTGTTCACGATATGGATTAAAATTGACGCCCCCATGAAAATAAACTTCCAGATTGGGCCAAACTTCTGCAATTGACTTTTTTCCCGATTCTTCCAAAACTCTTTTCATGATAAGCAACATCCAGGAAGGAACACCAGCCAAACTCACTACATTGTCGTTCATTGTTGCTTTTGCAATTCTATCAAGTTTTTCGTCCCATTTATCCATCAAAGCAATATCCATATCGGGTGCACGGAAAAATTCCCACCAGCGGGGTAAATTATTAATTACGATGGCCGACAAATCTCCGTTTTGAGACTCATAGCTTCCAAAATGATCGGTAACCAAACTTCCTGCTAGCGCTAAATTTTTTCCAGTGAACAATTGTGTTTCGGGATTCAAAGAGCAATGAATCGCAATCATATCACGACCACCATTATAATGACAATCGTCCAACGACTCTTCACTTACAGGAATGAATTTACTTTTATCGTTTGTTGTACCCGATGATTTTGCAAACCATTTGATATCCGAATGCCATAAAATATTTTGCTCACCTCTGCGAATTCTGTCAATAAAAGGTTTTAGAGATTCGTAATCTTGCAGAGGCACATTGTTTTTAAATTGTTCTACATTAAAAATATTTTTGTAATCGTATTTTTTTCCCCACTCTGTATCCTTAGCCGATTGAGTTAATTTCATCAGCCATTCGTTTTGAACATCATCCGGATATTTCATGAATAACTCAATCTGATGAATTCTTTTTTTCATCCACCAGGAGGCTATTGAGTTGAGTATAGGCATACGTTAGTTTAAAGTTTGAAAGTTCAAAGTTCAAAGTTTTACTTTCTACTTAAAAAGTAAGATTCGATTTCATTCAACGAAAGTGTATTAAAGCACATCTCCTTCGTCAGCATTCCTTTCCGTGCAACGTTTGTTCCGTAATACATATCGTGATAACCTGATTTTTCGTGCGCATCAGGGTTGATGGAAATTTTTACTCCTTTTTCCAAACAATACGGAATCCATCTCCAATCAATATCCAAACGGTATGGATGTGCATTTAATTCTATCACTACTCCATTTGCTGCACAGGCATCAATAATTTTTTTATGATCGATCGGATAACCCGGTCGCGATAATAATAATCTTCCTGTTGGATGTCCTAATATTGTTGTATAAGGATTTTCAATTGCTTTTAACAATCTTGCTGTTGCTTTTTCTTCTGTCATTTTTAAATTTGAATGCACCGAAGCAACAATAAAATCAAATGATTTCAGCACTTCTTCAGAATAATCCAAATTTCCATCATTTAAAATATCACTTTCTATTCCTTTGAAAATTTTGAAAGGAGCTAACTTTTTATTTAGCACTTCTATTTCTTCATGCTGTGCCAAGACTATGTCCGGCTTCAACCCTTCAGCATAAAAAGCAGATTGAGAGTGATCACAAATTCCTAAATATTCGTAACCTAGTTCTTTACAATACTCTGCCATTTCTTTTAGCGTATTCACTCCATCGCTATACGTACTGTGATTGTGAAGAATGCCTTTCAAATCAGAAAGCTCAATTAATTTTGGAAGTTTATTTTCTTTAGCTAGATCAACTTCGTTTAATCCTTCACGCAATTCCGGTTCTATATATTGTAAGTTGTAGGATTTATAAATCTCTTCTTCTGAATTTGAAATCTGGAATCTGAAATCTGGAATCTGTTTCAAATGTTCTTCCGTTGCAGTAGACTCAAACAACTCAGCATAAAACTCCGATTGTGAACACAAAATCAACTTCACTTCTACTCCTAATCTATTTTCAACTTCATCAATAACAACATCGCCTGAATATGCAATTAAAATTTCTACTTTTTCAATAATATCGCACTTCCTGCGCATTGCTCCTGTTAGTGAAACTAAACCTGTATTGTATTTCTTTTTTAGAAACTCAACCAAATCCATTGCAAATTTTTCTACTGATGCATAATGAAACTTTCCAATGTTGGATTTAAAAAATTCGATTTGCGTTTTTACAGCTGCCTGCGTTTTTGCACCGAAACCTTTTAGAGTAACTAATCTGTTTTCGTTGCAAGCATAGAGTAATTCACCAACACTTTCTATTTCTAATTCTCTCCATAATTGTCCTACTTTTTTAGGACCAATTCCTTTTATCCGCAACATTTCAATTACCCCAATAGGAGTTTTAGCAACCATATCGGTTAACTCTTTCAAATTTCCTGTTAATTGCAATTCATTAATTTTTGCTGCAATTCCTTTTCCTATTCCTTCTATCTTTTCTAATTCTTCTAGAGATTTTCCTTGCAAATCAATATCAGTCTTATCCAACTTATATGCTGCATTGGCAATGGATTTTATCTTGAAGGGATTCTCCTCATGCAACTCCATCAATTGAGCTGTGAGTTTTAGTGCGTGTGCTATTTCTTCGGTAGTCATAAAATAAAAAATTTCAAATTTCAGATTCCAAATTTAACGCTTTTAATTAAAGAGTACAGCCTGTTTTTAATAAGGAAATAAAAGAAATTGTTATTATATTTACATTTAAATAAAATCATAAAATGCGCCTAACAAAATTCACACTTCTATCTTTTTTCTTTCTATTCATACTCAATAATAGCATTGCTCAATTTGGAACAATGCCTCCGTTTACTGTTCAGATTGAACCTGTGATTACGACTCCACTTCCAGCATTGCATTCTTTTGCCTTTGCACAATCGGGCGATAAATGGTTGATTGTTGGTGGAAGAACAAATGGATTGCATGGTTTAAACAGCAGCAGTGGCTTTCCTCCCGAATATAAAAATGATGCTGTTACTGTTATTGATACAACTACATGGGCAGTTTATTCAGCTGACTTAAATCAATTACCAAAAGCAATTGCCGACCCAATGCGTAGTACAAATATGCAATACGTGCAGGAAGGAAATTATTTGTACATGGTTGGTGGTTATGGTTATGATAGTCTTATTTCAGTATTTGTCAGCTTTCCAACACTCACCGCTATTCATGTGGATGACATGATTGACGCAGTAATTAATGCACAACCTATTTCGCCAACTATCCGTCAAGTAGTGGATACCAACTTTTCAATTTGCGGTGGGGAATTGGGAAAAATCGGAAGCGATTATTATTTAATGTTCGGACATAAATTTGAAGGACGATATTCTGATGACCCGTTTTCACCAATATTCACACAAAAGTATAGCGACAGAATTAAAAAATTTAATTTAAGTGATGATGGAACAACTATTAATTTAACAGGATTTACTTACCAAGTTGATACCAATAATTTTCACAGAAGGGATTTGAGTACTGGTCCGATTATTAAACCCGATGGGTCTTTAGCGATTTGTGCTTATGGAGGCGTATTTCGCAAAGACTCCAATTTACCATTTCGTGAGCCCATCACTTTAAGTGCAGGTGGCACAACAACTATGTCATCTTACCAACAAGTGATGCAACAATATACTTGTGCATTGATGCCAATCTATGATTCAGTGACACAAAAAATGTATACCACCTTTTTCGGAGGAATAAGTTTGTACAACTATAACGATACAACAAGTTTACTTACCCGTGATGTAGACGTTCCTTTTGTAGATGATATTACTACCATGACCGTAAACTCTACCGGAGCAATAGAAGAAACCATTTTACCAATTGAACTTCCCGCATTGTTGGGTTCTAATGCAAAATTCGTTCCGACCAGAAATATTTCGACTTATGCAAATGAAGTAATTCGCATACGTGATTTACCAAACACAAAAATTTTAGCTGGTTACATGTTTGGTGGAATACGTGCACAACAAGGTAATTTCGGAAGCAGTAGCGCAAACGATACTGTGTACAGAATTTTTATTACTCCTAATAATATTAGTGTTGGAATGAAAGATGAATCTTATACCATCCAAAATATTCAATTGTTTCCAAACCCTTCTATTCAATTGAGCATACTTTTATTTAATTTAAAAAATGTTGAACAAATAAAAATTTCTTTGTTTGATATTACTGGAAAAGAAATTGTAAAAATTGCAGATGAAGAAATGCAAAAAGGAAATCAGAAAATAAACATTAACACTTCCAAACTAAGTGCAGGAATTTATATTTGTAAAATTCAAAGTGAAAGTGGCGAGCGATTGGTAAAGTTGGTTGTGGGGAAGTAGTTGCAATTGATATATACTAACATGGCTTTCAAATACATTACGACTTTTTTGTTTTTATTTTTGACTCTGGTAGTTTATTCACAGAAAGATACAAACCGATTTATACTCGGAGAAACTGTTGCTAGAATGGAGCTTTCTAACGCATTAACCAATCCTCAAAAAAAACAAGTAAAGAATCCAAAGATTGAAAAACTAGAAGAACAACAAAAAGCTATAGAATATGCTGAAAGCATTCTCTTCAAAACATACAAAAAGAAGAACATAATTGCACAGCGTCCATATGAAACTTATCTCATCGACAAATATTGGGTTATCTCAGGAACACTTGCAAAAAATATGGAGGGTGGGACATTTTTAATAATTCTTGATTCGAAAGACGGAAGCGTTTTGAAGCTAATTCATGGGCAATAAAGCCACAACAAATAGCGGTACCAACCTAAAACCGTTATAAAAACTCACAAAAAGAGTTAAAAATTTCAAGCCAAATACTAAGACATTCTTCATTGCGTTAATCAAAAAACGTCTAAATGAAACGACTGGAAATTGTAATCGCAATTATCATCTTAGCTACACTATCTTCTTGCGAACCACCTGTAACTTTTACAGAACCTCAACCTTCAAACACTAGATCTTTATCAAAATTTCCTAAAAGGATTATGGGCAATTATAAAAACCTTAAGGATAGTTCCCTGGTCACGATAAACGAAAAAAGTATCATTCAAACTTATGATTTTGACTTAAAGCAGAGTTTAAAAAACATTGATAGCAACTTTGTTATTTCAGGCGATACTGCAATTGACACCAAAACAAATGAGAGAACCTTTGTTAAGATAATAGGAGACTCAATAATTCAACATTTTCATATAATAGATACTATCTTCTCAATTGAAAAACAAGGTGTATTAAAAAAATTTAAAGGATATTATTTCATCAATATTCCTTACGACACAAATGCTTGGCAAGTAAAGAAAATACAACTATTAAAAGGAATACTAATGCTTAGCAGCATTGAGAAAGGGTATGAAATACAACAATTGCAACAAATAACAGAGAGTGAATCTGATACAATATCTTATAATTTTAATATCACAAAAAGGCAGTTTAAAACATTTATTAAAAATGACGGTTTTATCAATGCCGAATTTTACGCAAAAATGAAATAAAAAAAAGTCCAGACATTTAAGTCTAGACTTTCCTTTTAACTATCTTCTAATTTTATTACTTAACAATTAACATTCTCTTAGTTTCAGAGTAAACAATTTTATTGTTTTGTTTCACAACCATTTTGTAAAAATAACTTCCATTAGAGAAATTATTCATTCCATTCACCTCAGTAGTATATTTTCCTGCTTGAACAGTTGAATTTAAAACTGTTTTAATTTTTCTTCCAGTAACATCAAATAATTCAATTGTAACATTAGAAGTTTCAGAAACCGAATAATCAATTAAAGAATTTCCACTTGTTGGATTCGGATAATTTTGTCCGATTGCATTTTCCAATACTTCGTTTGTATTTACAGCTAGACCTGTAGGACAAATACGAACAATGTATCCTGCCGTTGTATAACCTCCACGTAAAGCATAAATACAACCATCAGCACCTTGTTTCATTGCAAGTAATCCTCCACCTGAACCAGATGGTGCATTATCGAACCAAGTTGTACGAGAAGTTATGATATCATACGCAGGAGGATTTCCTAAAACGCAATCATACACTCTTCCATAATCGTTATCAGAAATTAACATGTGGTTATTAAATTCAGGCATAACTGTTCCTGAATAATATAAACATCCTGTAACAGCTGGCAATGGTGTTCCCCATGTTTCCATTGGTAAAATATCCCCCACTAAATTACATGCAGTTACAGTTGAACCATTCAAAAAATCACCTTCGCAAGTTGCCCAACCATAATTTCCACCTTTGTGAACAATGTTAAATTCATCCCAAGTATTCCATCCATTTTCTGCTGAGTACATTGAATCGGTAACAGGACTGAAACACATTCCAAACATGTTTCTGTTTCCATACGTCCAAATACGGTCGTCATTCAATGTTGCAGGATTTCCATCATCATAAAAAGGATTATCAGTTGGAATAGTTCCATCAGTATTTATTCTTAAAATTTTACCATATGGGTTAGTTAATTTATTTGCAAAATTTAAAGTTGGATTACCTTGTTGATAAGCCAAATCTCCAGTTTGAATATAAAGTTTATCAGGCTCAGATGGGCGGAAACGAATAATTCCACCAAAGTGATTTCCTCCGTATGTAGTTGGAGAAGTTGCATATTGAATATTCAAAATGATTGTAGGTGCAGTTCCAACATTACCAACAGTTGTAAAACGAATAACACGCATTTGCAATTTTGTTTCAGCTGGGTTACGATAATTGTAATATGCATAAACATAACCATTCACTGCAAAATTAGGATCAACCGCAATACCAAGTAAACCTCTTTCAAAATCAGAATCAACTGAATCGGTTAAGTCATAATAAATTCCCAATCCAACTCCAGAGGAAGTTGCCATTCTGATATAAGCTTGTGCTGCAGGAAAAGAATTGTCTCCTTTTTGAGTATATATATAACGCCCATCTGGTGTCCAATCGAAATCGGCCGGATAGCGCATTCCTGTAACAATATTAGTTGCTGTATATGTTGCAGGTAAAGTTTGTGAATTTACCGAAACAACAGCAAGCATAAAAATTGAAAGTGTAAGTAATAATTTTTTCATAGTCTGATTTTTTTGTGGATAACAAATGTAGTAAAATCAAATTACTGAAAAAAATTATATTTCAGAGGCTCAACAGGACATCATTTTGTTTTTATATATTTGACAACGATGAATACGTGTTATCTTTTATTGGGCGGGAACTTAGGCGATAAAGAGCAAAATCTGAAACAGGCAATTGATTTGCTTGAACAAAAATTAGGTTCGACTTCTAAAAAATCGAGCATTTTTATTACAGCAGCTTGGGGAAATGAGCATCAGCCTGAATTTTATAATCAAGCAATTTCCATAAAAACGATACTTTCGGCTACCGAATTATTAAAAACTGTTTTAGAAACAGAAGAACAATTAGGTCGCAAACGCACGAATGACAAGTGGCAGGAACGAATCATAGATATTGATATTCTTTTTTACAATAATGAAGTGCTTGATTTACCTGAATTAAAAATTCCGCATCCATTTATTCAAGAAAGAAAATTTGTATTGGTGCCAATGAATGAAATTGCGGGAGAAATGGTTCATCCGATATTTGGAAAAACAATTACGACTCTATTAAGTGAGTGCAAAGATAAACTAGAAGTGAAAATAAAATCCTGAATCCTGAATCTAAATACAATTTCATCGTAATTGAAGGCAACATTGGAGCCGGCAAAACCACTTTGGCTACAAAAATGGCTGAAGACACTGGTGCTAAATTAATATTAGAGCAGTTTGCCGATAATCCTTTTCTACCTAAATTTTATGAAGACCAGGAGAAGCATGCTTTTCCTTTGGAATTATCGTTTTTGGCAGAACGTTATCATCAGCTAAAAAAAGAATTAACCACTCACGATATTTTTAACCCAACCATTATTTCCGATTATTATTTTGTGAAATCCTTGATTTTTGCAAAATCCAATTTAAAGGAGGATGAATTTGCTTTGTACACCAAACTTTTTCACATTATCAACGATTCATTGCCAAAACCTGACTTATTTGTGTATTTATATCATGATATTGACAGATTACAGGCAAATATCAGAAAAAGAGGGCGGGATTTTGAGCAAAATATCACAGATGAGTACCTTATAAAAATTCAAACAGGTTATTTCGACTTTCTGAAGCAATTGCCTGAGCAACGGATTGTGGTAATAGATGTGAATAGTGTGGATTATGCTAACAATTTGAAGGATTATGAATTAATGATGGATTTGCTTAAAAAACCCTATCCTTTAGGAATGACACATATTAAGGCTGAAAAAGCATAATAAATGAGTAATTGCCATTATTAATTGCTTAAAAACTTTCATTATTTAAAAATTTAATTATTTTTGCACCTTATAGTACAATTACAAAAAATCGTAACATTCTAAAAAAGAACTAAAAACAATAAAATGAAAAATCAATCAATACAAACTTTAGGTTTAGCTGTTATTACAGCAATTGCTTTGACGTCTTGTACAGGATTAGGTAAATTGGTTAAAAATGCCGATAAAATTACCTACAAAGTAACTCCTGATCCAATGGAAATGCATGGCGACAGTATGACTGTTTCTATAACAGGTACATATCCTCCAAAAGTATTCCCTAAAAAGGCTACAGTAACAACAATTCCTGTTGTTAAATACAATGGTGGCGAAAAAGCGCTTAAACCAGTTGTTTTGATTGGTGAAAAAGTAGAAGGTGTTCAAGGACAAAAAATCGCTAATAAAGCGGGTGGAAACTTCTCTTATACATCAGAAAAATTTGCTTATACACCAGAAATGAAAGTTGCTACTTTAGAACTTAGAGTTGCTGGTCAAGTAAAGAAAAAAATCAAAGATTTACCAGCTAAAAAAGTGGCTGACGGAACAATGATTACTTCTTTATTGGTTAAAGCTGATGATAAAGCAATTGTTGGAAAAGATGCATTTGTTCGTATCACTACTTCTGATATGACTTCAGAGCAATTTTTCGCAATGGGTCAATCACAAGTTCGTGGTTCTGAAATGAATAACGAAACAGTAAAAGCTATGAAAGCTGCAGTAACTGCTAATGTTGCAAATCCTGCTAGCCGTACAACTTATACTGGCATGAATGTTTCTGCTTATGCATCTCCAGATGGTGAGTTAACATTAAATACAGAACTTGCTGAAGATAGAGCTAAGGCTTCTATCAAGTCGATGATGGCAATGTTCAAAGAAAAGAAAATGAAAGTTGATACAGCTACTAAAGAAGCTTTCTATAAAAAAGTAACTACAGCTGAAGATTGGGATGGATTCAAAAAAGCAATGGAAGCATCTGCTATCGCTGATAAAGATTTAATTTTACGTGTATTAACAATGTATCCTGATGGAGAAACACGTGAGAAAGAAATCAAGAACTTATCTAAAACTTATACTGAAGTAGCTGATAAAATTTTACCAAAATTACGTAGATCAGTATTGACTTTAAACATGCAAATCACTGGTTTATCTGATCAAGAAATTACAACTTTAGTTTCTTCTAAGCCAGACAGTTTAAAAATTGAAGAAATTTTGTACGCTGCAACTTTAACAACTGATATCAACACTAAATTAGATATCTACAAAAAAGCAGAAGCACAATTCCCAACTGATTGGAGAACTTCAAACAACGTTGGATACATTTACTTGATGCAAAATAAATTGAATGATGCAGAAGCACAATTCAAAAAAGCAGATGCATTATCAGCTAACAATCCTATTGTTAAAAACAATTTAGGTATTGTTGCTCGTTGGAAAGGTGACCGCAAAGGTGCAATGGAATTGTACAAACAAGCTGGTTCTTCTCCTGAGGTTTCTTACAACATGGGAATCATTGAAATTCAAAATGGTAACTATGCTGGTGCAGTTAGTAATTTTGGAGCAGAAAATACATTTAACTCTGCTTTAGCTAAATTATTAAATGGCAACTCAGAAGGTGCAATGTCAACTATCGACAATTCAACTACTGATAAAGATGCTGCATTATCGTTCTACTTAAAAGCAATTGCTGGTGCTCGTCAAAACAAAGCTGATGTTTTAACTAGCAACTTAAAAGTAGCTATCCAAAAAGATGCTTCTTTCAAGCAAATGGCTAAAGACGATGCGGAATTCATTAAGTTCAGAGAAAATGCTGAATTCAAAGCAATGGTTAACTAATCATTTAAAATAATTTCTTTAAATCCCGTTCCGAATGCTCGGAGCGGGATTTTTTATTAATGGCCACACTTGTAAAACGGAACAGTTTTTGTCATAATTTAGTATAAGAATTAAACACTTTTTGTGAAACAATTAATGACTCCCAATCTCATAAAATATATAATTGTAAGCTTGCTGTTTATTTCGGCAATTGGAAAGGGTTTTGCACAATCCAATCAAACACCACCTAAAAACCCGTCCGTGTTAACAAAAGCGGATTCTGCAAAAGCAAAAGACCAATACTTAGAAATTAAGGCTACAGTGCGTCAATCAAAAGGCGAAGAAAAAGAAGGAGAATCTAAGCCATTAGACAGCGTTTTAGTCACCATTTACAATGGCGATATTCCCTATTCTGAGCTTTGGACAAATAAAAAAGGGAAATGCTCTTTTAAGCTTCCTTTAGACAAAAACTTAACTATCCAAGTCTCAAAAAAAGGTTTTGTGACTAAATCTATATCGGTAAATACAAAAGTTCCATTTGATGACAGAGATGCTTTTAATTTCAGCTGTGATGTAGATATTTTTGAAGAAATAACAGGTTTGGATGTTACCGTTTTAAAATCGCCAATTGCCAAAATTACTTATAGTCCAAGCTTAGCTACTTTTCAGTACGATATTGGTTATACCAATAAAGTAAATGTGGAATTAAAAAAGATGTATAAGAAGTATTATAAGTTACAGGAAATGAAAAAGGACTCAGTTAATACGGGTGTTGCAGATCGTCCTACCCACTAGCCTATCTTCCCAATTTCAAAAACAAATCCCACATTACCACCCCAACACTTACAGAAATATTTAAGGAATGTTTTGTTCCTAACTGAGGAATTTCAATTACATCGGTACTTGCATCAATTACTTCCTGATCAACTCCTTTTACTTCGTTTCCAAATATGATAGCAATTTTTTGTTTTTTGCTTGGCATAAAATTATTAAGCATAATAGCCGATTCAGCTTGCTCAATAGCATATACAATATATTTATTGTCGTTCAGTTCCTTAACTGCCTCTAATGTAGTTTTAAAATATTTCCAGGCAACACTTTCTGTTGCTCCCAATGCGGTTTTATGAATTTCTTTGTTAGGCGGCACACCTGTAATTCCACATAAATAAACAGCTTCAACCAAAAATGCATCAGCAGTACGGAAAACCGAACCCACGTTATTTAAACTGCGCACATTATCAAGCACAATAATAACAGGAGTTTTAGAAGAGTTCTTAAATTCTTCTACAGATTTTCTTTCAAGTTCTTGATTTGATAATTTTCTCATTACAGGCTAATTCCTTAGTGAAAATACAATAAAATCTTCATTCTCGAAAACAATATTCTTGTTTTTATGTGTACTCGTTCCCATACCGGAAAGAGAATGTTTATCCATAAATAAAAATTTACACCCTAAACAAACAATACTGTCTACAAAAGCAGAATCCTCTGCATTTGAGTTCGTAATCGTCCAGCCCTTACGATGTAAGAAATACATATGTTGTGGGTTTTTATCACCATTGATTGCAACTAAATCATCTGGCAATGAAACTTTCTCAGCAATACTCTCCAGCGACAGCTTATATATTTCTGATTTGTTTACAAAAAAATCGTGCTGCTGATTGCCAATGCTTTCAATAATTACCAACCCTACTAATGCAACTTTCCAATATTTATTTTTAATACTATTGATTGCAATAGCAACTACAAAAGCCATTACAGGAACAAATGGAATTACGTAATAGTTATGAACTGAAAAAACAAATCCAGTTTTAATAATAAATAAAATAAAAAACAATGTTGAAATAACTACAATAACAAATGCAAGTTTTTGTTTTTGTTTAATTAAAATAAATAATCCAAAAATAAATAATGCAAATGCCAAGAAACTTTGTAAAGCACTAAAATAAAATTTCTCTAACGTGTCAGAACCGTATTGTATAAGCTCATTGATGCCTTCCATAAAATGCTTTGGGAAATAGAGCTGAAATCCATATGTAGCCAGCAAATAAGGCACCCAATAAAAATACCAAGCATATACAACGAGTAGAATAAGCATTCCTGCAAGAATAATATTTATTTTCAAATTATATTTTACATTTTTATCAAACAATGGAATAACAAGAATACTTAAAAGATATAGTGCAGGAATTTTGGAAAGAACTGCTAAAGAAGAAAACAAAAAGAAAGCAAGAAGATACCGCAACTTAGCATCATAAAGATAATTGAACCCATTGTAAACCCCAATTATTACAAGAGACATGCAAAATGTATCAGGCATAGATTTACGGGAAAACGCAAACCAAATTGAACATAAAAGAATTAACGCGGAATAAAAAGCTAGTTCATGAGAAAAAAAACGTTTTATCAATTTATAAAAATAAAAAACTCCAATAGATGAAATCAACAGATTAATCAAACGACCATACCAATGAGCATATCCAAACATTTCTGAGCACAAATAAATGAGATAATTTAACAAAGGAAATTCAGAGGCAATTATTCCCGTTTTGTTTCCATCCATATCAATCCGTGGATATAATATATTATTATCTATTTCCAAGAAATTACGTGCAATCATATTAGTAAGTGATTGTCGCCAACTATGACTTATCTCAATTGGTGGATCGGTGATACCGTATAATCTCAGGACAAAAAAAAAGACAATCCAAAAGCGGATATCGGAGGCATATTTTTCTTTAAAAACCGAGAAGGCTATTTTTGCTGTCATTTCTGAAACAAAGCTATAAAGAAATGCTCAAAAAGTGTTAAAAACTTTGCATTTAGGGTGTTTATAGGTTTTGTATTTTTACAACAATGGCAAAGAAAGCGACTAGTGTAAAAGAAGGAAAAGCGGAATCAGAAACTCCGTTAATGAAGCAATACAATACCATCAAAGCAAAATATCCTGATGCTTTATTATTATTCCGTGTAGGTGATTTTTATGAGACATTTGGTAGCGATGCCATCAAAGCAGCAAATATATTAGGAATTGTGCTCACCAAAAGAGCGAATGGTTATGCCTCCTTTATCGAATTAGCAGGTTTTCCTCATCATTCCTTGGATACTTATCTTCCTAAATTAGTTCGGGCAGGACAACGTGTTGCTATCTGCGATCAATTGGAAGACCCTAAAATGACAAAGACCATTGTAAAGCGAGGTGTTACTGAATTGGTTACTCCTGGTGTTTCTTACAATGATAAAGTACTAGATCATAAAAACAATAATTTTTTAGCGAGCGTTTATATTACTGAAAAACTATCCGGTGTTTCCTTTTTGGATGTTTCAACTGGAGAGTTTTTAGTTGCTCAGGGAAATTTAGATTATATCGACAAACTTCTTCAAACTTTTAAGCCAACGGAAGTACTTTTTCAAAAAAGTAAAAAGAAATTATTTATTGAAACATTTGGCGATAAATTTTACAATTACGGATTAGACGACTGGGCTTTCACTCACGAATTCGGAACAGAGGCATTATTAAAACATTTCGGAACAAAATCATTAAAAGGATTTGGAATTGAAGAATTGTCAGAAGGGATTGCCGCAGCGGGTGCAGCTATGCATTATCTAGCAGATACAGCTCATGATAAGGTAAAACACATTTCTACCATTTCCAGAATAGAAGAAGAAAAATATGTTTGGCTGGATAGATTTACTGTTAGGAATTTAGAATTGTTTGGTTCACACAATTACAATGCAAAAACTTTAATTGACGTAATTGACTCTACTATTTCACCAATGGGTTCCCGTATGTTAAAACGTTGGCTGGCATTGCCTTTAAAAGACAAAGCACCAATTGAAGAACGATTAGATGTTGTGGATTATTTTTTATCGAATTGCGAAGTAAGCGAACAAATTATTTCACAAATTGAATTGATTGGAGATATTGAGCGCATCATTTCAAAAGTAGCTACTGCACGGATTTCTCCAAAAGAAGTAGTACAATTAAAACGTGCACTATTAGCGATAGAACCAATAAAAACGATTTGCGATAAATCTGGAAATAAATCCTTAGAAAAAACCGCAGAACAATTAAACCCATGCAAAAATGTTGTGGAGAGAATTGAAAAAGAAATTACCAGCGACCCACCTTATTTAATTGCTAAAGGAAATGTAATTGCAGAAGGAGTAAATGCAGAATTAGACGAATTAAGAAACATCTCTGGTTCAGGAAAAGATTTTTTATTGCAAATACAACAACGTGAAAGTGAAAAAACAGGAATCACCTCATTGAAAGTTGGATTTAATAATGTATATGGTTACTATTTAGAAGTAACAAATACCCACAAAGATAAAGTACCTGGCGACTGGATGAGAAAGCAAACTCTAACCGGTGCAGAACGCTACATTACACCTGAATTAAAAATTTACGAAGAAAAAATATTAGGCGCTGAAGAAAAAATTCAAACACTTGAAATAAAATTATTTAGTGACTTAGTAATTGATTTGATGGATTATATTTCCATCATTCAATTGAATGCTTCATTAATAGCACGAATAGACTGTTTACTTTCCTTCGCAAATATTGCACAAAAAAACAATTACGTTCGTCCCCATATTTTTGATAACGACATACTAGACATAAAAGACGGTCGTCATCCAGTAATTGAAAAACAATTACCTGTTGGAGAAGATTACATTGCCAATGATGTTTATTTAGACAATACCACTCAACAACTCATTATGATTACTGGCCCTAACATGAGCGGTAAATCAGCTTTATTACGACAAACAGCTTTAATTGTATTGATGGCACAAATGGGAAGTTTTGTTCCTGCAAAACATGCTAATTTGGGATTAGTGGATAAAATATTTACACGTGTTGGTGCATCTGACAATATATCTTCGGGTGAATCTACTTTTATGGTTGAGATGAATGAAACTGCTAGTATTTTAAATAATTTATCAAATCGCAGTTTGATTTTGTTGGATGAAATAGGAAGAGGAACATCAACGTATGATGGAATCTCAATAGCTTGGGCGATTGCCGAATTCATTCATGAAAATCCATCAGCCAAAGCAAAAACTTTATTTGCAACACACTATCACGAATTAAATGAAATGACAAATACATTTCCCCGCATAAAAAACTACAATGTATCTGTAAAAGAAATTGGAAATAAAATTTTATTTATGCGCAAGTTAGTTGCAGGAGGAAGTGAACATAGTTTTGGTATTCATGTAGCAAAAATGGCAGGAATGCCTAAAAAAGTACTTGACAGAGCGAATGAAGTGTTGTCGCAATTGGAAAGTCAAAGAGAAAGTGGGAATCAGTCGACAGTAGACAGTAAAAAGAATCAAGAATCAAGAATCAAGAATCAGGATGGATTTAAACCAACAACTAACAACCAACAACCAACAACAGAAAAAATGCAATTGAGTTTTTTCCAATTAAACGATCCTGTTTTAGAGAATATTAAAGATGAGCTTCAGAAAACGGATATCAATACATTAACTCCAGTAGAAGCTTTGATGAAGTTAAATGAAATTAAAAAGATGATTGGTGGGTAAATAAAATTGATAGTGACAGTCGACTAATAAAATAGCAGAAAAAAATTAAGTATTTTGCTAAATTTAATCTGATTTTTTATTTTTTTGAAACGAACATAATTCCTAAACCGAATTCACCATAATTAGGAAAACTATTCCATGGATGTTTTCCAAAATAATCAGCTGATCCAAAACCTAAAGAAAATTCAGGGAACAGAAGTAGTCTTTTGAACTTAATTTCATACCCTAGTCCTAGATTGAAACCAATATTTATGGCTGCTGGAATATTGGGATTTCTACTTTCTGGTTTAGTATTATACAAGTTCTTATCGAAAGTTTCTAAATATTTAACTCCTACAGTCCTTACAACAAGCCTTAATCCAAAAGTAAATACAAATGAATTCTTCTTCTTTTTTGGGTTTATACAAACGCCTCCACTTGCATGGAGTATATAATCCAATATTTTTTGTCTAGCTCTAATACTTATTGTAAAAGGAACTGTAACTGAATCAAAGGCATCCAACTGAGCAGTACCATTTACATAAACAGGAAAAGATGCGGCAAATCCAATGCGAGTAAAAATTGCAGAATCTTCATATAACTGACCAACAATGCCAAGATTATATGTTTGTCCAACTCTATCATCCGAAAATCTCATTATCGGGGCCACACCAATTGCTAATTGACTGGCACAATTAGAATGCAAAGAAAGTATCATCCACAAACAAATAAAAAATTTATATTTCATAAGAATTTAAATTTTTAAGAAGATAAACGATTAGGAATAAAGAGTTAAAAAAATAGAGGAAAGAAAAAAAACTATTAACTAAAATCAAATGTATCTTAAGCTCCTTCGTATTCTGACTCCCAAGCAAAAAATAATTCTTTCAGATATTTATTTTCCTCATTAGTAATTTTTTTATCTGCCTTCACAATTTTAACTGCAAAATTCAAAAAATCTACTCTTTCTTGAGGAATTGAATCTTCATAAAAATCATTCATTGCATTATTAAAATGAATAAAATAATCTTCTTTGGGTAAAGAACTCAAAACAGACATTTCATTATCCAAATCAACTCGAAAGGGGAATGAATCTTTTAAATATTTTACGATTATTTTTCCTTCAGCAACATCAAAATCACCATCCACTTGGGACAGAATCATCAACATATGATATCCTGCCATAACCTTGTTCATTTTTGCCATAATTTCTAAATTTTCACTATAAATATACGTTTTATGAGCATTTGGACACTATTCGGGTTAAAATTAAAATACATTGATTTTAGTATAAATATTTTGCAGAATTAAAAAAATACTTACTTTTGCAATCCCAATCAAAGAAATTGGGATTTTGTCCAAAAAAGCTCGTTTTTTATGCATTTTTGGTTGAAATAATACGCGAAAGTAGCTCAGTTGGTAGAGCGCGACCTTGC
>SXGT01232397.1_pt1 | contig 70084 bp, 51 predicted proteins | sample 3176221 | NCBI WGS metagenome assembly SXGT01 (sample SAMN11356862, study PRJNA531348) | freshwater metagenome | isolation source: freshwater sample F1-120 | place: China: Fuxian Lake, Yuxi | collected 2017-12-25
GCCACATGAACGTGCTGCTCGCCGAAGCGGACATCCCGTACGACAAGCTGATGGAGATGGAGGACATCAACCCCGAGTTCCCGATGTGCGACGTGGCGCTGGTGATTGGAGCCAACGACGTGGTGAACCCGGCGGCGCGCACCGATCCCGCCAGTCCCATCGCCGGCATGCCGATCCTCGACGTGGATCGCGCCCGCACGGTGATGGTGATCAAGCGCGGCATGAGCCCCGGATTCGCGGGCATCGACAACCAGCTTTACTACATGGACAAGACGTTGATGTTGTTCGGCGACGCCAAGGTGTTCCTGGCGGGCATGGTCAAGGAAATGGGCGCCACCGCCCACGTCTGATGCGCGTCCGTGAACTCGCCGAGTGGCTCGGCGCTACCTACGAGGGCGACGGCGAGAAGGAAATCGCCGGCGTGGCCTCGATCGAGCAGGCGGGCGCGGACGAGCTTACTTTCGCCGCCGGACGCCGGGCGGACCGGCAGGTGGAGCAGTCCGCCGCCGGATGTCTGTTGGTCGCGCCGGACTTTCCGAACCCCGGAGGCCGCACGGCGATTCGCGTGGCCGACCCGCGCGCCGCGTTCGCGCGGGCGATTCGCCGCTTGCGCCCGGAGACGCCGCCGCCGCCCGGCATCCATCCCTCCTCCGTCGTCGCGCCCGATTCCACCATCGGCGAGGACGTCTCGATCGGGCCGCGGTGTGTCGTCGGACGAGGCGTGTCGATCGGGGCCGGTTCGCGGTTGCACGCCAACGTCACCATCTACGACGACGTGGACGTCGGCGAACGATGTGTGCTCCACGCCGGCTGCGTTCTGGGCGCGGACGGCTTCGGGTTCTCCATGGTGGAAGGCCGATGGGAGAAGTTTCCGCAGATCGGCCGCGTGTCGATCGGCAACGACGTCGAGATCGGCGCGAACTCCTGCGTGGACCGCGCGACGCTGGGGGTGACCTGGATCGGCGAAGGCTCCAAACTCGACAACATGGTGCACATCGCGCACAACTGCCGGATCGGGCGCCATGTGGCGATCGCCGCGCAGACCGGCTTCGCGGGCGGCTGCGTGGTGGAGGACTACGCCGTGATCGGCGGCCAAGTGGGGGTCGGAGACAAGGTGCGCATCGAATCGCGCGCGGTGCTCGGATCGGGCGCGGGCGTGCTCACCTCCAAGATCGTGCGCGCGGGGCAGGTGATGTGGGGCACCCCGGCGCGTCCGCTCAAGGAATACCTCGAGCAGTTGGCCAATCTGGCGCGTCTCCCCGAACTTCGAAAACAAGTGGCCGATATCAAGAAGCGCCTCGACAAGCTGGAGGGCTGAGTGGTCGTCGTCGTCGGTGGGCACAGCCGCAACGTCGGCAAGACCTCGGTGGCGGCGGCGTTGATCGCCGCGACGCGCCACGCCGGCTGGACCGCCGTCAAGATCACCCAGTACGGGCACGGACGTTGCGCGACCGAGGGCGAGGAGTGCGAATGCGCCGCGTCCGATCCGGCGCATCCGTTCGCCATCGACGAAGAGACCGCGCCGTCGCATACGGATTCGGGACGGTTCCTCGCCGCCGGCGCGAAGCGCGCGTTCTGGGTGCGCACGCGCATCGGCGATCTCGGCCACGCGATGCCCGCGCTACGGCGGATCGTGGCGGAGAGCGCCCACACGATCGTCGAGTCGAACAGCGTGATGAACTTCCTGGTTCCGGATCTATACATCGCCGTTCTCGACTTCGGCGCCGAAGACATGAAGGAATCCGCGCGGCTGTTTCTACCCCGCGCCGACGCGCTCGCCGTCACCGGCGGTTCGCGTCCGGAAGGCGGCTGGCTCGGGATTCCCGCGCGATGGCTCGCCGCCAAGCCGGTATTCGCCGCGCCGCCTCCGGGCTACGCCAACGTGGATCTGGCGCGGCTGGTGGAGGCTCAGTTGGGATCTTCGTCGACGCACTGATTCGGGCCGATCCTGTTGCGGCTCGCCACCACGCCCACCGACGCGATCACGCAACGTCCCGACATCTTGTGGCCGCGGATCTCGTTCCCCTCGATCGTGTTGTCCGCCGCCACGTCCATCCGTTCGGCGCGCGCGCCCAGGAAGATGCCGGCCTGCATCAGATTCGGTTCGTTGCGGCTCCATCCGCACTGGAACTTGGCCGAGCCCTCGTTGCAAAGGGCTTTGTTGATGTGGAGCATCTTGTTGCCGGTGATCTTGTGCCCGGATCCGATCACGAACATCGCCGAGAACTTGGTTCCGTCGAACACGTTGTCGCGGATGGTGATGTTCCTCGACTGCATCTCCGGATTCGTGTTGTTCATCACCAGCGCCAGATTGCCGTGCGGATAGTCCGCCGCGCCGCCGCGATTGATGCACACGTTGCCGGACACCTCGCCGTCGTGGAATCCGTCCAGGTCGAAGCACTTGCCGTTGATCTCCTCGAAGCGGTTCTTCGTGTAAATGGACTCGTCCACCTTCCCGCCCGTGTCCACCGCCACGGGAATGGCCTGGCCGTCGACATCCACGTCTTCGGCCGGGTAGCCGATGAACTTCCCCTTGTTGTTCTCGACGCGCACCTTGTTCGCGTGGCCCACCTGGATCGCGTCGCGTCCCACCTGCTCGAAGGTGTTGCCGGCGATCGTGCCCGTGAAGTTGCGCGGCGACTGATGATAGGAGTGCGTCCAGATTCCGTTGCCGAGGATCTTCTTGAACGTGCAGTCGCGCACTTCGAACCGGTCGACGCCTTCCTCCAATAGGATTCCGCCGCTCGTGTTGTTCTTGCCTTTGAAGTTGCGCGATCCCGATTCCTCCACCGCCACGCCGGAGATCTTGATGCCCTTGACCGAGGTGGCGAGGATGGGGAATCCCATGAACTCGCGAAACTGGAGACCGGAGATCTCCACGTTCGTGCTTCGCAGCACCATCACGCCGTTGCCGGTAAAGTGGCCGGAGAACGGCATTCCGGAGGGTGGCATGTCGATTCGCCGTTCGAGCGCCGCACGATTTCCTTCGAAGCGGATTCCGCGGATCTTGACGTTCCGCGCGCCGTCCACCACGATCAGGGCGCGTCCGGTGAAATCGGGGCCGAACCGCACCACCGTCGAAGGCTCGCCCACGATCTCGATGTCGTGCGAGTTTTCCGGCACGCGCCACTCGGCGGCCAGTTCGATGGTTCCCGCCGGGAGCCTCACGACTCCGGTTCCCTTGCTCAACTCGTCCTGGACCGTTCGTTCGGGCGATTTCGAGCAGGCCGCGAGAACGACGGCTATCAGCGCCGCGGCCCACCTGGATAAAGGCATGAACCGCTATTCTAACGTTGATGCCGATACGTTTTCGAGAGGCGGCCGTACCGGGACTGGAACCCTTGACCGCGCTGGCGCCCGCGGGCGCGGTGGTGGGGTTGACCGGAGAGGACTCGCCCATCCCCGGCGAGATCCTGCGTCTGGCCGTGGGCGCGCGCCGGCCGGACACGGGCGAAGTGGAATCGGACCGGCCCGCGCGGCTGATCGGAGCGTCCGATCCGCTGGACCTGAGCCCGGTGGCCGTGCTCGCGCTCGATCACGCCATGGCCTCGCGCGACGATCTCACCCGGCTGCGCGCGCGGCTGGAACTCGACGATCTGCGCCGCGGCGGAACCACCATCCTGCTTCTCAGCCACGAGCCGGATCTACTGCTCGGTCTTTGCGACGAAGTCTGGTGGATTGACGAGGGCCGCCTGGCCGCGCGCGGCGAGCCTGGCGAGGTTCTGGCGAAGTACCACCGGCAGTTGTCGCGGCGGCTGGGCGCATGGGCGCGATCGGCGAACCGCCCGGTATCGCCGTCTTTGCGGCGTGGCGACGGACGCGCGTCGATAACCAGTCTGCGTACGCTCGACTCGCAGGGGCGCCCGTCGATCGTCTGGCGCTCCGGCGATCCCGTATCGGTGGAGGCCGCCGTGCGGTTCGCCGCCGATGTGGAGGATCCGGTGGTGGGCATCATGATCCGCACGCGGATCGGGTTCGAGGTGTTCGGCACCAACACCGAACTGGAACAGGTGCGATTGGGGCCGGTGCGCGCCGGCGAGACGTTGACGGTGAGGTTCTCGTTCGCGTGCAACCTCTGCCCCCGCGAATACACGCTCACCGCCGCGTCCCACGATCCGGACGGCGTGTGGCACGACTGGCTCGAGGACGCGGTTGCGTTCTCGGTGGCGGACGTTCGCTACACCGCCGGAGTCGCCAACCTGCGCGCCGCGGTCACCGTGGACCGGAGCTGACCTAGTGTGCGTGGGCCTCGCTCTTGGCGAAGTAGAGTTCCACGGCCCGCTCGAGATCCTGCCGGCCCATGCGAACCGGGCGCTTTTCGTAGTCCGAGATCGCCGTAATGATGTTGCAGATGTCGCTCGGGTAGCAGGCGCGTAGCTCCTCCCGCCCGTGAGCCCGGCAGAGCTGGCGCAAGTACTCGGCGGCGTTGCCTTCCACCGGGATCCGTTTGGCCGAAACCACGCGCTGGAAGATCATGTCGAACGACTGGGGGTCCACCGGCTCGATCAGGATCTTGTTGTGGATGCGGCGGAGAAACGCGTCGTCGGCCAGATCGGCGGGATCGAGATTGGTGGAGAAGACCACCATGAGTTCGAACGGTATCTGGAACTTTACGCCGTAGCGGAGGCTGAGGTAGTCGACGCGCCGGTCGAGCGGCACGATCCAGCGGTTCAGCAGGTCGCGCGGCGACATGAGCTGGCGGCCGAAATCGTCGATGATGAAGATGCCGTTGTTCGCCTTCATCTGCAGCGGCGCCGCGTAGATGCCGGTGGAATCGTCCAGCCGCATTTCGAGCATGCTGGGCACGAGTTCTCCACCGACCACGATGCAAGGGCGGCGGCACAGAATCCACCGCGGATCGACATCGGGATCGTCGAGGTCGAGCCGGGTATGCACCACCGGATCGTACAAGCTGATCACCTGATTGTCCACTTCCACGGCCCATGGAATCAGCACCGCGTCCTGGTAGACCCGCAGCATCCGCTCGGCGAGCGACGTCTTGCCGTTGCCCGACGGCCCGTATAGAAAGATCGAGCTTTGCGAGATCAGCGCCGGACCCAGTTGGTCCAGCAGCCGGTCGGTCACGATCAGGTCCGACATCGCGGCTCGTAGCGCCTTGCGGTCGATCTGCACCCGCGCCGACTGCATCCGCACCGCCCGCGAGTACTCTTTCAACGACACCGGAGCCGCCCCCGCGTACTGCGAGATCTGGAAGCGGTCCGAGGCCATCTGCTTGCCCGCCTGGGAGAGCACGAACTGGTAGTCGTTGCCCACCATCCCTTTCACTTCCAACAACTGCTGGGCGCGCAGATGCCGGAAGGCGAGGTCCACCACCTGCAACGACAGCCGCAGCGAGGCACTCAAGGACTTCAGGCTGCTGAATCCTTCCATCATGAGGCGGCGAAGCACCAGATCGATCACGAGCGACTCGGGAATCGCCAACTCCTCGTAGGTCTTCGGGATCGTGGGTCTGAAAACGGCGGGTAGATTGCTCGAGCTGAGCGACATCGGTTCTCCAGGAAACGGGTTCGCTCTATTTATCGGCGCTCGGGGCGGAATCGCCACTCCACGTTTCACCTTAGCCGAGCGTCAACTCTAGCGGATGGGTGTTTTTTTCCACCGGCCGATCGGGGCGGCGCTGCTGCTGGTGGCGCTGGCCGCCGCGGCTCAGGACGATGCCGCCAATCTCCGGTCCCTGGCGCGGAGGGCGGAGGCCAAGGGCGACACGGTTCGCGCTTATCTCTACTACGCGCAAGCGGCCGCGCTCGATCCCGCCGACAAACGATCGTGGGCCAAGAGCCTCGCGCTTCGAACACGCGCGGCGGTGGCGGCGAAGGTGGACCCGGGCGGTCCCGCGGTGGAGCCGCACATCCCGATCGCCACCCAGCCGGTGACTCAGTCCGACCTGGACGAGGCTCGCATCCTGCGTCCGCCCGTCCGCCTGGAACCCCAAAAGGGGGCTCGCAATTTCGACCTCAAGGGGGACTCGCGGAACCTCGTTGAGGGGGTGCTCAAGGCCTACGGCATCGACGTCATCTTCGACGCCGACTACCAGCCCGTGCAGAACCTCCGCTTCCGCATCGAAGGCGCGGAATTCGCCGAAGCGATGATCGCGCTCGAGGCCGCCACCGCCAGTTTCGCCGTTCCGGTGAGCGAGAAGATCGCGCTGATGGCCCGCGACACCTCGCGGAAGCGCCAGGAACTGGAACACACCATGGCCGTGGCGCTGCCCATCGCCGAACCTATCAATATCCAGGAAGCGCAGGAACTCGCCCGCGCCATCCAGCAGTTGATGGAGATCCAGAAGTTCGGCATCGATTCGGCCCACCGCCTGGTGGTGATCAAGGACCGCGTCTCCAAGGTGCTCCCCGCGCTCGCGCTGTTCGAGCAAGTGCTGCGCTTCCGGCCGGAGGTGCACATCGAGGTCGAGTTCCTAGAGGTGATCGAGAACTCGTCGCTCGATCTAGGATTGCGCCTGCCGACGCTGTTCCCCATCAAGTCGGTCACCGACATCGCCGGGCGCGGGATCTCCATTCCCGCTTTGTTGCGCACCGCCGCCGGATTCAACCCGTCGAAATTCTTCGCCGTGGGCATCGCCGACAGCCAGTTGTTCGCGTCCATGTCGGAATCGTCCACCCGCACGCTATCGCGCGCCGAGATGCGTTCCAGCGACGGCCAAGTCGTCAACTTCCACATTGGCGACAAGTATCCGATCCTGACGGCGGGCTACTTCGGCGGCGCCGGCGAGTCAGGCCAAGTCTTCACGCCGCCGCCGACTTTCAACTTCGAGGACCTCGGAGTGGTGCTCAAGGTGACGCCGAGGGTGCAGGGCGACGACGAGATCGGCATGGACATCGAGGCGGAGTACAAGGTGCTCACCGGGCAGGCGCTGAATGGGATTCCGGTCATCGCCAACCGGAAGTTCACCTCGCGCTTCCGAGTGAAAGACGGCGAGATCGGCGTGGTGACAGGGTTGGTGCGCGTCAGCGAAGCGCGTTCGCTGACCGGAATCGCGGGGCTGGCCCAGATCCCTGGGCTCGGCGCGCTGTTCCGCCACGACAGCCGGACCAAGGAGTCCGGCCAGACGCTATTCGTCATCCGTCCACGGATTTTGCTGCGGCCGGATCAGCCGATCGGCGGCCGCCCGGTCTGGACCGGCTCGGAAGGGCGCCCGCGCATTCCGTTGTAACCTCGCCGCAAAGCCGCCGCTGTACACTGGCAATTTGATAGGGCTGATTGCATGCACCTTTTGCCTGGCCGCCTGGCTGGCGGCGGCTGACGGAACATTGCGCTCACCGGATGGAGCCCCGCTCGCCGCGCGGTCCATTCGCGTGAAAACCGCGCAGGGCGCCTGGATCGCCGAGGTCCACTCCGGCGCGGACGGCCGCTTCGAACTCCCGGACCTGCCGGCCGGCGAATACGAGATCGTGGTGGATCGCGGTCAGCGCCGGCCGCTGCGCATGCCCGCCGGCAAGCCGCTCGAACTCACCGCCGAACCGTTGCGCTCGGAGATCACCGTCACGGCCTCGCGCGGATCGGTGGAGGCCGAGGGCGAAGGCGAGGCGGCGGGAGGATCGCGGGCGCGCGAGGTGGCGCTCGGAATGCCGGTGGCCACATCCGGACAGCAGCTAGCGGGCTTGCCCGGAGCCTCCATTCAGCAGACTTCGCCCGGGCAGGCGTCGCCTTTTCTCCGCGGGCTCACCGGATATCAGGTGCTGAACCTCGTCGACGGCGTCCGCTTCAACAACGCCACTTTCCGCTCGGGGCCGAATCAGTACCTTGCTTTCATCGACGCCAGCCAGATCCAACGCACGGAGGTGAGCCTCGGGCCCTCGAGCGTGCAGTATGGCAGCGACTCGCTCGGCGGCGCGATCCAGGTCCTGACGCGCGAATCGCGCGGAATGGGGTGGCACGGTGAAGGGAACGTAGCCGCCGCCGGAGCGGACCGGTCCGCCGTGTCCGATCTCCACCTCGGCTTCGGCTCGGCGAACTGGTCGCTGAGCGGTGGCGTGGCCGGCCGCCGGCATGGCGATCTTCGCGCGGGCGGCGTCGACAGCCGCAACGTCCTGCGCCGGTTCCTCGGTCTCGACGCGGACCGCATCGCCGGCATCGCGGGATCGCGCCTGGCGGACACCGGTTTCTCGCAGACCGCCGCGCACTTGCGTACGGCATGGCGGCCCTCCCCGTTGCAAAGCTTCAGCGGCTGGTTCCAGACGGGCCGCCAGTTCGATTCGCGCAACTACAAGGATCTCTGGGGAGGGCTCGGGCGGATCCGCTCGGATCTGACTCCGCAGGGGCTCGATTTGGGATATCTCCGGTGGGAGCGTCTGGCCCCGTCCGGGTTCGACACGCTGAGCGCCACCTTCTCGGTGAATTCGCAACGCGACGGCTCGGTCCGCCAAGGGCTGCTTTCCACCGGCGCGATCACCACGGACCGGTCGCGCGTGGACGCGCTCGGATACTCGGCTCAGGCGGCGCGCGTGGGCGGACGATGGCTGCGCACCGTGCTGGGCGCCGAGCTTTACGACGAGCGGATCCACTCCTCGCGCCAGGACTTCGATCCCGTTCGCGCAACCGCGCGCGGCTCGCGACCGCTCTATCCCGATCGATCGGCGTATCGCACCGGCAGCGTGTTCGTTGGCGATCGCGTCGAGTTGGTCCCGGGCCGGCTGCGTCTGGGCGCCGGGTTCCGCTGGACCCGCGTGTCATACGCCACTCGCGCCGATGCGTTCGGCACGGCCGCGTCCCGTCAGGGCTTCTCCGACGCCACATGGCACGGGTCGGCGTCGCTCACCCTGACTCGCAACTGGTTCGTCCACGCCATGTCCGGCCGCGGATTCCGCGCGCCCAACGCGAACGATCTCGGCGCGATCGGACTCAACGACCTCGGCTACGAGATTCCGGCCGGCGCATCGATCGCGGCTGGCGCGCTGCTCGGATCGAGCGCGGGCGAGAACGCGATGTCGCTCGGGCGGCGCGTGGAGCGGCTCCGCGCGGAGTCCATGCTGAATCACGAAGCGGGTCTGCGATTCCACTCCGGCCGCGTCACCGCGCGGGCGCAATGGTTCATCGCCAGTCTGCGGGATCCCATCGTGCGCAGGACTCTGCTGTTCGCCGCCGGTTCGGCTCCCGCGAGCCTTGCCGGACTGGCGGTCCGCCCGGTCGCGCCGGCGCCGGCGCAAGCGGCGCAAGGAGTGGTGGCCGTCGCCACCGCGATCGATCCGCGCGCGGTGAAAGCCTTCGTCAACGACGGAGAGTCGCGCTATTCGGGAGCGGAGTGGCAGGTGCGCGCGCGTTTGGCGGACCGGTGGTCCGCGGAGGCGAACTACACGTTTCTCGCCGGCCGCGACCTCTATCCGAACCGGCCCATCCGGCGGCTCTCGCCCCAACAGGGGATGGTGTCGCTGCGACACATGCGCACGCGGTGGTGGATGGAGTTTTCCGTTTTGGCGGCGGGTCCGCAGAGGCGGCTGAGCGGCGGCGACCGTGACGACGAGCGCATCGGAGCGTCGCGCAGCCGCGCCGACATCGCCGCGTTCTTCGTCTCGTCCCGGCTGGCGCCGTTCGTATCGGCGGGCCGGTTCACTCCGACCGGCGAGACGCTGCGGCAGATCCAGGATCGCCTGCTGCCCGGTCTGCCGGACGGGACGCGAGCGGTGTTGTACGGGTCCACCGCCGGCTGGGTCGATCTGCGCTGCACCGGGGGAGTCCGGCTGTCGGAAGCGGTGACGCTACGGCTGGGCTTGGCGAACCTGGCGAACCGGTCTTATCGCGTCCACGGGTCGGGCGCGGACGCGGCTGGGCGCAACGCGTTCGCCGGAGTCGGGTACGTGTTCTGATCCCTCCCTACCTCTCGCGCTGGCAGTGCTCGCCGCCGCGCAGGATCGCGGGCCGGTGGGCGACACCGGGTTTCGGCGCTATTCGGCGGGCGGAGACTTCTACCTTTCGGAAGCGCCCGCCGGGCCGGCACGGCCGTTGATCGTCTGGGTGCAGGGGACCGGTTGCGAGTCCCCGCTCTCCCGGGAAGCGGATCGCATCTACTCGGGCCCGCGGAGCCTGCCGCTCGAAGCCGTTCAGGGCAGGGCCGTGGTGCTCGCGGTCGAAAAGCCCGGCGTGGAGTATCTGGATGCACCAAAAGCGGCGCCCCAACGCGAGCCTCTACTTCGCCCACGGGACCGCCGACCGTCAGAACTCGATTCACGCCTTCGACGTCCTGCGCGCCGAACTCGAGACCGCCGGCAAGCGGGCCGTCTTTCAGCGAATCGCGGATTGGTTCCTCGCCGCGCGGTAGCATGGAAGGGCGGCCCCATGCGGACCATATTTCACGTCGACATGGATGCGTTCTTCGTATCCGTGGAGGAGCTTTTCGATCCGTCGCTGAAGGGCAAACCCGTGGTGGTGGGCGGACGGCCGGACGCGCGCGGCGTGGTTTCCGCCGCCTCCTACGCGGCGCGCAAGTTCGGCGTCCATTCGGCGATGCCGCTGCGGACCGCGTACAAGCTCTGCCCCCAGGCGATCTTCCTGGACGGCCATCCGCACCGGTACCGCGAGTGCTCGGAAAAGGTCCACGAGACGCTGCTGTCGTTCACGCCCACGGTCGAGATGGCGTCCATCGACGAGGCCTATCTCGACATGACTGGCACCGAACGCCTCCACGGACCACCGTTCTTGGCCGCCCACAAGCTGCACGAGCGGATCCGGGAGCGCACCAATCTCAACTGTTCCATCGGCGTCTCGACGGCGAAGCTGGTGTCGAAGGTGAGCTCCGATCAGGCCAAGCCGAACGGCGTGCTCTGGGTGCTTCCGGGCAACGAGGCGCGGTTCCTGGCGCCGCTCGAGGTGCGGCGGATTCCCGGCGTCGGCAAGGTGACCGAGGAGAATCTGCGCAAGTTGGGCATCCGCAAGGTGGGCGATCTGGCGCGGCTGGACGACGGATTCCTCGAGGAGCGCTTCGGGAAGTGGGGTCTGGCGCTGGCCGGCAAGTCGCGCGGGCAGGACGCGGGCGGCTGGTTCGACTCGGCGGTGGGTGGGCGCGCCGTCCCCAAGTCGATCAGCCATGAGCACACCTTCGGGAACGACACCGCCGATGCCGGGACGCTGCATTCCACGTTGTCGCGCCTTTCCGAAATGGTCTGCCGCCGGCTCCGCGAGCACGGGCTGTGGGCTCGCACCGTGCAGTTGAAGCTGCGCTATTCCGATTTTTCCACTTTCACCCGGGCGCACACGTTGGATCACGCCTCGCGCATCGACACCGAGGTGCTGGCCGAGGCGCGCAACTTGTTCGACCGCAACTGGACCGGCAAGCCGGTCCGCCTGCTGGGGGTGCACGTAGGCAACTTCACCGAGGCCGAGGGGCAGATGAGTCTGCTCGATCAGGGCTCGTCCGACCGCTGGAGCAAGGCGCTGGACGCGGCCGACAGACTACGCGACAAGTATGGCGAATCGGCGGTGGGGCTGGCCGGAGGGCTGCGCGGCCGGTTCCAGGAGCGGGTGCACGAGAATCCGGCGGGGCTGCCCGGTAAGCGGCCCCGGAAGCCGGCTACTTCTTGAAGACCTCTAGGATGCGCCCGAAGATGCCCCTGCGCTGAGGCTCGGCGGGCTGAGCCGGCGCGGGCGGTTCGGGCGGAGGCGTAGCGGCGGGAATGGACGTGGCGCGTTGGGCGATGTTGCGGGGGCGCTCTTTCGGCGCTTCCGGCGCGTGGCGCTCGGGGTCATCCACTTCCCAGGAAGCGACCTGCGTCTCGCCGCCCGCGCACGATTCGAGCGGTTGCGTTCCCACCAGGAACACCTCGGGCCGCCCCTGGCCGCCGCACGCACCCAGCTTTCCACTGGCGGAGTCGACTTCCACCTGGATCACGCCGTCTGGCGCCGCGAACCCGCCCGCGCGCTTGTAAGGACGCAGCTTGTGCGCCCGCTTCATGAACTCCGTCCAGACGGGAAGCGCGGAGTAGGCGCCTTCCAGTCCGAGTTCGCGGTAGTCGTCATAGCCGATCCAGACCACCGTGATCAGCTCCGTGGTGAAGCCCGCGAACCAGCCGTCGTGCGAGGTGCCGGTTTTGCCCGCCGCCGGCAGGTAGAAGCCCTTGGACCGCGCGCCGGCTCCGGTTCCCGACCGCATCACTTCTTCCAGCAGATTCGTGGTCATGTATGCCACCCGGCCGTCGAGCGCCTCCCGCCGCACGGGTTTTTCGTTGAAGATCGCCTTGCCGTCCTGATCGCGGATCAGCTTGATCCAGTGCGGCTGCGTGAAGACGCCCCGCCCCGGGAAGATCGTGTACGCTCCCGCGATTTCGAGCGGCTGCACGTCGTAGGAACCGAGCGCGGCGGCGGGGGTCGCCTGCACGGTGTTCATTCCCGCCTTGCGCGCCAGTTGCACCACCTTGCCGTAGCCGATCTGCTCGGCGAACTTCACCGCCGGCACGTTCATCGACTTGGCGAGCGCCTGGCGCATCGTGACGCTGCCGTGGAATTCACCCTTGTAGTTGTTCGGTTCGTAGGCCTTGCCGGAGAACCAGAACGTGGTGGGCTCGTCCACCACCCGCGAGATCGGAGTGAACGGCGCCGGGCTCCCGTCAACCGCCGAGGACAATACCGCCGCGTAGACGAACGCCTTGAAGATGGATCCGGCGGGCCGTTTGGCCAGTGCTCGATTCAACTGGCTGGCGGCGTAGTCGCGGCCGCCGATCAGCGCCTTCAGTTCGCCGGTCCGCGCGTCCAGGCTCACCAGAGCCACTTGCACCTGAGGCCACCCCTTTGCGGGCGTGCGGCCCATGCGCGTCAGCCGGTCGTCCACTTCCTTCAGGCCCACCCGCACGGCCTCTCCGGCGGCGCGCTGCAGGTTCGGGTCGAGCGAGGTGTACACGCGGTAGCTGTTCGCCTGGAAGTCGTGATCCTGGAACTTGGTTACCAGCCGGTCGTTGACCAGGTCGACGAAGTACGGCGTGTTGTCGGATTCCTGCCCGCCTTGGCGAACGGTGATCTCGGACTTGGATGCCTTTTCGAACTCGTCCAGCGTGATGTACTTGTTGTCGCGCATCATGCCGAGCACGATGTTTCGCCGCTTCTTGGTGCGGTCCGGATTGCGGAACGGGTTGTTGCCGCTCGGTGATTGGATGATGCCGCACAGCTCGGCCGCCTCGGGCAACGTCAGCTTTCTCAAATCCTTACCGAGATAGACCTGCGCGCCCTCGCCCAGGCCGTGGATGTTGAAACTGCCGACCCGGCCCAGGTAGATCTGGTTGGCATAATGCTCGAAGATCTCCTCTTTGGTGAGCTTGCGCTCGAGATGCAGGGTGATCAGCACCTCGGGGATCTTGCGTTTCCAACTCCGCTCGTTGGTGAGCAGCAGACTGCGCGCCAATTGCATGGAGAGCGTCGAGGCGCCTTGGCTGTTGCGGCCTTCCTTGATGTCCACCCACGCCGATCCGAGCACGCGGATCGGATCGAACCCGGCGTGCATGAAGAAACGCTTGTCCTCGGCGGAGAGCAGTGCGTTGCGGACGATCGGGGGGATGTCGTCGAACCGTACCACCCGGCGCCGTTCCCGGTTGCGGTCGAACAGATTGGTGATCAACTCGGGTTCCAGCCAGAACTGGGTTCGTTCGGTATTGTCGCCCAGCGAGATGATCTGTGTGACGCGCGATTTCTCGAACTTGACGACGTGGGCTTCCTGCTCGAAATAGGAGTCGACGCCGGGGAAGACCTCCACGCCGTCCTCGCGCAGGTGGAACCATCCCATGCGGTTGCCCCGCGATTCGGTATACCCCGCCCGCTGCAGGGCGGCCACCACGTCGTCGGATGAGAGTTCGTCTCCCAGCGAAAGCGTCTGGGGAGCACCATAGAGCTTGGACGTATTCGCGTAGGGGCCGCGAGCGAGCTTGTCCTCGACGATCGTGGCGTACTTGCTGTAGAAATACAGGAAAATGCCAGTAGACGCCACCATGGCGAATACCGAGAACCCGACGATCGCCTTGCCAACAGGGTGCAGCAGGACGCGCTTGACGCGGCTGCCTCCCGAGTTTTTCGACTTCGATGCGCGGCTCAATGTAGAGTGATCTCCACCCTACCGGTATTGTCGCACGCGCGATCCCCTACTTTCGGGTTTCCTGGAGATCCTCGAGTTCCTTCCACATGTCATTGATAGGCCGCCAGTCCGACCGTTCCGGACTCGCGAACGGAACGTCCGACACGCGGAGCGTGCCATGTCCCCAGGGACAGATGTATTCGGTGCGCGGCGGCCCCAGCAGAACATGGTTCCAGCCGCCGCGCGACAGTGGCATCCGCAGGCGGCGCAGGCACGCCCGGCAGCGATATCGCTGGTCGAGCAGGGCCAAGTAGACCATCCCCACCGCGACCAAGCCGAACACCAGGACGGCCAACGTATACCCCAAATCGTGAGCAAACGGATCCTGCTTGACCCGCATGAACGGTTCCGGCTCCGGCCAGACCGCATGAAAGCCCTTCCAAATCAACGCGAGCATGCCGTAAATCACCGCGAGCTTCGCGATGAAGTAGGACCAGTACTTCATAGTATTATGACTCCGCTCAGAGGACGAAAGTTTCAAATCGAACGTCCTCTCTCAGTAGTACGTATCGGCGGGCAATCTGTGTTCCTTCAGTGCCATCTTTGCGGACCCTGGAACCGGCTGCTATCCTGTTCTACGATGAAAGCCGCCGTACTCGCATACACCCTCGTACTGGGAGCCGCCTCGCTCGTTCCCGCGCTCGCGTCCGCCCAGAACGCCGCTCTCCAGTCCATGCCCGGCACGATGATCTTCGACGTCCGCAATGGAGATCAAAACGGCAAGCTGATGATCAAGGAGACGGACCTCGCGTTCGAATCGCTCACCGACGCCCGCCATTCCCGCAATTGGAACTACGCCGACATCCGCGAGCTTTCCAAGCGCAAGAAGGAGCTGCGGATCAAGCCGAAGAAGGGCAGCAGCTACGACTTCCAGTTCAAGGATTCCAAACTCCGCGACCGCATCTACGACCTGATCTCCGCCAAGGTGCTCGCCGCCCGCCAAGGCGCCAGGTAGCGGACCTTCGCTACCAGAGCACCTTCAGCGCCAACTGGACCGTCCGCGGCGAGTTTGCCTGGCCGCCGATCACTCCGAATCCAGGGTTGCCCACCGTCGTGTTCGGCAGCCCGAAAACCGGGGTGTTGGTCAGGTTGAAGGACTCGACGCGGAACTGCGTCTTGAATCGCTCGGTGATCGCGAAGCTCTTGATCAGCGAGAAGTCCAGGTTCTTCGTGGGCACGCCACGATTGCGGGAATCGAGCCGCGGCGTGTTGCCGAACTCGAAAGAGACAGGCAGGCGGAACGCGGCTGCGTTCAGATAGCCCGTACCGCCGGAGACTCCCCCCAGGCGCGACGACGGATCGCCCGAGGTCTGCACCTCGGAGCCAGTGAAGCTCGAACGCGACCCCGCGTAGGCGGGCGTCCCCGACACGCCGAACACCAGCGGCTGTCCGGACTGGTACGTGTAGATGCCGTTCACCTGCCATCCGCCCAGCCACCGGTGGCCCTTGGCGAAAGGCAGATCGTAGACGCCGGACATCACCAGCCGGTGCGGGAAGTCCGATCCCAGAACGCTACGGTCGATGCCGCGGTTGAATTCGTTCTGGTAGCCCGGGTTCTGGCCCGCGTCGAAAAACGAGGTGGTCAGCATGTTGACGTCGCCCAGGTTCTTGGAAAACGTGTAGCTGAGCGTGGCCAGCAGTCCATGGCTCATGCGCTTCTGGGCGCTCGCCTGGAACGCGTGATAGGTGGAGTTGCCACCACCCATGAAGTTGACGCCGAAGCCGGTAAAGTGGGGATAGGCTCTCAGTAGCTGATTCTGCTGTACTTGCCTGGCGGCCAGCGGACCCGCGGTGGTGATCACGCCGAAGAACGGGTTGTTGACTAGCGCGTTGAGTTGCGCCACCCGGTTCAGGTCGCCGGGCTGCCCGAAAAACGACGGATTCAGCGCGTTCAGCCCCACGTTGACCGGCAGCTTGACGCCCTTGTTTCCCGCGTACGACAGGTTCACCGCCATCGATCCGGGCAGTTCCTTCTGCACGCCGAAGTTCCACTGCAGCGAGTAGGGCAGCGGCGTGTCATAGTTCAGCGCCGCGATTCCGGTCCCCACCAGCGTGGCCGCGCCTTGCGACGAACCGGCCAGCGGCTGCAATCCGCCCGGGAACGGCGTCGCCAGACTGCCCACCGGATTCACGCCGTCGATCGACGCCACGAAGGGCGAGGTGACGCTGAAGCCCGGGTTGCCGCCGTTGAACAGGCGCACCAGGCCGGGCGTGTAGAACACGCCGAATCCGCCGCGGACCACGGTCTTCGGGTTTACCGAATAGGCGAGCCCGATGCGCGGGCCGATGTTGTTGGCGTCGGTCTTGTAGCGCTGCCGCGACGCGCCGTTGACACCCCGGAACTGCAGCCCACCCCGCAGCGGAAGTCCGGTGGCGCGGGCGAGCGGTGATTCGAGGCCGGGATCGATTGTTGCCAGCCGGTTGAACCTCTCCGACGGGCCGGTTTCCATCTCCCAGCGAATTCCGAGATTCAACGTCAGCTTGGAGGTCAGTTTCCAGTCGTCCTGGAAGTAGAGCGCGTGGTAGAAGCCCTGCTGCGAGGTCGCATCGGAGAAGGTGAGCAGCCCACCGGTCGGGATGCCCATCAGGAACGAGCCGAGCCCGAGGTACGGCGCCTGTCCGCCCGGAACGCCGGCCGTCGGATCGGGTCCGGAGAGGAACGTCGAGCCGAAGGAGAAGTTGCCGCCCGGATTGCCGAGGCTGGCGTTGTGGTCCAGGAACACGCGCCCGTCCCAGCCGAGCTTCATGGAATGTTTCGACCGGATCAGAGACAGCGCCGCCGCCACGTTGTGCGAATAGCGGGTGAAGCGCTGGTTGCCGCTTTCGTCGTTCCCGTTGGACCCGTTGATGCCGATGACCGGAAGGAACCGCTCCTGCACCTGGCCCACGTATTGTTGCGAGAAGCCGAGCGCGCCCAAGTCCGTGCCCAGCGAGTAGGGATCGCGGAAGTTGCGCTGGCGGGCGAATCCGTAACGCAGATTCAAGACAACTGTCGGACGCAGTGTCATGATGTCGTCCACCACCACCGTGTGCGACTTGATGAACTGATTGAAGCCGCCCGGAGAGGAGATGCTATTCCAATAGTTGGGCTCGTAGTGATCGTTCCAAAGCCGGCTATAGCGGCCGAACAGGCGGTGCCGTTCGGAGAAGTTGTGATCGGCGCGCACGCTGAACTGCTTGTCGTCGTCGCGCGAGTTGGCCACTGAGTCCAGGTTGTTGACGATGCCCGCGCGTTGCGGCTGGGGGTAGAGCGCCAGGATGTTGCGGGCGATCGGGCTGATGCGAGCCGAGGGGATCGTCCGGCCGGGGAATGGAGTTCGCAGGAAGCGGCCGGCGGCCTCCGGATTGGGGCGCGTGGTGGCCGGATCGAAGACATCGGCGGGCGCTTGTGTCAGGTCGCCGGTGCGCATCAGGGGCGATGGTACGCTGAACGTTCGGAACAGAGACCGCCGCAGCTTTACCTGTTCGAAATTGCCGAAGAAAAACGTACGGTCCTTCTTGATGGGGCCGCCGATGGCGAATCCGTACTGGTTGTAGCGCAACGGCGTGCGGCGATCCTGGCGGCCGGGGATCGGGTTGGTGCCGGCGCGATTCACGAAGAAGTTCGCCGAGTCGAGCTTCTCGTTGCGGAAGTACTCGTAGGCCGAGCCGCGAATCCGGTTGGTCCCCGACTTGGTCACGATGTTGAGGATGCCGCCGGAGGTGCGTCCGAATTCCGCCGGCGAGGTGTTGGTCTGTACCTTGAACTCCTCGGTGGTGTCGATGGTCGGGATCAGCGCCGGCTGGCCCTGGCAGCAGACCGTGATCGGAATGCCATCGAGCAGGATCTCGTTGCCGCCGGTCATCCCGCCGTTGGCGAGGAAGTTGTTGGCTCCGGCGGATTGGGCGGCTCCACGCGCGCCGGCGATTCCCGCGCCGAAACTCGCCAGTGGAGTCACGCCGGGCGTCAACGCGGCCAGGGCGAACGGGTTACGGCCGTTGAGGGGCAGGTCGGCGACCTGGCGGTTGGTGATCACTTGACCGAGATTCGACGTGTCGGTTTCGAGCAGCACCGCCGCGGCGCTGACGTTCACCGTCTCCGTCACCTGGCCCAGCGTGAGTTGCGCGTCGATTCGGGCCTGCTGCGTCACTTCCAGGGTGAAGGTCCTTGCGAAGCGCTGGAATCCGGTCTTCTCCACCGCGACCTGATACGGTCCGGGCTGCACCAGGGGAAACACGTAGCTGCCCGATTCGTTCGCCTGGGACGACTGGGCGACTCCGGTCGCCGTGTTGGTCAGCTTCACCGAGGCATTGGGAACCAGGGCTCCGTTGGCGTCGGTCACGACTCCGGAGACGGTTCCGGTGGTCGTCTGGGCGGAGGCCCAAACCGGGGCCAACGCCAAAGTCAAGAGGCGTAAGATCTTCAAGGCTAACTCCCTCGGGGTTCGAGGACCCCATGAGGTTCAGTGTAGCGCGCGGCATGGAACGGAAGTCCCACGGAATTCTCCGAGTCGAACTGGGGATAGGTGCCGTTCCCGGGCCCGCCGGCCCAGACGCCCGATTCCAGGAGGTGATAGCTCGGCCGCATAATCGGAGCATGGCGCAGTCGTTTCGGAAAGCGGAAATCGAGATCGTGGCTCACGCGGCTCCGGGCATGAGAATGCGTGTCGTCCACACTCTGACCGCGGAAGGGCTCACTCTGGGCAAGTACGAAGCCCACCCTCTGCCCGGGTCGGCCGATGCCCGTGTGGTGATGGACGTCAGCGGCAATTCGAGCGTCGAAGCGCTCACTGGTCAACTCGAGAAGATCGCCGGCGTGGTGCGGATCATCGCGTTCCGGCCGTCTTGGGATCAGACCGTGGCGGTCCCGTCCATCGGCCCGGTGGCGGCCGGAGCCGCTCCGCGGACCTGGGTCGCCTGGTGGTACTGACCGCAGCGGCCGGGGCTGGATGGTGGGCGTTCAGCGGCTCGTCCAGCGCCAACGCGGCGGGCAATTCTTCCATACCGCCAATCCGGCTGGGCCGCGACCTGTTCCCGGCGATCGGCACTCGGCTGACGCCGCAACGCCGGTTCCGGCCGCGAAACCGCAGCCTCCGCCTCCGCCGGCCCCGCCCGTTGCCGCTGCTCCCGCTCCGCTTCCCGTCGTTGCGGCGGCGCCGGCCAAGAGGTTCGAGGCGCCGAAGCCTCGCGCGGCGGCTCCCCAGACTTTGATCGCCTCCGCGCCGGAGCTACAGATGCAGCCGGCCGCGCCTGAGGTTTCCGCGGCTCCGGCATTCCGGCAGCAAATGAGCCTTCCGGTCGCGCCCGCTCCGCTTCGCGCGGTCGAACCCTCTCCCAAGCCGGCTGTCCGCGCCGAGGCTCCGGCGCCGGTGCAAGTCACTCCGCCCATGATCGCCCGGCGTGTGCCGCCCGTGTTTCCGGAGAATGTCCGCCGCATGTTTATCGGAGAACGTAGAGTCGCGATGACCGTCACCGTGGACAAATCCGGCGCGGTGACGGGATCCTCGTGCGTGGCTTGCGCGGACCGGACGGACGCCGTTCTCGCCGCGCTCGCGTCCGCGGCCTTGAAGAATTGGAAGTTCCAGCCGGCGCTGCTCGGCAAACAGCCTACGGCGGGGAGCACGACGGTGGAGTTCCGGTTCTCCAGCACCCGGAGATAGCCGCCGCGAGATGCCGCTCTAGCGCCTCGCGAAACTCCGGCGAATACCGGAGGCGGCCCGAGGTCAGACGGCTGTGGAATCCGGTGGCCGCTCGCTCGGACAGCGGCCGAAGCGGATACTGGAGGAAGCCCGCCAGTGGAATGGGTTTCACCGCAACCGGCCAAGTGGAGCAGGAAACCGCTCGCCGGGCGCCGCTTCCTCCGAACGCCGCGTTCGGCCACTTGCCCTCCGGCGCCAAAGGCAACGTCCGAAGCGGGACCCGAGTGCGCGCCCCGCCGATCAGCGCCCCCACCCACTCGGCGGCCGGAACCGAGACAGCGTTACCCACCAGCTTCCAGCGATAGCCCGGCCGCGCGGCCCCTTCGGCCGGCTTCGTCCAATCGGCGTCGAATCCCTGCAGCCGCTCGCAGTCCCGGATGTCGGGTGTGTAAATGCCGTCTCCGGGTATCCAAATGGCCGGCGGCGACGGGATGCCGACCGACGAGCCGCCCTTCAGAGTCGGCACGGCGTCCGCCGCCCACCCGAGGCCGCGCGTGCCCTCGGTCCAATAAAAGCCGCATGCCATGCCTGGGCGGCCGGTGGGAATCGCGGGTTCGTGGTCGTCCGCGAACAGCAACTCCGCTGGATTCGCCGCCAGAGACGCCAGCAGGAAGATCCGCTCCCGGCGCTGCGGGAGGCCGAAGGCGCGCGTGTCGATCTTTCGATACGCCCATGCGTAGCCCATCGCCTCCAACTCGTCCACGATCTGGCGGATGGCCTCGCCCCGGTTCAATTGCAGCATGAACGGCACGTTCTCGAGCAGGATCCACGGTACGCGGCTCTTCGCCGCCAATCGGAACACCTCCCCCACCAGACCCGAACGGCTACCCTGAATCCCGGCTGTTTGGCCGGCCTGGGAAAGATCCTGACAGGGGAAACCGGCGGCCAGGATCTCCGTGCCCGCGGGCAGCGTCGTCGAGTCGCGGACATCGGCCGCCCTTTCGATGCCTGGGAACCGCGCCGACAGAACGGCGTTGGCGGCTGGATCGATTTCCACCAGGAGGGAGGTCGCATGGCCGGATTTCGCCAGTCCGAGCTCCATGCCGCCGATACCGGAGAAAAGGCTGGCGACCTTCATGCGATGACGTGTCGGCTCTGTACTCTAGTCTAGCCCACGGAATACACTCGTGGACGCCCTCGAGTACCCTCAACAAATACTCGCCACTCCCCTGAGAATTTTCCGGGCCCAAACGCACTACTTGTTTGTAGGGTCATGCTTCCCGTCCTCGCACTCCTCGCCTCCTCCGCCGTCGACCCGGCCTATGGCACCTTCGACGCAGCCTACGCGTCCCTCCGCGCCCGCGAGTTCGACGAAGCCGCCGCCCTCTTCCGCGCGGGCCTCGCCATCTCTCCGCACCGGGTCGACGTCCGCAAGGACTTGGCCTACACCCTGCTCAAGATGGGGGATACGATCGCGGCCCGGGATCATTTCGCCGAGGTCGTGCGCCGCTCCCCCTCCGATTTCTTCACTTGGCTCGAATATGCCTTCCTCGCTTATGAAACCGGCCGCAAGCGCGAAGCCCGCCTCGTATTCCAGCGCGTCGCCGGGACCGGCGATGCCGCCTCCCGAGCCACGGCCGCCAAGGCGTTCCGCGACATCGACGTTCCACTTGCCGAAGGGATCGCCCGATGGAGCCGTGCCGCCGCGCAGGATGCCAGTAATTTCAGCGCTCACCAGGAACTGGCTCGCCTCGCCGAAGAGCGCAACGACTTCGCTTTGGCCGCCCGCCATCTGGAAGCGGCCTGGAGGCTGAAGCCCGCCGAACGCGTCACGCTGCTCGATCTGGGCCGCGCGTACAAGGAACTCGGCCAACAGGAGCGATCCATCGCCGCGCTGGTGGCTGCTTCGCGAGGCGCGCAACCGAGAATCGCCGAAGCCGCCCGCGCGTTGCTCCCCGATCGCTATCCTTACGTCTACGAGTTCCGGCTGGCCGTGGAGTTGGACCCCGCCAACACAGGGCTTCGCCGCGAACTCGCCTACCTGTTGCTCGAGATGAATCTGCCGCGGGAGGCGGAGTCCGAGTTCGAGAAGATCGCCGGCGGCCAGCCGGACGACCTGCTCTCGCAGGCGCAACTCGGATTTCTGAAGCTGCGGCGCCGCGACCGGAGCGCGGCGCTGCCGCACCTGCAACACGTCCTGGACGCCGATGCCGGGGACGATCTGACCGATCGCGTCCTGATGGCGCTGGAGCGGCCCCGGCGGCTTCGCCAGCGTCCCGACACTCCCCGCCGCGATCTTCTTGCCGAGGCGCGGCGCATGGCCGAGAAGTCGTATGAGGCCGGCTATCTCCAGGACGCCCTCCGCTACCTGAACATCGCGCACGAGCACGATCCGCTCGACTTCGGCGTGATTCTGAGGCTCGGCCAGACCAACAACCTGCTTCACAACGACCGCGAAGCGCTCGACTGGTTCTCGGTCGCGCGCAAAGCTTCCGATCCCGAACTGCGCAAGGAGGCCGATCGCGCCTGGCGCAACCTGCGGCATCAGTACTCGCGCGTCCGGGCGTCGTTCTGGGCGTTCCCGTTTTACTCCATGCGTTGGGGCGACGCCTTCTCGTACGCGCAGGGCAAGCTCGAGCTGAACTCGGCGCTCCCGGTGCGCCCTTATCTCTCGGTGCGCTTCATCGGCGATCTGCGCGGATCGGTGAAGCAGCCCGTTTCCGCCTATCTCTCCGAGACCGCCATCATCCCCGGGATCGGCCTTGCCACCAAATCCTATCGTGGTGCGCTCGTCTGGGGCGAAGCCGGCGCCGCGATCAGCTATCTCCGGCGGCACGATCAGGCATCGCGCGTCCGCCCCGACTACCGCGCCGGCCTGTCGTACACACACGCCCGGCGCGCCGGACGCGGCTTTCTCGAAACCAACGACGATCTCCTCTACGTGTCGAGGTTCGGCAACACGGCGCTGCTCTATTCGCAGAACCGCCTGGGCCGGACGCTGGCGGACGATCTCCGCGTCTATTGGAACTTCCACCTCACGGCGGATGCCAAGAGCCAGTACTGGGCAAACACCGCCGAGACCGGTCCTGGCGTCCGCTGGAAGGCGTTCTCCGTCGACATGGTTCGCGGAGCCCATCTGACCAACGCCGGCAATCCGCGGCGGCCGAACTACACCGACGTTCGAGCGGGAATGTGGTATGCGTTTCGCCGTTAGCCTGTTGGCCGTCATTGCGGGGACCGCCGCGCCCAGGGCCGGCGTGGCTCCCCCGCGTCCGCCGATTCACCATTATCAGATCGCCTCCACCGATCCGGGGCCGTGGCCGCGAATCCTCGGCTCGATCGGTCTCCACGCGGCCGGCGCGGCATCGTGCGCCGCCCATCCGTGCGTTTTCGTCGTTCCCGCCGGAGCGGAGGCGCCATCGGAGGAGCGCTTCCGCGAGTTGGTGGAGCGAGGTTCGCTGCTCATCCTCGAGGGACACTCCCCGCTTGCCCGGACGTTCGGAATTCTTGCCGGCGAGGGCAAGCCGGTTCCGGTTCGAGGCGTGATGGACATTCATGACGCGTCGCTCGACATCGTGTGGGAGAAGCCGCTCGACATCGCCCCGGCCACGCTCCCTTCGCATGCGCAGGTCTTCGTGCGCGACCGCTGGACCAAAGCGCCGCTCGCCGCCGGAATCGCGCGGGGAGCCGGTGGCGTGGTGTGGCTCGCCGCTTCGCCGGGGACGCTCGGCTATGAGCGCTATCCCTACCTGCCGCGGATGCTCACCGCCATGGGGCTGCGGCCCCCGGTGAAATCGCGCGACCTGTGGGCGTTCTTCGATTCCTCCTACCGGCTGCGCGCCGATCTCGACTACCTGGCCCTACGCTGGCGCGATGCCGGCATCGCCGCGCTGCATGTCGCTTCCTGGCACTACTTCGAGCCGGACCCGGTGCGCGACGACTACTTGCGCCGGTTGATCGAAGCCTGCCACCGGCGAGGAATTCTGGTCTACGCGTGGATCGAGTTCCCGCACGTCTCCGCCAAGTTCTGGGACGATCATCCCGAGTGGCGCGAGCAAACAGCGCTCCTCCAGGACGCGCAACTCGACTGGCGCAAGCTGATGAACCTGCGCAACCCGGACTGCGCCCGCGCCGCCGCCGAAGGACTCGACCGCCTGGCCGGCCGCTTCGACTGGGATGGTGTCAATCTCGCCGAACTCTACTTCGAGTCGCTCGAGGGACACGCCAACGCCGCGCGCTTCACGCCGATGAATCCGAACGTCCGGCGCGAGTTCGAGCAACTCCACGGTTCCGATCCGCGCGCTCTGTTCCAGGGCTCGCCGGACCCCGCCACGTTGCGGCTCTTCCTCGACTATCGCGCCGGGCTCGCGCACTCGCTGCAGGAGGAATGGATCGGCGAGATCGAGAAGCTGCGCGCGAAGCAGCCGCACCTGGATCTGGTGCTGACCCACGTGGACGACCGCTACGACACCCGGATGCGCGATCTGATCGGCGCCGACGCGTCACGCCTGCTCCCGCTGTTGAACCGGCATGACTTCACGTTCCTGATCGAAGACCCGGCGACGCTGTGGCACCTGGGACCGGAGCGGTATCCGGGCATCGCGGAGAAGTACCGCCCAATCACGCCGCGTCCCGGCAAACTCGCCATCGACATCAACATCGTCTCGCGGTATCAGGACGTCTATCCGACCAAGCAACAAACCGGATCGGAATTGTTTCAACTCGTCCACATGGCGTCGGAGGCGTTTCCACGCGTCGCGTTATATTTCGAGAATTCGATCCTGCCCGCGGACCTGGAGTTGCTGCCAGCCGCCGCCGCATCGGTGGAAAAGCTGGATCGCGCCGGACCGGGCGGTTCCCGGCTGGCGGTACAGTGCCGCAAACTGACGGGCATCCCTTGGAACGGCCCCGCGCTGGTGAATGGGAAGCCGTGGCCCTTCCGCGACGAGACTCATGTGTGGCTGCCGGCGGGCGCGTGGTCGATCGAATCCGCCGCGACGGCGCCCTCGCTGCAAATGACAGGATTCGCGGGCACGGTGACGTCGGTATGGGCGGCGGGCGGCTCGCTCGAAATCGCATACCGGTCTTCGTCGCGCGCGTTCGCGTACTTGAATCGCGCGCCGGCGCCGGCCGCCGATATCGACGGTCAGAGCGCGAAGGTCGAAGCCCGGCACGAAGGCGATACGTGGGTGGTTCCGCTGCCGCGGGGACAGCACGTGGTGACGCTGTCGCTTCCGAGCCGCTAGAATCGCTAGGTGATCCGGGTCTGGGGAGCCGTCGCGATATTTGCCGCCAGTGCCTTGACGCTCGGACTCCAGTTGCCCGGGCTGCAATACGACGAGGCGCTGATGGTGCTCGGCTCGGTCCAGATGTTGCGGTCGGCGGAGATCCTGCCGCTGCCGCAAGATCCGGACACGTGGCAATGCGTGTGGGGCCGATGCTTCCCGTTGATGACGGTTCGCTACGTCGGCGCGCTGAAGGAATACCTCACCTTGCCGGCGATGGCGCTGTTCGGGTTCGGTCCCGAGGTGATTCGAGTGGTCTCGGTGCTGTGGGCGAGCATCGCCGTCTGGGGATTGGCGCGGTTCGCCGGTTTGGGCGCGGCTCTGGTGCTGGCCGTCAATCCGAGCTTCGCCGACATGACCGCGTTCGACAATGGGGCGGTAGCGGGATGGTCCGGCGCGCTCGGTCTGGTATTGATCTCGATGGCGCGATACCGGGAAAGCCCGGGGATCGGCCGCGCGTTGTGGGCCGGAGCAGCCGTTGGATTGGCGGTGTGGGCGCGCGCCAACTTCCTCTGGCTAATCGCCGGTGGAGCGATCGGTTGGGCCGGACCTTTGATCGCCTGGGTTCGGTCCAGGCCCCGCGAGGCCGCGTCCGCCGCCGCCGGAGCCCTGCTGGGAAGCGTGCCGTTTCTGATCTACCAGGTCGTCTCACGGGGGGGAACGTTCGAGGCAGCGGGAATGTTCCGTGCGCAGGGAACCTGGACCGAACTGCTGACGGCGCGGCTTCGCATGTTCGCCGAGGCCCTGATCTCGAACCGGGAGCACCGGGCGATCTGGGATGGTCCGCCGATGCCCGAGTGGCAAGTGTGGTTCTGGGCGTTGGCCGCGGTCGCGGCGTTGGCGTCCTGCCTGATGCAGGGCGGAATGCCGCGACGGCTGGCGATGACGGCGCTCGTCTTCCACGCATTCCTGTTCGCGTCGAGCCTACCGGTCGCCGAGCACCACTTCGTCCCGGCGCTGCCGTTGCTGGCGGCGGTGGCGGCCGTGGCGTTTCCACGGAAGGTGGCGATGCCCCTCGGGGTCCTCTATCTGGCCGCGTGTGGATGGTGGCAGTGGAGCGCGATCCGGGGAGTTCACGCCACGGGCGGCACGGGTCAGTGGTCGGACGCGATCGTCTCGGTGCGCGACCACCTGCGATCGCACCACCCGGGTCGCGAGGTGCGCATTCTCGACTGGGGCTTGGGCAACAACCTCTGGGTTCTGTCGGGCGGATCGGCGCGGATTCGCGAGGACTTCGAAGGTCCCTGGGAAGCGAAGATCGCCAACGGCGGGCTCTTCCTGACGAACGCGCCTGGCGGTACGTTCTTCGCGATCCCCAACACGGCGTTCCGGGAGGCTCTAGCCGCATCCGGCGCAGGAGCGGTCCCGGTCGAGTTCCGCGAGCGCGGCGGCCGCCTCTTCGCCGAACTCTGGGATTTGCGGCCTGCCGTGCCGCCGTCCGCGAGAGCCGCCGCGAAGCCCTGGGTGCTGGATCTGAAGCACGTGGCGGCGGAGACGCGTCTGAACGGGTTTTACCAAGTGGACGAAGGCCGGTTCCGGTGGACGATGCGCCGCTTTTCGGTGACCGTGCCCCGGCCCGCCGGCGAAGCGCGGATCGCCGCCGAGATCTACTTGCCGCCGGAGGTGCTCGCCCGGTCCGGCCCGGTGACGCTGTCGATCGAAGCGGGCGGCGTCCCGCTCGAATCCGAACGGCTTGCGACGGCTGGATCGCGCGCCATCGTTCGCAAACTCCCTCCCGGTCCGGCCGGTGAGGTGACGATCCGTTTCGCGCTCGACAAGTACATTCCGCCGAGTCCAGCCGACCGGCGCGAACTGGGCATCGTCGCCGAGGCGTTCTCGGTAACGCCGGGGCCGTAGTCGCGCGGTACTCTGAAAAGATGTCTTCGTATCCTCGCGTGGCGTCGCTGAAGACGCCGGACGCGTTTCGAGCGCGCATCGCGGCGCTCGGTCTCGAACTTCCCTGCGACGACGCCATCCTCACGGCGCCGGACTCGCCGCTCGCTCAGCCGCTGGAGGCCGGCGGCATCCGGATCGGCAACCGCTGGGTGATCCACCCGATGGAAGGCTGGGACGCCGAGACCGACGGCACACCGAGCGATCTGGTCCGCGCGCGCTGGCGGAACTTCGCGCGTAGCGGGGCGAAGTGGCTGTGGGGCGGCGAGGCGATGGCGGTAGTTCCCGAAGCGCGCGCCAACCCGAACCAGTTGATCATCCAGGAGTCGACGCGCGATTCGCTGGCGCGGCTGGTGGAGGAGACCCTGGAAGTCCATCGCGCCGAGGTGGGTTCGACGGACGACCTGCTCCTCGGCTTCCAGTTGACCCACTCGGGCCGCTTCAGCAAGCCGGAAAGCAAGACCCGGATGCAGCCCCAAATCCTCTATCCGCATCCGGTGCTGAATGCGAAGTTCCGGCTGCCGGAGGATTACCCGGTCCTGGGCGACGACGAGATCGAGCGGATCGTGGAGCGTGTGATCGCCGCCGCGCGGATCGCCGAGTCGTGTGGCGCGCGGTTCGTGGACGTGAAGCACTGCCACGGATATCTGGGCCACGAGTTCCTCGGCGCGCACGAGCGGCCGGGCAAGTTTGGTGGCTCGTTCGAAAACCGGACCCGGTTCCTGCGCGAGATCGCCGCCGGGATTCACGCCGCCACCGGGCTGCGGATCGGCGTGAGGCTGAGCGCGTTCGACCTCGTTCCGTACAAGCCCGATCCGGCGGGATCGGAAGGCGGCAAACTCGGGCCCGGCATCCCGGAGACGGCGCCTCTGCCGTATCGATGGGGCTTCGGCGTGAACCAGGAGCGGCCCACCGAGTACGATCTCGCCGAGCCGGTGCGATTCCTCGCGCTGTGCGAGGAAATCGGCATCCGCATGATCAACGTGAGTTGCGGGAGTCCGTACTACATCCCCCACATCCAGCGGCCGGCGCTGTTCCCGCCGTCGGATGGCTACCAGCCTCCGGAGGATCCGCTGGCCGGCTGCGTCCGGCAGATCCAGGTGACGGCGGAGTTGAAGCGGCGGTTCCCCGGTCTCGCGATCGTGGGCACGGGCTACACGTACCTGCAGGAGTATCTCCCGCATGTCGCGCAGGCGGTGGTGCGGGCGGGCATGGCGGACGCGGTGGGGTTGGGCCGCATGGTGCTGTCGTATCCGGGGCTGCCCAAGGACACGCTGGCGTCGGGCAAGATGATGCGGGCGCGGATCTGCCGCACGTTCAGCGACTGCACCACGGCTCCGCGCAACGGGCTGGTGTCGGGCTGCTACCCGCTCGATCCCGTGTACAAGTCGATGCCGGAGGCGGAGCAGTTGGAGCAGATCAAGGCGAAAGGGCGGTGAGCGGCTCTGGAACCGCGATGCCCGCGCGTTCGGCGATGCGGCGAGCGAGGTTCTCGAAGTCGCGGCCCGATTCCCGGACGGCATCGAAATGCGCTCCAATCGCGCCGTCCGCGGGTTTGAGATGGAACACCGGCTTCCGGGCTTCCTGAGCGAGCGGCATCAGGCTCCGGTAGTGCTTCAAGCTGGCCAGATTGCCGGGATCGGACGCAAGCGGATAAGTCACGGGGCTTGCCTCGTCCAGAACGTGTTGATGGTATTCGATCGGAATTCGATCCATCCATTTTTGGTACGCCCTGACCGGCCGGTCCAGGCGCACGGCGTGCTGCAAAACAACGTAGCCGAGTGGCTTCATCGCGCCGCTCGGGAGGTCGTCGCGAAGATCGGCCGGCTTTTTCGCGAGCCTCTCCTTCCATTCGCTTCGCCAACGGCGAAACGCCGGCCCCAGATTGCGCAGTCCCTGTAAGGAGAACAGATCGGGCGCCAGTGGAATCACCACGAAGTCCGCCGAAACCAGGCAGGCGCGGTTGATCGCGCCCAAGTTCGGCCCCAGGTCCATTAGTATGACCGTTGCCCCGCTCCTTCGCGCGGAATCCTGCATCACGCGCCACAATGCCGACACGACTCGGAACGACCGAGGCTTGCCATCCAGCGTGCCGGGCCAGTTCGAGGATAGTTCATCCTCGAAAGAAGACAGCCGGAGGTCGCCGGGCAGAAGCGTGAGGTTCTCGGCTATCTCTGGCGGCTCCAGTGCGGCGATGTCGCCAGTGCCCTGTGAGATTGGCTCGATGGCCTCGAATATCGTTCGGGGTTCGGAACCTCGCGTCCAGATTTCCTCGATCGCGTCGCCGTCAAGAAACGCCGCCGTCAGGTTCGCCTGAGGATCGAGGTCGGCCGCGAGGACGGGCGTCCCAATGTCAGCTAGCTTCCAAGCGAGGTGGTACACGAGCGAGGTCTTCCCTACTCCGCCTTTGTTGTTGAAGAACGCGACCACCGGAACGCTCACGGTCCCTTCCTCACGATTGCCAGGACATACCCTTCGTTCACCACCCACTCGGCGGGAGGGTTCCCATTCCGTTGCATTTCCTCTCTGACGACCTGGAGCCCAATCCCGAACCGCTGGACCAGCCCCAGGTTTTTCATCGCTTCGGCAAGGCTGGGATTGCGGTAGTCGGCCAGGCTCGGATCCCCGAATGTGCGAGCGGAGACCCTGCCGTATGGACCGCCGGGGCTCATGATCTCGATCCGGTCCGTGAACCAGTGTATCCGCACCGGAGAATTCGTGCCCTCATACGTGCGATGCAAGATCGCGTTGTGAACCAGTTGTCGCAACGCAGCGAGCGGATACTCGGGGCGCCGGGTCTCGGTGACCCCGGAATTGACGTCGATCGCGGTGGAATTGTGCGATCTGAGTTTGGCCTCGATCTCCAAGGTGAGCGGGCGTATGGGAAGCGACCAATCCGCGGTGTCCTTGACCGGATCCGCCAAACCAGTTCCGTCAAATCGTACGAACTGCACGTAGGCGCATGGCAGGACCGAACGCGGATCCCGGCCTAACACGAGGACTCCGCAGACTGTCGGAACCGGATTGCCCGCGGATTCCACCAACCGCAGCGCGGCCAACTGTTCTTCCAGCGTGCGGCGGTTCTCTTCCAAAACCGCCTGCGCGACGCTCGATGGGAGATACGTGTCGCGGAACATCGCCAGATCGAGGTCCCGAAGCGTAGCGCTGTCCACTGTGTGCAAGTCCGGCGGCAGATTCTTGAAGCGCCGCTTCTCTACCAGCCTCCGCTCGTCCTCGGGCGTTGCCAGCGAGCGTACCGATCCAACCCGCACCCAGACTCTACCCTCGTACCTGACGGGCGGCAACGACGACGGGTGGACCATCACCACCAGCATCGGCGATCCTCTGAGCACCCGTGTCTCGACCGTCATCGACGGGAAGGGTGCGATGCTCCCATTCGATTTCATATTTCCGATGTTTTGGATCAGTTCGTCGGTAATCGGCAGCCCGGAAGGCGAGCCGTCATCGTGGGCTCCGATCACCAGGATGCCGGGGACGCCGTGCCCGGGGAGATCGTTGGCGAACGCGCAGATGTCGCGGCGAATCGCCGAACGGTCGGACAGGCTCGCCTTCCTTTCGACTCGATCCGAGTCCGGGGCGCCGAGCAGCGCCTCCAACTCGGGGTCGGTCACTCCGCCCTCTTCCCCAGCATCGCGATCGCCTGCGCCTCCGCCGACTTCCCCTCTCCCACCGGACCCACCCGCTCCGCCGTCTTGAACTTCACCGACACGCAGTCCAGCCCGATCCCCAAGGTTCGCGCCAGGCTCTCCCGGATTGGCAGCCGGTACTCCTTCAGCTTCGGCCGTTCGAGGATCACCGTCGCATCCACGTTGATAATGTCGAAGCCCGTCAGGTGCACCAGTTGCACCACGTGGTGCAGCAGCATCAGGCTGTCGGCGCCCTTCCAACGCGGATCGGTGTCGGGAAAGTGCATCCCGATATCGCCCTGCGCGGCGGCGCCTAACAAGGCGTCGGTCACCGCGTGCGCGAGCACATCAGCGTCCGAGTGGCCGTCCAACCCCATCTCCGACTCGATCCGTACGCCCGCCAGCAAGAGCGGCCGCCCGTGAACCAAGCGGTGGGTATCCCAACCCAGCCCGGCGCGGAAATCCGTGTGGCGCGTCATCCGCCCGCACGCTCGCGTTCCAGGTACAATCGCGCCAAGTCGAGGTCGGCCGGTTTGGTGATCTTGATGTTGCGGTCGTTCCCCGGCACCACGCTTACCTCCACTTGCTCGAGCCGCTCCACCAGACTCGCTTCGTCGGTGCCTTGGAATCCGTCTTGCCGCGCCTGCGAAAACGCCTGGTGCAGCAGCCCGTAGCGGAACACCTGCGGCGTCTGCGCCAGCACCAGATGCTCGCGCGGGATTGTCTGGCGGATCTTGTTGCGGTGCACCTTTTTCACCGTGTCGATGGGCACCACGCCCACGATCGCCGCGCCGGACGCCGCCGCTTCCTCGATCACCCGGGCGATCGTGTCGAGGTCGATGAACGGCCGCACCGCGTCGTGCACCGCCACCAGATCCGTGTCCGGAGCGAGCGAGGCGAGCGCGTTCTCCACCGACTCCTGGCGCGAATCGCCGCCCGCGACGATGCGCACCGGCTTCGACGGGTTGTCGGCGGCCACCAGCTCCGCTGCCCACTCGCGATCCTCGGGACGCAATGCCACCACAATCTCGGTGACCGCGGGCGCGCTCGCGAACTTGCGGATCGTGTGCAGCAGAATGGGCTTGTCGTCGAGCACCAGGAACTGCTTGCGGCCGGGCCCTTGCGCGCCGGCGGGCTTGTCGCCGGGATTGCGGCCCATGCGCGTGCCGAGCCCGGCGGCGGGAATGATGACGGAGACTTTCATGGCGATGAGGGAAACGGGATCAGTTCGGCGGAGCCGGAGCGGCTTGTTCGCGCGCCGGCTTCTGATCGTGAACGGCGTGCTGCCGGTCGTCGAACTTGCCGAAGATCATTTTTCCGGCCGTGGTTTGCAGCACACTGGTCACGCTGATATCGACGGTCTTGTTGATGAGGCGCTTGGCGTTGTCCACCACGACCATCGTGCCGTCGTCGAGGTAGGCGACGCCCTGGTTGTGTTCCTTGCCTTCGCGCTGGATGAACACCCGCATGATCTCGCCGGGCAGCACCACCGGCTTCAACGCGTTCGCCAGTTCGTTGATATTGAGCACGTCGACCCCGTGCAAACCGGCGACCTTGTTCAGGTTGAAGTCGTTGGTGACCACCTTGCACTGGAACAGCTTCGCCAGTTCGATCAGCTTCATGTCCACTTCGCGGACGGAGGGGAAGTCTTCTTCCACGATCTGCACGCGCAAGCCGGGCATTTTCTGAATGCGCTGCAGCACGTCCAGCCCGCGGCGGCCGCGATTGCGTTTCATGGAATCGGAGGAGTCAGCCACCAGTTGGAGCTCGCGCAGCACGAACTGCGGGATCACCAGCACGCCGTCCAGGAAGCCGGTCTCGGCGATGTCCGCGATGCGGCCGTCGATAATCACCGACGTGTCGAGAATCTTCAACTGCTGGCTGGTTGCCTTCTCCGAGCCGAACAGCCCGCCGAGCGCCGCCAGATTGAGCATGTCGCCCTTGTTGGCGCCTACCACCAGTCCGACGTACGTCATCATCAGCAGGATCAGCAGTTGTAGAAACGGAACCGTGCCGGGATTGTTCGGTAACGCCGATCCCAGCACCAGCGACATCAGATACGCGCCGAAGATTCCGAGCACGGAGCCCACGGCGGCGCCGATCAGCCGCTTGAGGCTGACTTCCTTGAGGCGGATCTCGAACAGCACGATCGCGCCCCCGAGCACCGCGCCGAGAATCCCCGCCATCCAAGCCTGCAACTGAAACGGACGCAGGAAGTACGCCGCTGCCGCCAGCACGGCAATGAAGATGCCGCGGATGAACAGCAAGTCGTCCATTTTGGATGGCGCCTCCCCTCGGTCTTGGGCTATGGAAAGAGCAATTCCGCCCTAATACCAGGGTAGCAGAGCGTTACCAGCGGCCGGTCCGCCATTTGTGGATCGCCAGCGCCGCCGCGACCATCAGCACCACGAAAACGGGCCACGGCATCGTGGTGTACCCCATCCAACGCAGGACCAGCGCCGCCGGGATCGCCAGCAGCCAAGCCGCCACTTCCAGCGTCATCATGTTGCGAACCGGTTGGCCGAGCATCTCAGTCAACAGTATGAATCACGCCAGCCGCGCGTGCAAGAGTGGGGACGAGAAACGAATCGCGGCCGGTCCCTTCGCGTCCCGAACCCGCCGGATCACGCCGGGAACGATCGACCGGATCTCCGGGGTTTCCGCGAGAAGACGTTCCAACACCGGCGCTGTTTCACCGTGAGCCGCGCCCGCGGCGTATTGCAGCGGAGCGCTACCAGCGGCCGGTCCGCCACTTACGGATCGCCAGCGCGGCCGCCGCCATCGGCGCAGCGAAAACGGACCATTGCATCGCGCGGTCACCCATCCAACGAAGGACCAACTCCGCCGGGATCTCCAGCAGCCCAGCCGCCACTTCCAACATCACCATGCCGAGCAGCTCAATCAACATCATGGCGAGCATCTCAGTCAACAGTATGAATCACGCCAGCGGCACGTGCAAGATCGGTGACGAGAAACGAATCGTGACAGCCTACGCGTCCAAGGCACGCCCGATCGCCTGCTCCAGCCCCTCCTTGGTCAATGCCGTGCTGACGAATAACTCCTGCCGCGCCCCCGAACTCAGGCCGATCGCCTTCCAGCCGTTCGTCACCGGAACGGTGATATGAATCGTGGCCGGTCCCTTCGCGTCCCGAACCCGCCGGATTACGCCGGGAACGATCGACCGGATCTCCGGGGTTTCCGCGAGAAGACGTTCCAACACCGGCCGCAGCCCGTCGACGATACTGTGTTCGATCTTTAGCCGGTCGCCGGCGGTGCGCAACCTCATGGCCATGGTCAGAACCTCTTCCTATAAAGAAAATCCACGCCGAATACGCCGTTATCGTCGCGCACGGCCAGCACCGAGAAGTCCCGGCTCAGGTCCCACTGCACCCGCACGATCTGTTGCTGCGTCCGGTTGAGGTTGGTGATGTAGGTGACGGTGACGTCTCGCGACAACTGCTGTTCCACCGTTAGCCGCGCCTGCGGCGTATTGGTCACGCCGGTCAATTCAGGATCGATCTTGATCCGGCTCACTCCGAACAGCCGCTCCAGGCGGCCGGAGATCGGCGCGGAGATCGCCTGGCCCAGCAGCGTGTTGTTGGTGCTCTGCAGGAATCCCTGCTGAGCCGATCCCGGCAGGTTCGGCGTGATGCTGGCGTCCGGCGTGCGGCCCACGGCCAGCAGCGCCACGATCTCGTTGGACCGCAGCGGCGGGTCGGACCGGTAGGATACGTCCAGCCGGTTCACCGGTCCGGTGAAGTTGATGTTGACCGTGACGCCGCGGACCCGCGTCTCGAGATCGAAGTCGAGCACCGGCTCCACCTTCGCCGTGTTGTAAAACGAAATGTCGCCGCGCGTGATGCTGTATTGGTTTCCGAAGAAGTTGATCTCGCCCCGGTTGAGCGACGCCCGTCCCAGCAGCGCCGGCTTCACCGCGCTGCCGTAGAGGCGGAAACTGGCGTCCGGCTCGAGGTCGCGCGCCAGCGACGATTGCAGTTCCGCGTCGGGCGCGGTGTCGATCTTCACGTCCAACTGCATGCCGCGCAGGAAGTCGTTGGGCGCGGTAGCCGGCGCGTTGGAGGCTCGGCCCGCCTCGGCCAGCAAGCTGCCGATATCCGTTCGCGGCGTGATGCCCATCTTGTTGACCGTCACCGCGCCGCTCAGCAGGCTGCGCGACGATGTGCCGGTGAGATTCAGGTTCGCGTTGAACGTGGTGCTCACCGCCGCCGGGTCTCGAACGCGGACCCGCTGCGCGATTCCGTTGAGCCGGTAGTTGAGCTCGTCTCCGCCGAATCCCACGAAGCCGGTCACCGAGAGATCGCCGCCGCCCGTCTGGGCCGTGAGCCTTTCGATATTGGCGCGCGTGCGGTCGAAGACGATCGCCGCGTTGGTCTTCTCGAGACCGTTCGGCAGTCCACGCAGGTTGAACGTCGCGTCCTTCATCTCCATCCGCCCGGTGACTTGCGGCCGGTTCAACGAACCTCGCACGGCCGCGTCGAGCGTCGAGACGCCGGACGCGATCAGGTCCGGCTCGAACATGCTGAGAACCGGGAGATTGAGACGTCCTTTCAACTGCAGGTTGAACGGGTTCTTGGACCGGAACGCGATGGTCCCCACCGCTTCCAGGTCCGTGCCCTCCGCCACCAGTTGCACCGCTTGCAACTTGACGCCGTTCGCGTCGATGGACGCCACCAGAGGCTCCTTGTTGCGAAGCCGGAACCGTTGCGTGCTGCGCGCGGCGGTGCGCGGGTTGGGCTCGATCTCGATGGACGCCACCTTCGCCACGCCGGTCCAGGTTTCGGGCCGGAGGATCGGTCCCGAGAATCCCACCTCGGCGTCGAATGAGCCGCTGAAGGCGAGCGGCTCGCCGGGAGCGCCAATAAAGCCCAGGTCCTGCAGGTTGGCGAAGCTGATCCGCGACAACTGCAACTGGCCGAGTCCGTAGGACACGCCGCCCAGGTTCCACTCGGCGAAGCCCTTGAGCGTGGAGTCGCGCACCTGCGCCACGATGTTGGCGGTGACGGCTCGGCCATTCGTCTTTGACGTGATCACCGCGTCGCCGATCCGGCGGCCCGATACGCTCGCGTCCTGGACACGCAGTTCGCCGTCGAGAGCGGTGAGGTTGACCTGTCCGTTTCGCCGGACGGCGCCGCCGGTCACGTGCAGAGTCAGGCCGCCGTCGAGCGGAACCTGCCGCTCCTGCACCGCACGCCACTGGCCGAGACGGAAGCCGGCGGCTTCCCCCCGGAAGGAAATGGGCGCCGGATCGGCCGGGTTCACGGGTACGCCAGCCTTTACCCAGAAGTCGAGCAGTCCCTTGCCCTCCCGGAGGCGGCCCTGCTTGAGCTCGAGAACGCGGTCCCTGAACTCGAACTCCGCGTCCACGCCGTCGAACGTCTCGGTCCCCAGCTCCACTCCGGCGATGGACGCCCGTCCCGTCACGACCGGACGCGCCAGGGACCCGGCGGCCCGCATTGAGGCCGAAACCGTACCTCGCACCGGGTAGTCGAGTTTGGCCTCCTTCAGCAAGTGCTCCACCCGCGCGCTCTGCAACTGCAGGTTTGCCGTCACGGCCGCGTCGTCGCCGGCCCGCCAGTCCTCGAGCGCGATGCTGCCCTCGCCCGTGATCGCGATTCCCGGCTCGCGCGCCACAATGTCGTGGAACTCGGCCTTGTTGAGCGACAGCCGGAAGTCGGCCTCGGCATGTTCGATGTCGCGATCCGCGTACCGGAACGCGTCCAGACTGATGTTGCCCTGAAGCAAAGGCTGGGAGATCCCGCCGGTCCAACGTCCGCCGATCTGAATCGCCCCACCTGGTTTCATCGATAGAGGTAGTTCCGCCGGGGCTCGGGACGATACCAGCCGGAGCGCGGGTAACAGCTCGTTCGGATCCTTGGTTGTGATCACGAACTCGACCGCTTCACCGGGTTTGCCGTTCGCCGTGACACGGCTCGACGGAAGATCGAGCGACGACGATCCGATGACGATTTCGCGGGTTGCCAAGGTGTACGTCACTACCGCGCGGCCTTGAACCGGAGTAGCCTCCGGGGATGGGGACAGGGTGATGTCGGCAGCGAACCGGCTCGCGTCGATCTCGACGTCGCCCGCCACCACGGCCTGCCAGGGGAGCGTCACTTGGCGTAGCGACGCCAGCCGCTGCGCGTCGAAACCGCGGATGGCGCCTTTGGCCGAATATGCCCCCGATGCATCCAGCCGGGCCACGCCCGCGAACTCGCCTCCCAGAACCTGCGCGCGCAGATTGCTCAGGTCCAGCCGGTCGGGCGTCGCCGTCCAATCGGCCTCGGCGGTGACGCCGGAGACCGCGATCCCGTCCCGCTGACCGGCGAGATCGCGCGCCTTGCCGTGCCCCACGGCGGTCCACTCGCGGTCGGAGAGGTAGTCCACCTTGGCGCGATAGGATACCGAGCCGGGCATCCCCGGCCGGAGATCGGCGAGGCGGATCTCGCCCTCGGAGTTTCCTTTCAAATGAAAGCGCTCCAACGAGCCGAGCGCCCCCTGGAACTTCAGCGTGGAGCCGCCCGCCGAGACCTTGGACTCGGTGATCTCGAACCCAGCGCGGTCGAACCGGAACTTGGCGTCCATGTCCGAGGTCAGCGGGAACGGGAGCAGCCGCTCGATGCGCGTCGAGCGGGTGGAGATCGTACCGGAGTAGGCCTGCTTCTCAGGGTCCAGCTCGAGCCGCAGGTTCAGATCCTTGCCGGCGGCCTCGATGGGGGTGGAATCCGAACGGTAGCGAAATTCGCTCTGGCGGATGCGATAGTCGCCGATGGCCAAGTCGAGAAACCGGTCCATCGGCGACTTGCCTGTCCGTGCACCTGGACTGGGGATACTGGTCCGCCCGTCCTTGTCCACGGTGACGTTGACGCGCGCGCCCTCGACATCGAGCAGCGCGATATTGACCTTCCGGTCGACCAGGGAGATCAGATGCAAGCCGACCGTGACGCGGCCGATCGAGACAAACGGCGCGGCTCCGGCCGGCTCGAGTCCGTGGATCGTCACGCCGCGGGCGTTGGCGCGCATCGTCCGCCAGTCGAACGCGAAGGACTGGATTTCGGCCTTCCCACCGGTCGATTTCTCGAGTTCCTGCTCCACCGCGAGTCGCAGCTTGTCGAAGAACCACCCGCTCCGAAGCAGGAAATACACACCGGAGACCGCTACGGCTGCCAGGCCGAGCAGCACCGGAATGCCGATCCAAAGCGCCTTCTTGACGCGGCGGCTCATTGGAACGCCTCTTCGAGGAATCGCACTCTGGTTCGGGCGCGTGTCTGTTTGAGCCACTCGTCCATCGATTGATCGACCTTGGTTTGCAGCAGAACCTGCTCGATTTCTTCGCGTGCGTCGTCGAGATCGGGCGGCGTGACACCGGCCGCGTTCCGGCGCTCCCAGGCGGGTACGAACGTCTCCCGGTAGTAAATCTCCACCTCGCCATCGCTCACCGTGGAGCCCGGCCGGAAGCGCAGTTCGATGAAGCGCAAAATGGTCAGTTGGAACACCAGGTTTCGCGCCAGCGCGTCCGCGCCGACGCCGTACTTGGTCATGGCCGCCTGGAACTCCGCTTCTGTTTCACCACGATCCTTGCGGGTTCGCTCGAGCGCGGCCGATACCTCGGAGCCGCCGGGGAGGGTGAAGCGGCTCGCCTCCATCTCACGGCGCAGCAGCGTCTGTTCGATCATCCGTTCCGCCATGCGGCGGCGGTGGACCGGGGAAAAATCGGCGGGCTGGCGGTTCAGGAACGCGCTCACGCGGATCTGCTCGTCAATGGCGCTGAGCGTCACCGCCTGATTCCCCAGGGCCACAGCCACGCGGTCGACCAACTCCCCCGGTAGGGTGCAGGTCGCGGCGGCCAAAAGGAAGAGCGTTCGTATCATGTCAGAACGTTTGCCCGAGCGAGAAGTGGAATTCGAGAGGGTTGAGGCGTTGTGTGACGATCGTGCGCGGAACCACGGGAACGAATCCGTCGCGCTTTTCGAACTGGAAGCTGGGCGAGTTGGGCGCGTAGGCGAAGTCGATGCGCACCGGTCCGACGGGTGTGCGATACCGGATGCCCGCGCCCACGGCGTGCACCATATAGTCGAAGTCCTTGAAATCGCGCTGCTGAACACGGAACGAGATCGTCTTCAAGGAGGAGTAGACGTTGCCGGCGTCGTGGAATAGTACGCCTCCCACCGAGTCGCCGATGAGCGGGAACCGAAGCTCGAAGTTGGAGTTCAGCAGACCGCTGCCGCCCAGGGGGAATCCGGTGCGCAGGTCCCGCGGTCCCGCCTGATTGTCGGGAAAGCCGCGATGGCTCGAAGCGCCGCCCGAAAAGAACCGCTCGGGCAGCGGAACCTCGCTGACTCCACCCACGGTGAAGCTGTTGAGCCAGCCCACCGCCACGCTTCTTGCGAGCACGACGTCCTTCCACACGCGGTGATAGGTCGAGTTGCGCGCCAGGACCCGGGCGTAGTCGGTCTGCGACGCGAAAATCTTCGATGCGAATCCGAAGTCGATTGTATTGTAATAGCCCCGCTTGGAGTCGATGGGATTATCGCGGCGGTCCTGGATGAACGTGGTGGACGCGATGCCGACGCGGCCGGGCCGGGAGAAGATCGGCACCAAGTCGTCGTCGATGGCGAGCGACGAGATGATGTTGCGGCGGTAGGTGAACCGGCTTTGGAAGGTGACGTCGCGCGACACCCGGTTGCTGAGCTGCACAGAGCCCTCCTGGCGCGTCGCCTGAAAAGTCCGGACGTCCAGCGACTGATCGTACAGGCCGCTCACGGTGAGAGTGACGTTGTCCGATCCTTTGAACTGCGGAGCGATGTAGCTCGCCAGAACCCTCTTCTGGATGTTCGACACCCTCGTTTGGAGGCTGACCGAGTGCCCCGTTCCGGCGAAGTTCGTTCGCGTGATGCCGAGTGAAGCTCGCGGGCTGAAGCCCGGCTGACCCGCGGGAGCGTCGAAATTGGGCGTTCCACTCCCGATGCGCGCGATCTCGGCCCCGAAACCGAAGTTGATCGAGTACTTCCGCGCCTCTTCGAACTGGTACAAGACGTACTTCCCGGACTCGGTCCCGTCCGGATTCTGAACCGCCACATCCACCCGCGCGAACACTCCCAAGTCATAGAGGCGGCGCTGGCTTTCCACCAGGCGGGCCTGCGAGAGCGGCTCTCCCGGAGTGAGCCGGATGCGGCGCAAGACCATTTCGGGGTCGCTGACATCCAGCCCGCCGATCAGGAAGTTGCGCACGAACTGAGGCGCACCCTCGACGACAGTCAGTTTCAGGTCCACCCGGTTGGCGTCGCGGGCGGCCGCGACCTGCCAATCGAAGGAAGCGTTCGGATATCCATTGTTGTAGTAGTAGGCGAGAACGTTGTCCCGGTCCGCCGCGAGGCTGGCCTCACTGAACGGCTGGCCAGGAGCCGATGTGACCATCTGATCGATCTCGGCTTCGTGCGCGGCTGACACGCCCTCGATTTGACGCCGGGCGATCAGCCACTGCGGACCTTCCTCGATCCGAATGCCGAGTTGGAGCCAATTCGGCTTGCCCGGCAAACCGCGTTGGAGGTCGGAGCCGATCTTGACGCTCCGGAAACCGTTGGAAACGTAGAGCTCACGGATGGAGTCGATGTCGTTGCGCAACAGGGAATCGCTGAAACGGCCACGCCGGTAGCGGAGACGCGTCGCGGGCGTGGTCAACAAGCGCTCTCGGATAGTCCGCGCGTCGAAGTAGGTATTCCCCTGGACGGAAAGCCGGGCCAGCTTGAACCGGTCGCCGCGATCGATCGTGTAGACGATGGCGCGGCTGCCGTCGGTCTCTGTCTCGGTGGTGAATTCCGATTTCGCTTCGAAGTAGCCCTGTGCACGGAAGTACTCGGTCAGGTTCCTGGCCCCTTCGACGATGAGGTCGCGGTCGGCGGACTGCTCCTGATAAATCGGAACCAATTGGCGTATGCGGCCCCGAGAGACTTTTGCTCCGTCGGTCCGCACCCGCACTTGGGGACCCGCCTCGACGGTCAGCTCCGGGCGAGCCCGTTGCACGGTCGGGAGGTACTCCAGGTTGTCGAGCGAGATCTTGCTTTGCAGGTAATCGCGCTTGGCGAAGCTTCGGCGAACGCGGTCGAGCCCCTGCGCGACGCGGGACTCCGTCACGGGCTTCCATCCGAGCAGTCCCCAGAGCCTCGGCCAGTTGGTGGACTGGATCACGCGAGGAATCTGACTGGCTTCGAGCCCCTGGATCGACGGCGTTGTGAAGCGGGCGCGCGGACCGGGGTCGATCCGGAAGTCGATGTACACCTGTTGGGTGGGTGCGTCGTACTCGAGCCGGGGATCGATCCGGGCTTCGAAGAAGCCGTTGCCGTCCAGCTTTTTCTCGAGGTTGGCAGTGGCGGCGCGTACATCGTCCGTCTCGAACCGGGTTCCGAGCGCGAGCTTGGTGGCGTTGACGAGTTGGCCCTTGTTGGGGGGGTCCGGCACCCCCTCCACGGTGACGCGGCCAACGAACCAGGTTCCTTTCGTCTCGAACCGGATCGACACTCCGGTGGCGTCCCGTTCCGCGTGAACGATGACATCTGTATAGCGGCCCGTGGCGTAGAGCCGTTCGATGGCCTCGCGAACGGCGGACGGGTCCAGAGCAGAGCCCGGCCGGAGCCCGACGAGCAACTCCAATTCCTCTTTGGGGATCGGCTGTTCGGCCGGATCGAACCGGACGGCGGAGACGGGAAGACCGGCGAAACCCGAGTCGGCGGCGGTGGCGATAGCACCCAGCGACCATGCCACGAAGGACACCATCGCTCGAACGCCGTACCAGGCCACTGTCAGCCATCATAGCAACGGCTGTTAGGATGGTAATTTGCCGACTTCCGAACGCTATTCCCGGCAGGTGCGATTCTCCCCGCTCGGCGAACAGGGGCAGAGCCGGCTGCTCGAATCCAGGGTGGCGATCGTGGGGTGTGGCGCTCTCGGGACCTACCATGCCGCGGCTCTGGCGAGAGCCGGCGCCGGATTCCTTCGCATTGTGGACCGCGATTATGTGGAGTGGAACAACTTGCAGCGGCAGTGGTTGTTCGAAGAGGCAGACGCCGAACAGGCACTGCCAAAAGCGCAAGCGGCGGCGGCACGGATCGCCCGGATCAACGCGGATGTGGCGGTGGAGCCCGTGGTCGCGGACCTGACCTCGCGGAACGCGGAGGAACTGCTGGGCGAGGTGGACCTGATCCTTGACGGGACCGACAACTTCGAAACCCGCTATCTGATCAACGATTTCGCCGTTCAAGGCGGCGTTCCCTGGATCTACGGCGCCGCTGTCGGCAGCTACGGGCTGACGATGCCGGTGCTTCCAGATCGGACCGCGTGCTTGGCTTGCGTCTATCCCGAGGCCCCGTCAGGCGCCCAGCCTACGTGTGAGACCGCAGGCGTCCTGAACACGATCACATCGATCATCGCGGGTCTCCAGGTCAGCGCGGCGCTGCAGATCCTGTCAGGCAACGAGTCCGCGGTTCCCCGGAAGATAACCACGGTTGACGTCTGGACGGGATTGATTCGTCAGGTCGCGCAACCGGAGCGGCAGGCGGGCTGCCTCGCATGCGGGCAGCGGAGGTTCGTCCATCTCGAGGGCCGCAAACGAGCGCCGATCAGTCTATGCGGGCGAAACGCCGTGCAGATCCACGAGCGCACCCGCCCGGTCGACCTGGTGGATCTGGCGGACCGCCTGTCCGCCATCGCGCCAGTGAAGGCCAACGAGTTTGCGCTTCGGTTCTTTGTCGATTCATATGAAATGACGATCTTTCCAGATGGCCGCGCGATCATCAAAGGCACGAACGACGTGGGAGTGGCGCGCAGCCTCTACGCCCGCTACATCGGCGCTTGAACCGCCAGTTCTGCATAGCCCGCGAGAAATTCCCAGGAATATGGAGGAGCGGAGCGGGACCGCCGAACATATTCCCGGAGACGCTGGATGCAATCTGCCCTACTGGGGCGGCTCCGGCAGCTCTGGCCCCTACTCCCTCCCGCAGCCGTCGCGCTGGCAAGCCTGTTCGCCGCCCCGTCGAACTCTCCTCTTTCTGGCCAGACCAGCCTGACCCCGCCCGTCTTTCCCATCGCTTTCTATCCCTCCGGTTCGCAAGAACCGGGCCAACCTCGCTTCCTTGCTCGCGGTCCACGGTTTTCGGCGGTCCTGTTCCCGGACCGCGTGTCGCTGACAAGCGATGGCTCGGAGGTGACGATCCGGCTGGTGACTGCCGCCGGGGCAGTCATGGAAGGCCGGGGCCCGCTTCCTTTCTCTTCGAATCACTTTACCGGCCAGGACAGCCGCCAATGGCGTCACGAAGTCCCGATGTTCCAGACCGTGCTCTACCGGGAAGTGTGGCCTGGCATCGCGATGACCTACGGCGCGTCCGGCAGGACGCTCAAGTCGGAGTTCGTCGTGGCTCCTGGCGCCGAGCCGTCCCTCATTCGCCTCCGGTACGAGGGAGCGGTTTCGGTCGACATTCAGCAAAACGGCGAGCTTCTCGTCACCACTCCAACCGGCGAGCTTCGCGAGCAGGCGCCGGTTCTTTTCCAGAAGGCCGCCAACGCAACCGTTCCCGTGAGGGGCCGCTTCCTGAAACTCGGCGTCCATGAGGTGGGTTTCGAGACCGGCCCGTATGATCGAACCGCCACGCTCTGGATCGATCCGGTGCTATCCTTCAGCACCTACTACGGCGGATCCAGAAGCGAAAGCGCAACCGCGCTGGCGACGGATTCCTCGGGCAACATCTACATGGCGGGCTGGACCGAATCGGGCAGTCTCACGGGACGTTTCCTCTACCCGTTCATGGGGTCCGTCGACGCGTTTGTCGTCAGATTCGACCCGAGCGGACGCGTCCCCAGCTACCTGACGTACCTGGGCGGCGCGGGGGATGATCGCGCACTGGCGATCGACATCGACGCCGGTCTCGGAGTCTGGATTACCGGCCACACGACATCCACGAACTTCCCACTGGCCGGAGTCGGGCAGGAACTGCGTCGCGGCCCCCGCGATGCTTTCGTCGCGCAGTTGGGGCAATCCGGCACGTTCCTGCGCTCGAGCACCTATCTCGGCGGCAGCGAGTCTGAAGCCGGAACCGGCATTCGAGCCGATCCGGCGGGTGGTGCGTGGGTCGCCGGGGAGACCACCTCTCCGAACTTCCCCGTAATGTCCGCCTACCAGAATTCGTTCCGGGGTCAGCGCGATGCGTTTCTGGTCAAAGTGAATCCCGACGGCTCGCAGGCGATGGGGACCTTCCTCGGGGGCGCGTCCGACGACCGGGCCACGTCGCTCACCCTGACCACCAGCGGCGTCGTCGCCGGAGGCTGCACCAAGTCCAGCGACTTCCCCACGAGATCGGCGGTCCAGCCCGCGTTGAGCGGAAGCCAGGATGGCTTCATCGCCGCGTTTACGACCGCTGGCGACGATCTGCGTTTCTCCACGTTCGCCGGCGGGTCCGGCACGGACTGCGTCAACGCCTTGGCCTCGGACGCGGCAGGCAACCTATACGCCGCCGGCTCGACGGCTTCCACTAATTTTCCCGTTGCGGGCGGTTTCCAGAACACCGCTGGCGGAGGTGGTGACGGGTTCGTCGTCAAGCTGGGGCCAGCCGGGGTGCGACAGTGGGCCAGCTACCTCGGCGGCAAAGGCGTCGACCATGCGGCGGGAATCGCCGTCGATGCGTCGCAGCGGCCCTGGGTGGTAGGACATACGGCATCCGCGAACTTCCCCGTGGCTCAGCCGATCCAGGCGGCGCACGCGGGTGGGGCATACGACGCCTTTGCTGTCCGGGTGGAGAGCTCCGGCGCTGTCATCGGGTTCGCCACCTACTTCGGTGGACCGGCGAGCGACGCCGCGCTCGCGGCCGCCGTCACTCCCAGCGGCGACCTCGTTGTCGCCGGATCGACCTTGTCAACCGCCTTCCCAACCCGGGACCCTTACCAGGGCGCTTCCCGGGGTGGCATCGACGCCTTCCTGGCAAGGATCACGTCGCAGTGAAGCTACCGCGCCGCGTACGCTTTGGACTTACCGTTCCGGGAATTGGTCACCTTGAACGACCCGTTCGACTCGGCCGACACAGTCAATCCGAAACCCGTGGATTCGTCCAGGTTGGCGATCATGTCCTCGGCGACGTTGCTCTCTTTTCCGCCGGCCACGGCAAAGTGGACCTGCCACAGGTCCTCGAGGCCCGGAGACTGGCGGATCACACTCCACGCCGGAGCCGCGCCCCCCTTCTTCGAACCGTTGTTCATGATCGCGACGCGGGGAGCAAGTGCGTGAACGATGCCGGCCGGCCCGGAAGCATCCATCCCGTGGTGCGTCGTCAAGTACACGTCGATTTTCCCGATGCGGTTCTCGGGGCAAACCAAATCGATCTCCTTGTTCCAGGTGAGGTCGCCGAGATCGAGGAACCGGAACTTGCCGTACTCGAGAACGAAGCCGAGCGACCGCGCGTTCTCGGTGGGATCGGCCGCTTTGCGCTCGGCCTGGGCGCAGGCGGGGTTCGGCGCGCCCGCTCCCTTCAGCGGGCTCGCGATCTGCTCGCCGCGGGCAACCACGACGCGAACCTCGGCGCCCTTCAGCGGAATCCTGTCGCCAGGCTTCACCACCAGATGCTTGCCCTTGGCAACGGCCCGGTTGTACGATGCCGCCAGTTCGTCCGCCGCGGCGCCGGTCTCGGTGTTCGGGCCGTGATCGACGAACGTGCCCACCGGAAACATCGCGGCCAACTGTTCGACGCCGCCGACGTGATCGCGATGATAGTGCGTTATCGCCAGGTAGTCGATGCGCTTCAAACCCGCCTTCTTGGCGGCCTCGACGATCCGCTTGGCGTCGCGGCCATCGAAGCCGGGCCATCCCGCGTCCACCAACAGCGACTCGCCACGAGGAGTGACGATCAGCGTGGCCTGTCCGCCTTCGACATCGACGAAGTGGATGTCAAGAGTTTTGGCGTCCAAGGGCAGCAGGGTCATCCCCGCCAGGCAGGCAATCCGAAGGAAGTTCTTCATCAACGAGATGCTACCACCGCCGGAAACCGCTCGGGGGGAACATCGGCGGCCAGGATGACGTATTCTAGCTCGAGGAAGCCATCATGCCCTTCTGCACCCAGTGCGGCAAACAGATCTCGAACGCCGACCGTTTCTGCCCGGGGTGCGGCACCGCCCCGAACGCCAAGCCGCCGCAGCCCCCCGCCTCCAGCGGCGATTTTCTTGCCGGCCTGAGTTCTCGCACCGCGTCGATCCTCTGCTACGTACCCGTGGCCGGGTGGATCGCCTGCGTGGTGGTGCTCGCGACACAGCGGTTCCAACGCGAGCGCATGGTCCGGTTCCACGCCTTCCAGGGCCTCTACCTGTTCGTCGCGTGGCTGCTGATCGACCGCGTCATCGGACCGGCTGTCCGAGCCTTGACGCTCGGCAACCTCGGAATCGCCGCGCTGCTCAAGGCCGCCGTGCTGGCGGCGTGGATCTTCATGCTGGTCAAAACGAGCCAAGGCGAGGAATACCATCTTCCCGTCTTCGGCGAACTCGCCGACCGTTCCATCGCCGAACAGCGGTACTAGCCGCCCCGGCGCTTCTGTCCGGTGCTCGGCCGGATTGAGTTTGCATCCAAAGTACCCTTGGCTGGTTATTGCTAGAGCCGCAGACTAGAATTGCTAAGGTCTCTACCCATGCAACCAGTCGAAATGGAGCTTTGGAAGGCGAAAGACGTCGCCAGCTTGCTATCGTTAGTCGAAGCGGACCGGCGTTACTTCCAGGAAATGGTGGCCGCCCTACCGGTACCCGTGGCCGTCGTAACGGCCGAGTTGACTGTCTCTTCGAGCAACCGCGCCTTCCGCGATCTGTTCAATGTCCGGGGGAACGAACTCGCGGGGACCATCGAACAGATCCTGCAGGCGCCGGAACTTACGGCCAGGGTCAAATCCGTCCTGGAGAGCCGTCTTCCGGCATCGGGCGAATTCAAGCGGGCGGGCCGGAGCGTCCCGTTCACTCTTCAACCCATGCGTCATTGGGAAGAAGAGGAGGTCATTGTCGTTGTGCAGGATGCGCGCCCGGCGCCCGGCCCGGTGGCGATCCCCGCGCCCCCGCCGCCGCCTCCCCCTCCTCCACCGCCTCCTCCCGCGCTGCCGGACCTGCCCTTTGCCGTTTGGTCGGTCGACGCGGCCGCCATGCGCTTCGCCTCCGACGCTCAGATCGGCGGGCTCGAGGTCTCGGCGGACAACTGGAAGTCCGGCGCGGACTTTTGGCAGAGGGGCGGCGCCGCCGATACGGCCGCCATCCGCGATTTCTACCAGGCCGTTCTCGCCGGCAAACCTCTCGCATCCTGCGACTATCAGGCCTTCAACGCCGCGGGCGCATCGGTTTGGCTCCGGGACATGGTGCGGCCCGTCCGGGCCGCCGACGGCAGGATTCAACGGCTCGAAGGGGTGACGCTCGACATCACCGGCGCCCGGCGCGCCGATTGCCAGCGCTCCCAGGCTCAGCGCATCGAAGCGCTTTCGCGTCTCGCCAGCCGCGTCGTCCACGATTGCAACAACCTGATCATGATCATGGGAGGCTACGGCGAGGACCTGCTCCACGCCCTGCCGCCGGAAAGCTCCCTGCGCGTCAACGTGCAGGAGATTCTCTCCGCGGGCGACCGCCTCTCCGTCTTCACCCGGCAACTCAACACCTTCACCAAGCGCGCTCCGGTGCAGGTCAAGGCATTCGCTCTCGACGATTTCCTCGCCGGCATGCGCGATGAACTTGCCCGCCCGCTCCCGGCGAGCGTCGGTCTTACGATCGCCGGCCAAAGCGGTGCGCGCGTGCTCGCCGATTCCGCGCAACTCGGTTCGATCCTACAGACACTGGTCCAACGAGCCGCCGGCAGTCTCCACAACGGCGGTTCGATCTCGATCAAAAGCATGCTCTACCCCGCCTCCCACGTGCTGGCGGGTCTCGCGCAGCCGGTCACCCCGGGGAACTACGCACGCATCGAAGTGCGCGACACGGGCATCGCCATTCATCCCGACGTGTTGAGCCGCCTGTTCGAACCGGATACCTCGCCGGATCCGATTCGGCAAAAGCTGCCCGCCGCCTACCAGACGCTTCGCGACATGGGATGCGACCTCGAGGCCGTCTCCCACCCGCAACAAGGCACCGGATTCTACATCGTTCTCCCGTTGGCGGCCGAAGCCGCGCCCGCCGTTCCCCCGGCGCCTCCGCCTCCGGCGCCGGCGCCGAAGCCAACCCCTCCGCCGGAGCCAGCTCCCACTCCCTTGAAGGCGCGCGTCAAGGAAGTGGAAGACCGCCCGGTGGTGATGGCTCCGCTGTCGCAGAAACCGCTCGAGCCGCGGCCGCCCCAGCCTGCCGCTCCCCCACCGCCGCCGCCTTCTCCTCCGCCTCCGCCTGCTCCGATCCCGATGCCGTCCAAGGCGCCCGTGCCCGAACCGGCGCCGGCCGTGGCCGGTCCCGCTCCCTCGGCGAAAGCCACGGTCCTGGTCGGCGACGACGAAGCGGGCCTCCGCTCACTGATCCGAAAAGTGCTCCAGCGCGAAGGCTACGAAGTGCTGGAGGCGACTCAGGGCCGCGAGGGTCTCGAGGTCGCCAAGGCGCACGCCGGCCGCATCCAGTTGTTGCTCAGCGACGTGGTGATGCCGGAAATGGGTGGAATCGAGTTCGCCCAGGCCTTGCACAAGGTCCGGCCCGACACGCGCATTCTCCTGATCTCCGGATACATGGGGGCCGCGGGTCTCGAGACTGAAAACCTCCCGCGCGGAACCGCGTTCCTGCAGAAACCGTTCACGCTGAACGCCCTCATCGCCAAGGTGAAAGAGGTTATCGGCGGAACCCGGCCCGCCGCTTCCTAAGCTCGCGGCCAGACCGCGGTCAGACCCAATATCGAACGTACGGCGGCGCGCCCGGTTGCGCCGCCGCCGCGTGATCGGCCTCCGCCGAATCGGCGCAATCGGGCCCATCTGGAAAGCGGTAGCGCGCTTCGAACGCCGGTTCCATTTCGAGACCCCATCCCGGTGCGCCGGAAAGCCGGTAGTGGCCATCCCGCACCACCAACGGATGTTGGAACACGCCGGCCTGCAAGAACTCGAGATATTCCAGCCAGCGGCCGTCGCTTCCGAACCAGGCCTGATCGAAAACCGCCATGGGGCCGACCAGTTGCCCCAACCCAATGCCTCCGCTGTGCGGACACACCGGAACGCCGAACTTCGCGGCCATGGCCACGATCGCGAACAGCTCGTTCACGCCGCCCACGCGCGCGCCGTCGATCTGGCAGTGCGTCAGTCCGCCGCCCGAAAGAAGCTGCTTGAACGTGACAGCGTCGGGGGCCTGCTCGCCGCCGGCCACTCCGATTCCGAGCGGAGCCAACGCCTCGCGCAGCTTCGCATGGCCCAACACGTCGTTGTAGGCGATCGCCTCCTCGATGAACAGCGGCCGGTAGGAGGCCAATTCCGCCATGTAGGACGCGGCGTTTCGCCAGTCGCCGAGATTCTGATTCGCGTCCGTCAACAGCAGGGCGTCCGGCCCGGTGGCGTCGCGGATGGCGTCCAACATGCGGCGGTCCTCGTCGAGCGCCCGCGCGCGGTCGTACTGTTGTCCGCGTCCCACTTTGGCTTTGAACGCTCGCGTGCCTTGCTCGTAGAGGCCGCGGCACAGCCGCCGCACCTCGTCGAGCGGACGGCCCGACCAGCCCGCCGTGCTGTACACGCGAACGCCGCGCTCGCCCAGCCGCGTTAGATTTTCCTCGCGCCGCCCGATGCGCGACCGCAGCATCTCGAGCAGTTCGTCCTCGGTCAGCGCGTCCCGCAGGTGATGGAAGTCGATGCACTGGACGATTTTCTCCGGCGGCAGGCTGGTCAACAGCCGCCACATCGGCACGCCTTCGCTCTTCGCCCAAAGGTCCCACAGCGCGTTGACAATGCCGCCGGCCGCCATCCGGAACGCGCCCAGGGCGAGCCACCGGAGCTGGTGATGCTCCACCAGAGCCTGCGCGAACAACCCCGGCTCGGCCACGAATTCCGCCAATGAGCGGCCCACCACGAAGCGCCCCAGCGCTTCGAGCGCCGCCTTCTGGATCTGTGTGCCATCGCCGATGGTGAACACCAGCGAACGGCCCTCGAGCCCGCCGTCCGTTCGCAGCACGGGAACCGCGCACGAATAGTTGGGAGCCAAGTGACGCGGGTCCGATCCCGCCAATCCCATGCGGACGGTCGGGTAGCGAAGGTCGAGGACCTCCAGGGAGACTATCTTCTGATCGTGCTTCACGCGGAATCTCCCATGATAATGCGAGGTCAGCGCGCCGTGTACCAGTCGCGCGCCTGGCGATACAGTTCCATCAGCCCGGGATTCGATCTCGCGGCCGGTTTCTCCATCAGTTCCGCCATCCATTCGGCGAAGTAGCGCGAGTCCGCCGAAGCGTCCTGCTTGCCATCCAGGAACAGCGGCGCGGTGTGCGCGAACCGGGGCGTCTCCTGGGTGCGGAGGAAGCAGCGGATCGCGGCCCATGCCCGGCCGCCGGCCGGGACGCGGAATCGTCCCGACGCGCCGGTTCGCGCCGCTACCTCGCCGCCCGCCACCAGTTCGCATCCTTCGATGGGCTCGCGGGCCGACGTGCGCACGGAGCCTTCCAGCCAATCGCCGTTGCGCCGCAACTCCCATTCGAGCAGGGGCCCGTTGGTCACGAAGCTACGGCCGTCGCGCAGGCCTCGATGCCACTTCTCCACCGTGAATTCACCATCGATCTTCACGTACGCGCGGTTGTAGCCCGGCGGATTCGGCAGCACGCCGCTGGCCGATCCGGCGGATGGCGGAACGCGAAGGCCGAGGTTCCAATACCGGTACAGCAACGACAACGAGTAATCGAGCATGCCTCGCGGACCCGGAAACTTCGCCGTGTCGCGCGGGCGGGCCCAGGCCTCGTTGTCGAGAACGCCATATTGATTAAGGTGGTTGTGCGCCATCCCGATGGAGTCGGGCGTCTCGAGCGCCATCATCAAGGGCGTCTCCCACCAGATCGGCTTCTCGAGGTCGAACCAGGGGAACGGGCCTCCCGTCTTCCGCGCGCGAGCCTGGCGCACGAACTCGATGCCGGGCGGCGTCCAGACCTCGTTGGTGCGCACTCCGGCCGGGATGAATTTTTCGAGCCCCAGCGGCTTGCGCAGTTGATGGAGCATCCACGCGCCGCCGCCTCGTTCGTCCTCGGCGTTGGCGACCGTCATCCAATGGGCTGCGGTCACGCGCCGCGCCGGATCGCTGGGGAACTCCTTGCCCGCCCAAAGATCGGTGCGATTCCACATCGTGAACACGGCGCCGTAGTTGAGATCCTCCGCTTGCAACAACGCGGGGACGTCCGCCATTGGGCGATGAACGTGAAGGTCGCCGGACCACCAGCCCTTGGCGCGCATGTTCGCCCATCGGCGAGGCCGAAGGTCGAGCGATGCGTCTTCCTTGACCTCGGCGGTTCGCTCGATGCGCTCGTATTCGAGCCCGCGTTCCACCACGATCCGGTATTTGCCGGGGCTCGCGTTGATGCGGAATCCACCGTTCGCGGTGAAGCTGCCCAGGTACCGGGACCGGCGCTCGGCTCCGGGCGCGCCGGCGCGAATCGAGCCGTCTGGCTGGCGCATGGTTCCATCGGGGGCGTGGATTTCGAATCGCGCCCAGGCAGGCCTTCCGTCGTCCCCGGTCACTCGCGTCTCGAGGGTCGCGGCCAAGCCGGCCGCGGCCGGAATCAGTGCGACCAAGGCGAGGCGCATCGGGCTATTTCGGCCGTCCCGAGCCCGCGGGTTCGATGTTGACGAGGGTCTCCCCTTTCGGCGGAGCTTGGCGCGCGGGCGGCGTCAGCCATTTGCCCGGCAGTCTGGCGAGATAGATGAGCCGCTCCATCGCGGGCAGCAGCCGCCGGACGGCGCCGGCGGGAAACAGCAGGCTGCCCGCCACCAGCAGCGGATGCGGGATCGTGGTGCAGCATCGCGAACAGATGCCGATCTCGCCCGCGCGGCCCGCGACGTGGAGCCGTCGCATGCGCTTCATCGAGCGCGAATCGAAAATGGCGGCTAGCGGAGACTCGAGCACGTTGCCCACCGGCTCGCCGCCCAGCATGTAGCTTTGGCAGCATGGATACGCGTCGCCGTTCCACTTCACGTACATCGCGCCGCGCCACAGGTAGTGACAGGGGTGCTTCCAATCGGCGGCGCCGTGGCCGGCGTCCGGGCGCATCAGGTTGGTTTCGTCCTCCTTGATGCGAACCTGGTCGACGCCGGGCGCGGCGGACCAGAAGCGGACGAAGTCGTCCACCTCGGCCGCGTTCCCTTCCATGCGAACCATTTGCACCACTACTTGCGGACCCCTGCCCCGTTCCTTCTTCATGCGCGCGAATCGAAGGAAGTTGTCGCGCACCTTTTCGAACTTGGCGCCCTTGCGATAGTACTCGAACGATTCCTTGGTGGCGCCGTCGAAGCTGAGCGTGATGTGGGCCAGCGGAGACTCGAGGATGCGCCGCGCCGCGCCCTCGTCCAGCAGCGTTCCGTTGGTCGAAAGCAGGGTGTGGATGCCGTGCCTCGCGCAGTGTCCCACTCGGTCGAAGATCTTGTGGTCGAGCAGGGGTTCGCCCAGCCCGATCAGCATCATGTGCTCGGCGGACGCGCCTGCCCCCGCCACCAGCCGCTGGAACACTTCGTCCGTCATGTCCTCTTTCGGCTGCTTGTACGTCTCGCGTGGACACATCGGGCAGTAGAGATTGCACTTGGCGGTGGTCTCGACGATATACTCCACCGGCAGAGCGTTGGTGGAGTCGCTCCGCCGAAGGTAGCTCCAAAGAAGTTTCGCCCTGTTCCAGGCGCGCATGTCCATTCTTATTCTATCCGGCGCCCCGGCTGCCGCATCTGGACCTGGGTGGATCCCCGTGTCACGACCTTGAACGACCGCCCCGTCCGCGCCGGGGCGAAGTACGTTCTTTACTGGATGCAGATGAACCGGCGCGCGCGATCGAATCACGCGTTGGAACACGCAGCGGCGCAGGCGAACCGCCTGGGGCTCCCATTGCTGGTCTATGAGGGGCTCACCTACCGCTATCCCTACGCGTCGGACCGCCTCCACGCGTTTCTGCTCGAAGGCGTGCCGGAAACGGTCCGCCGGTTGCGAGCCCGCGGGATCGGATACGTCTTCTACCTCCGCCGCCGGGAGTCCGATCCGGGCGACGTGCTCTACCGGATTTCCGGGGATGCCGCGATGGTGGTGGCCGACGACTATCCGGTGTTCGTCGCGGCCCGGCACAACGCGAACGTCCCGGGGCGCATCGGCGTCCGGTACGACGTAGTGGAGTCCACGTGCGTGGTTCCCGCGGCGTTGTTCGACAAGAAAGAGTACGGGGCCTACACGCTGCGTCCGAAGCTGCGGCGGGTGTTGCCAGAATGGATGCGGCCCGTCGAACGGGTTCCGGTGGAGCATCCGTGGACGGGGCCGGTTCCCGCGTTCCACACCGAAGTGACCGAATCCAACGCGCGCGGCTTGGCCGCGGAGTGCGACATCGATCACTCGGTGAAGCCGTCCATCTGCTTCACCGGCGGAGCGATCCAGGCAGAAGCACGCCTGCGCGCTTTCCTCGAAAGCGATCTGAAACGCTACGAGCGGGACCGGAACGAGCCGGCCGCGCACGCCACGTCGAACCTCAGCCCGTGGCTCCACTTCGGCCACATCTCGGCGCTGGAAGTGGCGCTGGCGGCGCGGCTGCACGCGAGCGAGAACGGACTGCCCGGCGAAGGGTTCCTCGAGGAACTGATCGTGCGGCGGGAACTCGCCTACAATCACGCGCGGCTGGCGGCCGATCCCGCGTCGCTCGATTCGCTTCCCCAGTGGGCGCGCGCGACGCTCGACAAGCAGCGCGCGGTTAGCCGCGAATTCCTCTACACCCCCGAGGAGTTCGAAACGGCGCGCACGCATGACGCGCTGTGGAACGCGTGTCAGACCGAACTGCTGCTGCGCGGCAAGATCCACGGGTATTACCGGATGTACTGGGGCAAGAAGATCATCGAGTGGTCCGCCTCGCCGGAAGAGGCGCTCGAGACCATGGTTCGCCTGAACGACCGGTACGCGTTGGACGGGCGCGATCCGAACGGCTACACGAACATCCTCTGGTGTTTCGGGCTCCATGACCGGCCCTGGCAGGAACGGCCGGTCTTCGGTATGGTGCGGACCATGACGCTCGGCGGAATGAAGCGCAAGACCGGCGTGGACGCCTACCTGCGGGAGATCGCGTGGCTGGCTGTACAATGAGGTAGTCATGCGCGTCACAGTAACGGGGGCCTCGGGCCTCATCGGCCGGCGTCTATCGGCCCGGCTCGAGCAGGCGGGCCACATCGTCCACGCCCTGGGACGCCGCCCGAAGGCGGGTATCGGCTCGGAGTTCTCGGTGTGGGACCCGGATAAGTCGATTCCCCCGATGGCGGCGATCGAGGGAGCGGACGCGGTGATCCATCTGGCCGGCGAGCCAGTGGCTCAGCGATGGTCGGCGGACGTGAAGCGGAGAATCCGGTCCAGCAGAGTGGACGGGACGCGGCATCTCGTCGAGGCCATCCGGCAGGCGGTGCGAAAGCCTTCGGTGCTGGTCTCGGCCTCGGCCGTCGGCTACTACGGGGACCGGGGCGCGGAAACTCTCGAGGAGCCGTCCGGACCGGGCAATGGCTTCCTGCCGGAAGTGTGCGTCGAATGGGAACGGGAAGCCCTGACCGCGCGGAGCCTGGGCGTCCGCGTCGCGCTGACGCGGATCGGTCTGGTTCTCGCGGCGGAAGGCGGAGCGCTCGAGAAAATGCTACCCGCGTTCAAAATGGGCGTGGGCGGGCGAATGGGCTCCGGCGAACAGTACATGTCGTGGATTCACGTGGACGATCTTGTGTCGCTTCTCGTTTGGGCGGTGGAAGATCGCGCCGCGCGGGGACCGTACAATGCCACGGCCCCGAATCCGGTCAACAACGCGGACTTCACCGTAGCGCTCGCCAGAGCCTTGCGCAGGCCCGCGATTTTGCCCGTTCCCGCCTTTGCGGCCAAGTTGCTGTTCGGCGAAATGGCGGAGATTCTGTTTCACAGCCAGCGGGCGATTCCGCGCGCCGCGTTGCAACAGGGATTCGTCTTCCGGCATCCCGAGGTTTTCGGAGCCCTGAGCGCCGTGTTAACCTGAAAAAGTCATGGCAATTCCAAACGCACGCCGGTTCCAAATCGCTGGACCGGCCGGACAGCGCGCAACCATCGTGGCCGTTCTTCCCAAGGGCGCCGACATCGATGCCTATCTGAAAGACGCGACCTCCCGCTTCGACTGGAAATCGCACACGGAAGCGCAGGCGCGGCAATTCAAGATCCGCGTCGGTCAGCAGAAGCAGAAAAAGGCCAAGTAAGGCGATGGATGGGGGGCTCCTTCGGGACCTCCCGCAGCCTTACTCGCGGAAAGAAGACGCGGCTTTGGCTCCCGCCAAGGCTCCCAGGACGTCTTCAAGGCGCGAGGGGGCTTGGCGGCCGGCGAATTGGCTTCCCAGAATCTCACGCGCGATCTCTTGCCGCAGGAGCACGGGCGCCCCGCCATCCATGCGTGCTTTCAAGCTCGCCCGGCCCCGCGACTGCGCCGTTGCCGTCAGCTCCCGCTCCCGCATGGCATCCTGGACGGCGGCATGGATGGCTTCATACCGGCGGAGTTCGGCCCGGCATTCCGGGCAAGCTTCCACGTGTCTTTGCGCCCACCAGCGCCTCAGGCGGCCCCGGCCCCCGAGGATGGCCAGGTGATCCGCCTCGCCGAGATGGGGGAAACGCCCGTTCACTTCGACCTGTCTTCCAGCAAGTGACGGTTCGCGTATAGTTTTCGCATCGCCCGGGCGATGAACGCTCCCACGGCGCCGGAGGTGATTCCCATCACTTCGGCTATCTCGCCGTACTGCATGCCTTCGGCGCGCAACTGCATCACTTCCAGTTCGCGCGGACTGAGCAGTCCGGGAAGCACCCTCTTCAGATCGGCGCGGTGAACCCCGTCGTCCGGGCGCGGAAACGGCAGATCGGTCAATGCCGCCGAGGCCCGCTCGGCCTCCCCGCGGAGCTGACCTTGCTCCTCGGCTCTCCCGAGTCCGTTCCGGATCGATCGAAGCAGCCAGATCCTCGGGTCTTCCACCTGGTTGCCCGCCAACCGGTAGGCGAAGTAGCTTAAGAAGCAATCCTGCACCGCGTCCTGCGACTCAGTATCGCCGCCGAGCGTCGCCATTGCGAAGCGATAGAGCGTGTTCGCGTGTTCGTCGTACAGAGATATCACCTCGCTCTCCAACGGTCCCGGTTCCGCCGGCCGGGCGGCCTCGGGCGCCGGGGAATCGGAGAGGGCGTCCTTGCCGTCTGGAGAGTCCGGGAAAGCCGCGAGGCTCCAGGGCAATATCCAGGCGCTCGATGATGGGAAGTCCATTCCGGGAGATCCCATTTTACACCCGGCCTGGACCGGCCAGCGCGCGTAGCGTTCCGGCGACGCTCCAAGCCTGCGCGATGCAGCCTCGCGCGGTATGCGGCGGTTCGGCGTCGGCGATTTCCGGGAGCCGCGCCCCGTATCTAGCCACCAGCCCTTCGAGCCAACTCGCCGCGGTGCGCCGGGCGGTGGAGCTTCCGCCGTTCACGCGAACGTACGCCTCGGCGAACGGAGCGAGCAGCCACGGCCAGACCGTGCCCTGATGGTAGGCGGAGTCGCGCTCGCCGGGGCCCCCCTCATACCGCGGCCGATAGCGCGAATCGCGCGGCGATAGCGTGCGAAGCCCGGCAGGCGTCAGCAGTTCGCGCTCCACCACGGCCACCACGCTCGCCGCGCGTGGACCATCGAGAATCGCGTGATGCAGGCTGACCGCGAAAATCTGATTCGGGCGGATCGCGGCGTCGGGTCCGTCGTCCCCCAACACGTCGTAAAGACAGCCCTCGGCGCCGTTCCAGAATCGCGCGAATCCGGCCCGGGCCGCGGCCGCCCGCTCGCGCATCTCGCGTTCCGCGCCCGGCAGACCCGCTCGCGCGGACAGACCGGCGTAGGTGCACAGCGCGCCGTACCAAAGCGCCTGGATCTCGACGGGTTTGCCGGCTCGCGGCGTCACCGGACCGGCGGCTGTCGCGGCGTCCATCCAGGTAAGCTGCGTCTCCGCCGATCCGCAACGAAGCAGGCCGTCGGCCTCGTCAACTCGAATCCCGTATCGAGTGCCGCGGAGGTGCCAGTCCAAAATCTCCGTCAGCACCGGATAGATCTCCCTGGCGAACGCGTCGTCTTCCGCGGCTTCCAGATAGGCGCGAACGGCTTCGAAGAACCACAGCGTCGCGTCGGCGGTGTTGTACTCGGGCCGCTCGCCGTTTTCGGGGAAGCGATTCGGCAGCATGCCCTGGCTCACGTGGGCGGCGAAGGCGCGCAGGATGTCGCGCGCGACTTCGAACCGTCCCGTGGAGAGCGTCAGTCCCGGGAGAGAGATCATCGTGTCCCGGCCCCAGTCGGCGAACCAGTGGTATCCGGCGATGACGGTCTTCCATTCGCCCCGGCTGGCGATGAACTTGTCCGCTTCGGCGGCGAGCGCTCCCTTGGCGGCGATACGCGCGCGCCGCGCCAGTTCCGCCTCGCGCAAGTGAGGCGCGGATGCGGCGTCGCGCGGCTCGAGCGACGCGATCACGGCCGCCGCGCCGCCCGCCCGCAGATCGAACCGCAGGACGAACGGCTGAAACAGATCTTCCTCGAAATCGAGACCCCGCTCGCTCTCGCGGTCGTATTGGAAGCGGTGGTACCAGTGGCCGGACAACGAGACTTCGCCGCCCGAGTGGGCGAATCGCAGCGCCGGAAGATCGCCGTACGGGCGCACGATCGCGCATCCGGGGGCGATCTCCACCCGGCGGTCGAGCGCGATGTTGGCGTGCGTCGTGCCGTGGTAGTCGCGGAAGGCGATCAGTGGCCGCAGTTCCAGCCGGACGTCCACCGGATCGCCGGCCAGGGCGCGCGCCGTATACTCCACCACCGTCATGTTCTCGCCGTGGACCATGAACACACGCTTCTCGATCTCCATTCCCTCGGCGTGATAGATCCAGCGTGGAAAGGGATCCTCGTGAAAACCGGCGATCAGCAGATGACCCTGAGGATGCATCGCGCCCGGATACCGGTTGGCGGACAGTTCCGCGCGGCGCCCGTCCACCACCAGAGTCTCCTCGAGCTTGGAAAGCAATACCGCGCGTCCGGCGGGAGGCCGGACGGCGGCCACCAGCAGCCCGTGGTAGCGCCGGGTGTTGATTCCCCAAGCGGTGGACGACGCGTATCCGCCAAGTCCGTTCGTTTCCAGCCACTCCCGGTGAGGGTCGATCATAGCCCTTCGCTCCATATTCTGCCATCCTGGTAGGAATGGCCAAAGGCAAACCGCGAGATCAGCGGCAGCACTCACCACTACAGCAGGATTCGTTCTTCCAGCGCCACCTTCCGGAATTCGCCGCGGCCGCGGCTCTCGCCATCGCGGTTTGGCTCGTCTTTTCGCAAACAGCGGCCCATGGCTACATCAATTTCGACGACCACGATTATGTCGCCGACAACCCGGCCGTCATGAACGGTCTCAGTTGGGAGGGCGTGAAATTCGCCTTCACCACTCCGTACACCGCCAACTGGCATCCGGTCACTTGGCTATCGCACATGCTGGACGTATCGCTCTTCGGCGACGATCCCGGCGCGATGCACGGCATGAACGGCTGGCTCCACGCCTTCAATTCGATTCTGCTGTTCACGTTGCTGCGATACCTCACCGGAGCCTTCTGGCGTAGCGGTGCGGTGGCGATGCTATTCGCGATCCATCCGCTGCACGTGGAGCCGGTGGCGTGGCTCTCCGATCGCAAGGATCTTCTCGCCACGTTCTTCTGGCTCGCCTCGGCGCTTGCGTGGACTCGCGGGATCAAGGAAGACCGGGGCGCGCGGTGGAAGATCGCGGCGCACGCGCTCGGCGCGCTGGCGATGATGAGCAAGCCCACCGCGATCGTGCTGCCACTGACGTTCCTGGTGTTCGACCTGTGGCCGCTCGGGCGCCTGACGCGTCTCGCCGATTTGGGCAGGCTCGTGGTGGAGAAGTCGCTATTCTTCGCGATGGCGGTGGGCGTCGCCGTCACCACCTACATCGTGCAGCGGAATCTCGGCGCCACTGCCGCGCTATTCGACGTGAGCCTCGACCGCCGCCTGGCGAACGCCGTCGTCTCCTACGGAACTTATCTGCTGCAGATGGTGCTGCCGTCGCCGCTGTGTCCCCTGTACCCGTTCCCTCCGGCGATTCCGTGGATCGCCGTGGGAGCGTCGGCCGCGGTACTCGTCGTGGCGACGGTGTTCGCCATCCGGCGCATCGCGAGCGAGCCCTACATCGCGGCGGGCTGGTTCTGGTATCTACTGGTTCTCGCGCCAATGGCCGGCTTCGTCCAGGTCGGCATTCAAGCTCATGCCGACCGCTACACCTACGTCTCGCTGATCGGGATCTTCTGGATCGCCGCGTGGGGTCTGCGCGACTGGCTCGGCGAAGTGGCGTGGCGGACGCCGATGCTCCGCGCGGCCGCTGTCGCGGTGTTCGCGCTGCTGGGCTACAAGGCGTACGCCCAAACCGCGCTCTGGGCCGACGACACCACGCTGTTCGGCCACACGCTCGCCGTCACCAAGGACAACCGGCTGGCCAATACGGTGGTGGGGCTGGCGCATCTTCGCGCGAAGAACCTGGACGCGGCGGAGTCGCATCTCCGCACGGCCTTGTCGCTCGAGCCGCGCTTCATGCCCGCCTACCGGAATCTGGCCGAGGTGCTCCACTCGAAGAAGCAGGACGCCGAGGCCTTGACGCTGCTGAACAAGGCGATCGCGATGGAGCCCGCCGGCTCGTTGAGCTACTTCTATCGCGGCCTGGTGAATCGCGCGCTGGGCAAGCCGGAAGAGGCCATCGCGGATTTCGAAAAGGGGCTGAAGATGGGCCTTACTCCCGACGAGGAAAAGCGCTCCTACCTCGAGATGGGCCTGATTCGCACCAAGGAAACCAAGCACGAAGACGCGCTGAAGTACTTCCAGAAGGCCGTCGAAGTGGATCCGCAATATTACCTCGGCTTGAAGAACCTGGCCTACTCGCACCTCTACGTGAAGAACATTCAGGAGGCCCGCAAGCGGTTCGAGTTCCTGGGCACGATCGCGCCCGGCGATCCCGATGTGCGCAACGTGTTGAAGGCGCTGAACCCCGGCAGGCGCTGATTTCAGCGGTCGACGGCAATCAGATCGCGTTTGATGGCGGCGAGATTCGGAACCCCCGCCAGTCCCATCGCGAGCGCCAGTTCGGCTTGCAGCAGCGTCAGCACCCGCGTGACGCCCGGAGTTCCGAACGCGCCCAATCCCCATAGCGGTGGCCGCCCCACGAACACCGCCCTGGCCCCTGACGCGAGCGCCTTCAGCACGTCGGTCCCGCGGCGGATGCCTCCATCCATCAGCACCGGAACGCGGCCGTTCACCGTCTCCACGATCGACGGCAGCATCTCGATGGTCGACGGAGCGCCGTCGAGATAACGCCCGCCGTGGTTCGACACCACGATCCCCGCCGCACCGTTCTCGACCGCCAGATTCGCGTCCGCCGGCGTGAGGATGCCCTTCGCCAGCACGGGGACCTTCGCGTACCCGGCCACCTGTCTCAGGAAGCTCCACGTCAGCGTCGCGGTGAATCGTTGCGGCAGGCCGTACCTGGTGTTGTCCGGCTCATCGGGCCGGCGGCGGCGCCCGGCGAGTTCGCGCTGCACCTCGGGGCGGATCAGCCGGTTTCGCAGGTCGCGTTCGCGGTGGGGAAAGTACGGCGCATCCACGGTGAACAGGACAGCCTTGCAGCCGGAGCCCACCGCGCGCGCCACGCGTTCGCGCGTCCCTTCGGCGTCGGGCCCGGCGTAGAGTTGGAACCACAGCGGACCGGTGGCCGCCTTGGCGATCTGTTCGATGGGAAAGCTGCTGGACGAACTCACCGCCATGATCGTCTTGGCGGCGCCCGCGCCTCGGGCGGTGGCGGGCTCGCCTTCCGGATGCGCGCGTCCATGCGAGCCGGTAGGCGCCACGAAGACCGGCATCTCGCTCTCGGTTCCGAACAACTCGATCGACATGTCGAGCCGGCTCACGTCCACCAGCATCCGAGGCCGGAACGTGATCCTGCCGAACGCCGACCGGTTGCGCCTCAGCGTGAATTCGTCCTCCGCGCCGCCCGAGATGTAGTCGTAGGCGTCGCGCGCGACGCGGTGGCGGCACGCCGTGTCGAAGTCGAACACGTTGATCATGTCGCCGATCGACAACGCGCGGCCCGGATCCTGCCACCCCGCCGCGACCGGCGATCCGGCGAGGAATCCCGCCAATCCTTGCAAATGCTCGCGCCGGTTCATGCCAGCAGCTCCTTCACGACCTCTCCATGGACGTCCGTCAGGCGGAAATCGCGCCCTTGATACCGATACGTCAGTTTCGTGTGTTCGATTCCCAGGCAATGCAGCATCGTGGCATGGAGATCGTGGACGTGAACCGCCTTGTCCGCGATGTTGTAGGAGAAGTCGTCCGTCTCGCCGTACGACATGCCGCCGCGGAAGCCGCCTCCCGCCAACCACGACGAGAAGCAGCGCGGATGATGATCGCGCCCGTAGGTATCGCGCGTCAGGTTCCCCTGGCAGTACACGGTGCGCCCGAACTCGCCGCCCCATACCACCAGCGTCGAATCGAGCAGTCCGCGCGACTTCAGGTCGCGCACCAGCGCCGCCGACGGATGATCGGTGTCGCGGCATTGTGGAGGCAGTTGCCGCGGCACCGACTCGTGATGGTCCCAACCCATGTGATAGAGCTGCACGAATCGCACGCCGCGCTCCACCAGCCGCCGCGCCAGAATGCAATTGGCCGCGTACGTTCCTGGCTTGCGCGAATCCGGCCCATACATGTCGAAGGTGGATGCGGGTTCCTTGGAAAGATCGGTCAACTCCGGAACCGACGCCTGCATGCGATACGCCATCTCGTATTGCGCGATGCGCGTCTCGATCTCGGGATCGGCATAGGCGGCGTGGTTCAGCTTGTTCAACTCCGAGATATCGTCCAGCATGGAGCGGCGCGTCTTGCCGTCGATGCCGTTCGGGTTCGACAGGTACAGCACCGGATCGCCGCCATCGGAGCGGAACTTCACGCCCTGATACTTCGAGGGAAGGAAGCCCGAGCCCCACAACCGGTCGTAGAGCGGCTGATCGAACGGGCGGCCCGATCCGCGCGAGATCATCACGATGAACGCCGGCAGGTTGTCGCTCTCGCTGCCGAGCCCGTAGCTCAGCCAGGCGCCCATCGACGGCCGGCCGGCGAGTTGGCTGCCCGTCTGCATGAACGTGATCGCCGGATCGTGATTGATGGCTTCGGTGTACAGGCTCTTGATCACGCAGATCTCGTCCGCCACCGACGCCGTGCGCGGCAGCAGTTCGGAGATCCACGTTCCGCCGCGCCCATGCCGGGCGAACGAGTATCGACTGGGCGCCACCGGAAACGCCTTCTGCTTCGACGTCATCCCCGTCAGCCGCTGTCCGCGCCGGATCGAATCGGGAAGCTCCTGGCCGAAGCGCTCCGCCAAGCCGGGCTTCGGGTCGAAAAGATCCAATTGCGAAGGCGCTCCCGATTGATGCAGATAGATCACCGCCTTCGCCTTGGGCTGGCGATTCGGAAATCCGGGCAGCGCTGGATGCGCCTTCGGAGCCGCTCGCAGCAGCCCCGCCAGCGCCGGCACGCCGATGCCGGCCGACGCCCGCGAGAAGAAGTGGCGCCGCGTGAGAGAGAGAGGGTTCATTGCTTGGTCACCACTTCGTCCAGATTCAGGATCACGCTCGCGGCCGTGGCGTATGCGGCCAGTTCCGCCGCGTCCAGCGACGGATCGCGCGGCGATTCGCCCGCCGCAAGCAGTTCCGCGGCCTCTTTCGGATGCGCGCGATAATGGGTCAGCCGCCGCTCCAACCCCGCCAGCAGCACTTCGATCTCGCGCCGTTCCGCCACGCGGGAGGTTGCCACGCGAAATCCGTGCGCCAGCCGCGTCCGGGGCGCCGCGCCGCCATCCAGGATCATTCGCTGCGCCAACGCTCGCGCGGCCTCGACGTAGGTCTCGTCGTTGAGCAGCGCCAGCGCCTGCATCGGCGTCGAACTGCGCGACCGGCGCACCACGCAGAACTCGCGGGTGGGCGCGTCGAACGTCATCAGTCCCGGAGGTGGAATGGTGCGTTTCCAATACGTGTAGAGACTGCGCCGGTAGAGATCGCCGCCCTTCGACCGCACGTACGCTCCCTGCTGCAACGCGACGTAATCCCACGTGCCCGCCGGTTGGTACGGCTTCACCGGTGCACCGCCTTCCCGATGCCGGATCAGCCCCGCCGCCGTGAGCGCGCTGTCGCGGATCGTTTCCGCCGGCAACCGGAATCGCGGGCCGCGCGCCAGGAGCCGGTTCTCGGGATCGCGATCGAGGAGCGCCGGCGTCGAGTTCGACCGCTGCCGGTAGACGGCGCTCGAAGCGATCAACCGCACCATCGCCTTGACGTCCCAACCGGTGCGCACGAACTCCACCGCCAGCCAGTCGAGCAGTTCCGGATGCGACGGCGGCTCGCCTTGCAGGCCGAAATCCTCGCTCGTCCTGACCAGTCCTGTCCCGAACATTTGTTGCCAGATGCGATTTACAGCCACGCGGGCCGTGAGCGGATGCGCCGGGTCCACCAGCCACCGCGCCAGGCCGAGCCGGTTCGCGGGCGCGCCTTGCGGCAACGGCAGGATCGCCGCCGGAACGCCGGGCGCCACTTTGTCCGCCGGCTTGTCGTAGGCGCCGCGCATCAGCACGAACGAGTCGCGCGGCGACGCCATCTCGCTCATCACCATCGTCGACGGGATGCGGTTGGCGATCGCCGTCCGGCGCGTCTGCATCGCCGCGAGTTCCTCGTTCTCCGCCCGGTAGGCGCGCAGCCCGCGGACGCGGAACTTCCGGTCCATCTCCGCCGGCCGCACCGGCCACTCGGACTGCGTAACCGAAACGCGGAACCGTCCCATCAGCCATCCGTCGCCATGCTCGTTGCCGAGCCGGATCGTCAACCGCGCGGACTTGCCATCGCCCGTCATGCGCGTCGTCTCTAGGATCAGGTGTTGCGGCTCGCCGCACTTGGCGCCCACCGACCACCCGCGCTGGATCTGTGGCTGCGGGCGGATCACGCGGTAGAGGAATGAGTCCTCGGTGGCGAAGCTCGCGGTGGCTTTGCTCAAGTCCACTGTCTTGCCGTTCAGCTTGGCTTCGAACACCGTCAGAGCGGATCGTCCCTTGGCGCCCCGGCCCGAGCAGCCGTCCGGCAACGACGGATCGGGCAGCAGTTCCACGCGGAACGCGGTTGCCTTGTCGAGCGAGACATCGGCCTCGATCGTGTAGACGTCGCGCTCCGGATGCGCGCCGCCCGCCAACGCCGATCCGTCCTCGAGTACGGTGAACGCGGAGCCGTTCGCGGCTTGGATCTTCGCGGGCCGAATCGTCTCCCATCGCGCGGCGGGAAGCTCGGCGGGCGGATCCGGCAGGCTCGCCTCCAGCGCGGCCAGAGCCTTCTTCCGTGCCTTGATCTTCTCGTCGATTTCCGCCAGCCTTGCCTGCGCCTCCGGATCGGGTAGTTCGAGGAATGGCTCGGCGTTCCCGCGTCCGTTGCGCCGGCCGCCCGTGCCCACCTCCTGGACGCCGTTGAACATCGCGAACATCGAGTAGAAGTCGCGCATGGAAATCGGGTCGTACTTGTGATCGTGGCAGCGCGCGCAACCGATCGTGAGGCCCAACCAGACGGTTCCGGTGGTGGCGACACGATCCACGATGTTCTCCACGTGGAACTCCTCGGCGATGGACCCCGCCTCCGTATTGATCCGGTGATTTCGATGGAAGCCGGAGGCGATACGCTGGTCGAGCGTCGCGTTCGGGAGCAAGTCGCCCGCGATCTGCTCCACCGTGAAGCGGTCGAACGGCATGTTGGCGTTGAACGCGCGGATGACCCAGTCGCGCCAGGCCCACATTTCTTTTTGCGGGTCCACTTGATAGCCGTGGGTGTCGGCGTAGCGCGCGCCGTCGAGCCAGTCCGAGGCCATCCGTTCGCCAAACCCAGGCGAATCGAGCAGGCGGTCCACGGCGGCCTCGTAGGCGCGCGGCGAACGATCGGCGAGGAACGCGTCGAGTTCGGCGAGCGTGGGCGGCAGGCCGGTGATGTCGAGCGCCGCGCGCCGCAGCAGGATCGCGCGCGGCGCCTCGCCGGAAGGCGTCAGCTTCTCGCGATCCAATCGGGCCAGCGCGAACGCGTCCACCGGAGTCCGCGCCCACGCGCGGTTCGACACAGAGGGAAGCGGCGGCCGGGCCGGAGCGCGAAACGCCCAGTGCGTCTCGTAACGCGCGCCCTGGCCGATCCACTCGCGCAGCAGCGCGATCTGGTTGGCGGGCAGCGGTTCCGCGCCCGCGTACAGCGGCGGCATCCGCAACGCCTTGCTGGACGACGTGACGCGCTGGATCAGCTTGCTCGCCGCCGCGTTGCCCGGCGTCACCGCGCGGCGGGAATCGGATTCGACGTCGAGCCGCAGGTTCGCCTTCCGCGCCGCCTCGTCGGGTCCGTGGCACGCGAAGCACTTGTCGGACAGGATGGGACGGATATCGCGTTGGAAGTCCACCGCGGCGGCCACTGGGACCGCGATGGCCAGGCAGGCTGCAACTCGCATGGATTGCTGTCATTATAAGTGGACCAGGAGGATCGCATGCCTGACGATTGCCGGCCCGGCTGGGTGAGCGATTGGAGGAGTGTTGTCACCGAAGAGCGCCGCCTGCTCGGCGTGGATGGCAACCGTCTGCTCGACGGCGAACCGAAGCCCGGCGCGCTCTACATGGGCGTGTGCCTGTCCGGAGGAGGCATCCGCAGCGCGTCCTTCAATCTCGGCGTCCTCCAGGCGCTGGACGCCATCGGCCTTTTGAAACACGCCGATTATTTGTCCACCGTTTCGGGCGGCGGCTACATCGGCAGTTGGTTCGCGGCCTGCAAGAAAGAAGGACTGTCCATCCAGCCGTGGCTCGCCGACGGCACTGAGAACCCGGCATTCCGCCACCTGCGCCGCTATAGCCGGTACCTGACGCCCCAAGGCGGACTGTTGTCGGTGGACACGCTCACCATGCTCGCGATCCTGGTGCGCAACATGCTGCTCAACCAGGGCATCGTCTTCGCGTTCCTGGCGGCGGCGCTGTTGCTGCCCGCGATCGCACGCCAGGCGCTTTTCACCTGGCCCGAATCGTTCCTCCGCCCGGACGCCGTCCTTTGGGCCTGCTGCGCCTTGTTCTGTGGCGCGTCGATCTTCGCCGGCGTGTGTCTGCGCCGCGTGGGCGGCGAAAAGAGCGCTGGGCCGTGGCAGGTGTTCCTCGGATACGCGCTGCCGGTCAGCGTGCTCACCGTGGTGGTTTCGGCCTGTTACTGGAACTTCCGCGAGTGGATGATGCAGACCGGTTCCACCATACGCTGGATCGTGTTCGGCGTTTTCGCCCTGTCGGCCGTGGTGCTCGTGTTTTGCTCGGTGTCGCACAAGGTTCCGGTCTGGCGGCAGGCGCTGATCGCCGCGCTGGTCGCCGGGATCTGTGGCGGCGCCGCGTCCTGGCTTTCCGTTCGAACCGCCTTCATCGTGAGCGGCTCGTTCGACGTGAACGAAGCGGTGGTGGTGTTGCCCGCGCTGATGCAACTCTCCTCCGGCGTCCTGGTGATGATGATGATCGGATTGATGGGCCGCGAGCTCGAGGACGCGCGCCGCGAGTGGTGGAGCCGCGTCGGCGCGATGCTCGCCACCATCTCGATCGTGTGGGCGCTGCTATCCGCCATCGCTATCTACGTGCCCGTGCTCTGGAGCCAGTTCGGGGGTTTCCGCGGACTGGCCGCGGCGGTGGTGTCGTGGGCGGCCACGGGAGCGGCGGCCTACAAGTTCGCCACCGGATTCACGGGCGAACGCGACAAGGCCGACGAGGGCGAAGGCTGGCTCGCCACGGCCGGTGCGGCGGTTGCCGCGATCTTCGTGGTGGGGATGCTCTGCGGCGTCGCCATCGTCGATGCCAAGGCGATCGCCTTCGTCGCGGACACGTTTTGCCTCCGCGGCGGCGCCGGCCTTTGGACGCTGTTCGGCGTGTTTGTAGCGGCGGTCGGCGTGTTCGGCTGGCGTTTCGACGTCAACGAGTTCTCGTTGAACCACTTCTACCGGAACCGTCTGGTCCGGTGCTACATGGGCGCGGCGCGCCCGCGCGACAAGCAGGACCGGCTCACCGGCCTCGACTTCGCGGACGACTTCGATATCGGCGAGATCCTCCCTGGCACGAAATATCGCGGCCCGTTCCACATCGTCAACACGTCGCTGAATCTCCCCAAGCCCACCGATCTGGCAGTGCAGGACCGCAAGGCGGATTCGTTCGTCATCACGCCGAAGTTCTGCGGATCGGCCACCACCGGATACTGCAAGGCGGAAGGATACAACTACATTCCGCCGGCGACAGTGAAACTGGGAACCGCCGTGGCGATCTCCGGCGCCGCCGCCAGTCCCAACATGGGCCACTTCACTTCGCCCATGCTCGCGTTTCTGATGACGGTGTTCAACGTGCGGCTCGGCTGGTGGTCGCAGCATCCCAAGCACGGTTGCGACCGGTCCGCTCCGCCCTTCGGATTCTTCTATCTACTGAAGGAGATGTTCGCCGCCGCGACCAACAACGACGAGTTTCTGTACCTGTCCGACGGCGGCCACTTCGAGAATCTCGGCGCCTACGAACTGATCCGCCGCGGTTGCCGGCTCGTAATCGTTGGCGACGGCGAATGCGATGGCGGCTACAAGTTCGGCGCGCTGGGCAACCTGATCCGCATTTGCCGCCTGGATTTCAACGTGGAGATCGTCATCGATCCGGCGCGCATCGCCGACCGGGGTCAAGGCCGCTTCGGCAAGGTTCACTGCGCCGTCGGCCGCATCAAATATCCGGATGGACCGGAAGGCATTCTGCTGTACCTGAAATCGTCGCTCACCGGCGACGAAACGCCGGATGTGCTCCAATACGCGAGCAAGGCGCCGGACTTCCCTCACGAAACCACCGCCGATCAGTTCTTCAGCGAGGAACAGTTCGAAAGCTATCGCAAACTGGGCGAGCACGTCGCGCTGGAGGCGCTCGAGACCGCCGTCGCCGACTGGCGGCTCGCCGAGCGCAATTGGCAGATCGTCAGCCAGGATCGCCGTTACCTGGAGCCGCTCCTGCTCGCGTTGAATCGCGTCTGGTTCGCACCTTCGAAGTCCGCGATCAACTTCACCCGTCACACCGCCGAACTGGTCCGCGTGTGGGAAACGATTCGCGGGAGCCGCCACCTCGGATTCCTGGACGCCCAGATCTTCCCCGCGTGGCAGGATCTGGTGGACGGCGCCGCCGTGTCGCCGCGGTCAGGCTCCAACCAGTGGCTGCCGACCAACGAGCGCGAGGTTCGGGAAGCGTTCTATCTCTGCCAATCGCTGATTCAGTTGATGGAGAACGTCTACGTCGACCTCAACTTCGAGGAGGAATCGGCTCACCCCGACAATCGCGGCTGGATGAACCTGTTCCGTCACTGGACTGGATCGGGCATGATGCGCGTCGCCTGGGCGTTGAGCTGCCAGACCTACGGCGCCCGCTTTCAAAGCTTCGCCCGCCGCGAGCTCGATCTGACCAACGCCGACGGCATGGAGTTCGACGAGAACTTCCGCCCCAACGAAGTCGAGATGAAGCGGTACGAGACGGAGCGCGCCGCGCGCCCGTCGATGCAGGAGTCGCGGCTCGTCGGCGTGTACGTCCGCGTCGACTCGGCGATCGGCGGCAAGCAGTTCCGCTTCCGCGTCGGCCTGATGGCGGTTACCCGAATCCGGCCGGACAAAGCGGATCAGCTCGAGATCGAGATCTTCCACTGGATGCGCATCCAGAATCAGCTCCGCTCCATGGGGCTGGGAACGCTCGCCATCGATGCCTACGACCGGCTGCTGGCGGCGCAGGGCGTTCGTCTCGCAAGGGACGGTACTCCCAACCCGCTCGCCGTGAAGGACGAAGGCCGGGCCAGGGCGGCCGACTGGTTCAGGCGAAACCTGCGCACCGGCCTGTGATCAGGGCTTGTCGAACGTGAAGATCGTGCCGCCGGCTTCCACCCGGAGCGTGCCGGGTCCCAGCGGTTTGCCGCCGTTGATGAAGAAAACCGCCCCGTCGGTGGACTCGCCCGCCTTCAACCGCACCGGCGCCAACACGATCGCGGACGCCGCCGCCGCCGCCTTCAGCTTCGTCGAATCCACGATCGCCATGTAGTTCTGGCGCCGCGCCTCGTACCCGTTGGTCGACTTGATCCCCTTCATGCCGTAGAGCCCGGATTCGTACGTGGTTACCAGCTTGATCACGTCGTCCCGGCCGCCGTGTTCCATGAAGTTGCTCACCACGTCGCGCGCGCGCAGACCTGTGAGTACCGTGCCGTCGGATCGCGTGTACTTGAAGTCATCCGGCTTGAACTGCCACGACCGTTGCGATCCGTTGGCGAGCGCCACCTGCATGACCGTGTATTCGCGGATCTGGACCGGCAGCATCGCGAACATCAGCGTCACGCCGTTTCGCGTCAGCGTCAGGTAGCGCAGCCCACCCGATTCGAATTCGATCGCTTGGCCGCCCAGGCGCACCGCACCCAGAGCAGCCAAGATCAGCCGGCGCCTCGCGATCATTCTTCCATCATATCGCCGCATGGTATCCTGGGACCGGAATGGGAAACTCCGGGGTAAATCCTAGCAAATACGGACTTTCGCGACACGGTATCGAACGGTTCGGCGAAGCGCATTGGAACTGGGGCCCGGAACGGCTGGTGGAACGCGCCCTCGGGAACGGCGAAGGCAAACTCGCCGCCAACGGAGCGCTGGTGGTCCGCACCGGGCAGTTCACCGGGCGCTCTCCGAACGACAAGTTCGTGGTCCGCGACGAGGGTACCGAATCGACGGTCAATTGGGGCGCCGTCAATCAGCCGATGTCCTCCGAGCGTTTCGACGCTCTCTTCCGCCGCGTGGTTACTTCGTTCGCCGGCAAGGAACTGTACGTTCAGGATCTGGCCGCGGGCGCCGACGCCGAGTATGGTCTGAAGGTTCGCGTAATCGCCGAACTGGCCTGGCACGCCCTGTTCGGACGCCAGTTGTTCCTGCGTCCGCCAGCCGGTTCGCTGCATGACCACGTGCCGGACTTCACGCTTGTCTTCGCGCCGAACGTGTCCGCCGATCCCGCCGAACACGGAACCAACTCGCCCACCTGCATCGCGCTCGATTTCACGCGCAAGGTGGTGCTGATCTGCGGCACATTCTACGCCGGCGAACTGAAGAAGAGCGTCTTCACGATCCTCAATTATCTTTTGCCCGATCGCGGCGTGTTCCCCATGCATTGCTCCGCCAACGTTGGCGCGGACGGCAATTCGGCGCTGTTCTTCGGACTGTCGGGCACCGGGAAGACCACTCTGTCGGCGGATCCCGGACGCGGCCTGATCGGCGAC
>SXGT01646261.1_pt1 | contig 70039 bp, 55 predicted proteins | sample 3176221 | NCBI WGS metagenome assembly SXGT01 (sample SAMN11356862, study PRJNA531348) | freshwater metagenome | isolation source: freshwater sample F1-120 | place: China: Fuxian Lake, Yuxi | collected 2017-12-25
GAAGGGCAGGGCCGCCGCCATCATGCGGATGTGCCCCATGTGGTGAATGAAACGCCTGCCCGAACGACCGCAGCGGTTGGCGCAATCGAAGACCTGCAGGTGCTCGTCCTTGAGGTGCGGAGCACCCTCGATGGTCTGCGTGCCGCAGGCGAACGTGTCGGCCTTGCGCACATCCTCGTCACTGAATCCGAAGCGCGCCAACAGATCGAAGCCAGCGCCGTTCCATTCCTCGGCACTGATTCCGAGGCGTTGACGGCAGTCGTCGCCGAGCACGCGCGGTGCGAAGGCCTGACGGAGCTCGAACGCTCCCGCCAGTTCGTTCTCAGCGCGCAGGATGTCGGTTTCGGCGAGCCCCTTCGCTCTCAGCATGACCCGGTCGATGCCCGGTGCGCCCTCGAGAGTGCGATGGCCAACGACCCAGTTCAGGATGTCGTCCTGCTGACGCTTGTCGTAGCCGAGGTTTTGCAACGCTCGCGGCACACTTCCGTTGATGATCTTGAAGTACCCTCCGCCGGCGAGCTTCGTGAACTTCACCAGCGAGAAGTCCGGCTCGATACCGGTGGTATCGCAATCCATCAGCAGGCCGATGGTTCCCGTCGGGGCGATGACCGTCGCTTGTGCGTTGCGGAAACCATGACGCTTGCCGAGTTGCAGCGCGCGGTCCCAGTCCTCTCGCGCCGCCACAGCAAATTCCGGGTGCGTGGAGGACTCGAGACGCCAGGCCGCGTCACGATGCATGCTCATGACCTTGAGGAACGGCTCCTCATTGATCTTGTAGCCTGCGAAGGGGCCCTTCGTGGCAGCAAGTTCCGCGCTCGTGGCGTACGCCTGTCCGCAGGTGATGGCAGTGATGGCACCGCAGATATTGCGGCCCTCATCGCTGTCGTAGGGAATGCCCTTCACCATGAGCATGGTGCCGAGATTGGCATAACCGAGCCCGAGCGGGCGGAAGTCGTGGCTGTTTTCCGCGATGAGCTTGGTGGGGTAGCTCGCGAAGTCCACGACGATTTCCATGGCCGTCGTGAAGACCCTGACCGCATGGCGGTAGCCCTCGAGATCGAAGTGTCCGGAGTCGTCCAGGAACTTCATCAAGTTGAGCGAGGAGAGGTTGCATGCGGAGTCATCCAGGAACATGTACTCCGAGCACGGGTTGCTGGCGTTGATGCGGTCCGTATTGGGGCAGGTGTGCCAGCGGTTGATCGTGCTGTCGAATTGCACTCCCGGGTCTGCACAGCGCCAGGCCGCAAAGCAGACCTTGTCGAGGAGATCGCGGGCCTTCACAACCTTGTGCACGGCGCCTGTCGTGCGACTGATGGTGTTCCAGTCGGTTTCCTTCAGAGCCGCGTCCATGAACGCATCCGTGATGCGCACAGAGTTGTTGGAGTTCTGCCCCGAAACAGTGCGGTAGACCTCGCCGTTGAAATCGGAGTCGTAGCCCGCAGCGATGAGCGCCTGAGCCTTGTCCTCTTCGCGCGCCTTCCAGAGGATGTAGCGCTCGATCTCGGGATGATCCATATCGAGGATCACCATCTTCGCGGCGCGGCGCGTGGTGCCGCCGGACTTCGTTGCACCGGCCGCCTTGTCGAGGACCTCGAGGAACGACATCAGGCCCGAACTTGTTCCGCCACCAGAGAGCCGCTCGCCTTCGCCACGAATCTTCGAGAAGTTGGAGCCCGTGCCGGACCCGAACTTGAACAGGCGCATCTCGCGCTTCACGGCATCAGCGATGTCGAGCAGATCATCCTGCACACTCTGGATGAAGCAGGCCGAGAGCTGCGGGCGCGTGTAGGAGTCTTCACACTCCGCCACGGCACCTGCCTTCATGTCGTAGGCCCAGGTGCCGACGGCGCGGCCACGGATGTCATAGCGGGAAGCGAGTCCGCAGTTGAACCAGACCGGCGAGTTGAACGCCCCGAACTGGTTGAAGAGCATGAACGCGAGTTCCTGCTCGAAGTTCTCTGCGGCCTCCGGGGTCGCGAAGTAACCGCCGAGGCTTTCGCCGGCATCACGCAGCGTGCCGGCCACGCGATCGACGAGCTGACGCACAGAGGTTTCACTGCCCTTGCCCGCCCCGCCCGGCACGCCGGCCTTGCGGAAGTACTTGCTCGCGGCGATATCCGTGGCGAGCTGGCTCCAGCCTTTCGGCACATCCAGATCGTCCATCCGGAAGACCTCGGATCCGTCCGGATTGCTGATCACGGACTTCCTGCGCACGAACGCGATGGACTCCACCGCCTTCGTGCCCGGATCCGTGAAATAGCGCTCGATCTCCATGCCTGCGCTCTCCGTCACAGCGCTCCCCTTCTTCGAGACCGTCCTCGACCTTGTGCTTGCACCCGCCATGGCCATGCTCCCCGTAACCGCCGAATCCCCGTTCCGGAAATCAGGCAGCCCCAACCATGCCCATGGTCGCTGGCCACCCACCCGAGGCACCCACTCCGATGCCGGAATGCCGAACCCCGCCCACCCGGAACACCCCCTACATATGGGGCAGGGGCGGATACTACGACCCACGTATGGGGTGTCAACGAATCCTCGGAGATCACCGCATGATTATTCTGCGTCCGACAAATCGCGACATGGCAAGGACTTGCGAGAGCCATGCGTTCCATTATGCCACCCAACGAGATTCCACGGCTACCCCTTGACAGTGCCGGGAAAAATACAGGTCCCGTTGGTGCTCCAAGGCCCTGCGCGGTGGTTCTGAAGCCCTCGATTTATGGCAAAACTAGGCCCCATGAGCATCGCTACACGCACCGGAGATGATGGCAACACAGGCCTTTTTGGTGGCGCTCGCGTCCCGAAGGATCACGCGCGCGTCGCGGCATGCGGCGGCGTCGACGAACTGAATGCGCAACTCGGCTTTGTGCTTGCCACAGCGCCGACGTTTGGCGAGCGCGCTCTCCTCGTGCGCGTCCAGAGCGATCTCTTTGCACTCGCAGCGGAGCTCGCCACCCCGCGCACCAACAACCCGCTGGCGCAACGTGTGCAACCCTTCCCCGTGAAGCACCTCGAAGCTCTCGATCTCGCACTTACACGCATCGAGGACACGCTGCCGCCCCTCACCAACTTCATTCTGCCTGGCGGAACATGTGCGGCAGCGAGCCTGCACATCGCACGTGCCGTGTGCCGGCGCGCGGAACGCTCGGTGGTGACGCTCGCACGCACTGAGCCGGTGACAGGTTCCGTGTTGCGCTACCTCAATCGCCTCTCGGACCTGTTGTTCCTTCTCGCACGCGCGGACTGCATGCGCGCCGGCATCACCGAGCCCGCCTGGATCCAGGAAACGCCCTAGTTGCGACGTCGCGCTGCTGCCAGCACCCGCCCCGGCAACTCATGACCGAGGAGCTTCTCTGCGGCCAGTGCCACACGCACGGCTGCGTCAGCATCAATGCCCGTGTCACAGCCGTGCCCGTGCAAGAGGTGCAGCAGATCTTCCGTTGCGATATTGCCCGCAGCGCCAGGCGCGAACGGACAACCACCGAGCCCGCCGAGTGAAGAGTCGAAACTCCGCAACCCGGCTTCCAGAGCGGCGGTGACATTCGCCACGGCCATGCCGTAGGTGTCGTGCGCGTGCAGCGCGAGTTTCTCCAGCGGCAGCGTCACGGCACACGCGGAAAGCACTTCGCGCACGTCCCTCGGCACCGCTCTTCCCGTCGTTTCGCCGAGGCTCACTTCCTCGCAACCCATATCGAAGAGTGCCTCCGCAACACGCACCACATCCTGCACCGCTACACGACCTTCAAAAGGACAGTGTGTGATGGTGCTCACATAACCGCGCAGGGTCGCGCCGTGCTGGCGGCACGCTGCAGCAACTTCGCGACTTCTCGCGAGAACCTCCGCGGTACTCCCGTTCGTGTTCTTTTGTGAGAACGATTCGCTGGCCGCCGCGAAGACGGCCACCGAAGTCGCCCCGGCGCCCTCGGCTGCGCGCCAACCGGCGAGATTCGGCACCAACACAGTGAAGCGCGCGGCAAGCCCGTGCACGCGCTGCAGGACCTCCGCACTTCCAGCCATCTGAGGCACACGATCCTCGCGCACGAATGCTCCCGCCTCGATGTGCCGGTGGCCAGCAGCCACCAGCAGGCGCGCCAGAGACGCACGCTCCTCGGCGCTGAGACAATGGCGCTCATTCTGCAAGCCATCTCGCAAGCCCGTTTCGCAGATGCGGATGGCATTGCTCGTCATGCCTCGGGCACTCTTGCAAGACGAACGAGCGTGGTCCCGATGTCAACGATGGCGCCAACGCTTGCCTCAACGGCCGCCACACGACCATCCCGCGGTGCGGTCAGCCTGTGTTCCATCTTCATGGCTTCCAGTGTCAGGAGAAGATCACCCTTCCGCACCTCTGCACCCACAGCACAAGCCAACGCGAGAATGCGTCCGGTCATGGGAGCTTCAACCACATCCCCTTCTCCCGCGTGAGCGGCACGACGGCTGCCTGCTGCATCCCGCGCAATCCAAGTCTGGCCTCCGGACTTCAGTTGCACGCCATCCGCACTCCGCGTGATCTCGACACGCCAGACCCGCGTCCCGTCACGCAAGGTCAGCAAGCCGTCCCGGTCATCCAGCACTTCATATTCGCGCGCACTGCCGTCGACCTCGAGCAGCAGCCGCTCGCCGCGGCGCGTGCAGCGCCACGCGTGCAATGCACTTCCCAAGTGAAAGCGTCCGGAACTCATGCGTCACCGCCTTTCAGGCGCCATGCTCCGAGTCCGAGGCCTGCGTCCACCGCTGTGCCATCGCTCCTTCGCGGAACAGCGGGTGCACCGAGACTCGCGAAGACCGCCGCGGTGAGGAACCGGGCTTCAGCCGGAAGCGCTGCTGCACTCTCGGCAATGAACCCGTCAAGGCTCCGTGTGTGCGTGTTCCCGGAACGCACCAGCGGGCTCGCAAGCAAGTCCGCAAGCCAGGCTGCGTTCGTGACGGTGCCGGAAAGGACCGTCCGGTGCAAGGCCTCGATCAGCCTGTTGCGTGCAACCTCGCGATCGAATCCGTGAGCCATGACTTTCCCGAGCATGGGGTCGTACCACGGTGTGATCTCGCTTCCGCTCGCCACGCCCGCATCCACGCGGATCCCCGGCCCGGTGGGCCATTCAACACGCTGCAACACCCCTGTGGCCGGCAGAAAGTTCTTCAGCGGGTCCTCCGCATACACGCGCACTTCCATGGCGTGTCCCAGAGGATCGGCGAAAAGCTGGCGCGGCAGGTGTTCACCAGCCGCCACACGGATCTGCCACTCCACGAGATCCAGTCCGCTCACCAGCTCCGTGATGCCGTGCTCGACCTGCAAGCGGGTGTTCATCTCCAGAAACCAGAAGCGTCCGTCCGGCTCCAGAAGAAACTCCACCGTCCCGGCGCTTTCGTAATGCACGCCCCGTGCGACCCGCAGCGCAGCGTCCTGCATGCGACGCCGAAGTTCAGGGTGCACCGCGGACGAGGGCGACTCTTCCATCACCTTCTGATGTCTGCGCTGCAGGCTGCATTCACGTTCCGGGAAGGCGTGCGCCACGCCGTGTGCATCACACAGCACCTGCACTTCCACGTGCCGCGCATCGACCACCAGACGCTCCAGCAAGACTTCATCCCGCCCGAAGGCGGAAAGCGATTCACGTCGAGCCGCAGCCAGTGCATCCGCAAATCCGGATGCCGAGGCGACGACACGCATGCCCTTCCCGCCACCACCATGCGCCGACTTGATCAGGAGGGGCCAGCCGATGCGTTCAGCCGCCTTCTGCAACTCCGCGTCCGTGCACGCCGCATCTTCTCCGGGCACGCATGCAACACCCGCAGACTGAGCCAAGCGGCGCGCGAGCGACTTGTCGCCCATGCGCCGGATCGCGTCTGTCGGCGGCCCCACGAAGATCAGCCCGGCCTCGCGACAACGCGCAGCAAAGTCCGCATTCTCCGAAAGAAAACCGTAGCCGGGGTGGATAGCGTCGCAATGCATGGAGCGCGCGGCTCCGATGAGCGCATCCATGTCGAGGTAGCTTTCGCGGGCGGGCGCAGGCCCGATGCACTGCGAGCGCTCGCAAGCGAGCACGTGCGGCGCACGCCTGTCGGCTTCGGAGAAAACCACAGCGGCAGGAATCCCCATGGCGGCCAGCGTGCGCTGGATGCGCACACTGATGGCACCACGGTTGGCGATGAGCACACGCCGCATTCAGTTGGTCTCCGCAATCCAGGGCGCCTTGCGCCGTTCCAGGAACGCACCGAGCCCGGCCTGTCCTTCAGGACTCGCCCGTCTGCGTGCAATGATCAAGGCCAGCGCTTCCATGCGCGCCGCATCAGGCAGGGGCGCCTGAGCGAGTGCGAGAACTTTCGCCTCTCGCTGCGCAAGTGGTGCAGCCAACCGCCATTCAGCGAGTTCCTTCCCCGCCGCCGCCTCCAGTTCGTTCTCAGGGAAGCAACCGTGCACGAGGCCCATGCGTTCTGCTGCAGCCGCGTCGAAGATGGCGCCAGACTGGAACCAACGCAGCGCCGCACTGGCACCAATCTTCCGCAGCGCGAACGGCGAGATGACGGCCGGCACGATGCCGAGACGCACCTCCGTGAATCCGAAGCGCGTCCCCTCCGCGGCAAATACAACATCCGCGGCAGCCGCCAGGCCGGTTCCACCACCCAGCGCTGCACCGCGCACCACTGCGAGAACAGGACAGGGCACACTGGCAAGAGCGAGGAAGCAGCGCGCGAGACGGAGCGCCTCGGCCACGTTGGCCGTTTCCGTCGCAGCGCCTGAGCGCCGCATCCATTCGATATCTGCTCCTGCGCAGAAAACCGGACCTTCTCCATCGAGGCGTACACAGCGCACCGCCGGGTCCTGCGCCCGCTGACAGGCCGCGGTCAGCTCGTCCAGCATCGCTTCGTCCATGGCGTTGCGGCGCTCGGGCCGCGCCAGAGTGATTCTCAAGAGCCCGTCTGCCAGTTCGACGCGTACGCTGTGCATGGCTCACATCCTGTAGACCGGCCAGCGGCTCTCGTTGCGCGGACGTTGCAGTGTCGCCTCGAGGGCGAGTCCAATGACGTCGCGGGTTTCCGAGGGCAGGATCACTCCGTCGTCCCAAAGCCGCGCTGTCGCATGGATGGGGTTCCCCTCCGCCTCATACTTCGCACGAATCGGAGCGGCGATGGCCTCTTCCTCCTCCGCGCTGAAGGTCCCGCCACGTGCGAGCACTTGTTCACGCTTGACGATGCTCAGCACGGTTGCGGCCTGTTCCCCACCCATCACACTGATGCGCGCATTGGGCCACATGAACAGAAAATCCGGATCGTAGGCCCGACCGCACATGGCGTAGTTTCCGGCTCCGAACGAGCCACCGATGATGATGGTGAGCTTGGGAACATCCGCACAGGCCACCGCCTGCACCATCTTCGCCCCGTCCCTCGCGATGCCTTCGTTCTCGTAACGCCGCCCCACCATGAAGCCGGTGATGTTTTGAAGAAAGAGCAGGGGCACGCCGCGCTTGGCACAGAGCTCCACGAAGTGCGCGCCCTTGCGCGCGCTTTCAGCGAAGAGCACTCCGTTGTTGGCCACGATCCCGACAGGCAGTCCGTGAATGCGGGCGAAGCCTGTGACGATCGTCTTGGCGTACTCGGCCTTGAATTCGTGAAACTGGCTGCCATCCACGAGCCGCAGCACGAGCTCGTGCACGTCCCAAGGTTCGCGGCCGTTCAGCGGGACAAGGTCGTACAGATCCTCGACCGCGAGTGCGGGTGCGGTGACCGGCCGGACATCCTGCGGCCCTGGAGGGTGCGCACCGGCGCGCGCTGCCATCTCACGCAGGATCTCGAGGGCGCGCGGCTCGTCTTCCGCGAGGTGGTCGGTCACTCCGCTCTTCCGGCAATGCACGTCGGCTCCACCGAGATCCTCGGCGCTCACTTCCTCGCCGGTCGCGGCCTTCACCAATGGAGGTCCGCCGAGAAAGATGGTGCCGTTGCCCTTCACGATCACCGACTCATCCGACATCGCCGGCAGGTAGGCACCGCCCGCAGTGCAGGACCCGAGGACCGCAGCCAGTTGCGGAATGCCTTCGCTGCTCATGCGCGCCTGATTGAAGAAGATCCGGCCGAAGTGATCGCGATCGGGAAACACCTCGGCCTGCAACGGCAGAAACGCTCCGCCGGAATCGACGAGGTAGAGACACATGAGACCGTTCTTCCGCGCGATGTCCTGCGCCCGGACATGCTTCTTCACGGTCATGGGCAGATAAGTGCCCCCTTTCACCGTGGCGTCATTGGCGATGATCATGCTGAGGCGCCCGGCCACACGGCCGATACCCGTCACGATGCCGGCTGACGGCACGTCCTCTCCGTAGAGGTCTTCGGCCGCAAGCATGGACAGTTCGAGGAACGGCAAGCCGGGATCGAGCAAACGATCAATGCGCTCGCGCGGCAGCTCCTTGCCACGCGCACGATGGCGCGTCACGGCTTCCTTGCCCCCGCCGAGCTTCACACGCGCGCGGCGTGCGAGCAGCTCTCCCTCCAAAGCACGCCAGGCTTCGCGCCGGTCCTGCGCCGTCATGCGCGCTCCTGTCTCCCAGTCACGGCTGTCACCACGAGCGAACCGCTCTTCGGGTCCTTGGTGAGTTGCAGCAGCCCCTTCTCTTCCATGTCCTCGAGGAGCTCCGAGAACGAACCATAGTCATGCACTGATTCATCGAAGCTCGGCTTCTTGCGCCGGATGGTCTGCTTGATCATGGAGGCCCACACCGTGTCGCGGCCCTCGCGCAGCAGCGCACGCGCGGTCTCCACCACGAGATCAAAGGTCTCGCGCTGGGTCTTGGTCAGATCGCTGCGCCCGCGCACCGGCGTCTCCACCGTGGTCCGCTTGAGCAGATCCTCATAGAAGATGAACTCGTCGCAGTTCTCGAGCAGCAGCGCACTGGTGGCGCTCTTCAACCCGATCCCGATCACCTCGCGGTCGTGTTCGCGCAGCTTCGTGACCAGTGGCGAGAAGTCGGAGTCGCCGGTGACGAGCACGAAGCTGTCGATATGGGTGCGCGAGAATGCGAGATCGAGCGCGTCGACCACCATGCGGATGTCGGCGGAGTTCTTGGCGCCCACCCGTTTCCGCGGGATCTCCACGAGTTCCACAGCCGCTTCATGCAACTCGAGACGACCCTCGCGGTAGGCAGACCAGTCCGCATAAGCTCGTTTGACCAGAATCTTCCCCTTCTCGAGAACCCGGTCGAGAATGAGTTCGATCTGGAAACGCTTGCTGGATGAGTTCTTCATCCCCACGGCCAGATTGTCGTAATCGATGAAGAGCGCGAGTCGTTTTTCGCGCTGAAAATTGGGTGCGATGTTCATGCTTCTTGCCGCCGGCTCGCGCCCACGGCTCCCTTGCGGATGCTAACCGGCACCGCATGGCACGCGGCGGGGATGAGGCTATCGTCCAGCAATGACACAAGCATTTGCGGACATGCCGCTCAGGCCCGAGACCAAAGCCGTTCTCGCGCAGCTCGGATTCATCACTCCTACACCCATCCAGGCAGCAGCAGTTCCGGCGGGACTGGCCGGCAGGGATGTGCTCGGCAAAGCCATGACCGGCACCGGCAAGACACTGGCCTTCGGTCTGCCTATCGTCGAGCGCCTCGACCCCACGCGCGTCGCAGCGCAAGCGCTCATCATGCTCCCCACGCGGGAACTTGCTCAACAGGTTGCAGAGCACCTGGCCGCCGTCGCTGCCGGCCGCGGCCTCAAGGTGGCGCTGCTCGTCGGCGGCGAGAAAGTGCGCTTCCAACTGCCGCGCATCCCTGGCTCGCAAATCATCGTCGGCACTCCCGGCCGCATTCTCGACCTCTTGAAGGAGCGCATGCTCCACATCGAATGGGCTGAGTGCCTGGTGCTCGACGAATTCGACCGCATGTTGGACATGGGTTTCATCGATGACGTGAAGAGCATCGTGGCCAAGCTCCCGAAGGACCACCAGTCCATGCTCTTCTCCGCCACGGTTCCGGCTGAGATCCGGCGCCTCGCGGAAACGTTTCTGCGCGACCCGATGGAAATCGTCATCGAGAGTGGCCTCCGGCCTGCCGAGAAGGCGGACCAGCGTGCCTTCCGCGTCAAACCGCACGAACGCCTCGAGATTCTCCTCCGGCTTATCGCCAAGGAATTGCGTGGCGATCCCGAGAAGACGCTGCTGGTCTTTGCCAATACCCGCATCGCAGTCGCTGAACTCGACCGCGAACTGTGGGGACGCGGGCTTCCCGCGGCCGCCTTGAGCGGCGAATTCGAGCAGTCCCGGCGCTTCATGGTGATGGACAGTTTCCGCGAGAAGAAGACGCGTGTGCTCGTCGCCACGGATGTGGCGAGCCGTGGACTCGATGTGGATCACGTGGGACACGTCATCAACTACGACGTGCCACTGGAATGCGAGGACTACATCCACCGCATCGGACGCACGGCTCGTGCCGGCCGGAGCGGCACCGTCACCACGTTCGTCATTCCTGTCCAGGAACGGAAATTCGGCGCCATCCTCGACGCCTTCGGCTCGGTCATCAAGACGGCCACTGTTCATCTGCCGCCGGGAACGCGCGCCGCACGCGAGTCCACCGGGCGCACGCTCAGCAGCCCACGCGCCGGTCGGGGAACCGGTCGCCCTCCGCGCGGCGGTTCACGTTCTCCGCGTGGTCAGGCAAGCAAGGGACGCCCGCCACAACGCGGCGCGCGACGCACCAAGCGCTGAAATGATCCTCGGCCTCGCACCGGGAGTCAGTGTTCCCGAGGAAGCGCTCCTCTGGGAATTCCTGCGCTCGCAAGGGCCCGGTGGCCAGCACGTCAACAAGACCTCCAGCCGCGTGCGCCTGAGGATCCCCCTCAGCGCGCTAGTCTTGGAACGACCCGAGCGCTTGCCGCGCCTGCGTGAACGACTCGCGCACCGCTTGGATGGCGAGGACCAGCTTGTCGTGACCTGTCAGGACTCGCGTTCACAACATGCCAATCGCGCCGAAGCGCTCGCACTCGCCGGCGCCGTCATCCGGGCGGCACTCCTTGAACAGAAACGCAGGAAGCCGACGCGAGCCACGCGTGGATCCCGCGAACGCCGCCTCAAAACGAAGCAACAGCGTGCGGCCGTCAAGCGCGCACGCCGTGCTGGCTCTGGGGACTGATCAGACTTCGATCTGGCGCAGCTCGCCCGTCTCCGCGTCCGCGACCCAGAAGGCCTTGCCATCGTGGCATATGGAAGTCGGCTTGCCGCCGATCTGGTAGCTGACGAGGAGAGCACCGTTGTTGGCATCCACCTTGTGCAGCATGCCGGTGCCGGGTTCCGTGTACCAGATGGCGCGCCCGAGGATGACGAGCCCGCCCACGTCGGCCTTGACCGGCAGCGCCTTGGTGAAGCGCCCATCCGTCGGTCGCACGCGCCGGAGCTGCCCCATGCGCGCGAGGCCATACCAGAGGTGCTCCTTGTCGAAAAAGAGCCCGGCGAGATCGCCACTCGTTTGATCCACGTGCAGCGACATCGGCATGTTGCCGCTCTCGGGATCGATCTGGGAAATGGTGCGCGTGACACGATCAGCCACCCACACATGTGCGCCATCCCAGGCCACACCGGCGAGTTCACCCTCGAACGCGAGGGCGACGAGCTGGTTGCCTTCCGGAATGGAGAGGCGGTAGATGTGGTGGTTGTCGCGATCTGAAACCCACAAGCATTCGCCGTCGAAAGCGATGCCCTGCGGATTCGGACCTGGGGCCTTGATGGACTGGAGGATCTTTCCTTCGGTGGTGCTCATGCGCTCTCTTGAAAAACTCGCGTCCCTTCCGGGGCGCTTCGGGTTCCCGCTACTGCGGTATGCAACAGGCCAGTCTAGCCCGCGCTGGCTGCGCTCCAACCCGTCACGGAGTGGTGTGGTGGAGCAGTTCTTCGAGGCGTTCCTCCACGTCACGGCGGGTCACCTTGAGCAGGCGCTCAAGACCGAAGCCCTCCACGGTGAAAGAGGCCATGACCGTGGCGTGCAAAAGGGCGCGCCGCATGCCCGCGAAGCTCAAATCATTGCCTGCCGCGAGGGCCCCCATGAAGCCGCCCGCGAAGGTGTCGCCGGCACCCGTCGGGTCCACCACGCTTGCAAGCGGCAGGGCGGTGAGGCCGAAGGTCCGCCCCTCCTTGTACAAGAGCGCGCCATGCTCACCGCGCTTCACGACGATCGTGTCCACGCCGATGGCCGCGATGCGTTCGACGGCCACATTCAGGTTCGAGGAAGCCCCGAGCGCCCGCGCCTCATCGTCGTTGAGAATCACATTGCCCGCCGCCTGCATGGCTTTGTAGAGATCTTCACGGCGCCCATCGATCCAGAAGTTCATGGTATCGAGCAGCATGAAGCGCGGCCGGGTCATCTGACTGCAGACATGCGCCTGCGTGACTGGGTCGGTATTCGCGAGGAACACGAGTGGCGTATCCCTGAAGTGTTGCGGCAGCGTGGGGCGGAACTCCGCGAGCACATTCAAGCGTGTCTCGAGGGTCTTCGCCGCATCCATGCGCCCTTCGTAACTGCCCGACCAGCGGAACGTGAGCCCCTCCTCCTTGCGTTCGAGCCCCCCGAGGTCGATGCGGCGCGTACGGAAATGCACCAGATCATCGTCCCGGAAATCGCGGCCGATGACGCCCACGAGGCGCACCTGATCGTAGAGCGATGCGGCTACGGAGAAATAACTTGCGGCGCCACCGAGAGTCTCCTCCCGTGAACCCGAAGGTGTGCTGATGGAATCGATGGCGAGAGATCCGGCAACCAGGATGGGCATCAGTGCGTGCTCCGCTACGGGTTCAGTCTACTGTGCAGTTGCGTCTCGGGGAGGCTTCCCGAGTCCACTCCGCAGCATGATGATTCCGCCGATCAGACTGAGGACCAGCAGCAGTCCGCGCCCGAGCACGGAAAGCGCAACGGGCAGCGTGAAATCCGCGACGCCAACCAGCGCAAAGAAGTACCCGTAGGCCGCTTCTCCTACGCCCCAGCCGCCCGGGAGCAGCGGGATCGCACTCACGATGAGCACAGGCGGCAGAGTCATCGCATAGGAGAGCACCGCGGGCGCCGCGAGTCCCGCGGATTCATCGAGTCCGAGCCCGAGCCCGAACACGATGATGCTTCCCACGAAAGCGGCCTGCGCGAACACGCTCAGCAGCACCGCGTGCAGCAGCAGCCGACCCTCTCCGCGGTAGCTCAGCAAGGCGTGGTCCAAAGCTTGCAACGTCCCGGCTGCCGGCAAGCGTTTGTACAGCGCATCCAGCCCCAGAGCCTTGCGCACGCGCCGGCTCAGCACGAGTGCAGCCAGCACGGCAGCACCGCACAGCATGGCCCACATGACGAGTGCCAAGGTCGCATAGCGATCGAGGGCGAGCAGCATCACGCACGCAGCGATCCCTGCCAGCACAAAAAGCCCGAGCACGCGGTCCACAAGCACTGCGGAAAACACCGCCGGCCCCTTCCCGGGGTGTTTCCGCGCGAGGATCCAGCCCTTGGCGACATCACCGCCCGTCGAACCGGGGACAACGTTGTTGAAGAAAAGTCCAATGAAGGTGAGGCGCACCGCCTCCCCGGCACCCAGCGAGATGTCTTGCACACGGAGCAAAGCACGCCAGCGTGCCGCGCCGATCAAGAACGACAACAAGATCAGAGCCGCGCCGAGGGGAATCGTCCAGACGCTGAGCCGCCCCATGATGCTCTCGAGGCCTTGCGCGAGGTCGGGCTCCAGCCGCACCTCACCTTCGTCACCTGCTCCACTGCGCCGCAGGAGAACACTCGACAACGGCAGTTTGCGTGGAACGCCATCCACTTGCAGGGTGACCTCGCCTGCGAACCCGAAGCTCTCGAGCGGAGTGACGGTTCCATCGCGCTCAACAAGATATGCCTCCCCCGCGCGTTCAGTCAGCGTCGGACCTCCACGCCACGCGAAGCTCCGCTCTGTACCGTCACGACAGCGCACCTCGAGCCTGCCCAGTGGCGGCACCAGCGCGAAATGTCTCCCGATCACCTCCGTGCCGTCGGCCAGGTGCACACGATCGCGCACGGGCAGCTTCCAGAGAATCACCCCGAGGAGCGCGAATCCGAGCAGGGCCTTCAAGACGGTCCAGAACACCCGGCGCTTCATGCGCCGTGCTCCGGTACCTCATGCGCAGGGGCAACCTTCCCCAGCGCCGCTTCGATGTCCAACTGCTCCTCTGCGAACCGGCGCAGAAACGCCGCGGCGAACACGGCGACATCGAGTTTGAGTCGCTGCAGGTCCGACGTTCTCACGGGCGCACCGGTGGCATCGACATTCATGGCGAAATGCAACAAGGCAGACGTCGGGCCGGTGGTAGCGATGCTCACGCTGAACTTGCCATCCCCGACAAAGACATCGTCCCCGGAGCGGCGAATGGACGCCGCCTTCGCCGGCAGCAATTCACGCAGTGTCTCTACGCAAATGGTCGCAAGCAGCCGTTGCAACAGCACCATCTGCTCCAGCGACACTGCGCTGCGCTCAACAATGAGGTGCAACATCTCGAGGGCGATAATGCGGTCCTGGTTGGCCCGGTCCTCGAGGTCCACCAGCGCGAGTCCCTCAACCAAGGCGCTGCCGGGAAAGAGCACCGCCGCATCTCCGCTGCAACCGAATCTGGCTGCAAGAAAACCGGGATGCAGCTCCAGTCCGCTGTAGTGCTGCCACACGTCGAGACGCGCGAGAATCTGGAGGGGCGTCACGGCCACAGACTGCGCCCGGTGCGCTCGTACCAGGTGGTCCAGAATTCCGCGTCCACAGGGCCTGTGATTCCCGACATGCGCTGCAGACCATCACGGGCCACGAGCCGCACGGCGCGTTCTTCCGCCAGCAATGCCAAGAGGTGCATTTCCAGCGTCCTGCGGGACGGATACTCAGCGGCGGTCTCGAGGAGCTTCGTCTGGCACAGGGGCTCGCGTTCGAGGACCCAGCGTCTTGCAATGCTCTCGCCGAAACGTGCATCGCGCACTTTGCGCATGCCTTCACAGGCATCCCAACGCACTCCAACATCTTTGTCGTCGAGAGCCTTCGCCAGACCGAGCACAACGACCTGGCGCGCAATGCGCAGAATGGTGCTGCTTGCGACCGCATCGAGTTCAGGAAGATCGATCGTTGCCACGCGCGCCGAAACGTAGCCGAGCACGGAGCGTGCCTGCGCGAGACTCGGATACCTGAGCTTGCCGAGCGTCACGAGCGGCGCGCTGCTTGCGCTGGCTGCCCGTGCCAGCACATGCGGAGCATTCTTCTCCCACCAAGCCTGCCACGGCGCCGGAGTGGCCGGGAATGACTCTCCCGTCTCGGCTTTCAGTTCCTTGTGCACCGCAAGGACCACGGTGCGATCCGCATCCTGAAGGCCGGCGATGAGGCGCGGCACATCCAGCCCCTTGCAAACGCGGTCGAGAATCTCGATCTGCGCAAGCGCCTGCTTGTTGAGGTCTGCGTGCTCCTCCAGCGGCAGCTCCGCTGCGGCCAGCGGTGCGGTCAGCGCGATACGCGTCAGTGTTGCCACCGCGTCCGCACGACAGAGTGCGTACTCGTTGCCATCGAGCAACAAGCCGCAATCATGAACGACCCGCCCGAGGCGCGTGAGCTCGAGGGTCTCCGACTCCTGCGCGGCCTGGAAGCCCTCGTGGACGAGGGCACCTGCGTCGTAGCGCGTGAGATCCAGACGCCCCAGCTTGTCCGTGCTGCGGCTGAGATCGTTCAGCCTCTCCTCGTCGGATTTGCAGGCCGCGAGTGCCAGCAGGAAGAGAACCACCAGTGCCCAGCCCCGGTTTCTCATGGCGGAAACATACCCGCCACGCTCGCGTGGCTCAACGGTCGAGACTTGCCAGAACAACGTTCGTTCCAGCCCAGACGGGCCGACCGGCTGCTTGGCGCTCCGCGGCGAGATCCGCGAGCATGGCCCCCAGAACCGGATTCGTGCGCGCCTCCCAATCCGTGATCCGTTCCAGCGCCACCCCCACGAACGCGAGCTTCAACACGGCCCGGTTCCAGTCGGCCTCATCAAGGACGCGTGCCGCATGATTGCTGTCAACGAAACCGGCTTCGAAGAGCGCCTGATCGTTGCAGCTCTGCAGGCGTCTCAGGAACTGCTGCAGCTCCCCCTGCGAGGACACAAGAGGCAAGGCCCGCACGCTCATCAAGCGTTCGTCCCGGTCGCCGTGGAGAAAAAGCTCCATGCCGACCTCTGCACCAACCACTTCGATGCAGGCGAGAGCCGCGAGATCGCAAGCCCGCCACACACCACGCTCCAGCAGGACGACACCAAGCTTCATCTGACCAGATGGAAGCAGAGCTCTGCCGATGCGGCGTGGCAAGCCTGCAGCGCGCACCGCAAACTCGGCGCCGCCCGCGAGGGCCGCCAGTTCGCTCTCGATCATGCCCGCCAGGGCAGTTTCCGGCGCAAAAGACTTCCACAGGCCGGCCATGTTCAGCAGCAGCTTCCCGGCACCTTGCCGCCGCCGCGGGCGATGGTCGTGCCTGTGGCGCTGAAGGGCGCAGCCTCCGGCGGACAGACCCACTCAGCCCTGTTCACCCGCCCCGACGCGCTGAAGAACTCCGCGGGCGTATCCCAAACGAGCTTGCGGATGGACGCTTCCTCGAATCCCGCTTCACGCATCAATGCGACGGTCTTCGGAACGGAGAGCGGATCGGAGATGCCCCAGTCACAGGCGCTGTTGATGCTGATGCGCTCCGTGCCGTACTTCTTGAGCAAGGCCACCATGCGCGGAGGGTCCATCTTTGTGTTCGGGTAGATGCTGAATCCTTGCAGCACCCCGGTCCCCATCGTGATGGCAATCGTCTCTTCGTTCCCGTGGTCGAGCAGGACTTGTTCCAAAGGAAAGCCGGAGTGCTTCAGCAACTCGAAGCAACGCACAAAACCCTGCCGCTTGTTCCGGTGTGGCGTGTGGACGAGCAGTGGCAGGGAGTGCTTCTTCGCTAGTTCCACCTGGACCTCGAAGCACGCCTCTTCGGTGCTGGTCATTTCATCCAGACCGAGTTCGCCAACCGCAACCACTCCACCCTTCTCGAGGTAGCGCGGCAGCAACTTCAACACTGCGTCGCGCACCCCCGGATCATTGGCCTCGCGCGGGTTGAGAGCCATCGCACACACATGATGAATGCCGAACTGGGAAGCGCGATAGCGTTCGAAACCAATGAGAGTGTCGAAGTAGTCGATGAAGCTGCCGACGCTCGTGCGTGGCTGCCCGAGCCAGAAGGCCGGCTCCAGAACGACTTTCACCCCCGCTGCGGACATGCGTTCGTAGTCATCGGTGACGCGCGAGATCATGTGCGCGTGAGGCTCGAAGATCGGGATCGTGTTCATGCTTCAGCGCCCCTTGCGGCGACGCACCTTTGGCTTCGCAGCCAGTTCCTCCAGCCAATGGACGAGCAAACGCACACCGAACCCGCTGGCCCCGGAAGGCCGGTTCCACGCGCGGCACGAATCATCCCAGGCCACGGCGGCGATATCGAGATGTGTCCATGGAACATCCCCGACGAAGGGCTTCAGAAACTCCGCCCCGGTAATGGTGCCTGCTTCGCGCCCGCCGAGGTTCTTCAGATCCGAGACCTTTCCCTGCATCAATTCCGCGGTGAAATGGCCGAGCGGAAGTCGCCAAACCGGTTCGCCCCATTCCGCACCCAATCTCGCGAGACGCGCGATCGTCTCCTCATCCGTCCCGAGCATCGCGGCGTGTGCCTTCCCGAGCGCGATGGTTGCGGCACCGGTGAGAGTCGCAAGATCCACAATGTGCGCCGGCTTCATCCGCACGGCGTAACTGAGAGCATCCGCGAGAATCAGACGCCCTTCGGCATCGGTATTGATCACTTCAATGGTGCGGCCATTCATGGCGCGCACCACGTCGCCCGGACGCTGCGCGCGTCCACCGGGCATGTTCTCGACAGCCGGAACAATCCCCACGACATGCAAGGGAAGCCGCAGGCGTGCCGCTGCTTGCAGGGCACCGATAACGGCCGCCGCGCCACACTTGTCGTGGCGCATCTTCTCCATGCCATCCGCCGGTTTGATGGAGATGCCACCAGAATCGAAGGTGACGCCCTTGCCGACGAGAACCACGGTGGGGCGTCCGCGCACGGCCTTGCCGTGCTCCAGCACCAGCAGGCGCGGCGGCAGGCTGCTGCCTTGAGCGACGCCCAAGAGCGCGCCCATGCCGAGCTTCTTCAACGCACGCTCATCCAGTGCACGCCCGCGACCGCCGACGCTGCGCATGGCGGCGATTCCGCGGCGAGCGAGCTCGACCGGTGAACAGAGATTGCCGGGAAGATTGCCGAGTTCGCGCGCGAGCAACACTGACTCGGCGAGAACTGTTGCGCGCGCGAAGGCAGCCTTGCCAGCGGGCGTGGCACCTTCAACCGTGAGGGTTGGACAACGATCGACGCCATTGGCCGCGGGTGAAGCCCCGAGGCGGAACCCGAGCGCACATTCAGCAGCCAGATCCGCTGAGTGAGCTTTGCTCCAACGGAGATGCACCGACTTGAGCCCTGACGGCAGGGCACGGCGCAGCATGGCTCCTGCGAGGCGGGCCTCGTTGGCGGTGGCCTTGCCGACGAGGACCAGGACTCCTTCAAGATATGCAGCTTTCCCGCGACCACGCGGCAGCAGCAGCACCTCGCCCGTCTTGGTGCCGAGGAGTTTCAGTTGCATGGCAGCGAGCACTTCAGTGCGCACGGTCCCGACAAGTCCGCGGCCATCGGCATCGCAGACCTGCAAAGAAGCCCCGCCACGCATCACCCCGGCAGCGCGCTTGGTCCAGTTCAGTTTCATGACTCAAGTTCTCCACCAGCGGTGGTGAGCAGTTCGCGCATGGCACCCAGCACATGGGCTTGCGCATCCAGCAGGCTCAGCCCTTCCACAGTGCAACCAGCCGCGTAACGGTGCCCGCCACCGCCGTGACTCTCCGCAAAGGTGCACACATCGATGTTCCCCGCGCTGCGCAGGCTGACTTTGGTACGCATTTCATCCACGGGAAAGAAGAAGAGACCGACTTCCACACCCCGGATGCGCAACAGGTAGTTGACCACCTCAAAGGCATCACGCGGAACGATGCCGAGGCGGCGCAGTGTGGCCCGGTCCGTGCTGGACCACGCGAGACGGCCGGCGCATTCAAGTTGCAGGGCCGCCAGCGAGTTCCCGAGGACTTGCAGCTTGCCGAGCGGTTGAGCGCAATGCAGTTCACGGAAGATCTTTGCCGGCTCCACTCCTGTCTCGAGAAGGCTCGCCACCATGCGGTGGACGCGCGGCGTCGTCGATTCGTACTGGAACGAGCCGGTGTCGTTCACGATGCCGACATAGAGGGGTTCCGCCAGCTCGCGCGTCATGGCTGCGCCCATGCTCCGCAACAGATCCCACACGATCTCGCAGGAGGAACTTGCGCCCTCGACGATCAAGGCCTGGTCAAAGAGATCATTCTTGTAGCGATGATGATCGATGAGGAGTTTCCTGGCCGGGCTCGCGCGCACCACCTCTTCCATCCGGCCGAGCCTCTTCGCGCCACCGAGATCCGTGGCCACGATCGTGTCCGCATCCATCAAGAGGCGGCCGTGCAGATCGGGGTCGAAGACATGGAACTCGCCGCGTTGCCAGAGGAAGCGCAGGTTCTGCGGAGCAGCAGAGCAGTTGATGAACTCGGCGCGCTGCCCGCGCGCACGCAGCGCGCGCAGGATCGCCAGCGCCGCACCAAGCCCATCACCATCAGGCGTGATGTGCGTCGTGAGAATCGTGCGCCGCGATCCGGCGAGTGTGCGGAGGAGCTCCTCCGCCTGTTCGCGTCCCGTCTCCACGCGAGCGCTCAGTGCAAGAGGCTGTCGATCTGTGTGCGAATGCGATCCGGGTAGTTGCCCTTGATCTCCGCCACCTTGGTGCCGTCCTTGAGAAAGACGACTGTCGGAACGCTCATCACGTCAAACGCGGCGGCGAGGTCGCCTTCGGCGTCCACATCCACCTTGTAGAGATTGGCCCTTTGGGCGTACTCACCGGCGAGCTTTTCGTACGCGGGCGCGAGAGCCTGACACGGCCCGCACCAGGTGGCGCCGAAATCGATCACGCTCACGCCTTTGCTGCGTTTCACATCCTTCTCGAATTCGGCCAAGCTCAGGATCTTTGCTGCACCCATGGGGTTCCTTTCCGCTCTCGTCGCGTTGTGGGTAAGGCACTCTACCAGCGCGCTCCCAGCGCCCCACTCATTCACGGAAGAGATGTTCGCTGCCGTCGGGTGGACGCTCGTCAAAGGTGAGCGGGCCAGCACTGGCGCTCGGCGGTGGCAAGGGTCGAAAGCTCATTGCAGACACTTCCTCAGCATCTGCATCCAACGCACGCTGCTGCGACAACCAGCGCAAGCAGAGAAGCACCAAGGCGACCCGGGCCTGCAGTTCCAGTGACTGGTTCCCACGTGCGAGCACCAGCATGAGCGCAAGGGCTGCGAGAAACGTGAGTGCCAGAAAGGGCCAGCGCCGCTCCCTGGCAGCGAGGAAGGCAAGCGCCGTGGCTGGTGCAACGCCACACTGAATCAGCCAGCGTGCCGCCTCCAGGTTCCGGGCTGGCGGATGCGCGCGGCCGAGAAACACGACACCTGCCGCTGCCAGCGCGAGTCCTGCGGCAACCACGCCTCCGCGCTCCGAATGCACGCCTCCGCTCAGCAACACGAGAAGAGCAGCAACAGAGGCTCGCAAGAGTGACGCTTTCCGGAACAACCAGAGCCCCACGACGCCCACGCAGGCGACCCAAACCGCCTCCTCAGACACGACCACGCCGCCAGCGACGAGCACTGCCGCAAACCACCAAGCACCTTCTCGCGCAAACGCCTTGAAGCCACGTGGCCACGCAAGGCCAAGGCCAAGCAACGCTGCGCATCCCGCAACCGTGAACAGCTCCGCCGTCATGCGTACCGCTTCCGTGCCAACACTTCTGCCCCGGGGACGAGTGCGCTGGTCCGACCACTGGCGATCACGCGCCCATCAAAAAGGACGTGCATGGTGCTGCAGAGAGCAGCGAGGGGCACCTCAGAGCGAGAGAGCAACAGCACGGGAACAGCGCGGACCTCGGAGACGGAGAGCGTCTCTCTCCACGCACGCACCTCTTCCACGCTTGCGAATTCCGGGTCATCCACAACGAGGAGTCCCGGGCTCGAAGAGGCGAGGAGGTTGGCCATGGCGCGCTGCCGTACTCCACGCTGCAGGAGTGCCAAAGACATGCGACGGAGAGGCACCGGCACCGCTTCTTGTTGCCCACCTGTGAGCGTTGCCAGCTCGCGCACATTGAGCGCACACGGCGGGCCATCCGCGGGGACGACGGCTACTCGCACCGCACGCTCATCACTGCTCGTGAGACCGCCTGCAGCGAGAGTCACCAGCCCGGACAGAGCGCGAGCCAGCAGGGTCTTGCCTGAACCAGAGGGCCCGATGACCCCGTGCACCTCCCCCGGTTCAACTGCGATCGAGATGCTCTGCAGCAGCGGCACTCCGTCAGCGGCGGCGGAGGTGGTGAGCTTCTCGATCCGAGGCATGGCGCGATCATAGGAGACCTCCCGGGCATCGTTATCGTGCCCGCGATGAATCAGAGTCCGGAAACATGGCTCGCGCGCGTGCGCCATGGGGAGCGCCTTCCCGATGAGGCGGCTCTCGACGTTTATCTCCATGCACCCATCGAGGACCTCCGCAGCGCAGCGACTGCGGTGCGCGCGCGTTTCGCGGCTCCGCAGCAGGTAAGCCTGCTGGTGGACCGCAACGTCAACTACACCAATGTCTGCATTACGGACTGCAAGTTCTGCGAGTTCTACCGCCCGCCCGGGCACTCCGAGAGCTACGTGCTCACGCGCGACACACTGACAGCGAAGCTCGATGAACTGGTGGCCGTGGGCGGCACGCGTGTGCTGCTGCAAGGCGGTCACAACCCCGACCTCCGGCTCCAGTGGTACGTGGACCTCCTGCGCTGGATGCGCGCCGACTGGCCGGGCCTGCAACTGGACGCCTTCAGCCCATCCGAAATCGAACACATCGCGGCCCTGGAGGGGATCTCGACCCCGGACGTGCTGCGCGCTCTCACCGTGGCCGGCCTCGGGGGCATCCCCGGAGGCGGCGCTGAGATTCTCGAGGATTCGATTCGCGACGTGGTCTCACCGCGGAAGACGAGAACAAGGGACTGGCTGCGCATCATGGGTGAAGCGCAAGACCTCGGTCTCTACACCAGCGCGTCGCAGGTCATCGGCTTCGGTGAAGAGGCAACGCACCGCCTCGCGGCCCTGCGTGCGGTCCGCGAGCACCAAGACAGCAGAGAATCCTCCGGGCGCCTGGGCTTCCTCGCCTTTGTCGCATGGCCGCTGCAATTCGAGAGCCGCTACGGCCACGTCTTCGGCGAACTAAAGGGTTGGGATCTCGGCGCGGATGCCGACGCATACCTGCGCCATATTGCCTTCTGCCGCGTCTATCTCGACAACATCCCGCACTTCCAGGCCTCGTGGCCGACCATGGGCCTCGAGGTCGCGGGCCGTGCGTTGCACCACGGCTGCGACGACATGGGCGGCATCATGATGGAAGAGAATGTGGTCTCGCAGGCCGGCTCGATCCACTGCAGCGTCACGGAGGCAGAGGTCAGGGAAGTCATCCTCAATGCCGGCTTTGTGCCGTGGAAGCGGGACTCGTGGTATCGCCCGAGCGGATCATCGGCATGAACGAGGTCGTGCGCGAGGCTCTGCGCGCCGAATTGCAGCCGTGGATGCACGTCCTTGTCCTTGGAGTGACTCCGGAATGGCTCGCCGGTATTGCGGTGCGCCTTGCCACAGCAGCGCTGCATGTGCCTCTGCCCACCGGCGAAGTGGATGCGATCCTGCTCGGCTCTGAGCATTTGGACTCACTCAAGGCGCGCTGCCTCGCGCGGCTCGGGCCCCGCGGCAAGCTCTTCATCCTCCGGCCCACAGTCACTTCCACCCCCGAGGGCTGGATAGCTGGCAGCTTGGTCGCGGGCGAACTCGACGTCTGGCAGCGCGCTGCGGCACCCGTGACTCCGGATCTCCGCGTGCAGAGAGCCCGGCTCGAGAGCTTCCTCTCCAAGCATGATGAATGCACGCCCTCCGCGCGTTCCCTCGAAGCGCTCCTGCTGCACGCGCTGAATGAACGCACTACCACCACGTGCTGCCTTGCGGAGATTCTTGGTGCGGCCCCCCCGCGCGCGATGCAGCACGCTGATCCGCCCCTGCGCTCGCACGAGGAGCTCGTCGTCATGACGCGCCATGTGCGCCGTCAGACCCTCGAGCTCGTGGATCAATTCAGCGCGCGCATGGACGAGCTGGATGCAGAGGCTGTCGCTCGTGTCCTCGGAGTCTTGGAACTGCAACAGGCAGCCGATCTTGCCCTGATTCGCACCTGACCTCAGACGATGTCGAAGTCTCCGAGGCTCACGCTCCAGCCATATTTCAGCCCTTCGAGTGGGAGATTCACAGCATCGTAAGTGCGGGCCACGAAGCGGAACTGCGTCGGCTCCGGATGCCAGCCGATGGATCCAAGCCCGACCCATTCGAGGGAATCCGGACGCACGAATACCTGCACGCGCTCGCTGCCCGCGGCCGCGGCCGCCGCCCGCAACGCGTCGTTCACTTCGAGCGCGCGCGGATGTTCATGCTCAACGAGAAGTTCTGCGCAAGCCGTCACCTTCTCTCCGAGCCAATCATGACGCAGCACCGCGAGTGCGAACAGTGAACCGCTGTCATCCCGGAAGGTGAGAAGTTCGTAACGCACATCCGGATGCTCGAGGTAGCGCCAGTTGAGGTAACGACGATCGCGCAGGGTGGTCACCGGATGCCGCGCAGAATGGCGCAGCTCAAAGGCATCCCAATCATCCGGAAGTGCTTGCGCGCGTGTTGCGGAAGCCGGCATGGGGCCGGAGAGCGCCGTTGTCGTCATGAACTGCACGTCATAAAGATGCGAGTACCCGAGGAGCTTGCCGCCAAGTCGGAAGGCCTGCGGATTCGGAAGGCCGTACATGATCACTTCGCGCTCGGGGCGGCCGAAGAACTCGACAAACTCGTAACAGGTGGTTGCGAAGAGGCCCGGGCGCTTCAAACCCATGCGGAACTCGGGATCGGTCATGCTGTCCACGATCTCGCCGAAACAGGCGGTCCCGCCGCCGGCGCGCATGACCCGCGGAATGCCGCAAAACTGCGAGAGCACACGACCGCTCGGTTGTTTCGCCAGAAAGATGTGCCGCCCCGCCGGGTTCCGGTTGTACTCCCATTCCCAAGTCGCCAACTTGCGCTGCTGTCCGAAGACCTTGTTGAACACGCGCACAATCTCGTGCTCATCGCCGGGCTCGAACGGCCCGTAGCTCACATCGGTCGCTTCTACGGGCATCGCGTGGCTCTCCATGCTTGCAGTGTGTCACCCGTCTCCGGGTCCACGGTGCGAATCCAGTAGTGCGTGCAGGCGAGGCTGTCCCAGAAAGGTTGCGGCAAGCGGAACGGGCCAGCCTTGCCGGGAAAGATGCCGACTGTCAGCGAGAATTTTGCGTTGCCCGATACCTCGACACACGCGTCGGCCTGCGCGACATCCACCACAGGAGCCATGGCTGACGGCTGCAACTCTTGCACCACCCACGGGACACGCTGATCTTCCGCGTGGAGCCGCGCGCGCGCGACGAGAGTCTGCAAGAGCCTCTCTCCAGCTTCACCGAAATGCTGCCGGAAGTATCGCTGCGCTCCCACGCCGTTCCTGTACATGGCCGCCTTCATGCGCGGCAGCGCCGAACGCGAGAAGTGATGCACGATGCGCGCCGCAGGAACGTGCCAGAGACCGAGGTCTCGCTGGTGGTAGCGCCGGAACAAATCGGTGTCTTCGTAATAGAGCGGATACCCCGCATCGAACAGCCCGTGCTTGAGGAGTGTTTCACGACGACCGAGGAAGAACCCGCCGGAGAGCATGGGCAGGCGCAAGGGCGCAGCGGCAGTCCAGTAGGTCCGCGCGAAGCGCGCTCGGCGCCGCACATGGAAACGTGCCACGCCTGGATGAGTGCGGGCGATGCTGACCAGGCTCTCGTTGAATGGCTCAGGCAGTTCGTTGGGTGGCAACAACACATCGCCCGCGAGGTCCATACTCGCAAGCGGCCCGACCAGTGCCGCGCCGGGCGTCGTTTCGAGAGCCCCGATGAGAGCGGCCATGCACCCCGGCTTCACCAGCACATCCGGGTTGGAGACGACATGCCAGCGGCCCCGTGCGGCATGCAAGGCCTGATTGTTCGCGATGGCATAGCCCACATTTTCGGAGTTCCGGAGCAGTCGGGCACCGGCGCGCTGACAGACAGCCTCCAGCAAGTGATGGTCTTCCGCACGCGATGCGTTGTCCACCACGAGGATTTCCATGCGCCCTTCTCGCCCCTCCACGCTGAACGCGTCTTCCTTGAGACTGCCGAGCAGCCCCTCCAGCATGGCGGCCGAATTGAAGTTCACGATGGCGACGCTGACGTCGGGTGTTCTCACGACGCGCTCCCCTTCAGTCTCCGGATCTCCGCACGCAGCCCTTCTTCGCGCACATGCGCAGCCATCAGATCGCGCAGCAGCTCCTGCGGTTTCAAGGCGAGGGCTGCTTCCGCAACAGAGAGCGCACTGGCCTCCGCATCCTTGCGAGCGAGGCACTTCAGGGTCACTTCGCGCACGGCAACCGCACGCTGCGATTGGGCAAGGCGGTGCAACCAGCGCTCAGGTGCATCACTGCCCTCTTCCGGAAACGCACCGCAGGCGAGCGCAGCCTCGCTGCGCACGAGGACGGCAGAGAGAGGAAGCGCTGCCAGTGCAGGATTGCCAACACGCCAGTCCACGCGCAGCACACTGCCGTCGCCAAGAAGTGCATCGGCGACCGCCACGTCGGCACCGGAGAGCGAGCGTGCAGCGACCAGCCGGTCCACATGCTGGGCCATCAAGCGGTCCGGCGCCACAAGGAACCCCACACAAGCTCCGCTCGCCTGCATGGCCGCACGGTTGAGCGCACACCCCGTGGAGCTTCCCCGGGGAAGCGCCACGAACTTCAAGCGCGCACCCATATCGAGGCCTGCCAGCACCTCCTCGCGCGCGAGACTGGTCGCCACCACCACTTCCGTTTCCGGGTAGTCCTGGGTCAGCGCTGATTCAAGGCTCGCTCTCAGCGATTCCGCCTCCTCACCGACGACCAGCAGGGTCACCTTGGGGCGGAGCCCTGGCGCCGCACCGCCACGCACCGGCTCAGGCACAGGCAGAGTGGCCGGATCGAACGGGCACCCCGCTTGCAGTTGCAACGCGGCCTGGCGCAACACACAGGAGCGCTCGTCATCCAATCCTGCCAGCGCTTCGACCGCATCCGCAGGCCGCAGAAGCCTCAGGTGATAGAGCGCAAGCAACTGACGTGCTCCCGCATCCGTTGGCAACAGGCGCACAGCTTCGAGCGCATCCGGGAAGCCATACATCGGGTCGGCGCCGCCTCGCAACGTATGCGCAGCGAAACTGAGATGGGCCCAGGCAGCCGCATCAGCGTCGTCGTATTGAAAGACCTCCGCAGGAGCGGGGGCCACGCGCACCGCGAGTCCACCCTCGAACAACACCTGATGATTCAGCACGTTCCTGAAGGTGTGTTCGGCACGCGTGCGCAACTCACCATCATGAAACAGCAATCCGTAGAAGAAGTTCCTGAAGGGGTGCTCCGCGTAGGTGCGCGGTGTGAAGACGAGCATCTCGCCCTCACGGTCCACGACCCATCGGTGGGTCGGATTGCCGTTGATCATCTCGCCTGCGCGACTCGGAACCTCCACGAAACCCCGACGGGCCACGCGCGAAAGTTCACGCGCGGCGGCCACGGGATCCAGCACGTGTTCGAGGACCTGCGTGCAGTAGACGAAATCGAACGCGCCATCGGCAAAGGGCAGCTTCTCGGCAGGCGCTTCCACGTACTGGACATCCCGGCGCAGGACTCCGGGGGCACCATTTCTCTGGGCACAGCCACCGAAGCTGAGATCACAGACAACATTCGCGCGCGGAAACGGGTTGCCTGCGCCGCCGACTTCCAGCACGCGCTCGTCAGCACCAAGCCCGAAGTGCCGGCAAGTCTCCTCCACGTTCCGCAGCGGCCAGTTCGGACCGAACGCGTTGCGGGGCGCTTCACTCATGGGGCGCCGTTCTTGACCCACTGCGTGTTCGCAAGAAACACGCCCTTCTCCATGCCCCCATGTTGCACCTTGAAACGGCACCAACTGAGGCGCTGATCCATCACGTGCTCGCAACTCTCGTCGAGGAGATAACCGCTGACGTAGAACTCGCCGCTGGTGAGAGCCAGCGGCACGCGCAAGCGCATGGTGCCTCCGGCACCTTCGAACGCCGTGCCACCTTCGAGCGTGCGCGCGGAGAACACTTGCACGTCGTCATTGCGATTCACGATGACGCCTACATGGAAGCGCCCGGAACCACCGGGGTTCCGCACGTCCACATGAATATCCACCATCTCACCGCTTCGAAAATCAGCGCGCCATTCATCCGCGCCTGCAGCGGTGATCTTCATGTCGCCCAGATGCGGCTGACCGGCAACGGGTTGCTGATCCGCTTTCTTCGCCGCCTGAGCCGACTGTCCACCCGAAAGTGCATACTGGAAATTCACGTACTCATCCGTCACGTTGATGGGATTGCCTGAGGTCACCACCGCGCCATCATGAATCCAGATGGCGTTGTCGCAGATCTGGCGCACGTGATAGACGGAGTGTGAAACGAACAAGACTGTGGTGCCCGACATGCGGATCTCGCGCACCTTGTCCATGCACTTCTTCTGGAAGTGCTGGTCTCCGACCGCCAGGACCTCGTCGAGGATCAGCACATCGGGGCGCGACATCATGGCGACGGCAAAGGCGAGCCGCATGCTCATGCCCGAGGAGTAGGTGCGCACCGGGCGCAGAAGGTACTCCCCGACTTCGGCGAACTCGGCGAGTTCCTCGAAGCGCGCGCGCACTTCAGCCTTCGGAATGCCCATGATCGCGGCATTCATGAAGATGTTGTCCTTGCCGCTGAACTCGGGATGGAACCCTGCACCCAACTCGAGCAATGACCCCAATCGGCCTTCGATGCTGTAACTGCCGGTGGTCGGCAGGGTCGTTCCCGCGAGGATCTTCAGCAAGGTGGATTTGCCGGCGCCGTTCGCGCCCACCACCCCGAGCGAACTGCCGCGCGGCACTTCAAAGCTCACGCCGCGCAATGCCCACTTCTCTTCGTGACGGCGAGCGCGTCCACCGGAGGCCCACTCGATCACGCGGGACCAAGAGTCCGGATAGATCTTGTAGCGCTTGCCGAGGTCGTTGACGATGACGCGTCCCATGTCAGACCTCGTCCGCGAAGCGCATGCGGGCGCGCATGAAGACGGTGTAGCCGATGGCGAGCGTGACCACGGCGATGAGCGCGAAGATCCCCAGCCACCAAAGCGGCGGACTCGTCACGTCGGCAGGCACCAGCGGCATTTTCGCGCGCATCTCCGGAGTGGATGTGGCCAGCATCGCCTGCCAGTCCGCCGGGTGATAGATGAAGATCGCTCGATAACTCTCGATGAGGTAGCTCATCGGATTCCAGCGCATCACCGTGGCGGTGATCTCGTTCTGCTCGAAACGACCGAACATGAAGATCGGGGTCATGAAGAACCAGAAGTTCATGAGCATGGGCATCATGCTGCCGATGTCGCGCACGAAGACGCAGGCTGCCGCGAGAAACAAAGACAGCCCGAGTGTGAACACCACTTGCAGGATCAACGCGATGGGCAGCACCCAGATGTGATTCGGCAACTCACCATGCAACACGAACACCGCGAGCGCGAGGATGCCGAAGCCGACGAGCGTCTGCGCCAGCCCGCTGAGAACCAGCGTCACCGGCAGGATCTCGGACGGGAAGGCGAACTTCTTGATCAGGCTCCCGCTCTCACCGATGCAGGTGGCTGCGCGCGTGATGCTCTCGCTGAATCCGATCCAGGGGATGAGTCCGCAGAACATGGCCAGGGCGAAGTAGCCGGTGCGGGCCTCGAGCTCCGCGGGCATGCGGCTCGCGAGGAACGAGCCAAAGACCACATAGAAGACGGCGAGGAACGCGAGCGGCTGGAGCACCATCCATGCTTGACCGAGAATGCTGCCCCGGTAACGGGCGCGCAAATCCCGGCTGATCAGCGTTCCGATGAGTTCTCTGAAGCGCAGCGATTGGCGGACAAGTGCGATCAAGAAGAGGGCCCTCAGGCAGCGTGGCGGGTGATGCCGGATGCTATCCCTCGCGCACCCGTGCGGCAACATTTCGGCGGCCGCGCGAGTGTTTCTAAACTCACCTGCGACAGAGGTTTGAATCTGCCGCCCGCTTTGACGATACAGAGCGCCATGTGGTAGTTTCTGCCACACCGGCAGCGCTCACTCGGGCGTCGCCAAGTGCCTCAAGTTCCCCATGAATTGTCCCCGCTGCGGCCAGACCGATTCCGCTCCTGAGCACCAAAGCCGCTGCGTGGCCGGCCGCGCGGATGGTCCGAAGGATGCGCTCGTGCTCGGCGCCGGTCTGGCGGGGCTCTCTGCGGCGCTGCGCCTCGTGCGCATGGGCTGGAAGGTGACGGTCCTCGAAGCGGATGACCACGTGGGTGGTCTCGCTGCCAGCCACACCCTCAAGACCGAGTGGGGCGAGTTCGACTACGACAACGGCCCCCACCGCTTCCACACCACCGACAAGCACGTGATGGACGAGGCCATGAGCCTCATCGGCAACGACATCGTCTGGGCCGCGCGCCAGTCACGCATCTACCTCTACGGGCGCTTCTTCCACTACCCGCTGCAAGGCGGCAATGTCCTCAGGAGCCTCCCGCCTCTCGTTCTCGCCAAGGCCTTCCTCGATTACATCCTCGTGAAGTTGCGCAACATCGTCTCCCGCAAACCGGACGACAACTTCGAGAACTGGGTGGTGAATCGCTTCGGGCGCAAGCTCTACGACGTCTTCTTCGGGACCTACACCGAGAAGACCTGGGGTATCCCCTGCAACCGGATCAGTGCTGACTGGGCTGCGCAGCGCATCTCGCTGCTCAGTCTCTGGGACACCGTCAAGAAGACGCTCTTCCGTTCGCGCGACGGCAACGTGCCCCGCACCTACGTCTCGAAGTTCTTCTATCCACGCCGCGGCGGCATCGGCAAACTCTGCGAGCGCTACACGGAGGAGATCCGGAACGCAGGCTCACAAGTGATCACGAATGCCCGCGTCGATGAAGTGCATCATGCCGAGGGCCGCATCGCTGGCGTCAGCGTGATGCTGCAAGGCCGGCGCCAGCGCTTCGATGCGACACGAGTGATCTCCACCATTCCGGTCACCGTGCTGGCGAAACTGCTTGCCCCTGCCGCGCCCGTCGAGGTGGTGCGCTCCGTCGAGGCCATGAAGCACCGCTCCATGATCTTCGTCTACATGATCCTCTCGCGCCCCACGGTCACGCCGGATCACTGGATCTATCTTCCGGAGCAGACGCTCACCACGCACCGCTTGAGCGAGTTCAAGAACTTCTCCGCGGAATCCGCTCCTCCTGACAAGACACTCCTTTGCGCCGAGATCACCTGTGACTATGGCGATGCCGAGTGGAACATGTCCGATGCCGAGTTGCAGGCCATCGTGGTGAAAGACATGGGGCGCTTGGGACTCATCCGCGAAAGCGAGATCCTGAAGACCTTCTCGCGCCGCGAGCGCTACGCCTACCCCATCTACGATCTTGAATACCGTGCTCACCGGGACCGCGTGCTTGCGCACACCAACAGCGTGGGTGGACTGATCACCACCGGCCGACAAGGGCTCTTCAAGTACAACAACATGGATCACAGCATCGGCATGGGCCTCGCCGCCGCGGAGAACCTCGCAGGCCAAGGCGCCGACCACGCGCGCGTGGCTTCAGGCCAGGAATACTTCGGCTGAGCTCACATGGCGGGCCGCAGCACCGCAATCCTCGGGCGCTTCGCCCACATCCCGGTGGAAGAGGTCCCCTGTTACCTCTGCGGCAGCAACGATGCCGATATTCTGGTTGTCGATCCGCCCTTCAAGGTGCGACGCTGCAAACATTGCACCCTCGGCTACACCTCACCCAGATGCCGAGGTGCCGAGCTCGAACAGGTCTACGGGGACGGTTACTTCGAGAACACTGATTCCGAAGCACTCGGTTACTCGTCGTACACGCGGGATGTGGATGCCTACGTGCGGACGTTTCGCCGCAAGGTCCCTGTGATCTCGCGCCATGCCGCGGGGCCACGCCTGCTCGATGTTGGCTGTGCAGCCGGAGCGTTTCTCGTCGCCATGCGCGAGAAGGGTTACGAACCACACGGCCTTGAGCTGGCGCCAGCCATGGTGCGCCATGCCCGCGAGCGTTTCGGACTGCAGGAAGTCCATCAGGGCACTCTCGCGAACGCGCCGTTTCCGAAGCAGTGGTTCGATGTCATCACCATGTTCGATGTGCTTGAACATGTGCCGGACCCGGTCGGCGTCTTGCAGCAGGCACGTGAGTTCCTCCGGCCCGGCGGCATTCTCGTGCTGCAAACGCAGGATCTCACGAGCTGGTTGCCACGCGTCGTGGGACCGCGCTGGCATCACTTCAAACAAGTCGAGCACATCTTCCACTTCAATCCGCGGACCATCGCGGAGGTCCTTCTGCGTGCCGGGTTCCGCATCCGTCGGCGCTCACGCGAAACGGCAGGCAAGTACTTTGCCATCGGTGATCTGCTGGACCGGGTACACCGCGTGTTGCATGTGCCACGCTGGGTGCTCGCACCCTTCCGGCCGTTCGCGCGGCGCTACATCTGGGTCAATCCCCGTGATGAAATGTTCATCATCGCCGCACCGGTGGGAGCAGGCTGATGGAAAAGTCCGCCTACCACGAGTTCCGTGATCTCGAAGACCGCCACTGGTGGTTCATCGGACGCAAGGCCATCTTCAACCACATGCTGGCGCGGCTTGACTTGCCCCCGGCACCGCGCATTCTCGACATGGGTTGTGGCATGGGCGGCATGCTGAAGGAACTCGCGGCACTGGATGCGCATGCCACCGTCCTCGGTGCCGATGTGGCTCAGGAAGCCGTCAGCCACTGCCATGCACGCGGCTTTCTGCATGTGCTGCGTGCGCATGGTGAAGCACTCCCGCTGGCCGACAGCAGCCTCGACCTCATCACGGCATTCGACACGCTGGAGCACATTCCCGCTGAAATGGAGACCTTGGCCGAGTGCCAACGCGTACTCAAACCTGGCGGGTTCCTCATGCTCTCGGTGCCTGCGTGGCAGATCCTGTACACGCATCAAGACCGCATCGTGCACCACCAGCGCCGCTATACTGCGGGTGATCTGGAGCGCAAACTCCGACTGCAGGGGTTCCGGGTGCTGAAGGCGAGCTACATCAACTTCCTGCTCTTCCCCATGATCCTGCCGGTGGTGCTGGCTGTGAAGGCATGGCAAACGCTCCTCCGCACAAGTCCGGGGCAGCGCACCAATGTCGGTGTCCCGGTGCCGCTCTGGCTGAACAACCTCTTCGCCACCATCTTCGCTGCGGAGCGACATGTGCTTGCGAGGTTGTCAGTGCCCGCGGGACATTCCCTTCTCGTCATCGCCAGGAAGCCCGCCGACTGATGCGCGCGCACGGCGGAACGCGCGACACGCTGCTCATCCTTCTGGTGCCGCTCCTCCTCTTCGGGGGCTGCCTCCTGAGCGGCAATGTGTGGCTGCCGCGCCACTCCGCGACACAGGATCTTCCTTGGTCAACCATTCCGGGCGCAGTGCATGCGGATGCACCACGCAACACAGCCTTCAGTGATCCGGTGAACCTCATCCTTCCGGATGTGCACTTCGTTCGCGAAGAACTGAGCGCGGGGCACTGGCCGCTGTGGAATCCGACTGTCTTCTGCGGCACGGCCCAGTGCGCAAATCCCCTCGCCGGAACGTTCTATCCCCTCCAGTGGCTGGCCGCAGTTTTCGACCCGTTCACCGCCATGGGGTTTCTCGCTGCGATCCATCTGCTCCTCGGTGGTTTCTTCTTCCGATTCTGGATGCGTCAACTGGGCCTTGGCGAAGGCGCCGCCCTGTTCGGCGCCGTGAGCTTCCAATGCAGCGGTTGGATGGCGGCGCACCTGCACAACCATCCCATCGTCGCGAGTCTCATCTGGGTGGTGCTCGCGTTCGCGGCTCTGGAGTGGCGCCTGAACAGCTCGCGCAGGGCTCCACTCTTTCTGCTCGGCATTGCCATCGGCTGCGCCTGGCTCGCCGGATTCCCGCAACTGGCGGCCCTTGGCACTCTGGCCGTCTCAGCCTATGGCACGCTGCTCTTGCTGGTCAGCCGACGCGCTCCCCTGAAGGTCCACGCCCTGCCCCTTCTGGCCGCGCTGCTGCTTGGACTCGGCATTGCCAGCGTGCAGATCCTGCCTGTGCTGGCCGCGCGTGGCGATGCGGCCCGTCAGGGAGCAACCGCTGATGCGCTGATTGAAGACCGCCTGCGGCCCGCCGCAACTCTGGGTTGGCTCCTGCCGCGCATGCTGGGTGATCCGCTGGCCGAGCGCGAATGGCGTGAGCAACCATTCGCGCAGTTCTTCCTGGGCGAGGGCGCCACGCCAGTCCCGCCACAGACGCTGAACTGGAGTGAGCGCACGTTGCACCCGGGTTGGTTCGTGCTCTTGCTCGCCCTCGTGAGCCCGGGGCTATGGCGCCGGGGATCGATCCGCATCTTCGCAGTCCTTGCGGGACTCGCCGTTGCGCATGCACTCTGCCCGGCAGTCATCCGCCACGCCGCGTCCATTCCCGGTTTCAACATCGGTGCACCGATCCGGAGCAGTGTGCTGCTCGTGCTCCTCTTCCCCATGCTCGCAGCCGCCACGCTGCACACTCTCGTCGAATGGAGAGAACTCGAAGGAGCCTCTCCGGCCCCGTGGCGTCGATGTTTGCTCTGGATCGCTGCCGGCATCCTCAGCACCGCCGCCCTGCTGCTTCAGCTCTTCCCGGATGCCTGCGCCGACGCGACGGCGCAGTGTCTCGCCACAACACAACGCGGCGCCGAGCTTGGTCTCGCCGGCGCACCGGTGGAAGAACTCGCGGCACTGATTCGGCCGGCGCTCCTCTTGCTTTCCCGGGATCTCACGCTCGCCGCTGGCGCCGCGCTGCTGCTGGTCGTGATCCTCGAACTGACGCTCCGGCGTCGCCACGCAGAGCCGGGCTTTCTGCTTGCGCTTCTCTCCATGGCGGAATTGCTCAGCTTCGCCATACCCGCCAACCTGCCGGTTCCGCGCACTGCGCTCTTTGAGCCCACACCCGCCATCCGCTTTCTCGAGGCCAACACGCGCGCACATGAGCGCATCATGCGCGTCTCGAAGGACGACGCTGCCGCACTCGCTGAATCCGGTCGCCTCCTCATTCCCAATCTCCCGGGCCTGCTGCACCTGAACGATGTCCAGGGCTGGCGCGAACAGGTTCCCCGCCACGTCCTGGAGACCTGGAAGGGTGTGGCAGCCGGAACTCTGGATGTCGCCATCAGTGGCACCACAGCGGTGCACGTGCACTCCCCCTTGCTCGATCTGGCGCGCGTGCGCTGGCTGGTGGCTTCCGAGCCCATCCCGGAACTCAGAGCTTTGCAGGTTCATCCGCGAGGCGCCGACGCGGTCGGCGACCTCGTCATCTACGAGAACCCTGGTGTGCTGCCTGAAGCGTGGCTCGTGCACGTGGTGCAGCAGGCGGACACCCAGAGAGCTGCCGCGTGGGTGCGCAGTCCAGGCGCACCCATCGCCACGGAAGCTGTCGTGGACACGGCCTTCAGCCTTCCCGCGGTCGAGCCGCTGGGCGTCGACGCAGTCCGCATGACACACGCGCGCGCAGGAGAATTCGAGCTCACCGTCGACGCGGGTTCTGCGGGCCTGCTCGTCATCCCTGAGACCTTTGACCATGGCTGGGTAGCGACTGTTCAGAAGGACGGGACAACGACCACGGTGAGCCCTGTGCGTTGCGATGCCCAGTTCATCGGCGTGCCTGTGTCCAAGGGACAGCAGAGAGTCACACTCCGCTTTGCACCCCGCAGTGTGCGCACCGGAGTCGTGCTGGCGGGCGGCTCGCTCTTGGCGCTGCTCGTCCTCGCACTCTGGCCACGGCGCGCACCCCAACGCGTGGAGTGGCCATGATGAGGAAGAGCAGCGCTCTCCGCGATGCACTGCTGCTCCTCGCGGTGCAGTGCGTTGTATTCCTTCCCGTGCTCGTGATGGGAGGAGTGCTTCTGCCAGTCGCGGATTCCGCCGCCCCGCCCTGGACCGGTGCACCATCCGCCTGCGGACAGGACTTCGCGGGCACGGATCGTGCCGTCTTCAGTTGGCCCAATTGGCAACGCATCGGGCGCACAGGCCTCGCGCAGTCGGGGGATCTCCTTCACAACCAGCAGATTCTCTGCGGCACACCTTTCCTCGGCACGCTCGACACGGCTGTCTTCAGTTTCACGACCGTCCTCCTGTGGCTGCTGCCACTGGCGAGCGCTGTGCTTGCGAGCGCCATCCTGCACGGCTGGATCGCCGGGTTGACCGCGCGTCTCGCGCTCCGCTGCTGGGTCAAGGACGACCGTGCGGTGCTGCTGGGCGCGGCGCTTTTCAGCACCACTCCGTGGTTCATTGGACACCAGGATGTCTTTCCCTTTGTCGAAAGCGCTGCGTGGGCACCTCTCATCCTGCACGGCGCGTGGCAACTTGCGCGGCATGGCAGAGCCTCGGGGTTCCTCACGCTGCCGCTCGGGTTCGCGTTCTCCTTCTTCGGCGGCCTGCCGCAACTCACCTTGGTGACCGCAACGGCCGCCGGATTGCTTGCCGTCGGTGCACTCGTTGGTTCATGGCGCGAGACACCCGTTGCCACGACGCGCCGCCGCGCACTGTTCACTCTCGGCGCCATGGCCATCGGACTCGCACTCACTCTCCCGGTCCTTCTGCCAGGCTTCGCCATGAGCAAGAACTCGGGAAGGGCCGCCATCACTGCCGACGAGTTGAAGGCTTCGGCCATGCGGCCCCTTGAACTCACGGGTTGGTTCGTGCCCGACTTGCTCGGTGCTCCAGCGCGCTTGTACGAGGGTGCGCGGCCGGATGCAGGCTTCCTTCCACCCGAGGTGACGGAGCACAACCACCCCATCGCGCGCAAGGCAGGGCTCTCCTTGCACGGAGCCAGTCACATCGAACGCCTGTGCGGCGTCTCCGCCCTCGGCACGCTTTGCGCCTGCCTCGCGCTTCTGACCTTCCGCGACAGGCGCGTGCGTTGGGCTGCTTTGTTCGCGGCAGCGGGATTGCTGCTCGCACTGGCCACGCCGCTCCTTGATCTTCTGCTCAGCATTCCGGGGTTTTCCTTCGGATCCGCACGACGCTGGATCTTCTGGACCGTGCTCGGCAGCAGCGCTCTGGCCGCCTTCGGTCTTGAAGCAGCATTGCAATCCGCTGCCAGAAGGAGGCTCGTGAGCGCTGCCGCCGTGGCTCTCGCATTTCCGCTCCTGTGCATCGGCATGGCTGTCTGCGGCCCGGAGTTCCTCAAGGCGATCCTCGATGACAAGGCCTCCCTTGCGGACGACAGCCTGGTTGCCGCCATGCCACGCTGGGTTCTCGTCGTCACGGTGCCTGTCGCGCTCTTCATGGCCGCCGGCGCCATCGCACTCAGCTTCCCGCGCTGGACGACTGCGGCCTTGCTCGTCCTCATCGCGACCGAGGGGATGTTCCTCCAAGCGACACTCAACCCTGCGCAGGAGGATGCAACGCCCTTCGAGGAAACCGCGACCATCACCAAACTCCGCGCCCTCACGCACGCAGCCAGTCCCGTGCCGGGAGCTCCATGGCGCATCGCACGCTTCCGCTCTGAGACCACCGATGTGCCAGAAGCGCGTGGCCGCCCCATGGCCTTGCCGAGCAATCTCGGCATGCTTCACGGTTTGTACGACATTCATGGCTACGAGGGCATGCTGCGGAAGGACTACGAAACACTGCTTGAGTGCGCAGAGCCCGGCGTAGCGGTGGCTCATCACTTGATCCGCGAATTCCATGCCCCGGACGCGCTGCAGCATGGCGTTCTGGATCTCCTCGGAGCACGCTGGATTCTCTCGAGCGGCCAGTTGCCGTTGCCTCTGGTGGAAGCGTTCCCGTCAGAACTTTGCGCCATCTACGAGAATCCCGGAGCGCAACCCATTGTGCAAATGCCTCGACGCCTTGAAGTCCTCGCGGATGACCACGCGGTGCTCGGCGCCCTGAAGGCGAAGGACTATCGCCCTGAAGAGGCGGCCTTCATCAACGCGGCCGATGCTGCCGGTATCACTGTAGTCCCCGCTCCGGTGCCAGAGGGCACGTCCTTGCCCCTTCTCCGCGTGCACTTCGATTCCACCCTCATGGAGATCCACTTTGAGCACAACCCGGTGCCCCGGCCGCTACTGATTGCGGTCTGCCATGACGCTCACTGGACGGCCTCCGACGGCAACGGCGCGCGTTTGCCCCTCGTGCGCGCCGATCAAGCCCTCATGCTCACCGTCATTCCGGCCGGCGCCGGGGTGGTGCGCATCGAGTATGGTCATGCGGACGTGAACTTCGGAGCCATGCTCAGCCTCCTTGCCATTGCTTGCATGCTCCTCGGGTGGAGAGTTCTCCATCGGGGGACGGAGTCCCTGCCGTGCTGAAGAACCGCACGCTGAGCGTCATCATTCCCGCGCACAACGAGGAGGCCACCATCGGCGACGTGGTGCGACAGTTCCGCGCGCATCGCCTGGTCGACGAAGTGCTGGTGGTGGACAACAACTGCCGCGACAAGACCCAGGCCATTGCTCTCGCCGCGGGTGCGCGTGTGGTCGAGGAATCCGCCGCTGGCTATGGGCATGCACTCCGCTGCGGGATGGACCGAGCCACCGGGGACATCTTCATCCTCACCGAGGCTGATGGCTCGTTCGCGGCGACGGACATCGACAAGTTCCTCTCCTACATCGACGACTGTGCCATGGTGCTCGGCACGCGCACAACGCGACAGATGGTCGGACAGGGCGCCAACATGGACAGGAAACTCCGCTGGGGCAATGTGCTCGCAGCGAAGATCCTGGAACTGCTCTGGTACATCCCGAATGAACCGCGCCTCACAGACGTTGGTTGCACGTATCGCACGCTGCACAAGAGCGCGTGGCGCATCATCCGCGACGGAACCCGTGAGGCCGGCCCCGGCTTCTCACCCGAAATGATCTGCGAAGCGCTGCGGCACCGTTTGCGCGTCATCGAGATTCCCGTGCACTACGGGCGGCGCGAAGGCGGCGAATCCAAACACTCGCGCGGGCTGCTGGCCATCGCACGCACGGCGCTCAAGATGTTCCGCTGCATCTTCAGAAAGCGCCTGCAACGGTCCATCCCGAACGCGCGGCGTGGCGTCGAGCCGGGGCTTCCGGCCGTGACAGCACAACCGGCAACTGGAACGCAACATGTCTGAACTGACGGGCGTCATCCTCTCGGCGGGCAAAGGCTCGCGCATCGACCCTTTCAATGCGCAGTACCCGAAGCCTCTCCTGCCCATCGGCAACGTGCCCATCCTCGGGCACCACATTGCCATGATGCGCAGTCTCGGCATCCGGCGCGTGGTCATGGTGGTCGGTCACCTGATGGAACGCATCATTGCGCACTTCGGAAGAGGCGAAGCGTTTGGTGTCGAAATCACCTACGTCGAACAGGAGCAGATTCTCGGCATCGCTCATGCGGTCGGGCAAGCCGAGCGCCACGTTCAAGGAGACTTCCTCCTCTGCCTTGGCGACATTCACTACCGCTCGACGCGCATCGGCGAAATGGTGGAGCTCTTCCGGCAACAGAACCTCGCGGGTGTGCTGGCCGTGAAGGAGGAAAGCGACCCCAAGGTCGTGCAGAAGAATTTCACCGTCGAGACGGGCCCCGAAGGCTTGGTCACGCGTGTCATCGAAAAGCCGCGCCGTCCAAAGAACCTGCTCAAGGGCTGTGGCATCTATGTCTTCTCGGATGCCATCTTCGACTGCATCCGGAGAACGCCGCGCACCGCGCTCCGCGATGAGTACGAAATCACCACCAGTATCCAGATCCTCGTGGAGGATGGCGGGCGCGTCCGGGCCGCCAACGTCATTGATCACGATCTGAACGTCACTTTCCCGCACGATCTCCTCGACGGCAATGTGGATCATCTCCGCGACGAGGGGCTCGCAAATCTTGTCGATCCGTCCGCGCACGTTGCTGCTCTTGAGCGCTTGGCGCTCTGCACAGTCGGTGCCGGCGCACGGATCGCAGCACGCGACATGTCGGAGTGCGTTGTGCTGCCTGACGCCGTCGTTCCCGAAGGCCCGCCGCTCCATCGCGCCATCATTTCGCGGGATGTACTGCTCCGATGCTGAAGAGCGGTGCTCTGCCGGCCCGTTCGATCCTCGCCCTGACCGTTTTTCTCTGCGCCGGACTCCTCACACCCCTCCTCACGCGCGACGTCCCGTTCCTGCTGGACGACCTCGTGGCAGGCCCGCTGCTGCATGACAACAGTGGTGCATTGGTGGCTGAGCAGTGCCTCGACACCGCTCTCGGGCTCCGCCCCGAGGTGCGCTTCAATGACCACTGGCGACCGCTCGGGTGGTTCTCACTCATCCTCGACGAGTACGTGCTGGGGCAGGGTGTCGCTGCCCACCGTTGGATCGCCGGGCTCCTCCACGGCTGCATCGCCTGGCTGCTCTACTCCATCGCGCAGCGCTTGCTGGGGCCTGACGGCCGCTGGCCGGCCATCCTCGCGGGTGCGTCCATCCTGATCGCACCGTGGAGTGTCGAGCCGGTGGTCTGGGTCGCACACCGCTTCACACTGCTCAATGCCCTCTTCCTGCTTGCGGCCATGTTGGCGGCACTGCGTTGGATCCAGCGAGGAGCACACGGTTTCCCTGTGCTGGTCTCCTCATGCACCTTCGCGGCAGCGCTCTCGAAAGACAGTGCACTCACGGAGGCGTTCGCGCTCCTGCCTGCCATCTGGTTCCTCGCCCCTGGGGACAGGCGGCGGAACATCCTCGGGAAGCTCTGCGGCGCGACACTGCTACCCATGCTGCTGATGCTCTTCACGCGCTGGGCTGCGACGGGTGTGTGGCTGCCGCGCTACGGCGCTGGCGCTGAGTCGTTTCCACTGGACAGCGTGCTCCGGCAACTCCCGCAGACGCTCAAGATGTTCTTGCTCCCATTCGCATCCAACGGCGCAACATCGAGGTTGCTTCTCCTTGGCGGGGTCGCGATTCTTGCCACCAGCCTTGCCCTCCTCTGGCGCTCCCGGGCCTCGCTCGCGCGCGAGCGCATGGCCATGCTGGCGTGGGGCATGGCACTGCTCCTCGCCGGGCTGCCTGCCCTCATTGTGGATGAGTGGCTCGATGGCGCGCGAAAGTTCCTGCTGCCCGGTGCCGCGCTGCTCCTCACGCTGGCGACGCTGCTGCCACGGGGCGCGTGCCTCATCCTCGGAGCCACACTTCTCGTCTTCCTGGGTGGATGGCTGGAGCGCCTCGATGCCTATCACACGTCCGCACGCTGCATCAGCGAAGCAACGGCACCCATTGCGGCGCTCCCCGCGGGCGCGCCAGTCCTCGTCACCCACTTCCAACCGCTCCCAGCGACGCAGCGCGGGGTGCCGCTGTTCGGCGCAGGTGCAACCCACTTCCCGCTCTATTTTCATCCGGCCAACGGCCCGCAGCACGACATGCGACTCGCAGCGCCCCTCGGCGTCTCCCACGCGCTGACGCGGCGCGCAGGCCCCCTCCATCTCGTGGCCTTGAGGGAGCGAACGGGCACTGCGCCGGGCTTTGATGCCGAGACCTTTGTCGTTCCTGCGCGCAACGCAGATCAGCGAGGACTGGATGTCCTGCAGCCCGCCAGTGGATCACGCTTCCCCGTCCGCGGCGGAGTACCCGATCCGGACACACGCATCGCGTTCCGCGTGGCGGGAGCAACCCTTCCCGATTGGATCCTGCTTGAAGTCGGTGTGCCAGCGGGTGAGGGCGCGTTCGTGCTGAGACTCCCGGACCTGCGCGGACTCGAAGCGTCGCGCGAAGGCGACAGCATGCTCGTGCGTGTGCCCGCAGCGGCCATGGAGGGCATCTTCCCGGTGGAAGGGCAAGAACGCCTCGCTGCGCTCTTCACGGCGCCTGGTTACGTGGATGCGTCAATGAAGCTCTCCGTGCTTGCTCAGCCGGGCAAGCCAGCGGCAGCCTGTGGAGCATGGACCTCTTTCCTCCTGGGAGCCGGTCCGTGACACCCGCTCGCGCACGCGGCGCGCTGTTCGCTCTCATCGCCGTCGCCTTCGGCACAACGGCCGCCGGCTTCCAAGTCTATTTCTTGAAGGACGACCTGAGCCTCGCCATGTTCACGGATGCCGAGGGCCACTTTCTCCCTGGCGCGTTCTTCGACCAGTTGCTTTGGCCCACCGCGCGCACTTGGGATGACATCTGGCGCCCTGTGCCCGCGCTCACTTGGGGTCTCGACTACTGCCTCTTCGGAGCGAACGCCGCGGCCTTCCATATCTGGAACATCCTCGGACACGTGGTGAATGTCCTCCTGCTTGAGGCACTGCTGCGCAGACTGCTCGCGGGCCCGCTCGCACCGCGCGCAGCTTTTCTCGGCGCGCTCTTGTTCTCGCTCTATCCCCTGGCACCGGAGGCGATCCTCTGGACCACTCAGCGCACCGTGGTCTTCGGGCTCGGTTTCTCCCTCGCCGCGCTCTCGGCGTGGATGGATTGGTTGCGCGGCACACGCACGAGACATCTGGTCTTGGCCTTCGTGTACGCGGCTCTCGGATTGCTCTCGCGCGAACATGCTCTCGCCGTGTTTCCCATGCTGGGACTGCTCGCCTTGCAGCACGGCAGCCCGGGCACCCGCTTCAAGGCTGTCCGCATCGCGGTCATCGGCAGTCTCGTGCTGGTCGCGCTCTACTTCGCCTGCCGCTGGCTCATCTTCGGGCGCTTCTCCGGCGGATACGCCGGCACCCCATCGATGAGCGCCTACGCAGAGGCCAACGGGACCTTCGAGCATCTCGGTCGCACGCTGAAGCTCCTGTTCTTCCCCTTCAGCGACGCCGGTCCTGCGCTCGGGCTCGGATTCCTCTTCACGCTGCTCATGGGCGTTTCATTCGCCGCAGCACTCGGCACCGCGCTCCTTTCGCGGGCACGCGGAACCGGGTTGCCTGCTCTCGCCCTCAGCAGTGTGAGCTGGCTGGCTCTGAGTTGGGCGCCGGTGTTGTTCGTGTTCATCATTTTTCCCAACCTCCTCAACGGGCGCAGTGCCTATCACTTGATGGCGTTGCCACTCGGGTGCCTGGGTGCGTGTCTTGCGCACCTGTCACTCTCGCCCGTGAAGGCGGGCCTGATGGCAGCCCCAGCGCTGCTGCTCTTCGCCATGCTCTATACAGGATCCGTCGCGAACTACGTCGAGGCTGGCGCATCCGTCCGCGGCCTGCAACAGGGTATTCATGCCGCCACCACCAAGAACGATCTGGCGCTTGTCTTCAACGTTCCCACGGAACACAGCGGCGCACCCACGGTGGACAGCTACCTCCCGTTTCTGATGCGGCAGCCCTACCTCATGGACGCGCGCAATGCCGAGGCGTTCGTCCTCGATCGCAAAGCCGAGTGGCCTGCGTTGTTTGCCAAGTCCGCCGCGACCGCTGCCGCAATGGAACTTCAGCTGCGCTGGTTGCGCGCACTCCCGAAGGCCCCTTGGGTGCACGATCTCACCCCCACCGCAACACCTGGCGAGGGTGCACCCGTCGAACTCCTGGCGCCGCAAGAGGCGGTTCATCTCGGCAGGGCTTCGGCCCCGCCCGTATTGCGTGCCCGCGTCTCTGCGGCCGCTGCCTCCGCCTGCGTGCTTCTCGATGTGCCCGGACGGAGTCTGCGCTTGGCTGTACCTCTCGCACTGCTCGGACGCGATGCGGATGGTGCTCTCACACTCCCGCTTCAGCCACTCCTCGCCAGCGCAGGACTCGGCGACTGGCCGCTTCCGACAGAGGTCTTCGCTGCAGACGACCCTCTCATCGTCACGTGGCGCATCGAAGTGAGCGACGCCGGGGGCGCTGTGCTCGGCACATCCGCCTCGCGGCACATGGTGCTCACGAGTTTCTGATCAGCTCCGCGCAGTGATCTCGGCGGCCTTGTCCAGCGCCGCGCGCACGCAAGCATCCGAATTGAAGTAGCTGTAGTTGCCGAAGCGGCCGACCACGTGCAGCCCGAGCGACTCGGTGTATGCCCGCAGCTTCGCGAGTTCCGCCTCCAGACCGTGCCGGTAGAGGATGTAGGCGTGCTCCACGTCGAACACGCGGGTGAAGCGGACCGCGTCGCGTGTGAAGAGTCCATTCTTCACCAGGCCATTCAGCACAGCCTCCGTCGTGGCAGCGGGATTCCCCGGCGCATTGCGATACCACGTCACTTCGGCCATCACGGAACTCATCCCGGCCGGAGCATTCTGCGGACTGTAGTTCGAAAGCCACGTCACCCGGTTCTGGGGACCATCCGCTTCATGCGGGAAGTAGATCCAGGAGAGTGGCGGAGCATCCTTCTTCTCCAGCGCAATGAAGACGTTGCGCAACGAAACGTGATCGAGCGCAGCGAAGCTCTGCTTCAGCGCGGCCGGAACACCCGCAAGCACCCGTCCGAGACTCTGCAGTGGAATCGTGGAAACCACCTGATCAAAGTGCTCTCCATTCACAGCGAAACCCGCTCCGTCCCGCGCGACACTCGTCACGGGCGTCTGCAGGCGCACGACATCAGGGGGCAGGCCACGCGCCATTCCCTTCACCAGTGATTCGAACCCTCCGCTGAGCGGGTAGTGGAACATCGACTGATGCACATAGCCCTCGGTGCGCGTGCCGAGCGCGCTCCTGAGAACATCCTCCATCGGCGCATCCGGAACGCGGCCCTCCACCCAGAACGTGCCCAGTTCGCTGAGCGGCACGTTCCAGATCTTCTCGTTGTAGGGGTGCATGAACAGCTCGCAGATACCCCTTCCAAAGCGCCACAGGCACCAGGCATGAAAATCCTGCGCTGCCTTGGCACCCGAACGGCGTTCGTGCCACGCAAGGATGTAGTCCTTCAAGCAGGTGAAGCGATCACCATCCTCGAGATCGCCGAGCCCGTTCTCGAAGGGATAGTGCACGTAGCGCCCCTTCAGGCGGATGGCCGTCTCGCGTCGGGTGGTGTGGTATCCGATGCCGTCCAGCGCCTTCAGCATGAACTCGAGGACTTCCTTGTCCTTCGAGAAGAGGATGTGCCCGCCCGCGTGATCAGCGACGAAGCCGTCGATGACACTGCTGGCGCAGAGTCCGGCCAGCCGATCGCCTGCTTCGAAGAGGGCGAGAGAGTGCCCCGCGGCGGCGAGCTGCCGGGCTGCGGTTACACCTGTGATGCCACCACCAAGAATCGCGATCTTCACGGGGATTGAGAACTCCGCCCCGCCATCGGGGTCGAGAAGCATACCCCGCGCGCTAGCGCGAACGCACCAGCACCGCGCGGTGGCTTGCGAGCAGTCCGTCGCCTTCGAGGGCTGTCAAAAACCGTTCGGCATCCTGCGGATATCCGGCGGTCCCCTTGAGACCGTCCTTCCTGCGGGTCCAGAAGCGGTTGAACAGATGCATCATGAGCTCGCGCACATATTTCGCGAGCACACTCGCGGCCGCGATCTCTGCCGCAACGCTCTCGCCATTCACGAGAAAGCGGTAGTGGATCTCCCGACGCCCCTGCACCAGCATGTAGGAGCTTTCGGTGTCGCGTTCGCGCTTCTCGCCCGGCGACCAGAAGGGGTGCAAACCAGCCAGCCACTCACCGTAGTGCCGTCTGCCTCCAAGCCGGTCGCACAGCACCAGCCCCTTGGCCGCGGCGGGCAGATGCCCCTGAACAAGCTCACCAATCCCCGCGAGTTCCAGATCCGCCTTGTTGAGGCCGCGGCGCACCTCTGCGTTGAAGTGCCCCTCGAGGACCGGCGCCACCGTCGCAGCGCCGAGGGCCACCCTCTCGCGCTTCAATGCACGCCACAGAGCGGCAGAGGCGCGGTCCACGGCGCGAGACTCGGCAGCCAGCGGCAACGGAAGATCGAGGTCTCCATACCAAGGATGCTCGGCGAGTGCGGCGGGAGCGCGCTGGAGAATCTCCTGCAAGTTCCGCGGCTGCGCCGCACGCGCGCACGCGAACAGGGAGAGGGCCGCAACCTCGAGACGCGCGAGCTGCCCCTGATAGAGCTTCTTGCTGTCGATGATCGTGGGGCCTTCTTCGCCCACATGCCGGAGCACCTCGGAGAGAGCCTGCGCTCCATCGATGCGCACGAGTCCGAGCACGAGCGGCCCCAAACGAGGCCCGTAGCCCGCTTCATCAACGCCGATGCGGAATTGGTGCGGTGACTCCAACGGCTGCTGCTCCCCGGGACTGTCGCGCCGGTAACCGCCCGCGCGACGCACGTTTTTACCCCTCTCGCCCCCACGCTGGCAAGCCGACAAGCCCCCTTGTCCTGCACCGCATCCTCTCGCATCCTAGGCGCCACCGCGCTCCCGCGCGGACGACCGGCCGACGTAGCTCAGCGGTAGAGCAGCGGTGTCGTAACCCGCAGGTCACGGGTTCAATTCCCGTCATCGGCTCCTCAAGAACCCGTGCGCCCCGTGCGACTTACGTCGCAGGTCGCACGGGTTTTTCTTTTCCAAGGCCGAATTCTTCGGCCACGTCTTCGTCGTGGGTCGCGAAGCCCGTCGACTCCCCGATGCGCGCCCCGACGAGCGGTCGTCCAATTTCGTAATCGCGAGGTGCCGGAACGCGATGATTCTGACGCTCAGCGCCGAGGGTGCGCAGGCTCGGGAGGACGCCGATGACTTGGACGACAGGATTCGTGGTGGCGGCGACGCTCGCCGAGGCGGCTCTGGCGCAAGAATCCATGTTTCCGTCGGAAGTCGCGGCGACCGTCGGCTCGACGTCGCATCAGATCCGCGGCAAGGGCGATTTCGATGGCGACGGCGACATCGATATCCAGAGCGAAGACCACAGCACGTTCGTCCCGTCGGTGCACGACGGTCCGAGCGTCTTCACGCCCGGCGCGCCGCTCTCGCGCTCTCCGGTCGGAGGCGTCATCGGCGGAGCGCCGGCCATCGGGTGATCGGCGCTTCCTCGATCGAGACGCCGATGCTCGGCGGCACGCCGTACGTCGATCCGGTGGCGTCGCGAGGCGCGGGCTCCGCCTCCGCCCCGGTGGATGCTTCCGCGAATTCCGGGGACGTCGGCGCGGTAGGATCCGCGCGAATGAAACGGTTCGAAGCTCGAAAAAAGGCGGCGCGTGCGACGTCGTCCGATGTATCGACCGCCGTCGCCCGGCGGCCGGGGGGCGCTTGAGTCGCGGGGCGCTCGGAGCCGCCGCGGCGCTGCTACTTATCGCGGCGTCGCAGTCGGCGATGTCTCACTCCTACATGTGCGCGAACGGATGGTTCGCGCGCCCGATGCCTTGCGACGCGGCCGGATATCGACTGGATGCGCTCGCCCATCGCGAGGCCTATGAACGCGCCGGCGTCATCGGCCTCCTTTCGGCGGCCGCCGCCCATGACAAGTCGCATCCGCCGTTGGTCGTCGCGGTCGCCGGCGTCGTCGCCGCGCACGTCGATCCGGAAGGCGTTTCGCCGTTCTCCGGATGGGCGACGATCCAGCTTTTCGGCGCGCTGTTTCTCGTCGGAACCTACCGACTTGCGCGCAACTTCGGCGGCCGAGCAACGGCGCTTGCAGCCGTTGCAATGACCGCATCCATGCCGCTATTCATCGTGCAACTACGGCCGCTCTACCCCCAGTTCCCGATGGCGGCGCTTTGCACATGGACGCTCGACCTGCTCGTCCGCTCGGACCGTTTCTCGCGTGTCGGTATGTCGGCCGCCGCCGGAGCCGCGCTCGGGCTTGCCATACTGGCGAAGATGCTGGCGCCGCTTTACGTCGGCGGCGCGGCCGCCGTTCTTCTCTTCGCGGGCATCCGATCGCTATCGACCCGCCGACGCTCTTTGCTAGGCGCCGCCGCGTTTCTCGCGACTTCGGCGGCGGTCGCGGCTTCTTGGTACGCGTTCCACGGCGCACGGACGCTCGAATACGCCGATCGGGTCATCGGGGCCGGCGGCCAAGCTTCGTTTTCGCGCGGGCTCGCTTTCGCGGACCCGGCGCGGTGGACCTACTTCCTGCGCGCATTCATCGACGAAGGGATCGGACTCCCGACTGCGGTCCTGACCGTCGTCGCCGCGGCGACGGTGCTCGCGGGGCGACGTCGCAAAGCCGCCGCGGACCCGGCCGCAACGCCGGACGGTACGCCGCCGATCGGAACGCCGAAGGTCGACGGCGTCGAAATCGGCGCGCTGGCGGCGGCGGTCGTCCTTGCCTATCCGGTGCTTTCGCTCGGCCAGATCGCCGGCGAGTCGTTCTACCTTGTATCCTGGGCGCCGCTCGTCGGCGTCCTATTGGCTGTGCGCGCCGCCCGTGCGCGGACGGCGACTCGACGAACCGTCGCCGCCGCGGCGCTCATCGCGGTCGCCCTTGGAAACCACGCGCTCTGCGCCCGCGACTTCCTATCCGATCGGGCGTGGCCGGGAGAGCGGGCCTGGTGCGGTGTTTCGCCGGTCGCCCGTTACGACTCGTTCATGTACGGACACTTCGCCTCAGCGGGCGGAGCCGTGCCGCGCCCCGAGGCCGAGTCCTGGCCGGGAAGCGAGTTCGCCGCCGCCATGTTGCGCACGGCTCCGCGGGCGCGCCCCCGTTTCGTAGGGACGTCTTGGCACCCTTTCTGCGACGACCAAATCCTCGAGTACGAGGCGCGGATACGCCGGGGATCGACGGAGCCGTATGTTGCGGCGTGGGTCCTAACGGAGTCGCTGACGACGACCGTCGAGCGCCTTCGTCTGCTCGACTTCGTCGTGCTGCACGAGCGCCCTGCGTGGCCCGGCGAGTTTCTTCCCACGTTGGAACAGCTCGCGGCGGCCGCGGCGGCCGCGGGCCGCGAGGCGAGGCTCATTTTGCAGAGCCGGCCGAGTCCTGCGATCGGTTTCTCGCTCGTGCAGCTTGCGACGCCCGGATCCGCACATGGATTCGTCGGAAGAGAGGCGATCGACGCGCGCGATGTCGTGCGCCGCGACGTCGCGTTTGCGGACGGGCCGACGCTCCGCGGCTACGCTCGTCGCGCGACGCCGGACGGAGCTCCGATGTTCGCGCTCTACTTCGATGCGCGGGCGCCGTCGCCCGTCGGTGCGAAGGCGGTCGTCGAGTTGCGAGACGGGAGGAAGGTCGTCGCCCGCGCCGAGGCCGCGCTACGATCGAGGCCTGCGGCGGCCGTCGACGCGGCCCTTGCGGCGGTGACCGTCGAGTTTCCGTCGACGGCTCGGTCGTTCATCGCGGCGGAAGCCGTCCTTGTCGTCCGCGGCGCCGACGACCGGCCGCTTCCGTCGTCCGAAGCCGACGTGCGCTTGGCGCCGCCGAAGTAGTTCGTCCGCCGGCGCGACGTGACGTCGCGATTCACGCACGAAGGAGGCGTCGCCGGCTACGCGGTGCGCATGGTCGAGGCGTTGCAGGCCGCCAAGTCGCAGGTTCCGGCGTGGCTCGGCCTCTTCGTCGAGGAGATCCGGCCGCGCGCCAAGGGCGTCAATACGGCCGAGTTCGAAGTCTTGTGCTTCTGGGACCGGGAGGCTGAATTCGCGGCGTTTGACGGCGTCGTCGCGACGGAGGCCGGTTACATCGACAAGGCCGAGATCGTGCGGGTGACTTACGATCCGCCGCGCATCGACCTTGGGAAGCTGTGCGGATTCGCCTTCGGAAAGACGTGCACGAGCCGCGTCTTCACGCGCAGCGACGAGGAGGCGAAGGCGGTCGGGACGCAGAGCGGCGCCGAAGCGAAGCGGACATCGGGGGCGTTCGTTCGCGACCGCGAACCGAGATACCGCCTTCTGAAGTCGCATTGGCGCGCGGTTCCGATGACCGAGCTGCAAGCGCTCAGAGTCTATGCGGCCTTGGCGAAGGGCGGCGATCCGTCGCCGTTCCTATCGGCCCGACAGCTCGAACTCGGCCGCCGCGGTCGGCGTCGCCGTATCGAAGTAGGGGTTCGCCGCTTCCTGCTCGCCGACGCGGACTACGGAGTGCGGGCTCGGACGCGATTCGCTTGAGATTGAGACGCACGCCGCCGCAGCGACGCGTGCATTCGCTACGCTCTCACATGACACACTCGGACGATCTCCCGGTCATTATTCAGGGCGGGATGGGCGCCGCCGTGTCGGATTGGCGACTGGCCAACGCCGTCGCTCGCACCGGCCAATTGGGCGTGGTGTCCGGCACGGTATTGGACACGGTATTCGTGCGTCGATTGCAGGACGGCGACCCCGACGGCCACATGAGGCGCGCCATGGACGAGTTTCCATGGCGTCGCACGGTCGAGGACGCGCTTCGCAGATTCTTCCGTCCGGGCGGGCGCGGGAGGGGAGCGCCATACCGGTTGTTGCCGTTGCCGAAACGCGTCGTCGATCCGGCGGGGCAGGCGTTGAACGTTCTTGCGGCGTTCGTCGAAGTGCGACTGGCGCGCGAAGGCCATCGGTCGCCGATCGGCATCAACCTGCTCTCCAAAGTGCAGATTCCGACGATTCCGACCCTTTACGGCGCGATGCTGGCAGGAGCGACGTACGTACTGATGGGCGCCGGGATTCCGCGGGAGATTCCGGCCGTCTTGGATCGTCTCTCCGGGCATCGCTCCGCCGAGCTCCGGCTCGACGTCGAAGGCGCTCCGCCGGGTGCGGACGACCGGATCATGTTCGACCCATCCGCATGGTGGGAAGCGCCGCCGCCGGATCTGGAGAGGCCTCGCTTTCTTCCGATCGTCGCGAGCAACTCGTTGGCGACGATGTTTGCGCGCAAGACGAACGGCGTCGACGGGTTGATCGTCGAAGGGCCGACCGCGGGAGGACACAACGCGCCGCCGCGCGGCGAAGCTCGGCACAACGCCCGCGGAGAGCCCGTCTATGGTGAGAAGGACGCCGTCGATCTCACTCGCATCCGAGATCTCGGCCTGCCCTTTTGGACGGCCGGCGGCTGCGGGCATCCGGAAGCGTTGTCCGAAGCGCAGGCCGCCGGAGCGACCGGCGTGCAGGTCGGAACGCTCTTCGCCTTTTGCGACGAGTCGGGTCTCTCGGCCGCGGTCAAACGCTCCGTCCTCGCCCAGGCTTCGACGGGAGACGTAGATGTTCGCACGGAGGCGCGCGCCTCGCCCACGGGCTATCCGTTCAAGATGGTGCAGCAAGTTGCGGGGACCGAGGCCCGTGGGCGGCGGCGAGTCTGCGACTTGGGATATCTGCGGACGGCGTTCCGAACCGCGGACGGAGAAACGGATTTCCGTTGTCCCGCCGAACCTGTAGCGGCGTTCGTTCGCAAAGGCGGACGCCTCGAAGATGCGGTCGGCCGGCGCTGCCTATGCAACGGGTTGTTGGCTGCGATCGGACAGGAGCAGGTGCGAGGGCCGGGGTCGGTCGAAGCACCGATCGTCACCGGCGGCGACGACGTGGCGAGACTGGGCGAGTTTCTCCGAGGTCGCGCACGCTACTCGGCCGCCGATGTCGTTTCGTATCTAACGACCAAGAGCCTTCGATCGCAGGATCATCCGCAAGGCGATTCTCACTCGGGGTGACGACGACCAGTGCGGAAAGGACGCGGCGAAGGCGCCGGCCCTTCTCTCGGCGACGGCGACCTTCGATCGTCGCACGACCGCATCATGACGGCGGCGGTGCGACGACGGTCAGCGGATGATGCGCGTTTGAAACGTGTCGAGATATTCCCGATACGAGCGCGTGTCGGGCGTTTCCATCGACGGCGGCGGATAGCGGGACATGCCTCGGAAGGGGAGCGGCTCGATCGAGCGTCCCGTAGGATTGTGAAATCCGCCTTCTTTGGCGTACCCGGTGACGCGCAGGAACCACGTGCGCCGCCGACCGGATTCGGGCGGCGGCGGCGCGGCGAAGCTCAACGTCGCCTGATCGCCGGCGACCAAAACGACGAAGCGATCGTCGCGGCTATTCAGGAGATCCATGACGTCGCCGTATCTCGTGGCTCGACCGACGGCGCGGCGGAAGGAGTCGTCCGGCGCGGCCTGTGCGTAATCGTAGTTCGTCTCGTGATTCGCGCGGTCTCCGAGCGGCCGAGCGAAGCCGAACTCGCCGAGCGTCGCCGAAAGCAACGACGTCGTCCGCGCCTTGAGGCGACGGCCGTCGGGGAGGTCGGCCGCAGCGTCGCCGTCCCCGAAGTCGAACCTCGTGAGGTCGTCCGTCGTCGCGATCCGATCCCAAAGCAACCGGTGCGCGCCCGAGAGGATGAGTTCGGTCCCCGCGGCGAGCGGCGCGTCGGAGAACCGGACGACCATCGTGCGGTCCATGCCTGCCGGCAAGCCGATGTCCGGCGCCAACGTCCTTCGTGTTCCGTTCGGCTCGCGAACGTCGAGGCGCAACGGGCCGAATCCGCGCCCGTTCTGGGCTAAAGAGAACGCGGTGGTCGAGTCGTACCATGCGACGCGTCCGGTCAAGAGCAGCGTCGTCGCCGGAGCGGCGGTGCGGAGCACGAGGTCGTAGCGGCCCGTGAATCCGTCCCATTGCGTCGGCGTCGGCGGATAGCCTCGAACGTACCGACGATCTTCGACCGCCGAGGCCGAAGTGCAGTCGACGTCGTTCCAAGTCTCCGCCCGTGCGACGGGAACCGCCCGCGGGCTCGCCGTCGCAAAGACGACGAGAGGATCGAACTTCCCTTGACGCGTGCTTTCGTCGGCGAAGACGTCGACGTCGTCCGGATGCTCGACGGCCGTCAGCACCAGCTGATCGAGGTAAGTCGTCTCGCGCAGCTCCTCGGTGAGGGCGAGATCGATCCGGCCGTCGATCGCCGTCAACGCGTCGCCCGGGATGCGCACCCATTCCTCCGGATCGAACGACGGCGGCGGGGACCCGGCCGCCGTCCACTCGTCGAGCGGCGCGATCGCGACGACGTCGGTGAGGAACCGCATTCCCGCAGGCCCTCGGCCGTAAAGGAACGGACAACTGGCGACCAGTCCTTCGCGCTGCCTCGGCTTGAGTTCGCCGGTCGTCGCATCGGCCGGCTCGTCCGCCGTGACGGCTTGTGAGATGCCCTGCGGCCACCGCAGCTTCCAACCGTCGACGACTCCGGCGCGCGCGGTGCTTCCGAGACCGAAGCGCCGCCCGTCGGGGCCTTTGATCATCGCGCTTTGATACCGCGGGCCGGCGAACAGCTCGACGACGGTTCCGACCCCTCCGCGATTGTCCTTGCGTCCGTCGGGGCGCATGTCGACCGACATGTACTCAGGAGAGCGGCGAGCGACGAACGCCGAGAGCCGGCCCGAGTCGTCCAGCGTCCATATCTCGAAGCGGCCGTCGCCGTCGCCGTCTCCCGCGGCGAGTCGCCTCAGTCCGGCGGGCGCCGCGCCGATAGGCTGCGGATCGACCGTGAAGTCGCCGCCGGCGCGGTTCCGCAGGATTGCAAGCCCGTTCGCTGTCGCGGCGATCGCGTCTTCATCGCCGTCGTCGTCGACGTCCGCCAGAACGACGTCCCGCCCGTCCGCGCCAAGCGCGAACGACCGCACGGCGCGGGCCCGAAAAGCCCCGCCGTCGCCGCTTCGGTCGGCGTTGTAAGCGACGGACACGGTCCCGCCGCCGAGCGAAAGCACGTCCGGTGCGCCGTCTCCGTCCAGGTCTTCGGCGAGGACATGCGTCGCGGCCGGGAGGTCGAGCGTCGTCGCCGCGAAGCCGCGGTCGCGAAGATTCATGTACGCCGTCGGGCGCCCGTCGCTCCCCGGGGCCACGATATCGACGTCGTTGCCTTGGTCGAGGTCGTGGAAATCGACGCCGCGCGCGGACACCGGCGGCGCTCGGAACGACGACGGCTGCGGCGCGAACGTGCGGTCTCCGTTGTTCCGCACGGTCCGCAGCGCCGCGGATCCGCCCCGGCTCGGGCCTATCGCCAGCAGGTCGACGTCGCCGTCGTGATCGAGATCGACGAGGAGGATCCGGTCGGCGGCGTCGAGGTCCGGGACCGACGTCGGTGCGGCGAACGCGCCGCCGTCCAGGCCGAAACGGACGGACGCCCCCGCATCGCCGGAGAGGACCAGATCCGCGCGGCCGTCGTTGTCGAGATCGCCGACCGCGATCGCCGTCGAGGACGGACACGGCGGCGCGAGAGTCGTGACCGTCATCTTGCGGCCGTCGAAGCGGGCGATCCGGACGCCCTCCGGTCCTGCGGTGAGGAGTTCCTGCCGCCCGTCGCGGTCGAGGTCCGCCGCGACGAGATCGCGCTGCGGACCCGAACTCGCTCCGGTGTCTTCGGGAGCCACGGCGCGCCAATCGAGCGCGACCGTCGCGGGTTCGGAAGCGGTGCGCGGCTGCCGCCGGAGCGAGACGTGGGTCAAGTCGCAGCGTTCGGAGTCGGGCTGACCGGTCGCCGGAATCGCCTCGAACGCGAGCTTGGCGGCGCGCGCCGCTTCGTCCAGCTTCAGGCGGTCCAATGCGACGAAGCGATGATACGCCGCCGCCCTGAAGTGGGCTTTGAGCGCGAGCGCCCGGTCGAGGCTGACGAGCGCGTCGGCGTCCCGGCCGAGAGCCGCTTCGGCGCGGCCGCGCTGCAGCCAGACGTGCGGATGATCCGGCCGGGCGGCGCTCGCACGGGCTAAACTCGTCCACGCCCCCTCGTCGTCGCCGAGTCGTTTCTTCACCAGTGCGGCGACGTAATCCCGGTCGGCCGAAGACTTCGGGGCTGCGGAAAGCGCCGCAAGGATGCGGTCGGCTTCCTCCGCACCGCCGGGGACCAACATCAACACGCGGGCGAGGTTCAGCCGGTCCTCCTCGTCTCCGGAGAGCGTCGCCGCCTCGCGCAGCGCCGTCGCCGCGTCGCGAAAGCCGTCCTCGCCGTCGCGTTCGTAGTGGACCTTTCCCAAGTTCCGCAGCCGGAACAGCCGCGCGCGGTCCGGAGATCCGGCCGAGGGCGGCGGCGCCGCGCGGTCCCCGTCGGAGCAACTCGACGAGACGAGCGCGCCGCCCGCGAAAAGAACTGCGGCGACGAGGCGACGAGCGCTCACAGCCTCCCCGGCATGATTCGCCCCTGGAGGAACCGCTCGATGCGACCGTCGGCGCCGACGACGATGGTCAGCGGAATGGCGGCCTTCTCGAGATCGATCACTTTGGCTGCTTCGGACGGGGGCAGAAGACCGACCGTGAAGCGCGCTCCGCGTTGCGACATGACTTTCGCGACTTTGGCCTCGGATCCCGGAGGATCCAGGCAAAGACCTAGGACGCGGTAGCCGCCTTCGTCGTGCAGCCGCTGCAGTTCCGGCAGCTCGGCGACGCACGCGGCACAGGTCGTGGACCAAATGTTGATCAACATCCCTCGACGTCCGGCGGGTGTCCACGGAATCATGGTTCCGTCCGAGGTCTTCACCGACAACGCAGGAACGGCGTCGCCGATCCGCAGTTTGAGTCCGGCCGGTCCCGGGTTCGCGAAACTGAACGTCCGGGCGGGCACGACGCGCGGCTTGCCCTCGCCTTCGACGAGCAGATAGCGTCCGTTCGCGGCGGCCGCGCCGAAGGACTCGACGCCGCGGCCCGGCCAGCGCACGACGATCCCGGCTTCGGCGTCCTGACCGAGACCGAAGACGAATTCGTCGGCATGTTGCGATTCGAATCCGCCGCCGCATTCCAGCGACCGGGCTTCGGTCCTGGATCCGCGAGTCACCTTGACGATCGCGCCCGTCGCGGATGCATGGCCCTTCGTCGCACGGAGTCGGATTTTCACGAATCGACCGCCCACGCCCGCTCCGACGTCGTTGCGATAGAGGTGGTGCAGCCGCCTTTGGGCGGCGTTGACGAAGAGATCCGCATCCCCGTCGTCGTCGAAGTCGGCGACGCAGGCGGCGCGGCAGTCTCCCTCGGAGTCGGCCCCTGAGACGTCCGACAGATCGACGAACTTGCCGTCCGCGGAAGCGAAGACCTTGTTGCGTTCGAATCCGCTGAACGACAGTCCGTCTTGGAAGATCTGGGCCATGTGCGTCCGCTGGTAATTCTCGCTTCCGGGGCGATCGGCCTTGGCCGATACGGTGCGGAGGATTCGGGCGGCTTCCGGTTCGCTCGCGGTCGAAAGAGTAGACGCCAGCACGTGGCGCCAATAGGTACTTCAGGTGTCTTTCAGCGAGGCTCCGGAAATGAATCCGTTGGCGACATAGACGTCCGTCCGTCCGTCCAGGTCATAATCCAACAACGCCGGGCCCCAGGCCCACGAAGCGCCCACGCCGCCTGCGTCGGCAGGGAGGCGGCGGAAGGAGCCGTCCGACCCTTGGAGGAGGATCGAGTTGCCCGCCGCCAGCTTGAAGAGCGTGCTCTCCGTCGCGCTGCCGTCCTTCTTGGCCAGACGCTTTAGGATCCGGTTGCCTGCGGACGACGCCATGTTCGAAACGTACAAGTCCAGCCGGCCGTCGCCGTCGAGGTCGCCCCAAGCGCACCCCATGCCGTTCCCGACGTCCTCCGCTCCGAGGGAGACGGCCGCGTCTTCGAACGTCCCGTCGCCCCGGTTGCGATACAGGTTGTTCGGCCCGTAGTCGTTCGCGACATAGAGGTCCTGGTCGCCGTCCTCGTCGAAATCGGCGAAGGATGCGGCGTAGCTCCAGGCGCGCCCCGCGACGCCGCGCGCTGCGGCGACTTCCTTGAATCTCCCGTCGCCGCCGTTCAAGTACAGCGCGTTCGCCGTGCCGTTGGTCGCCCCGAACCATGAGTCGGGGTAGACGGCGTCCAAGCGGTTGTATCCGCAGACGTAAAGATCCAGATCCCCGTCGCCGTCGACGTCGGCGGCGGTCGCGCCGAACGCGATCCGATGCGAAGCGATCCCCGAAGCGTCGGAGACGTCCGTAAACCCGGCGGCGCCGTCGTTGCGATAGAAGCTCGTCGGCGCGCCGTTCGGAACGCCGTCGACCTCCCAGCCGACGCGCCCGCAGAAGAGATCGAGGTCGCCGTCGCCGTCGTAGTCGAAGAGGAGGGGGGACGTGATTCCGGGGGCGACCGCGAGGCCGAATCGCGCCGTGGCGTCCTCGAAGTCGCCGTCGCCGCGGTTGCGATAGAAGACGGTCCGGTCGTGCGTCGAAGTGAAGATATCGAAGCGGCCGTCTTGGTCGACGTCGGCCACGGCCGCGCCTCGCCAGTAGAAAGTGCCGGCGCCGGGGGATCCCAATCGCGGACCGACGAGATCGATACCGGCCGACGCCGCGACGTCGACGAGCGGCGGGGACGCCCGGGTGACGATCTGGGCCTTATCCAAGACGCAGACCGACCAGCGCCAGCCGTCCGGCGCCTTCCGCACTTCGCCGTGCGCGTTGGCGTAGAGAGACCACGGTGCGCCGTTCGCACTCGTTCCGATGATGTTGGCGGTGAGCACGACCAGGCCGCGGCTCCGGTCCGCTTCGAACTCTGCGCCGCGCGTCTTGAAGAAGACGAAGTCGATCTTCTCGAGAGGCTCGATCAGGGCGAAGAGGCTTGCGAGAAACTGCGTGCGGTCCGCTGCGACCGGCGCGGCGGGCGGCAGAAGGGTCTGCTTGGCCACCTTCCACGGCAGTCGCTCCTCTCCTGCAGGAGTCAGGGCGGACCAAGCGGTCCCGCGGAAGTCGTCGACCAGATAGGCGGCCGCGGCATCCACATCGCGTCGACGCACGGCGTCCGAGAATTCGATGAGACGGTTGGCGGCGTCTTCGCTTAGATCCTCGACCGTCTCCAATTCGACGATTTTGGTTCCGAGCGGTTGCGGTTCGAGGGGGGACGGCGAGGCCTCCGCGCCCGCGGACGGCGCCGAAGCCGGTGTCTCCGGGCGGGCTTGCTTCGGCGGAGGATCCTGACGCGAACATCCTGTAGTCGCGACGACCGAAGCGAACGCGAAGAGGCCGGCACGCGCGAAACCGAGACTCGCGCCGCGCGAGGAGCTCATGAGGGCGTTGTGCATGGCGGGGGTTCCTGACGGGCGGAAGAGTTCGACGAACGCGTGTGCGGACGGATGCAGGTTTGTTCGGGGTCGGAGTCCGCGTCGTGCACGGGCCGCGCTCCGGTGGCGGCGACGACCGCGTAAAGCGCGGCGATCGTCGTGGCGGCTACGACGCCGACGGCGGCCCAACCGGGAACGGCCCGACCGGGCGTCGTCGTAGGGGCGACGTGCATCCAGAGGTCCACGAGGCGACCGACGAGCATTACGCACGCCACCCGGAAGAGGACGGCTTCGCTCGTGCGCGCCGCACGCGAGAGCAAAGAGAAGAAGGGCACCGACCAATTGAGCCCGATGTTGACCCATGTGAGGGTCCCGAATCCCTCGCCCTGCCGGCGGAGGTAGTGCGACGTCTCCTCGGGGAGGTTCGTGTACCAGATCAACATGTATTGGCAGTACGCAACGTAGCCCCAGAAGAGCGAAAATGTCAGTGCGAGCTTGCCGAGATCGTTGAGTCGATCCGCGGTCAACGCCGCAGGCAAGCGGCCGGAGCGCCTGAGAAGTACGGCGACGACGATGACGGCCGCGATTCCGGAGGCGACCAGCCCTCCGGCGAGGTCCAACGCATAGATCGTGCTGGCCCAATGAGGGGTCAGCGACCCGACCCAGTCGAAGGCGGCGACGGAGTAGGTCACGCCGAAGACCGCGATGAAGAGCGCCGTACGACGGACTACCGTTCCACGACGCGGCTCGCCCTCGCACGCGACCACGCGACGCGCCAGAAGGATCCACGCACCGAATATGACGACGAGTCGCGATCCGAATCCCGCCGCGCCGAGCCAAGCGGACTTCCGCGCCAGGCCGGGGTCCGCCGCGACGGCGGCGGCATGCGACCACTCGTAGAGCTGGTGCAGTCCGGCGAGCAATCCGAGGCCGAGGAGGAGCGCGGCCGGTAGAAGGCGGGTCATCGCTCTTGGAATCGGCAGCAGCGGCGTCGACCAGCGGGCTCCGACGAGGTGGTGGATGCTGAGGAAGAACGGGCCGGCCACGGCCAGGCCGGAGAGAAAGAGGAACGCGACCAGATAGCCGGACCACGCGCCTGCGGGATCGAAGAAGAGCCCGGCGCAGAACATCGCCGCTCCGGACAGCGCGAGCGTGCCCAGCCGGCGTCGCGTACCAATCGCATTTTCGTCGGAGATCGAGGCGTTCATTTGGCGGCCCCCTTCTGCAGGGTGCGGACGTGCAGCACGGCGCACCAACGATCGTCGGGTTCGAGCTGGACCGCATAGGACGCCATGTTCCCGCGACCGCGGGAGATCATGTGGAAGAGCTCGCCGTCCTTCAGGCCGACGGCGCGCGCCGCCGTCAACGACGGCGGCGGGAGCATGCCGCGGTCGACGACCGCCGTCCGCTCCGAACCGTCGTTGCCGTGGCACAACGCGCAGAAGATCTTGTAGACGCGCGCGCCTCGCTCGAGCGCCGCGGCATCGGAGGACGCAAACGGATTCGTCAGCTCGCGACCGGCGCGCGTCGCTTCCGCATCGCCGGGACCGTAGTCGTCCGCCGATGCACCGTAAACCACGACTCCCGCCGGGAGGTTTTGTTGGACCAGCCCGCCCGGAAGGCAGGAGCTCGGCTCATACGGTTTTCGTGCGGGCGTCCGCGCCATGTCGGGAAAGATCTCGAGCGAGCGCTCCCTGACGTCGCGCGTCAACGCTCCGCGGCAGAAGAACAGCAGGCCGAGAACGACGCCGCCGACGACGAGATGCCGGGAACCGATGGTTTTCATGCTCGCGCCTCCGCTACGGACTCCGCACCGGCGCGTCGTAGAAACTCGATCGGGTCCGAGGAGGCGGCGCCGCCGCCCCTGCGGACGAATAGCGCGAACCGGTCGTCCGTTGCGCGCGGAACCATGCGGGCCGGATCGCGCGATCTTCCGAGCCTGCTGCGCGCGATCAGGGCGAAGGCGGTCGCGAGCCCGGCGCAGAGGATCGTCGTCTCGAAGGCGACGGGCATGAACGCGGGCCAGGAGTTCCACGGTCGTCCGCCGACGTTGATCGGCCAGTCCGTCGCCGACGCAAAGAACTGCAACGCGAATCCTCCGATCAGCCCCGCGGCGCCTCCGGCCAAAGTGACGTACGGCAGTCGGGACGGCGCGATGCAGAGCAGCTCGTCGAGTCCGTGCACGGCGTAGGGCGTCGCCGCATCCACCGGCTCCACTCCCGCCGCTGAGGCTGCCCGCGCCGCGTTCATGAAGGCGTCCTCGGACGTGAAGACGCCGACGTAGGTGCCGAAAGTCATCGGTGCGCCCTTTCGTGGGATTCGACGGCGGCGACGGCCTTGACCTCGAACATCGAGATCATGGGCAGGAACCGACAGAAGAGCAGGAAGAGGGTGAAGAAGAGGCCGAAACTCCCTACGAACAGGCCGATCTCCGGGCCGGTCGGCGTGTAGGCCGACCAAGACGACGGCAGGTAGTCTCTGGACAGCGAAGTCACGATGATGACGAAGCGTTCGAACCACATGCCGATGTTGACGGCGATCGCGACCGCGAAGACGGCGGGGATCGAATTGCGGACCCGCGAGAACCAGAGAAGCTGGGGTGCGACGACGTTGCAGGTGAACATCGTCCAATAGGCCCACGCCATCGGGCCCTTCATGCGATTGTTGAAGGCGAAGAGCTCGTAGGCATTGCCCGACCACCAGGCGGTGAAGAGCTCGGTCAGATAGGCGAGACCGACGATGCTTCCCGTGAAGACGATCACTTTGCACATCACGCCCAAATGCTTCTTCGTGATGTACCGTTCGAAGCCCATCACGCTTCGCGCGACGATCATGAGCGTCAGCACCATGGCGAAGCCGCTGAAGACGGCGCCGATGACGAAGTAGGGCGGAAAGACGGTGGCGTGCCAGCCCGGAACCAGCGACGTGGCGAAGTCCATGCTGACGACGCTGTGCACCGACACGACGAGGGGCGTCGCGAGCGCGGCGAGCAGCGTGCAGCAGGTTTCATAGCGCGACCAAGTCCGCGCGGTGCCGGACCAACCGAGTGACAGCGTTCCGAAGACCTTCTTGCGGAGCCCCGTCGAGCGGTCGCGGATCGTGGCCAGGTCCGGTATCAGGCCGATGAACCAGAAGACGAGCGAAATCGTGAAATAGGTTCCGATCGCGAAGACGTCCCACAGGAGCGCCGAGCGGAAGTTGACCCAAAGGGTCCCGCGCGAATTGGGATAGGGGAAGACCCAGAAGGCGAGCCACGGCCGTCCCATATGCAGCACCGGAAAGACGCCGGCGCACATTACGGCGAAAATGGTCATCCCTTCCGCCGCGCGATTGATGGAGGCGCGCCAACGTTGACGCAGCAGAAGGAGCACCGCGCTGATCAGCGTTCCGGCGTGGCCGATACCGACCCAGAAGACGAAGTTCGTGATGTCGAAGCCCCAACCGACCGTGCGGTTCAGGCCCCAAGTGCCGATGCCCGTCCCGACGGTGTGGGCGGTGCTGACGACGCCGATGCCGAGCGCGGTCAGCGCGGCGGCGAATCCGGCGTACCACTTCCATGTCGGGCGGCGCTCGAGCGCGCCGGACACGTCCGCGGTGACTTCCGCCGGCGCGAGCGGCCGATTGTCGGCCTCGTCCGAAGCCGGAACGGAGGCCGCTTCGCGGCCGGGGACCGGGGCGTCCGTCGCGCCGTGGCCGAGAACCGGATTGATGGAGGTCATGACGTCGCCTCAGCCTTTCCCCGCCGGGTTCCGCACCCGCGACAAATAGCGCACCGCCGGGGCCACGTTGAGCTCTTCCAGCGCCCGATAGCTGCGTCCGTCGCGCGCCTGTCGGGCGACGACGCTCGTCGCGTCGTGAATATCGCCGAAGACCACCGCTTGCGTCGGGCAGCTCTGTTGGCACGCCGTCCGGATCTCGCCGTCCCGAAGCGGGCGGCCGGCCCGACGCGCTTCGGCCTTGCCCTCCTCGATGCGTTGGACGCAGAGCGTGCATTTCTCCATGACGCCGCGCGTGCGCACCGTGACGTCCGGATTCAGGGCGTGGTTCTCCAGCTCTCCGTGCGAAGGATAGTCGAACCAGTTGAACCGCCGCGTCTTGTACGGGCAGGTGTTCGCGCAATAGCGCGTGCCGACGCATCGGTTGTAGACCTGTTGGTTCAGTCCTTCGGCGGAATGGACCGTGGCCAGCACCGGACACACCGCCTCGCACGGCGCATGGGCGCAGTGTTGACACATCATCGGCTGGCGGATCGTCTGGAGGTCGTCGCCGTCGCCGCTCGCATAGCGGTCGATGCGGATCCAGCTCATCTCTCGATGGCGGAGGACTTCGTCGCGCCCGACCGTCGGGATGTTGTTCTCCGCCTGGCAGGCGACGACGCATGCGGCGCAGCCGGTGCAAAGATCGAGATCGACGGTCATCGCCCAGCTGCGGCCGGTCGTGGCGTGGTCGTCCGGCCAGAGAGACGGTTCCTTGCCGGCATGGTGCGCGCCGGCGTGCGCCGACTCGGCGACGGTGATCGAGCGGGCGACGTCGCGCACTTCGCCGCCCGGAGGCGCGAGCGCCGGAGGGATTTCGAGCGAATGGTGGTCCTGGACCGAGGCGAGTTCGAGACGCCTGCCCGTCGCCGACAGCCGGGTCGTCCGTGCGTCGTTGCGTACGGCTCCGTCGACCGAGCGAAGCCACGACGCGACGGCGACGCCGACGACGCCGCCTTGGCCGACCGTCGCGCGGCCCTCCCACCACGTCGGGTCGAAGGACGAGAACCGATCCGTCCCGAGGCGGCCGTAGCCGAGGGCCGCCGCGACCACGCCGGGATGCTGCCCGGGCTGGATGCGGACCGGAAGCTCGAGCGGCGCGGCGCCGTCTTCGGCGGAGAAACGGACGACGTCGCCGTCGACGAAGCCGAGCCGCGCGGCAGTCGACGGCGCCAGACTCGCGTAGTTGTCCCAAGCGACGCGCGTGACGGGATCAGGAAGCTCCTGCAGCCAAGCGTTGTGCGCGTGGCGGCCGTCGGAGAGCGCGGTCGAAGCGTAGAGGAGGACGCCGAGCGCGCCTTCGGCCGGGGCCGGCTCCGGCTCCGGTCGCCGCACTCCTTCCGGGCGGAACTGCGGCGAACGAGACGGCGGTTCCGCGGTCTGTACGAATCCTTGAGTCAACGCACGGCGGTAGAACCGGTCGAACGTCGGGTCGCCCGGCACTTGCGGATAGACCTGCGTTGCCCAAGTCTCGCGTACGAGATCGCGGTCCGACCGTTCGTCTCCGCTCCATCGGGATAGCGTGGCGCGGAGCGTTCTGGCGTCGCGGAGCGGAGGGATCGTCGGTTGGCGTACGGAGAAGAGGCCTTGCACCGGTTCGGCGTCCCCCCACGATTCCAGTGCGTGCGGTTCCGGGCAGGTCCAATCCGCCAAGACGGCGGTCTCATCGGGGGCGGCTGCCGCCGAGATCAGCAGTTTCGCCTCGCGGATCGCCCCGCCGAGCCGGTCCGCGCCGGGAAGGTCGTACACCGGATTGCACCCGGCGACGACGAGCACGTCCACCTGTCCGGCTTCCAACTCCGCGCGCAGGGTCTCGGCCGCGCCGTCCGACCCCGTCCGGCATCGCGACGGCCGCGCGAGGTCGAGCGTCGAACCGTACGCGCCGAGACGCTCGTTGATGTCGTTGACCACGGTCTGCAGGGCGACGTCGTTGCGCCCGCAGACGACGAGGGACCGACCGCGCGACGCCCATAGATCATCCGCCGCACGCCGCAGCGCCGCCGCTTGCGGAGCGTCGTCCGGGACGGCGACGGGGACGCCGGCCGCCTTGGCCGCCACGGCGTCGCGGAGCGCTACGACCGCCGCGGACACCTCCCACGGCGCGAGCATGCGACGCTCGTCGGCGGCGTCTCCCGTCGGACTGACGCGGGCTTCGAATTGCCAGCGGCGCGGACGACGACCGTCGAATCCCCGCCGACGCCCTTCGGCGAAGCCCGCCGCGAATTCGACCGGCGAGACCCACGTGGCCAACTCGTCGGATTCGAACGAGACCGTCGTCTCCGCTCGGTCGAACACATAGCGGGGAAGCGCGCGCACGCCGTGCGTGGCGAGATGCGCGTCGAGGACGGCCGACGCGGACAGCGCGTCGTAGACGACGTGCCGACCGTCTTTGAACGTAGCTAGGAAGCGCGCGATCGCGGCCGATTCGCTCGGGCCGTGCCGCGTCCCGGTCAGGATGCGGACTCGCCCGCCTTGCTTGCGCACGGCGTCGAGCGCCGCGCCGACGGCCGGATCCGTCTCGCCCCAAGTCGACGCCAGCGTTCCGCGGCGCGGACCGGCGAACCGCTTGGAATCGTAGAGGGCGAGGAGATCGGCCTGCCCGACGGCGCAAAGGCCGCCCTTGGACGAAGGGTGCCCCGGCAGCCCTTCGAGCTTGACCGGTCGGCCGTCCTTGCAGGTCGCCAGCATGCCGCATCCCGCGGGACAGGCGTCACAAACGGTCGCGAGGCGGTAGGCCCGTCCCGGGACTACGCCTTCGTCGCCGTACGCCGGAACGACCAACTGCGAAGCGGGCGTCCGCGAGCAGCCTTCGAGCAATGCGGCGGCGACGCCGAAACCGGCGAGTCGAAGAAACGAGCGGCGGGACGGGTCGAGGCGTTCGAAGGGGAGCAGGATCCCGTCGTCGTCGGCTGCGGTAGGTGCTTGCATGGCGGTCCTTAGAAGTGGCACGCGGAGCAGTCGATGCTCGCGTGGTCGTCGACCCGCGGATGACCGAGTCCGGGCGGCAACGCGCCCTTCCCCTCCGCCGGATTGATGCGGTGACACTCGACGCACCAGCCCATCGTGAGATTCTCCTGTTGGCGGATGCGCTCCATCGTCTCGACCGCGCCGTGGCAGGTCCGACAGTCGACGCCGCGCGCGACGTGGCGTCGATGATCGAAACACACGTGATCCGGGAGGTCGTACACCCGAGTCCAGCCGATCGGCCGCGAAGCGGCTCCGAGGTCGATCGAGCCGTCGGGCTTCCGCCCGCCGGCCGCGCGGAGTTTGGCGATCTCCGGCGAGACCGGCGTCTTCGGTTCGCGACCCTCCGCCCGCGCCGCCCGCGTCTCCGTGGCGACCGCATCCCGTGTCGCGCCGACGAAAGCGTGGCAGTTGAGGCAAACGTTCGACGTCGGCATCCCCGCCGTCCGGCTGGACTCCGCGCCGAAGTGGCAGTAGAGACAATCGATCTTCATCTCGCCGGCATGGAGCCGATGGGAGAAGGCGATCGGCTGTTCGGGCGCGTAGCCCGCATCGTCGCCCGTCGTGCGGAGATCGAACCCCCAGACGAGGATCACGATCCCGACCGATCCGAGGCAGAAGGCGAACGTCTTGACGGAGGTCGATTCCATGTCAGCACGGCGTTTCCGCGGCGCGCCTGGCGTAGAACCACCAGTTCACCGCCAGGCACGTCACGTAGTAGATGGCGAAGCCGTATAGGGCGTACTCGGGCGTGCCTCCCTCGATCTGGGCTCCGAAGACCTTCGGAACGATGAAGGCGCCGTAGGCCGCGACGGCGCCGGTCCAGCCGAGCACAGGACCCGCCTCCGACGGCCCGAAGATGATCGGCACCATGCGGAACGTCGAGCCGTTGCCGACGCCGGTGGTGACGAACAAGAGAAGGAACAGCCCGAGGAAGGGGAGGAAGAGCGTGGCGGGATTCGGCGCGGCCCCGGCGGCCTTCACGAGCGCTGCGACGCCGAGCGCCGCACCGATCATCACGACCGTCGACCACTGCGTGACGCGCGCGCCGCCGAACCGGTCGGAGAGCCAGCCGCCGATCGGTCGCACGAGCGATCCGACCAACGGCCCGAGCCAGGCGTAGGCGAGCGGCTTCGGTGCGTCGACGTTGATCGTCCCGTCCTGCAGCTTGCCGAAGACGTCCTGGATGAGTTTCGGAAACGCGGCCGAGTAGCCGATGAACGAGCCGAAGGTCATCACGTAGAGCCACGTCATGACCCACGTGTGTTTGTTCCGGAAGATGGCGTATTGCGTCGCGAGATTTCCGCGGACCGCCGCGGGAGTCAGATAGCGGAGCAGGCCGACCGTCAGGACGACCGTCAGCGGCAGCACCAGCCACATGTTCCACTTCAGGCCGACGATCAGGTAGACGCCCGCCGCGGATCCGACGAACCCGAGCGCCTCGAGCCACAGGATCTTCCCGATCGCGGCCGCCGTCCCTCCGGTGCGATGGATCGGCAGGTTGTCCATGCGGAACCACGCGAGCGCGGCGAGGACCGCGAGCAACGGGATCCACACGAGCGCGCAGTTCTGGATCCACACCGGAGCCCCGAGCGCCGCGCCGGCCGGGACGGCCTTCCGCAGCGGATCTCCGCCGAGCGCTCCGAAGACGCCGGTCGTCATTGCGAGCGGCAGCAGCACTTGCATCACGGAGACGCCGAGGTTGCCGATTCCGGCGTTCAGCCCGAGCGCCGTCCCCTGCACCCGTTTCGGGAAGAAGAAGCTGATGTTCGACATCGACGACGAGAACGCTCCGCCGCCGATTCCGGAGAGACCCGCCAGCACGGCGTAGACGCCGAAGGGCGTCGTCATGTCGCGCAGAAACCACCCGGCTCCGGCGGCCGGAAGGAGGAGGAGCGCCGTCATGGCGAAGACCACGTTGCGCCCGCCGCCGACGGCCACGAGGAATGAATTCGGGATGCGCAGCGTCGCGCCGACGAGCCCGGCGATCGCGGGCAACGTATAGAGCTGGTCGCGCGTGAACGGGAAGCCCAGACTCTGCATCTGGACGACGATGATGCTCCAGTACATCCACACCGCGAACGCGGAGAGCAGGCACGGAATCGAGATCCGGAGATTGCGATTCGCGACCCTCCGGCCGTCGGAGTCCCAGAAGCCTTGGTCTTCGGGCGTCCATCGGTCGATCCGCGTCGAACCGCGAGTCTCGGCATTCATGAGGCGTCTCCGACGACGCCGCGTCCGGCCGCCCTTCGGACGTCGTCGTCCGGGACGTCTTCGTGGGATCCTTCCGGTTCCTTGAGCCACAGGATGCAGGCGAGAACGCTGAGGCCCGCGCCCGCCGCCAAGAGCAGGAAGAACGTCTGAGCGTCGACCAACGTGTAGAGCACGAGATAGACGACCGCGCCCACGTTGCCGTAGGCTCCGGCCATTCCGGCGATCTGCCCCGTCATCCGCTTGTTGATCATCGGGATCACGGCGAACGTCGCGCCTTCCGCGCCCTGGACGAAGACCGAGCAGCCGACGGTCAATGCGACGGCGATCCAGAGCGGCCACGATTCGGTGATGAAGCCCATGCCGCCGAAGCCGGCGGCGATACCGACCATGTACACGACCATGGTCCACTTCCGGCTGCTCATCTGATCCGAGATCAAACCGCCGAGAGGCCGTGCGAAGAGGTTGACGAAGGCGAAGGACGAGGCGACCAAGCCCGCCGCCGTGGGGGTCATCTTGAAGGTCGTTTCGAAGAACGCCGGAAGCATCGACACGACGGCGAGTTCGGCGCCGAAATTGGCGAAGTATGTCGTATTCAGCGCGGCGACGCTCGGGAAGTGGACCTTCAGGTCGGCGGGAACCCCGGCCCGGATGTGGGGCAGGTTCACCTGGATCGACTTGAGCGCATGCACGACGAAGACGGCCGCCAACACGGCGTACGTGATCCAAAGCGCGGTCGGAGACAGCACAAGCTCGCCGCCTTCGCCGATCTTGACGGAGGACGCGCGCCACGCCAGAAAGCCCAAAGCGGCTACCAGCGGGAAGGACCAGAGCAGGTATTGGCCGAGGTCCCAGCGGCTGCCGACCAAGAGCGGCTGCGTCTTGGCCACGCCGACGAACTTCTTGCCCTCCGGCATGTCCTTCACGAGGTAGAGGAACGCGATGCCGTAGAGGAACGAGACGGCGCCGTTGACCGCGAGCGCATAGCGCCATCCGTTGTGGCCGCCGCCGCACAACTCAAGCGCGACCCACGGCAACGTCATGGCGGCCCATGCGGAGCCGAAGTTCCCCCAGCCCGCGTAGAAGCCTTCCGCGCGACCGATCATCTTCGGCGGGAACCATTGCGCCACGAGGCGGATGCCGATGACGAAGCCCGCGCCGATGGAACTGAGCAGGAGCCGCGAGACCAAGAGCTGCATGAACGACGTGCCGAAGGCGAACGTGAAGGCGGGGATCGCGGTCAGCATCAAGAGCCCGCTGAAGCAACGGCGCGGCCCGAAGCGGTCGATCATCGCGCCGACGATGATGCGCGCCGGGATCGTGAGGGCGACGTTGCAGATCGCGAGCAACTTCAGGTGATCCGACGTCAACCATCCGCCGGGACCGCCCTCCTCGCGCAACATGGTCGTCGCAAGCGGCGCCATGTTGAACCAGACGTAGAAGGTGATGAAGAAGGCGATCCACGTGTAGTGCAGGAGCCGGATGCGCTCCTGGGCAAAATCCAGAAGTTCAGGGATCTTCCGGGCGGTCATGGGAGGCTCCTTACTTCGGCGCGCGTTCGACGGCGGCGTAGGGTTTGCGACGGTCGTTCCACAGCACGACCTGCGTCTTCCGCCAGAGATAGGGGTTCGGGACGACGAGAATGTGCACGAGCCGAGTGAACGGGAAATAGGCGATGATCACGAAGGCGTTCAAGAGATGAGCCTTCGCAAGCCAGGGCAGTCCGGACACGAAGCTCGGATCGGGCGCGAACGTGAAGAGCGACCGAAGCCACGGCGAGGCCGAGGTCGCGTACCACGAGCTGCCCCAGCCGTACCTGACGGCGATCAGCACGCCGGTCACGGTCTGCGCGAGCAGCATCGCGTAGAGGATCCAGTCGCTGGACGAGGTCGTGATCCGCGCCTTGGTCGCCGCGAAGCGTCGATACATGATGTTCGCGAGGCCGACGAGCGTGAGCAGCCCGAGCGCCAGGCCCGTGCCCTCAAGGATGAACAGGCGGAGCGGTTGCGCGTTCCATCCGAGAATCGCCCGGGGACACAGGAATCCGACCGCGTGGCCGGCCAGCACGCCGAGAATCCCGTAATGGAACGGCACCGAGCCCCAGAAGTGGAGCTTGTTCTCCAGGAACTGCGACGAAAGCGCCGAGTAGCTGAACTTCCTGCGTCGATAGCGTTGCACCGTCATCAAGAAGAAGACGACTAAGGCGACGTAGGGAACGACGACGAACAGAAGGAGATCAGACACCGAACACCTCCTTATTTCCCGTCCCGCACTCGAGGACCGCGAGCGCCAGGACGACGGCGCCGCGCCAAGGACTGGCCTTCGCGCCGAAGCCTTCGAGGATCTTGCGGACGGCCGGAATCGCGAGGTCGCCGATGACGACGCGCGCCGCCTCGTCGTCGAGCCGCGCGGCGACGCGCAGCACCGAACTCAAATGGTCGGGAAGCTCGCCGCTTTCGGGAACGCCGAGCTCTCGCAGATGCTCACGCATGAAGACGAGAAACGAGCCTCGCGCGTAGTTCTCGCCGAAGGCGTGCCAGCCGACCTCGAGCGCGCGGTCGGCGGTATTGTCGAAGGCCTCGCAGTAGCTTTCCTGCAGTTCCTCGACCGTCCCGGTGCGGAGCAGGGCGCAAAGAGGTTCTAGCGCGCCCGCGCAATCCGGAAGCCCGGCGAGCGCGAGTTCCGCGGCGGCGCGCGACGCAGCGAGGCGCTCCGGAGCGGGGTAGTCGAGCAGGTCGGCGGCGGCGTCGAAGACGGAGACGTCGGCGATCATGATCAGACCTCCATCGTGAAATCTTTGAAGCCGAAGCCGGTCGATCCGCGGTGTTCGTGCGGGTCTTCGAGCATTTCGATCGCCATCTCGCGTTGCATCGGAGGGATGACGACGCGTTCGTCCATCGACGCCAAAGCGGTCAGCTTGTAGATCGCGTCCGCCTCCTCCGCGGTGCAGTCCGCTTCGCGCAGGGCCAGATCGGCGGCCGCGCGGTCGATGTCGCCGACGGTGAGGCTGCGGCGGTGCAGTCGTACGGCCGCTTGCTTCCTAAGCGCGTAGCGGATCTTGCCTTCGTTTCCGGCGGCGAAGAGCTTGGCTAGGTAGGCGATCGGAGCCCGTGCGTCGTCGATCTCTCCGAAGAGGTGCTCGACTTGGTTGCTGACGACGCCGTCTTGCTTCGACGACATCACCGGCAGAAGCGGCGGCACATAAAAGAGCATCGGAAACGTGCGGAACTCGACGTGCAACGGCAGAGCGAGTTTCCACGTCTTCACGAAGGAGTAGACGGGCGAATGGCGGGCCGACTCGACGACGGCTTCCGGGACTCCGGATCTCGCCGCCGCGGCCGCGACCTCCGGGTCCCACGGATCGAGGATGAGGTCGCGCTGGGCGTCGACCAGCTCGGAGTCGGGCCGCATCGCCGCCTCCTTGATGCGATCCGCGTCGTAGAGCACGTTGCCGAGGTAGCGGATGCGACCGACGCAGCTGTGGAAGCACGCGGGCGCCTGCCCCGATTCGAGGCGCGGGAAGCAGAGGATGCACTTCTCCGACTTGCCGGTCGCCCAGTTGTAGTAGGTCTTCTTGTACGGACAGGCGGCGACGCAGGACCGCCAACCGCGGCAGACCTGTTGGTTGAGCAGTACGACGCCGTCCTCGCCGCGCTTGTAGATCGCGCCGGACGGACACGCGGCGACGCAGGACGGATTAAGGCAGTGATTGCACATCCGCGGCAGGTAGAAGAACGCGACGCGTTCGATCTCGAGCATCTGCGCGCGGGTCTCGGGGTCGAGAGCGTCCAGGTTGGGATCGTTCGCCGCATAGATCGGCGAGCCGCCGAGATCGTCGTCCCAGTTGGGTCCGGATTCGATCTTCATCGGCTTGCCGGTGATCATCGAAACCGGGATCGCCGTCGGCTGGTCGTCGCCCTCGGGGGCGTTGAACAAGTCTTCGTAGCGATACGTCCACGGCTCGTAGTAGTCGTCCATGCTCGGCATGGACGGGTTGTGGAAGATGTTCGGGATCAGTTTGGTCTTGCTCGTCGACTTGAGCCACAGCTCTTTGCCGTCGGTCTGCCAACCGCCGCGATAGGCCTCTTGGTCCTCCCACTTCGTCGGGAAGCCGGTGCCCGGCTTCGTCTCGACGTTGTTCCACCACATGTATTCCGTGCCCTTGCGGTC